>WNFZ01004424.1_pt1 | contig 13651 bp, 7 predicted proteins | sample 5400081 | NCBI WGS metagenome assembly WNFZ01 (sample SAMN13153365, study PRJNA577476) | soil metagenome | isolation source: 80 cm soil or saprolite under grassland replicate 1 | place: USA:California | collected 2016-06-15
CTCGATCGCAGCGGGGATGAGAGGTCGTGGCGAATGTCGTTCGAGAGCAGGATGACTATCGGCCATCTCGATCGGTCACTGACGCCGACGTTTCCGAAGCGTGGCACGTGGGCGCAGCCGCGTCCCAGCAGTTGCAGCAGCATGTCCTCGATCTTCTCGGTGAGCTTGTCCGCCTCGTCGATAATCAACACCGGCGGGTCGAAGTACATGTCTGCGTAATTGAAAGCCGCGAGGGCCTCGCCGAGGATCAGGTAATCGCGCGAGAACTGCTTTGCCTGCGCCTCTAAGAGCGAGGAGCCTGCGGCCAGTTCCTGCCTGACCATCTGAGTTTGCGCTTCGCGATCCCACGAATAGAGCACATCGGCCATCGTCAGGTCATCCATACCTTGCAGATAAAAGCTGGTCAGGTTACCAGCTTGCGCCAGGGATTCGGCCAGCGCGGTCTTGCCACCGCCGCGCGGCCCCTCGACGAGCAGCGGCTTGCGGCTACGGAGCGCGTGCGCGAGATCGATGAGGGCGCGGCGCTGGATGATGTAGCCTACGCCGGCGAGCAACTCCGCGAGCGCGTCGACGCCCTCGCGTTCAATCACTTCGCGCGGATCTATGCTCGATTTGGAGAAGCTTTTCTGAATCATCTCTCCTCCTTCAACACGGCTTCGGCAACGCGCCGCAGTTCCGGCGTCATACGAGGCATTGCGGCGCGGATCTTCTCCGGCGAATCCGAAGAAAGAAGCTCGGCCAACTCCTCATCCGTGAGCGTTTCTCCACTCCCTTCGGTGAGCGGATCGGCGTCTACTGCCTGCGCCTCTTTCGGCAGATCGGTGATCATCACGAAAGCGGGCGTGCCGGCCGGCGCCTCGACAAACTCGCGGCGGCTGGCGACGCTCGGAGTTAACTCAGGCGCGACCGCGCCGGGCAGGACGACGGTCGTCGAGTTTTCACCGCCCTGTTGTTGGCCGATGAGTGTCGTGCCCTTTCGCATTTGCCAGCCCTGCCCGCGCACGTCGCGCATGAGTTCGAAGCGCGCGAGTCCCGGGCGCAGCGTGTAGAGAGCGCCCATCGTCCTGATCGGCAGCATCGCGCCGAATGGAGGTAACACGACACGAGGCTCGACGCCCTTGAGAACGGCAGGCGCAGCCTGCTCAGACAGCTTTGCGTTCGTAGAAGCGACAGCTACTGGTTGACGCGCTGAAACAGGGACGGGCGTGGGAGCGCAGCGGATCGAACGCTCAGGATTGCGTTTGGAGCTGTAGGCAAGACGAAGATGCCGTGAGGACGCCCAATTCATTGCTGTCGCGCCTGGTTGCGTATTATTCTAGCGCGCCGCATAGCGTAACGATCCTGATCGGTGACTCGCCCTCGAGGCCATCCGCAAATTGAGAGCGAACAATGAAGACCTTTGTTACACATCTCATGTTGGAGGGGTAAAAGAGTAATGACCTCGAATCCTTGGGCGTAAAGTGTCGCTCCTGTGCAGTTCTGCGCGCCCTTGGCGCTACCGCATCCAAAGATTGCGCTGTGCAATTTCGTTTAGCGACTTGCCGCTTCATTGTCCTTTAATGAAAAACGTTCGTCCGCGAATAGACAAGGTAAGAGCTTCCCGTGATGGTCATGAGTTTCATGAGGCATGGGCGGCGCGCAAGGCGCTTCAACTGGTCATGCCAACCGATGAACTTGTGGGAATTGCTGTCGAAGGGCTCGCCCCTGCCGACCAAGCAAGGGCTTCAGCGGAAACAGTCGAGATCGCCGACCTTGTTTTGTACTACGGAAAGGGCCCGACATTTAGCGAGGCAGGTTCGGTCGTCATTGTCCAGGTCAAATATTCCAAAAGCTCGCAGAGCGTTCCATACCGTGTGAGTGAGGCCAGGAAGACGATTGGCAAGTTCGCGGCTGCATTCAGAAGCCACAAGAGGACGCATGGGGCGAGAGATGTAGAAAAGAAGCTCACTTTCGAGATGATAACAAACAGGCCCGTCGCCTGTGAATTCCGCGAAGCAATAGATGGTTTGGCCGCGGGAAAACCGCTGAAAGCAGACGCAAGAAAGCAAGCCACTCAGTTCACATCCGCGTGCGGGTTTAAGGGCAAGGAACTAGCTCAATTCGCGCAGAAGGTCAGGATTACTGGCCTGGTTGGCAACCTGAGACAAAACAAGCAACTCCTTTCCCGCGTTCTCGCGGATTGGTCGGCTGCTCCTGACGCTATGGCGCGGGCCAGATTGGGCAACATGAGACAGTTGCTCCGGGACAAGGCAGGCTTAGCAGGCGAAGGACAAAACGTCATAACACGGACGGACGTTCTCGACGCCTTGGAATTGCAAAGCCCTGATGACCTCTTTCCTTGCCCGGCCAGTTTTCCGGAAGTCGGCAATGTCGTTGAGCGCGAACAACTATCAACCCTCGTCGGCAGAATTCCAAAACTGGACAAGCCTCTCCTGATTCACGCCGATGGCGGCGTTGGGAAAACTGTGTTTCTTCAGAGCCTCGCGACGATTTTGGGCGAGACTCACGAAACCGTTCTTTTCGATTGCTTTGGCGGCGGCGCTTACCGAGCGCCGGAAGATGCTCGGCATCACCCGAAGCGTGGCCTAATCCACATCATTAACAGCCTTGCGTGCAATGGCTTGTGCGATCCGCTCCTGCCAATCAATGAAAACGTGGAAGAACTCGTCAAAGCTTTCCGAGCCCGTCTCGCTCAGGCGGTTGCCACACTGCAAAGAGGATCGCGTGGCAAACAACTCCTGCTGTTCATTGATGCTATAGACAACGCCGCCGAACATGCAAAAGACAAGAATGAGCCAGCTTTTCCGAGGCTTCTGCTCGAAAGCTTCCACCATAACGGCCCTGTTGAGGGAGTACAGCTTATCGTAAGTTGTAGAACATACCGGCGTGATATCTCCAGAGGCGATATTCCGTGTGAAGAATTCAAACTAAATCCTTTCAGCCACGCAGAAACGGCGAGATATCTACGTGACCGTATTCCGAAAGTGAATGACACTCAAATTCAGGTCGCCTATTCACGATCTGAAGGGAATCCCCGAATACTCGAACACCTGGCGCTAAGCGATAGAGGCCTTCTTGAACCGTCTGAGATTAACAACGTAATAAAACTGAACGACCTCTTAAAGGAACGAATTCAGAAGGCCCTCGGCGAAGCGTTGAAACGAGGCTACAAGAAACGTGAGATCAACGCGTTTCTCGCCGGTCTGTCGGTCTTACCGCCGCCCGTTCCGCTCGGTGAGTACGCAGATGCACACGGAATGGACCTTAGCGCAGTAAAAAGCTTCGCGACGGACTTGGCGCCTCTGCTAGAGCGGACAAGACATGGATTGATGTTCCGCGATGAACCCACCGAAACGTTCGTTCGTGAGGAATACGCCGCCAAAGCGGGCACGCTGCGCGCCCTCGCTAAGAACCTCTTCAAGAAGCAGGGAACATCGGTATATGCGGCGAGCGCGCTCCCAAGCCTGCTTCAGAAGCTTGATGACGGGAAGTCGTTATTCAAGTTGGCATTTGATGATCGGTTCCCAACTGAGATCACGAGCACTATTGGCAAGCAGAACATACGCTACGCAAGACTGAAAGCTGCCGTACTTCACGCAGCCCGGAAGGAGGATTTCAACCACCTTGTCCATTTGCTGGTGGAGCTATCAACCATCGCTGCTGTCAACCAGCGTGGCGCGGAGTATATGCTGGACAATCCCGATCTGGTTGTCGCATCCCACGACGTCGATGCGACTAGACGATTATTTGAGACGCGTACATGGTGGCCCGGAACGCGCTACGCGAGACTTACGATTGCAAGCGTCTTGTCCGGCGACTTAAGCGACGCATATCGGTATGTTGTAAACGCCGATGAATGGATTCATCACTTCTATCGGCAGGACGATAAATACCGCAGAGACAGAAGAGGGCCGGAAAGGCTCGACATCGCGTCAATACCCGTATGCCTTGTTGCCCAAGATCGAGGGCACGATGCCGCGCAATTCATGAAAGGATTGAAGGATTGGTACGCCTACGAAGTCGCTGAACATATCTTTACGTTGCTGCACCAGGCGGAAAGAATGGAAACGGTCCCATCCGCCAATATTTGCCGCTTTCTGGATTCGCTGAAATTGCAGCCCGGCGTCCTTGCAGCCGCTCTCTCCTTTATGGAACTCGACAACGCTGCGCGCCGACGCTTGATTCGAGAACTTGCCAATGCCTGCGAAAAGAAGAAAACCATTGAAAAGAGTGAGAGCTTCCTCCACAAAAGGGATCTCGTTCAAGATGGCCTACTGAAAGCCACCGCTATCGCTGTCGCAATGAAAATGCGCGCGGAGGCGCTTGCAATCGCGGAAACCATTTCCCACGAAAGGCCGCGCCTCTGGTCCTTCATGGATCGGTTTTCGATGATGGATGAGTTTTCGACGAAGGATGTGTCCTCTTTTATCGCCTATACAGCCCTTCGCGCTGCCGTGATGCGCCAACCAATTACCGAGCATATGCTTTTGCCGCAGGAACTTGTTGATATTGGAGCACGCATTCCGAACGGCACAAAAGGGGAGGCTTTCCGGAAGGCGATCAAAAAAGAGTTGGAGGAAAATTTCAAATCACAACAGGAATTGCCGGCAGAAAAGAAGCCCATGCGTTATGAGGCTAAGATGGAGGCAGAGCGTTTTATCGATGAGCGCCTTGAGACATTATTTGAAATGGCCAAAGTGTTCATGACACTGCTCTCCTCTAGTGCTGGGAAGGGCGATAAGCCCTTCCTGGAGTTGGTTGGGTTATGGGCAAAGTTCAAAATGAAGCAGGATCGCTATTCAGACATTTACGAAAGGCGCCCGTTTTTCGATCTGCTGGGCCGCCGGTTGTTGACTTTTGCCCTCTGGGCGCGCAACGACCTCAAAGCCTCTTCCGCTGAGGCATTTGTCACGAAGGTCAGCGAGGCCGGCGTCGCACCAGTATCAACGCTTGTTAACATCATCGCAATTCTCGCGAAAAGGCCGGACCTTCAGGAACTGGCAGGGAAAATTGCGATGAATGCGAAGGTCCTTATTGAGCGCGAGGATGAAGTCAGCCGCCGGGCATCCCTATTCGCACAGTTGTCCAGGGCGATCATGCCAGCAAGTGTCGAGGAGACGGCCTCCTACTTCCGCCTCGGTCTTGAGCAGATGGACGCCATAGGCTCAGGTGACTACCAGTTCACGAGTGAACTGTTGCTCTATGCTGCAGAGCTACGGGGCGATGAGCTTGAGGAAAGCGACTTTCACACGCTTTCAAACATTTGCGAACTCAACATCTATGAACAAGATAAGTTTCACTGGCTGGGATTCGCAAGAGGATTGGCTCGGACTTCCGGATGCAGATCGCTCGCAAAACTAGGGCGATGGGATGACCGTGACAAGAGCTCTCTAGACTACACGTTGCTGCCTTACCTTATGGCGCTCATCGAGCAGAACAAGATCGACCCGGCCATCGCCCTGGGGCTGCTTCGCCTATCGGCCCCTGTAGAGCTGTATGGTTCCGGTACGGAACAACTCGCAGAAGTAATCTCTGAAAAGCGATACCCGAATTCGAAGGCGTTATTGACCGAGTTGATCTTACAATTCGAACAGAATCATCCGGGCGTTTTCATGCCTACCACTCTTGCAACGCTCCACAAAATCGCCGGGCGCGAACTAGGCATGGACCTCGAACTAACTACATATCTCTCCATCGCTGCGCCGAAGTTCGAGAAGCTGCGCATTGAGGAGGACGAGAACCGAAACTATCGCGGCACGCAATATCTCCGTTCCGCAGAGTTGGCAACCGATCAGGAAGAAGAGAATCGGCGTGCACTTCGGCGTGCACTGAAGAAGATTGAGGATGAAACGGACCCGGCCGACGAGTCGTCAATGGCGCGCGCTATCGATGCGCTGAATAACTTGCAATACGTCTATAACTTGAAGAGCGGCTTCTTCGACAAAATGCAAGGAAAGCTCAAATATGCAGAAAGGCCAAAATATGTCCAGGTCATCTCTCGGCTTGAGTCCCTCGACATCTACACAAAGCTGCGCGTGTTAAAGGAGTGCAAGGAGAAATGGAGTGACTCTTCAGCATCTCTGCAAAAGGTATTCCGCGATATCGCAGAGCCGCTTATTCAGATTCACCCATATGACTTTGTTGATCATGACTATTTGTCTGGCTCCAAACTAAAGGACGTTACCGAACTGTCCGGGATCCCAGCGCCAGTACTGGCGCTCGAATTGATCGCGATATTCGCATCGCCGGGCTCACACTTGCCTGCATCCTCATGGATGGGACTTGCGGCAACCATTTGTGAGAAGACCAAACAAGGTGAGGGGCAAATCGCGCTCAAGCGATTGCTGAACAGCAACTCCGCAAAGTTGGCGTCAACAGTAGTTGACGGTGTATGGAAGGACGGTCTCTATCCGAAAAGCGGAGAGACGGATATTGCGGCAGGCCTCTTGTGGCGCACGCTCGGCTCGCCTTCTGCTGCACATCGTTGGAGGGCCGCCCACAGCATCCGGTGCTTCGCAAGGTTTGGAAAGTGGGAAGTAATCGACGCGCTCATCAGAAGATTTCATTCCACGGACGCTCATCCGTATCAAGCGCCGGAACTGCCCTTTTACTTTCTGCACGCGCGGCTCTGGCTGCTAATTGCGATTGCCCGAGTGGCAATCGATCACCCACACAATGTAGCGAAGTATGCCGATACGCTGAAGACCATCGCGTTAGATACGAATGTGCCACATGTACTGATGCGCCACTTCGCGGCACGTACTCTCTTAGCCTGCGCGAGTGGCGGCAGCATTGTCCTGTCGGAGGGTGCTGCCAAGGCGCTAAAGAAAGTCAACGAGTCGCCCTTTCCGAAGAAAAAGACGAATGAGTACGAGCGCGATTCATTTTACCAGCAGCGTCCGCGCTCAACGCCGAAGCCAAGGTTCGAATTCAACCTGGACTACGATTTCGATAAATATGATGTCGCCAAGGTGAGCGGCATGTTTGACAGATCAAGGTGGGAAACAAGGGATGCCATGACTGCCTGGGTGCGAAAATACGATCTGCAGATAACGAGCATGTACGAAAGCGGCGGTCGTTCTGTCCGTCAACGAGACCGCTCAAGAGGAATGACTGACCGGTATCATCTCTATGGGCAGCAACTGGGATGGCACGCGCTCTACCTCGTGGCGGGCGAGTTCCTGGCAAAATATCCGATCGTTCAGCGTCCATTTGATGACGACAATCCCTGGCGCGAGTGGTTGAAGCGCGAATCGCTCACGAGAAGGGACGGGCTGTGGCTTGCCGACGGGGTCGATAGGCCACCAGTGGACGCACAAGTTAACCTCTATGAGATGGGAGAGGAAGGGCTCGTCCTCACCGGTGACAAGGCAAAGCTTTTATCCCTCCTGAATATCGAATCGTCCATAGGGGAGGAAGTTGTAGTCGCTGGTGACTGGCGCTCGGCTGATGGAATTGAGATTGACATTTGGTCGGCCCTAGCGCCTCCCCGCTTTGCTAAGAAACTGGCGCTTCAGTTGTCTCAAGAAGACCCTTTTCGAGCGTGGCTGCCGCGAGCCGAAGAACACGACGATGGCGGTGAATACTCACTCTCCGAGAAAGAGCCTTATGAGCCGTGGGTCGTCTGGCCTCACATTCAGACAGGACTAGATGAAACCGACCTACTTGGCGTGACTGCCGCAGTACAGCGGCTTTACTTCACAAAGGCCATAAACGAGATCAGCGCACTGAAGCCACTGGACCCTTTCAGGCGAACGTGGGGCGATCCAAAAGGACGAGTGGCGGCGCGATCGGAAGCGTGGGGCCGCAACCCTGCGTACGATAACGAAGATCGGCCAAGAGATCGCATGGGGCGGGAGCGGAAGCAACAATAGCGTTCTGTACAGGTTCTACAACAATCACCGTAAGAGCTTTGAAGATGGCTACCGCAGATTTACCAAGGGGTATTTCACCGTTGAGCCCACCGGCGAGAATCTGAAACCGCCTCCGGGCGGGGGAGAAGCCGTGCTCGGCGTAATCCGGGACGTGGTCGCCTCCCCGAAAGATGTCAACAACAAGTTCGAGACCCTCTCGCACGATATGCCGTTCCTCTTCTCGATCTTGAGTTTCGCTCGGGGGATACTCGCTTTCGGAGACCTGTACCTGTTGGTGCTCGGCGGCTTCTTGATGATCGCAGTAAGACTGGCCGCTCCGGTGATGATTGCGCTGGCGATCGACCGCAATCTGGCGAACAAGATTTCATACCCGTTTCTGTGGGGAACGATCGTGTTGACGCTCATCTGGCCGATCGTTTCCCAATTAATCAGAGCTTTCGCCTATATGGGAGGCAATCTGGCAATGTCCCTGGACGCCAGCGACGTCGTCTATCAGTGGGACTCACAGACTATGGGAGAGATCATGACCTCGGGCGCGGAGCCATTCTACACGGTCATCCTCGCCATAGTGATAATGACCATCGCCGGGCTGTCGCTCTGGATGTCGCCGGTGATCGCTTACAAAGTCGCGATGGGGCAGGTTTACGAATCAGTGTCTTCGACTATTTCGAGCTGGGCCGGCGCTCTGGTCGGAGCGGGGGTCGAATTTTACAGCTCCGCGATAGCGGCTTCCATCAGCAATCAAGCTGAGAGGGCGCAGGCGCAGGGGCAATATCTTGGTGAGATGACGCGCGCGGGGACCGCCTATGAGGTCGGCAGACTGAACGCTCTCGCCAATCGGATTCGAGGCATCACGGGAATCGAAGGAAACCGCATCTCTTCGGTCGAAGGAATCTACGGAGGGCTTACCCGAGCGACCGGCGCGATAAATACCGAAAGACAATTTGCCAATGACACCGCCGCCGCCCTGGCCAAGTTGAACACGAACGACATCTGGACGCGCAACCAGCAGGCGATTGTCGATCTGAACGCGGAGCGTAGGCAGCAGAGCGCCAACATCGAAACCAACCGCGCAGCCGACACGCAACACTTCATTGGCGGCAAGATCATCAAAGGAACGGAATGGGCAGGCGGCGCTGCGCGCACGCTGCTCAGCGATGCTCAAAGCGGTAAACAGACGCTTGCCGGACGCGCCGCCGGATCCGTGATCGAGATCGGGGGTGGGGTTGTCGGTTTGGGCATGCAATACGGTTCGATTCAGAATCGCGCCGCCGGACAACAATCGGCGCTCAATGAAGCGTTCGATACAAGGACTGCCAACCAGGAGAGAGCCTCTCTGAATCTTGCCCAAAATCAGGAAATCTATCTTGGAGAGATCGTTGGGGCAAACCAGCGGAGGGCGCAAGGGTTGACGGCTGCGGAGATCGCCGGCGCGAACCGGGCCGTAGCGGGAGCCAATAGCGGCGCTGTCGTCGCCAAAGGCGGCGTCAATCAAGGCTATCGGCTCGACCTGCAGGCAAACAGGATCACCTACGACGGCGCAGTCAAGGCCGCAACGCAAGTTCGCGACGCGTCCTTCGAGGCTGCAAGATTGCGTGCACTCTCAACTGTAGTCAGTGCAGTAGGCCACAATGTTGCGCGAGATATGGAACAGGGACTCGCGCTGCGTTACTAAATGACACTCTCAATCAACAAGCCTTGAGAAGGAGAAGACGCGATGATAACGAAGGACAGTACAACATGCGAATTAATGCCGCTGAGCGTTACGCCATAGAAGCAGGCAAGATCGCGTATACGCTAGCCGCCGCAGCCATAGAAGCGGCGCGAACGCAACGCGATCTGGCCGTCGGAGGAGTCGAGCGTGGCTACAGACATCAGGCGCAAGGTATTGATTCGGCGTACAGGTTGAACCTCGAAGCCAATCAACTCAATTTTGCCGGAGCGATGAAGGCTGCGGAACTGATGCAGGCTTCGGGCATGAAAGCGGTCAAGCTCGACCAGATGTCACAGATCGTCACGACCCTCAGCCGGGATATGGCACGGCGTGCGGAATTAGCTTTAACGATGAGATATTAAAACAACACTGAGGAGGAAACATGTTGATAGAAACTGTTGAAGCAGCCCAGGATTCGGTCGAAATCTCACCGAAAACACCAATTGTCGCGGACGCCTATTACACTCGGAAGGATCTGGAAGATCTGGGTATTTGTGGCTGGCTCACGACCTTGCGCCATGAGAAAAAGGGAAAGTTGAAAGCCTGCCGTATTGGAAGACTGGTGCGCTATCGCGGCGCAGACATCATTCAGTGGCTGGAAGGATGTAAGTCTTGATGATCAGGAGGGCTTCTTCGATCGTCTTTCCTCGAGGCGTCACTCAATCTTGCTATTTTTCCCCGGAACTGTTTCCTGACCGGTAAAGCCTGAATTTGAGTGATGCCTCCCCGACAGAGTAACCCGATTACACTCTAACGGTACGCGCAAATCCGCTACCTCACCTGCAGACGACCTCGCGCGCTACGCCTTGACATTCTAGGATTGCCTGCCTACCCTACACCTAGAATTTCTAAGTGTGACCAATAAGCGACGCAGATTTGGAGGTGAAGTTTGACCCAACCGAAGGCGGATCTCCTGCAGGGGACGCTCGACATGCTCATCCTCAAGGCCCTCAGTTTAGGGCCGCTCCACGGCTACGGCCTCATACAGCGCATTCGGCAGTTGTCGGACGAGTTGCTTGAGATCGAGCAAGGCTCTCTCTACCCGGCGGTCTACCGGATCGAGCAGCGCGGCTGGATCAGTTCCAAGTGGGGGGTGACCGAGACCGGCCGCCGGGCCAAGTTCTACACGCTGACTAAGGCGGGGAGTAAGCGACTTACCGTTGAGGAAGCGAGCTGGGACCGGCTCGCCCTGGCCATTGCGAAAGTCAGAAAAGCAGTCTGAGGAGGCTGATGATGGAATGGTTCAAGATTCTCATAGCGCGGCTGCGCGCCCTGTTTCGGCGCGAAAGCGTCTTGCGGGACATTGAAGAAGAATTGCGCATCCACGTCGAGATGGAGACTGAGACGAATATCAAGCGCGGGATGCCGCCAGAGGAGGCGCGAGCCGCTGCCCTGAAAAGTTTCGGCGCCCTGGGCCGGAACACTGAACGCGGCTATGACATTCGCGGCGGGGGCTGGTTGGAAACGCTCTGGCAAGACATGCGCTATGGCGCGCGAATGTTATGGAAGAAGCCCGGCTTCACCTTGATTGCCGTGCTGACGTTGGCGTTGGGCATCGGCGCGAATACGGCGATTTTCACGCTCGTCAATGCGGTCTTTTTGCAGCCGCTTCCGGTGGCGGAACCAGCGCGGCTGATGTCGGTCTTTGGCACGGATGAAAATAACCGGGGCGCTCAGACCGACTACATTTCGATATCGTGGCCGAACTTCAAAGACTACCGGGATCAGAACGATGTCTTTACGGGAATGATCGCCTTTCAGAACATCGTCTTGAATTTCTCGGGCGGCGGCGAACCGCAGCGGATCGACGGGATGATCGTCACGGGAGATTATTTCGATCTGCTCGGCGTCAAAGCCGCGATCGGACGCACGTTTCTGCCGGAAGAAGACCGTACGCCGGGGACTCATCCGGTTGTCGTGCTCAGTTACGGCGCGTGGCAGCGCCGCTTTGGCGGCGATCCGGCGATCGTCGGTCGGGCGATCAAACTCAATGGGCTTGACTACACCGTGGTGGGCGTCGCGGCGGAAGGATTCAAAGGAACGGATGCGATCGGCGGAGGACCGGATTGCTGGGTACCGATGATGATGCACGATCAAGCTCTCACCGGAGTTTTCCGGGATGCGTTCAACGGACGGCGAGCGATGATTCTCAACGTAATTGGCCGTCTCAAACCCGGCGTCACGGAGCAACAAGCCGAAACCGCGATGCGGGCCATTGGCCGCCGCCTCGAACAGGACTTTCCGAATTATAACGATAAGCGTAACGTCACGCTGGTCCCCTTGAATCAGTCCACCATCCCGCCGCAGGAACGATCAGTATATCTGAGGGCGAGCGGGTTGATGCTGACGGTCGTCGGTCTGGTGCTGCTGATTGCCTGCGCCAACGTTGCTAACCTGCTGCTTGCCCAGGCGGCGGCGCGAAGAAAAGAGATCTCCCTGCGAATGGCGCTCGGCGCAGGTCGCGCGAGGCTGATCCGGCAACTGCTGACAGAGAGTTTGATGCTGTCGCTGGCCGGCGGCGGCGCCGGGTTGCTGCTGGCGGTGGCCGGCCGCGATCTGTTTTGGGCGTTCAGACCGCCTGGGATGAACGCCGGCGACATCAATCTGAGCTTCGATCCGCGCGTGCTCGGATACACGCTGCTGCTCTCGCTGGGCGCCGGAATCATCTTCGGCCTGGCGCCCGCGCTTCAGGCTTCGCGGGCTGACCTCGTCACGGAATTGAAGGAAAAGGGCGGCCAGGCGGCCTCAGGGCGCCGATGGTTCAGTTTGCGCAATTTGCTTGTCGTCGGGCAGGTGGCGCTCTCGCTGGTCGCGCTGATCAGCGCGGGGTTGTTTCTGCGCAGCCTCAGCAATGCGCTGCGGATCAATCCCGGCTTTGAACCCGAAAAGCTGCTGGTGCTTTCGTTTGACGTGGACGCGCAGGGATACGACAAGGCGCGTGGGATGGAGCATTACCGCCGAGTGGTCGAGAGGGTCGAGGCGATTCCAGGCGTGATTTCGGCGGCCATTGCTTCGAACCGTCCTTTGGGCGGGGGATTTACGCGCACCGTGTTCGTCGAGGGGCAGGAACCGTCGCGCGGCGGACGCGGCATTTTTACAACCGTGGGCGCCGTCGGCCCGAGGTATTTCGAGACGATGAGTATTCCGCTCGTGCGCGGTCGCAATTTCACTGAAGCCGACCGCGAGAACACGCCGCCGGTCGTCGTCATCAACGAGGCGATGGCAAATCGCTTCTGGCCGAATCAAGACGCCGTCGGGAAGCGATTCCGGTTCTTCGGCGACGACGTTTCGCAGGAGGTCATCGGCGTGGTCAAGGGCGGCACGGCGCAACACATCGGCGAAGATCTGCGTCCGGTTGCCTACCAGTCGCTGCTGCAGGACTTTCCATCCTGGGTTACGCTGCATGTGCGCACGGCAGGTGATCCGGGCGGATTGCTCGCCACTGTGCGGCGCGAAGTCCAGGCGCTGGATCGTACGATGCCATTGACGAGGTCGGTGACGATTTCTCAATTGATCGGAGAAGAATTGTGGGGCGCTCGAATGGGCGCTGCGTTATTGGCGGTCTTCGGCTTGCTGGCTTTGATCCTGGCGTCAGTCGGTATTTACGGCGTGGTCGCGTTCTCGGTCAGCCAGCGCACATCCGAATTCGGCATCCGCCTGGCGCTCGGCGCCCGCCCGTCAGATGTGCTTCGGCTTGTGCTCGGCCAGACCCTGACGCTTGTCGCCGCCGGCGCGACGATCGGCATAACAGGCGGGCTGATCGTGACGCGGATGGTCACGAACCTGCTTTATGGCGTGAGCGCGGTTGATCCAGTGACGTTCGTCGGAATGCCGTTGGTGCTGTTGCTGGTCGCGCTCATGGCGAGTTATCTGCCTGCGCGGCGGGTGACGAAGATAGATCCGATGATCGCGCTGAGATGCGAATGAGTGCGACCCGTTCCTCCGAAATGACTCTCGCAGTCAGGGATAGAGGACGAAGACTGAGAGGTCTTTGATAACTTGAGCTTCGTGCAAGTGAAATTCTTGCCCTTCAAATGCAGAGGTGAAGCACATTCCCCACGGT
>WNFZ01006472.1_pt1 | contig 13649 bp, 9 predicted proteins | sample 5400081 | NCBI WGS metagenome assembly WNFZ01 (sample SAMN13153365, study PRJNA577476) | soil metagenome | isolation source: 80 cm soil or saprolite under grassland replicate 1 | place: USA:California | collected 2016-06-15
TGTAAAGGACCAGATTGCTGATGCGATCAATGCCCACCAGGATCGCTGGCCACGGGATAAGTTAAAAGAGCGCATCCTGGATCTGCTGACTATGGTGGGCCTGCCTGGGCGGGTATATGACTTGTACCCGCATGAGTTGAGCGGGGGCATGAAGCAGCGCGTCTGCATCGCCATGGCGATCGCCCTCTCGCCCTCGCTGGTGATCGCCGACGAGCCGACCAGCGCGCTGGACGTAGTGGTGCAGCGTGTCGTCGGCCAGACGCTGCTGCAGGTCAAACAGATGCTCGGCGTCTCCATGATTTTGATCGGCCACGACATGGGCCTGCAGGCCCAGCTGGTGGACCGCATCGCCGTGATGTACGCCGGCAACATCGTCGAGATCGCGCCGGTCAAGGCGGCCTTCGCGGAGCCACTGCACCCGTATACGCAGCTCCTGATCGCATCGATCCCGTCGATCAAAGAGCGCAAGCCGCTCAAGGTCACCGAGGGGCTGACGCACGATCTGCGCAAGCCACCGCCCGGCTGCATCTTCCAGTTTCGCTGCCCGTTTGTCATGGAAAAGTGTCGGGTTGTGACGCCGCCGCTGCGCGAGGTGAAGCCCGATCACCAGGTCGCCTGTCATCTGTATAACGGGACATCCGACGAAGAGCATAGGAACACCGCTTATGTCTCAACCACTGCTGGAAGTTCGTGACGCCACCAAGATTTTCGGCGGGGGCTTCCTGACATCCGGCCCCCAGACCGTTGCGCTGCAGAACTTCAACCTGACGATCGTGGAGCGCCCGGCGACGATCACGACGATCGCCGGCGAGAGCGGCAGCGGCAAGACAACGCTGGCGAATGCCTTGCTGGGATTCATCGGCCTGACCTCCGGGCAGATCCTGTACCGCGGGCAAGATGTCGCCACAATGAATCGGCAGCAGCAGATCCAGTATCGCCGCGAGGTTCAGGCGATCTTCCAGGATCCGTACGCGGTCTACAATCCGTTCTACCGGGTCAAGCACACCTTCGACGAAGTTATCAGAAACTTCAAGCTGGCCCGCAATAAGGCGGAGACCCGCGAGCTGATCGAGTCGGCCCTGAATGTGGTGGGGCTGCGCGGCGAGGAAGTGCTGGAGAAATACCCGCACCAGCTCAGCGGCGGCCAGCGCCAGCGCATGATGGTGGCCCGCGCGTATCTGTTGAAGCCGCGCCTGATCGTGGCCGATGAGCCGGTCTCGATGGTGGATGCGTCGCTGCGCGCCATGATCCTGGACATCATGCTGCGGCTGCGCGACGAGCAGAACATCTCGTTTCTGTATATCACCCACGACCTGAGCACAGCCTACCAGGTCGGCGATGAGATTTATGTGCTCTACCAGGGCGCTATCGCCGAAAAAGGCGACACCGCGAAGGTGATTGAAAACCCCAAGCATCCGTATGTCCAGCTGCTGATCGACTCGATTCCCGTGCCCGATCCGGATGAGAAGTGGGATACTGACGTGCGCCTGCCAACTGAGGAAGAGCTGCGCAGCTTTGTCGATAGCGGCTGTCGCTTCTACCCGCGCTGCCCGCACCGCATGGACCGCTGTCTGGAAAAGCAGCCGCCGCTCTATCAAATCGACGGCCACGACCACCGGGCGGCCTGCTATCTGTATGACGAGAGTCCATCTGCATCGGCGACAGAACTCGAAGAGAAGGAAGGCATCAGTCATGTTAACCCAGGAGCAGATTGACTTCTTCCAGGAGCACGGCTTTCTGCGGTTGGAGCAGGTCTATTCGCCCACCGAACTTCGCTTGATGAGCGACGACCTGAATTACATCATGGAAACCTTCGCCAACTGGGATGCCGCGTGGCGCGGCCAGTGGCGGAAGGAGTACATGGACGAGCAGGAAGATCGCAAGGCGACACTCGTCGCCATCCACGAGCTTCAGCACTACTCGGCGCAATGGACGCGCGCTATGACGAAGCCGGAGCTGGCCGACGCCGTTGCCATCCTGCTGAACACTGATGTGCTTGAGCTGCATCACAACACGCTCCACGCGAAACCGCCCGGCGCGGGCGCGCCCTTCCCGATGCATCAGGACGTCCCCTTCTACCCGCATACCGACGCTCGCTACATGGATGCCCTGGTGCACCTCGACAATGCCGACGAGCAGAGCGGCTGCATCAAGTTCCTGGCGGGGAGCCATAAGCTCGGCCCGCTCGAGCACATCACTGGGCCGGATACTGCGCCACACTTGCCGCCCGATACGTACCGCCTGGAGGATGCCGTTGCCGTGCCGGCCAGGGCCGGCGATGTGATCCTCTTCCACCTGTGGACGATCCATGGATCATCGGTTAATCACAGCGATAGGTGGCGCCGCCTGGTGCGCCTGGGCTTCCGCGACCCGCGGAACCGACAGGTGTCAGGACAGGCGCTCGGGCGCCCTGGGATCATGGTCAAAGGCGCGCGCCCCAAGGTCGAAGGCGTCGAGATCAACGTCTACGGCAACTGGGCACCGTCACGATAGCTGAGAAGAGACCATGCAACGAATTGAGACCGTGTACCTTGTCAGCCACACCCACACGGACATCGGCTATACCGACTACCAGGACACAGTCTTCCGTCAGCACTGCAGGTTCATCGATCGGGCGATTGAACTATGTGAAGCCACCACCAACTACCCGGAGGAGGCTCGGTATAAATGGACCTGTGAGGTGGCTTCCTTCGTCGAGCGCTATCTGCAGGAGCGCCCGTCCCGCCAGGTTGACCGGTTGTTAGAACTGCATCGCCAGGGGCGCGTCGCGGTCGCCGCGATGGCTTATCACTGGACGCCGATGCTCTCGCCAGCGGGGATGCTTCGTTCGCTGTACCCCACAATGCGGCTGCGGAAGCAATACGGCATCCGCATCACCACGGCTATGCAATGCGATGTCAACGGCGCAAGCTGGCTGTGGGCCGATCTGCTGCCGGCCGCAGGCATCACCGGCTTTACCATGTCGATCAATATACATCGCGGCTGGCGTCCGCACCCCGATCTGTGCGCTTTCTGGTGGGAAGGCCCGGGCGGCGGGCGGCTCCTGACCTACAACGGGCCACATTATCTTTACGGGATCTTCCGCTATGGCCTCGGCGATCCAGCAGAGGTAGAACGGTTGCTACCCGGCGCGCTGGAGCGCCTGGAGCGGCGTGATGATTACCCCTACGATTTCGTGTATGCCCAGGTCACGCATCCGGCTCGCGTGGATAACGGGCCTCCCGATGAGCGCCTGTCGGACTTCGTTCGCTCGTGGAACGGGTCAGGGCGCACCCCGCGCATGAAGTTCGTCACGGCCGATGATTTCCTGACCGTGCTGCACGAGCGTTATGCGGCCGGCCTGGCCACTTGGCGCGGAGATTGGTCGGACTGGTGGGCCGATGGTGTCGCCTCTTCCGCCTATGAGACGGCTCTCAACCGAGCGACCGAGGCACTCCTCCCAGAGCTGGATTTGCTGGCGACTCAGGCTGACGACCTCGATCGTGAGCTGATCGAGCAGGCGTACCAACTCGTCTCATTATACGACGAGCATACCTGGGGCGCTTTCGCCAGCATACGCCGGCCGCACTCGCCCTTCACGCGCGCGCAGTGGAATCGCAAGGCGAACTATGCTTATAGTGGGTTCTCGCTCACGCACGAACTGCTGACTCAGGGCGGCCGTCAGCTGGCGCGCAAGCTGGCTAGCGCGCCGCCCGAGGGTGATATCTGGCGGCGCTGGGGCCAATACATCGTTTCGGACGCGGCGGCGGATCAGGCGGCGAACCGCTTCCTGGTGATCAATCCCCTGGCCTGGACGCGGCAGGTGCGCTGGCCACTGCCGCCCGACATCGGCGGTGCGGCGCCGCACGCTTTCCTTGAAGCCCTGCTGGTGGGCGACTACCGCGATCGACCCCCACTGGAGACCGAGACGGCGCCGGACTTGGCGATCGAAGCCACGCTGCCGCCCTTCGGTTATGTGATTACTACCAGCCGCTCGCTGAAGCTAGATGAAGAATCGTATGCCGGCGAGGGCGAGCTCGAAAATCGGTGGTACCGTATCGAGGTGGATCCCGCGACCGGCGGGCTTCGCCGCTGGTACGACAAGGAGCTTCGGCGTGAGCTTGCGGCCCAGCAGGGGCCATGGCGCCTCGGCCAGTATGTCTACGAGTGGGTCGATCACCCGGCCGGGCGGCGCGCGATTTTCGATCTGGACTTCAACCGCGAGGACTTCGGCATACGGCACACGGATACACCATTCCGCCGCCAAGGACCGCTCCAGGTCGAGGTCGGCCCAGCACGCATCGAGCCCACAGGTGTCAGTATCGAGGTCCACCTTCAGGCGCCTGGAACGCGGTTGGTGCGCGTGCGTTACAGCCTACCGAACCACCAAAAAACGCTCCTGGTGGATATAGTGGTCGACAAGGAACATCGGCTCGATCCGGAAGCGGTCTACATTATGTTCCCGTTCATGTTCGAGAACCCGCAGTTTCATCTGGACCTGAACGGCGTGCCGCTGGAGCCGGAGGCCGAGCAACTGCCCGGATCGTGCCGCGACTGGTATGCGGTGCATCGCTGGGCTGAAGTAAGCGATGGCACGGTCTCTGTCGTCATGGTGCCCGTCGACGCTCCGTTGGTCCAGTTAGGAGGCATTCAGACCGGCCGCTGGGCCAGCCGGCTAACGGCTCGTGATGCCGTGCTCGTATCGTGGCCGATGCACAATCACTGGGACACGAACTTCAAGGCGAGCCAGGGCGGCGAGGTGCTGCTGCGCTACCGGCTCACGTCCATGGCTAGCTATGATCCCGCTGCGGCCAGCCGCTTCGCCGCCGAAACCCTGACCCCGCCGATTATCGTGCGAGTCCCGGGCGCGACCGCCGGACTCACCGGGCAATTTTTGCGCGTGGAACCGGAGGGGCTGGCAGAAGTCCATATCAAGCGGGCTGCCGACGGGCGGGGATTGATCGTACAGGCCTTCAACCTCACACCGCGATCGCAAACGCTCGCTTTGCGCTTTCCGGCAATGTCTCCGATGGGCGCATGGGTGTGCTCGCCGATCGAGGAAGACCAAGACGAACTGCCGATCGCCGGCGATACAATCACTCTCGGCGTGCCCCCACGCTCGATCGCGTGCGCGCGAGTTGTCTTCGAATAGGAGGGCTTAAAGGAGCAACCTAATTCATGGCCTCAGAGATCGAAACTCTTTACATCATCCATCACAGCCATACCGATATTGGTTATACCCACGATCAGCCAGTCGTGTGGGAACTGTACCGCCGCTTTCTCGATGAGGCGCTCCGCCTGGCGTGGGCCGATCGCGAACGGGATAGCGATGACTGCTTCCGCTGGACGGCCGAGACAACTGCTCCGCTGCTGCACTGGCTGAGGCACGCCTCGGCAGAGGATCGTGAGCGCCTGCGCCAGATGAACGCCGCCGGCCGCATCGACGTCGGCGGCATGTTCCTCAATATCACCCCGCTCTACGACACCGCCCAGCTGATTGAGACGCTGCGCCCGATCGATCGCCTGCGTGGCGAGTATGGCCTGCGTATCCGCCATGCGATGAACTGCGACGTCAATGGCCAGAACTGGCCGCTGGTCGACCTGCTGCTGGATGCCGGGATCGCCGGGTTCAGCATGGCGATCAACGAACACTTCGGCGGCGCCCCGTTCCAGCGGCCTAACGGCTTCTGGTGGGAAGGACCGAGCGGACGGCGGATCCTGGCCTGGAACGGTTGGACCTACAACATGGGCCACGAGATCGGTATCGGTTGGGACACGCGCATGCTTGAGGAGGATTGGTGGCCGCGTATCCAGGCGCACCTGGAATCGATCGGGTATCCGCTGCCGATCCTGATGGCGCAGATGTATCACCCATTCGGGGATAACGGCTCGGCCAACCCACGTATCGGCCCGTTCATCGGCGAATGGAACGCTGCCGGAAAGAAACCGCGGCTGCGCATGAGCACCCTCTCCGAGTGGTTCGACGCGCTGCGGGAATACGGCGATCGTCTGCCGGCCCACCGGGGCGACTGGACCGACTACTGGAACTTCGGCTCGATCAGCAGCGCGCGCGAGCAGGCCATGAACCGCGAAAGCCGCACCCGCCTGATCGTTGCCGATAGCCTGCGGGCGGTCGCAGGCGCTTTCGAAAGCGCCGCGCCGGGCGTGGACGAGCCGGCCGGGTCGGATACGCTCGGCCCGGCGGCGCTGCGAGACGATGCGTGGCAGGCGCTGCACCTCTTCGACGAGCACACCTGGGGCGCCGATGTGTCCATCCGCGCGCCGCAGAGCGACGACACCCACAGCCAGTGGCTGCATAAGGCGGCCTACGCGATCCACGCCCGAAGCCTGAGCCTGCTGCTCCAACGGGATGGCGTGGCGTTTATGGCGCGCCGGGTACAGCGCCCACCGGAGCCGGCCCTACTGGTGTTCAACCCGCTGCCCTGGTCGCGCCGGGTCGCCGCCGTGGCGCCGGAGCGCATCCTCAATCCACGCGGCGGGGGTGAGGATCCGACGGCAGCGCGGCACTTTCAGGATCGGGCGGAAGGCCCGGCCACTAAGCTGCTCCCACCAACGGAGGTTCCTGGCTTCGGCTACCGGCTGGTGCGCGTCGCGGAGTTGATCGAGTCTGGCGAACTTCTAGGCATGCCCCGCAATGATTTCGATAGTGACGCGGTCGTAGAGAATCATCGCCATCGCCTGATCTTCGATGGCGAACGGGGCGGCGTGACCTCCTGGTGGGACAAGCACCTGCAGCGGGAGCTTGTCGATCAGGACGCCGGCTGGCCGCTAGGCGGGTTCGTCTACGAGACGGTGGCGGAACAAGAGCATCCCTGGCCGCGCCGGTTGCTATGGCGGCGCCCGCCAGCCGATGGTCACCTAGAGCCGCCTCGCGGCTGGCGCCCAGGATGGCGTGCCCAGCGCAGCGGCCCGCAGCAGCTGATCTCGCACCGGGTGTGGCGGACCCCGCTTGCGATCGAGGTGGAGCAGGTGCTCCAGGTCGCCGAGTTACCTGCTTCGGTACGGCTGCGTTTTCGTCTGCCCGTCTACGCCGACCATGTAGAGTGCGAAGCAAGCTGGGAGATGGGCCTCACGACCCGCCCAGAAGCGACGTACCTGGCCTTCCCGCTGGCGGTGCCACAAGCAGTATGCCACCTGGACCTGGGTGGCCAGGCCATGCAGCCGGAGCGCGACCAGATCACGGGAACATGCCGGGATTACTTCACCGTCCAGCGCTGGGTGGATTGCTCCAATCAGGAATTCGGCATCACCGTGGCATGCCCGCTCAATCCAATGGTGCAGCTAGGAGACTTTCGCTTCGCGGCCAACCTGTCCGAGCACACGCTGCCGCGTTCGCTTGTGCTTGGCTGGATCACGAACAACTACTGGGAGACCAACTTTCGCGCCCACCAGCCGGGCGGCGTGCGCGCACGCTACTGGCTGCTACCGCACGCTGGTGGCTTCGATGAGGCGGCCGCGCATCGCTTCGGCATGGAAGCAGCCTGCCCAGCTATCCTACAGTCGCTCGGCGAGTTGCCGGCGGCAGCGGTAGCCTTGCCCGAGGAGGCGGCGCTGCTCGGCTTGCCTGAGCCGCCAACCCTTATTCTGAGCATCAGGGAGGGGCAGCAGCCCAACTCGATGCTGGTGACGCTGCTTCAGGCGAGCGATACGGGCGGGCCGGCTACCATCGCTCCCGGCGTGCTGCGGTTCCGGGGCGCGTACCACTGCGACCTGCTTGGCAACCCGCGCGGCGACCTGCCGCTCCAGAATGGCGCGGCCATGCTATCCCTGGCGCCTCGCGAGATCGCGACGGTCTGCCTGGTGGGGCTGGAAGCCAGTGCGATAACGCGCTGCTGAGTAGTGGCAACACATATTCGAATGACTTCGCCGATTCTGCAAGCGTAATATGAGGATCCCCCCATGCTCCTGACGCTCGAAAAGCTGAAAGCTCGCGTGCCCGATCTTGTCGGCGCGGCGGTGCGCGCTGCACGCCCAATCGACGGTGTGCTCACCGTGGTTGCGCCAGGCCCGGTGGCCGAGAGCGCTATGGCGCCAGCGCCGCCCGTCGACGCGCCAGGCTGGGAGCCGCTCGCCGTTGGCCAGCCATGGGGTGGGGCGCCCGGCGCCGACCCAAGTGCGCCGCGCCAAGAAATCGGCTGGGGCATCCCGGCCAATGGCGGCGGCACGCACTGGCTGCGCGCGACACTGCGCGTGCCCAACGAGTGGCGCGGCCAGTCGGTGCATCTGGCGCTGACGTGGGAGGGCGCTGGCCACGCCAGCATGGAAGCAATCGTGTATCTTGATGGCGCGGTGCTCGCGGGCCTCGACGATTTTCACCGCAGTGCGCTGGTGCCCGAGGCCGCCCACACGGGCGAGCACGAACTGCTGATCCGCTGCTACACGCCCTATCGCCAGCCGTTTGGCGGCCTGAGCCTGCAGCTGCGCGATGAAGCGATCTTCCGGCTCGGCCAGGCCATGCGCGCGATTCTCCAGGCCGTCGAGACCTATCGCGATAGCGATGCGGAGAAGCATGCGCTGCTGAAACGTCTGAACGACGCCTACAACGCGCTTGACCTGCGCGCGGGCTGGCACAGCGAGCAGTTCGCCGAGTCGGCCCGTATAGCTTTAGAACATCTGCGCCTAACGAGCGAAGAGTCAGTTGTCAGTCGTCAGTTGTCAGCAGTTTCCAGATCAAGTTCGGCGGCAGCTAGCAACGGACAACGGACAACGGACAACGGACAACCAACCATCGTCGCGACGGGCCACGCCCACCTGGATGTCGCCTGGCTTTGGCCGCTCTGGCGCACGCGGCAGAAGGTGGCTCACACGGTCGCCAACGCGCTGCACCTGATGGAGCGCTACCCCGACTATCATTTCAGCATGAGCCAGCCGCAGGTCTATGCCTATCTCAAGCAGGATGCGCCGGATCTCTATGCGCGTATGAAACAGCGGATCGCCGAGGGGCGCTTCGAGCCGGTCGGGATGATGTGGCTGGAACCGGACTGCAATGTGACCAGCGGCGAGTCGTTGGTACGCCAGCTCATGCAAGGGGCGCGCTTCTTCGCCGAGGAGTTCGGCGACATCAATCATCTCGTGTGGCTGCCCGATGTGTTTGGCTACAGCGCGGCGATGCCGCAGATCTTACGCCTGTGCGGAATCTCGTGCTTTATGACCACCAAGATTAGCTGGAACCAGTTCAATCGCATGCCGAACGATACCTTTCGCTGGCGCGGGATCGACGGCAGCGAGGTATTGACCCACTTCGTCACCGCGTCGGCGCAGCCGCTGAAGCACCGTTCGGACGCCCAGTTCTACACCTACAACGGGCTCATGTCCGGCGACGAGGTGTTTGGCACATGGAACCACTACCGCCAGAAAGATGTCAACGACGAGGTACTGTATATCTATGGCTATGGCGACGGCGGCGGTGGCCCAACCGAGCAAATGCTCGAAGCCGCCGGTGTGCTCGACAACCTGCCGGGCTTCCCACGAATCAGGCTCGGGCGGGTCGAGCAGTTCTTCGAGCGGTTGTATGAGCGTGTGTGGAACAGTCCGCACCTGCCGACATGGGTTGGCGAGCTGTATCTCGAATACCATCGCGGCACCTACACTGGCCAGGCGCGCACCAAGCAAGCCAACCGCGCCGCCGAGTTGCTCTATCGCGAGGCCGAGTGGCTGAATGCCTGGGCGGTGACGCTGGGCGCTGAAAATCGCCAGGCGCAGCTCGACGCCGGCTGGAGGACGATTCTGCTCAACCAGTTTCACGACATTTTGCCCGGCAGCAGTATCGCGCAGGTCTATATCGATAGCAACGCCGACCACGCCGAGGTGCAGCGGATCGGCCGGAACGTTCGTGAGGCCGCTGCCGCGGCAGTTTTGAGTTCTGAGTTCAAAGTTCTGAGTTCAGAATTGCCCTATGCTGATGCTTCATCTCAAGCTCCCCATCAGAGCTATATCGTGCTTAACAGCTTGCCATGGGAACACCAGGATGTCGTGCAGCTCGCCATTTCACCCGCTGCCGAGACACCAGCGTTGAGCGATGCGGATGGCAACTTGTTACCCAGCCAGGTCGTCGAGCAGCTTTCGGGCGAAGAGGTGTTGCTGGTCGAAACAACTGCGCCTTCTTATGGTTACAGCGTGCTTTTCTCTACTCGAGACTCATCGGAGAATTTCAACGTTCAACGTTCAACGTTCAACATTCAACGTTCAACACTCGAGAACGACGAGCTGCGCTTGGAGCTGGACGACAATGGCGAGGTTGCTTCGCTGTACGATAAGCGCGCCGGCCGTGAAGTGATCGCGCGCGGCGCAACCGGCAATCAGCTGGTGGCGTACGAAGACCGGCCGCTGGAATACGACGCCTGGGATATCGACATCTTCTACGAAGAGAAGCCCTACCCGGTGCGCGAGATCGTCGACTGGCGGGTACTCGAGCAGGGCCCCGTGCGCGCGGCGATCGAGATCACCCGGCGGCTGGGCCAGAGCACGATCACGCAGCGGATCTGCCTATGGCGCGCGTCGCGGCGGGTCGATTTCATGACCGATATCGATTGGCAGGAACGGCAGACGCTGCTGCGCGCGCTGTTCCCGCTCGATGTGAACGCAGCGTTGGGTCGACCTGAGCGAGGGCGATTATGGTGTGGCGCTGCTCAACGACGGCAAGTACGGCCACAGTCTGCGCGACAACACGCTCGGGCTTTCGCTGCTGAAGGGCGCGATCTTCCCCGACAAGGACGCCGACCGCGGCCGCCACCGCTTCACCTACAGCCTGCTGCCGCACCAGGGCGATTGGCGCGCGGCCCAAGTTGTGCGGCGGGCGTACGAGCTTAATGCCAAACTGGAGGCTAGAGACTTGAGGCTAGAGACGGGTACTCTACAAGCCTCAAGCCTCAAGCCTCAAGCCTCATTCCTATTCACGCCCACCAACCATATTGTGGTGGAGACGGTCAAGGTCGCGGAGGACGGCAATGGACTGATCGTACGGCTATACGAGGCGCATAACCAGCGTGGCCCGGCCAGCCTGCGTTTTGGCCGGCCGGTCGCCAGCGCGGTCGAGACCGATCTGCTGGAGCGCGAGATTGGCCCGGCGACCGTCGATGGTGACGAGGTGCGCTTCCATGTGCGGCCGTTCGAGATCAAGACGCTGCGCGTGCAACTGGCCTGAGCGGGGCGGCTCCACGACCAGATCTCTGGAGATCGCCGAGCTTGCACTTATGTTGTTCTTCATTTAAGCTACGCAGAATTAAAAATCTCATCGAACGTTTTTTCGTTTGTAGAACGAAAAAACGTTCGATACGAAGAAGAAAAACCCGTGTTTTGCGAATGAGCATGTAAGTCGTGTGATTGAAGGAGGATTGCCTATGAACACCCGTCAGATCTCGCTCGCCGCGGCGTTCCTCGCGATCGTCTTCATCGCCCATGCTGCCGGGCGCATTCTGTAGATCGGCGGCGCCCAACTGGCGCCGAGCATCGCGATCTACGTGCTCATGGCGCTGCTGATGGCGCCGAATCTGGGCTGGGGCGCGCTCACCGGCATCGCGCTGGCTACCGGGCTGCTCACGATGATCGCGACTTCGAGCCCGTTTCCGCTGGCGAATATCCCAGCGCATGGCGGGAGCTTCTTGCCGGCGGCGCTGCTGGTCAAGATGCTCGGCGGCGACGGGCGCGAGCTGAGCGCTGGCAAGGTGATCGGCATTGTCAGCCTGATCCTGTTGGTCTCGTGGACTCTATTCTCGCTATTCACCTGGTTGGGCCTACTTGGAACGCCATTCACCGGCCAGTCGTTCTCACGCTTCGGCTCGAACTTCGGCAGCGGCTACCTGGCCTGGTGGATCTCGGGCTTCCTGGGCGTGGCGGTTCCGACATGGATCATCGCGCTGGTGCTGACGCCACTACTATATCGGGCAGTCCGGCCTGCGCTGGTGCGCCAGGGGATGATCGTGGCGCGCGCATGACGCTGTATGACTGACGCGATCATCACCGTGCGCGACCTGCACTACCGCTACCCGACCGCCGCGCAGCCGGTGCTGCGCGGCGTCGATCTCGATCTGCGGCGCGGTGAGTTCGTCGGCCTGGTTGGCTCGACCGGCGCGGGCAAGCGATCATAGGCATACCTTCATGATGTTCAACGAACGCGGGCGGCTGGGCGAGATCGACTCGCGCGTCAAGATAACCTGGCTGCTGGCGACATTAGTGGCGGGCCTGATCTTTGCGCGGCCGCTGTCGCTGCTGGTGATCCTGGCGAGTATCGCCGGCGTGGCGGCGATCGGCGGCGTTCTGTGCGAGACCTTCCGGCGCATGCGCGGGCTGGCGGCGATCATTATTGTGATTGGGCTGATCTTCGGCTTGACCGTGCCCGGCACGCCGGTGTTGTACCTGATCCCGGCGGCCCTGCCGCTCGGTCCGGCGCTGGCGATCAGCCAGGAGGGTCTATACCTGGGGCTGATCTCGATACTGCGAATCTTCGTCTTCGCCGCGCCGCTGGTGATCGTGGTGATGACCACCAACAATTCCGACCTGATCCGCGGGCTGATGACCTTCCGCCTGCCGCTCGACTACGCGCTGATGATCGTGCTGGCGCTGAACTTTGTGCCGATCGTGCTGGCCGAGTTTGGGCGCATCGCCGACGCACAGAAGGCGCGCGCCCACGCGCTGATTGAGCGCGGGCCGATCGGGCGGGCGCGCGGCCTGGTGCCGATCTTTGTGCCGCTAACGCTGAACGCGGTCGACCGCGCCGATACGGTTGGGAAAGTGCTCGAGATTCGCGGCTTTGCCCGCCGGCAGTTCCGAGCTGATTTCGAGCCGCTCAGCCGTGGCAGCTGGCTGCTGCTCGTCGTCTCGATCGCGCTGCTGGCACTGGCGCTGGCATCGGCGGCGCTCGGACAGGATCTGCTCACGCTGGCAGCCTGATATACATCAACAGAAATGCCTTACTGGTTGAAAGTTGAGACCGGAGACAAGCGACAAGAGGCTGTCGCTGAGCAGCCTTCGCCGATCCGGGCCGAAGCCGATCCACACGACAGATGCCGCGGCGGCAACCTGCGCTACGTACTTTTACATAGTTGGGCATAAGATCGTACCACCAATATACGTACTTTACCTGATGTACTTGTGGTTCGAATTGAGTACACTCTCCCTGGAAGAGAAGGGTCGAAATCCGCAGCACCTCCATCAGAAAAATGAATAAGGCAACGATCAATGGCCGCAGCTTTCACCAAGCTCTATTAGCTGGAAGGAATCGCCATGTCCCGCCATGCTGCTCGCCATAATATCTCTTGGGCATTGCCGTTCGCGCCGCTGTTGGCGCTTGCGCTCACAATCGGGTTGGCGCTGCTGCCGCGCGCTGTGGCCACGGTGGCCCCTGATCCGGTCGCTGCCGCCTGGCAGGCCGTCCGCGCCCGCGGCGCGTACCACTTTGCCAGCGATGTCGTGCAGAGCAGTGCGCCGAGTGCGACGGTGGCGAATATTGGCCGAAGTAGTCGCGAGCAGCGCCTGCACCTGGAAGGCCAGAACGATCTGCGCGCGAACAGCACGGAGATGCAGTTGTGGACGACGGGCGGCAGCGTGCTGCAGGCCGAGAGCGGCGTCGAGGTGCGCGTGGCGAACGGCAAGACCCAGCTACGCCAGGGCGCCGGCGCGTGGCGCGACGCGCCGGGCATCACCGACGCGGC
>WNFZ01004686.1_pt1 | contig 13640 bp, 9 predicted proteins | sample 5400081 | NCBI WGS metagenome assembly WNFZ01 (sample SAMN13153365, study PRJNA577476) | soil metagenome | isolation source: 80 cm soil or saprolite under grassland replicate 1 | place: USA:California | collected 2016-06-15
ATACGGTGATATCTGCTCCAAGTTCCGCCAGGTACTGGTACAGGTTGTAGGTGAAGCTATCGTAATTGTCAATCAATAATAGCATAATGGTCTTCCCTTCCAGATTGACCGCAAGGGTCAACCTATATCTGCCCACCCATAAACCGCGCATGCGATGCGCAGCATCGTACCGTGTATAGTAGGGTTGACCCTGCGGTCAACCTACCCTCTTGCGGTCAGCCTCCCCTCTGCGCTCATTGGCGATGTTCTCCGCCTCGTCAAGAGCGCGAAGGAGTGCCCTGGCTTTGTTCAAACTCTCCTGGTATTCAGCGGTGGGATCGGAATCAGCCACAACGCCACAGCCGGCTTGAATATAGGCACGGCCATTTATAACGACCATCGTGCGCAAGGCAATGGCTGTCTCCTGGTTCCCAGAGTGACTGAAGTACCCAACTGCTCCAGCGTAGACACCGCGCTGTTCTCCCTCTAATTCGCTGATGATCTCCATCGCTCGTATTTTAGGGGCACCAGATACTGTTCCTGCTGGAAAACCTGCTCGCAGCGCATCGTAAGGAGTTACATCTTCGCGTAGTTGGCCGGTGACATTGGAAACTAAATGCATAACATGTGAGTAGCGCTCGATCTCCATAAACTCGGTGACGTTGATACTGCCAGGCGTGCTCACCCGCCCAACATCATTACGCGCAAGGTCAACCAGCATGACGTGCTCTGCTTGTTCCTTGGGATCGTTTTTCAGTTCTTTAGCAAAGTGTTCATCGCTCTGCCTATCGACACCTCGCGGGCGCGTGCCGGCTATAGGCCGAATGGTTACCTCGTTATCCTCGAAGCGTACCAGCAATTCGGGTGATGCTCCGACGATATGAAAGTCACGCATATCCAGGTAGAACATATATGGAGAGGGATTGATGGTACGAAGAGCGCGGTAAATAGTGAATGGCGCTGCGTTGACATGGCGGCTGAGACGCTGTGATGGCACGACCTGGAAGACGTCTCCTGCTCTGATATAGGCTATTGAGCGGCGAACCATTTCCTCAAACTCGCCTTGCGTGCGGTTGGAGGTAACTTGCAATGCTGTCGCATCGGAGATAGAAGAAGGCTCCTCAGGCAAACGAACTGGCTGTTGCAGTCTACTTTGGATTGCTTCAAGAATAGCTCTGCCTCTTTGGTATTCGATAACAATATCTGGCGCGTCGAGATGCAGATGAGTGACTATCCTGGCACGGTGTTTGACGTGATCGAAAACCAACACAGTTTCAGTAAAGCAGAAGACGGCCAGCGGTAGTCCAAGTTCGTTCTTCTCAGAAACTGGGAGATGTTCAAAGCGGGATGCTGCTTCATATGATAGATAGCCCACAGCCCCTCCATGAAAACGCGGCAACTCATCCTGGGGAACACTCGCTGGTGTAACCAGTCGATATCGCGCAAGTTCGGCCTCAATCATGCGTAACGGGTCATGACAGGGAATGTCCTCGCTTCGCTCGCCCCTCGATACATCGGGGTCTACTGTAGGCCCCGATGTATCGCGACTCGCCGTGTCCGCGATTGTATAGACCGTCGCCATTTCGCCTTGATGCGTGATGACCATGTAGGGATCAATCCCAATAAAGGAGTAGCGACCGATACGCTCACCACCTGAAACACTCTCCAATAAAAAACTATATGGGCCTTGAGCAGCTTTGCAATAAGCCGAGACAGGCGTCTCGAGGTCGGCCAGAATGTCGCAGTAGAGTGGCAGAAGAGGCATTCCGCTTTTTTCGACCGCGGGATTCATTTCTACATCTCGTAATTGCCTGATCTCGTCAAACTTTGGATAATACATACTCATCTCCTTGCCTCAGTTGACCGCTGGACAACTATCCCAGCCCTATTACGTCTTTGACATGTTGTAACGTAACTTCTGCCATTGGGCGAACCTGGTCTGCCCCCTGCTTCAGTATAGCCTCTAGAGTGGGCAGGTCGTTCATCAGCGCACTATAACGCTCCTGAATTGGCGCAAGGGTCGCAACCAACCGCTCAGTCAAAGCCGCCTTAAAATCCCCATACCCTCTACCCGCAAATTCAGCCTCGATTTCCTGCTCCGTCTGACCAGTTAGCAATTGGTAGATAGTCAGCAGGTTCGTTATACCAGGGCGTTCAGCATCAAAGGTAACTAGGCGTAGCGAATCCGTCGTCGCACGTGCAATCTTCTTCTTGATAATGTTCGCATCATCAAGCACATTGATGCGAGAATTGTCGTTTGGATCGCTCTTGCTCATCTTGTTCGTAGGGTCATCCAGAGACATAATACGCGCTCCCACCTCGCGTATTTGTGGCTTAGGAATAGTAAACACCCTCTGGCCATACAAACTGTTGAAACGTCGTGCCAGGTCACGTGTCAGCTCCACATGCTGCCGTTGATCATCGCCAACCGGAACCAGATCGGTTTGATAAAGCAGAATATCGCACGCCATCAACACCGGATAGCAAAAGAGACCCGTACCAACGGAATCCACATCTTCGCCGCCCTTCGATTTGAACTGGGTCATACGGCTCAACCAACCCATCGGCGTGAAGCAATTCATAATCCAACTCATCTCAGCATGTTGGCGAACATGTGACTGGACAAACAGCTTGCAATAGCGTGTATCCAGTCCACAAGCCAGGTAGAGAGCCGCCAGTTGTCGAATGCTCAAGTGCAGTTCCTTTGGGTCCATAGGTACAGTAATTGCATGCAGGTCAACGATGCAGAAAATGTTATCGTATGCTGCCTGTGCCGCCGCCCAATTGCGAATCGCACCCAGGTAGTTACCTACGTGGAGATTACCAGTTGGCTGCACTCCTGAAAAAACGCGCTTCTTCACTGGTGCCTCCGTCCTTTTTTTGTTCGCCTCATACCCCTCCCGCGTCGCTATATCGGCTTCGCTACGTTCCGCTCGATATACGCTCCCCTCCCCTGTTCTGGCTTCATGATCGGTTTCAACTAGCATGGTTGCTCATTCCTCCATCGACATAGAATTTGAAATCCATCGCCGTAATGCAATAACGCCCTCTTGTGCCTTAGGTATCATCCAGCTTGCCAACCGCGCGCTCTTGTGGCGCTTCTGCCTACGGTCAGGCAAGCTGAAAGGAATCGTCTACTAAAGTCAGCAAGAGAGAAGCGATACCAAAAAGGAAGTATAAGTAAAACAACACTAAAAAACGCCACTCTTCCTATTGAAGGGACGAGAGGCGTAAAGCTTTCGTGGTACCACCCACATTCAGATTATCTTGCTTACCCGTAGCAGGAAAAGGCAGATAATCCCTCATTGCCGGATACAATCAACCATGGGTACACGATAAATTGGCACCCTACATTGAATGACTGCATAGCAGATATATCCTGTCCTCGATAACGGGGGACATTCCGCAAGAGACTACTGATTGTTGCAGAATAGTAATTTACAAAATGTTCGTGCTCTGACTCCCAGGCCCATTCTACGGATGCGTAGGTATCGGTTTCCACCTGCTCCAATTCTCTGTTACCCTTGCAAAAACGTATACTTTTCCTGTTCGTTGCTTTCAGATATTCTTTTGTACTTGAGGAAAGTATAAGGGTGATATGTGCTTGTGTCAAGTGCTAGGAGAGCCAAAAATTCATATTGCTTCATTGATAATGTAGGATCATGTTCAGTTCTCACAGTCACATCACAGGGAAGGATATCAGCTGGCTACCTATTGACAAATGTTGCATATAGATGTAATATGCATATAGATGCAAAAAGATGTTTTTTGTAGTTCGTATGCAAGTTGCTCAGCACAATCATATACGAATCGGTGAAGGTAAAGTTAGACATCATAATCTAGTAATCGCAGAAACTTGCGAAAAAGCAAGAGCGTGAAAAGGAGCAAGAAAATGGCAGAGAAAAAGGCAAATGAGGCTGTATTACATATAGTCAAGACACTTCAGGAGACGAACGAGAAGATTGCCGAGAGCGCAGTGGCTGCACAAGAGCGAAATATTAAGTTTGCTCAAAGCACCCTGATGAGCAGCGTCGAGGTTCTCAAAAGTCAGGCTGACAATGCCCTCGCATTGTTGCAGAGTGTCGTAGAGCAGTCCAAAGGGCAACCCGATGACATGCAAGCTTTGATAGATGGCACAGTTGCTGCCCAAGAACAGTACCTGAAATTTGCTCAGAGCACTATTGTGGACGGAATGGAAGTTCTCAAGAGTCATACTGAGGGTATTCAGGCCCTGATTCAGAAGATGGAGCAGCAGGCTCGCAAGCAGCAAGAAGCTTTTCGGGAACTGGTGAGTGAATCAGCAGGAGTGTACATGGACTTCTTCCGCTCGCCATTCTCCTACTATCAACAGGCTTTCAATGCTGTAGAGTCTGCCACCCGGCAGGGCCTGGAGACCTTTCAGACCGCCACGGAGACTTTCCAGAAGTCCACGCGCCAGGGGCTAGATACCCTGCAGAGTTATACTCACCAGGCGCAGAATACAACGCAAAAAGCTTCTAAATAAGTGCATGTTGCATGGATGATTTGAGGTCGGGGCGAAAGCCCCGGCCCTTTTGTTATTTGTGGAAATTCGTTGTGTGAGTTACTATATGTGGTGAATGTAATTTGCATGTGTGAAAGGAGCAGCACGAGATGGCAGAAGGATCAAAAGCTCAAGGTCCAGTGAATCCGCTGGATTTTTGGAAGCAATGGAGCGAAACCTCTACGGCAATGTGGACAAATGTTCTTGAAGGCGGCAAAGGAACATTTGTAGATCCCTATGGTTTATTTCGACCGTGGCTGAATAGCATAGAAGTAGCCCAGGAACAAATGAAAGAGAGTGCCAAGGGGACGATAGACCCGACCGAGTTCAGGAAACAATGGTATGAAGCGGCAACTGGGGCGTGGGCAAAAGCTGCAGAAATGGGTGGAGATCCCTTAGGTCTAACTGCCCAGTGGTTGGAGATAATGGAAGAAAACCGGTCCAAAATTTTTTCGGGAGGAACAGTCCCAGCTGATCCATTCACATTTATTAAGCAGTGGTATGACGCCTCTAGCGACACGTGGGCAAAAATAGTCGGTGATATCATTGGGAATGAGAAATTTGTCGAAAACGCTAGCCAATTTATGGAGAGCTATACGAGCTATTACATGGCTACACGCCGTGCCAATGAAGATTATTTTAGAAATCTCCAACTCCCCACTCGCTCGGATTTAGCCCGTGTTGCTGAGATTATCGTCGCTTTGGAGGAGAAAGTTGATCGCCTTGATGACGCCTTAGATGACATTGAGGATGGAAATTCTCAGGTGGCAACAAAGGACGTAATAACGGAACTGGAAGGGCGCTTGAGTCGTGTTGAGAAGAGACTGGACGCCATCTCCTCAGCTCTGGAAAAGCTTGAAACAGTAGAGAAACTTGCAAAGCATACGGAAGGAATGGAGAAGAAACTGGATAAAGTCCTTGAGGCTTTTGCGAAGAACGAAGCCAAATTTTCTTCCACAGCTACTGAAGTGGATGTTGAAGCTACTCGTAAGCCAACGAGGAAAAACGCCAGAAATTCAAAGGCCAACGGCTCTAAAGTGGAAGTAGAAGCAAAACAAACAGTATAAACTCAGCAAAGTAGACCATCAGTGTCGCTATACACAGCGGAGAGGAGTGCGAAATGACGAGTGAAAATGATACACAATTAGACATTGAAAGCAACCTCAAGAAATATGAGGCAGGTTTGCAGATTATTTTTGAGGGAGCGAGAGCTGACACGGGGCAGACACCTAAAGAGATTATCTGGACGAAGAACAAGGCGAAGCTTTACCACTATGAGCCAACAGTCGAAAAGAAGCATCCTGTTCCTATTCTGCTGGTCTATGCACTCATCAATCGGCCCTATGTGCTGGATTTGATGCCTGGGAATAGCCTGGTAGAGTACCTGGTGAACCATGGCTTCGATGTCTTTATGCTCGACTGGGGGATACCAGGTGATGAGGATAGCAATCTCACTTTTGAAAACTACGTACTGGACTATATGCCTCGAGCAGTCAAAAAGGTGCTTAGAACTGCCCATGCTGAAGAATTTACCTTACTGGGTTACTGCATGGGAGGAACCATGGCGGCGATGTACACAGCACTTTTTCCTGGCAAACCCCTCAGGAACCTGATCCTGATGACGGCACCAATTGACTTCACAGCAGAGAATACAGGTCTCTATGGCTTATGGACCAATGAAAAATACCTTAACCCTGATCACATGGCAGCAGCTTTTGGAAACATTCCTGGTGATCTCGTCGATACTGGAAACCGTTTGGCCAAACCAGTCACCAACTACGTAGGTTCCTATGTTACGATGTGGGATCGCATTTTGCAGGGCAAACCTATGGATACCTGGTTGGCTATGAATAAGTGGGTGAACGACGGCATCCCATTTCCTGGGGCGGCATTCCGGCAGTGGATTCGCGAATTTTACCAGCAGAATAAGCTTGTAAAAGGTGAGATCAGGCTTCGTGGAATGCGGGTAGACCTTTCAGCAATCAACTGTGCTGTGCTAAACATTGCGGGGAAGAAGGATCATATCTGTACTTTGCCACAGGCAGAAGCTACCATGAACCTCATCTCGAGCGAGGATAAAGAATTTTTCGTGCTGGATGCCGGACATGTCGGCCTGTTGACTGGTTCAGACGCTAAGAAGTCTCTCTGGCCAAAGATTCGTAGTTGGTTAGAACTGCACTCAAAGTAGCGTATCTCTACTTGGCAACATGAAACGCATTGTCCGCGCCAGAGAACTTGGTGAACCCGTCGGAGATATCACAACACTCGACGCCTAGCGATTGAGCGTCTATTGTATCACAAATGCCTCACAAAAGAACGATGGCTTTACGGCCGCAAGACCATAAAGTCCTCGCTCTTTTTGATTGATCCTCGAGCAACAGTGTCTATATATTTCCAGGTGATCAATAGGGGCCCGATTCACTGCACCAGCCATGGGAGTTGATCCATATCGCGGTGCGCAATGAATTGGGCATAATTGTGGCTTCTACACTCTGTTAAGAAAATCAATATACTGCACATAATCTGTACAAAACATAAAGGCATTTCTACGTTTTAGCAATGTATTTACTCTGTAGGACGTAGAACCAAGCCAACCATCCTCTTGACAAATAGCATGTATAAATGTAATATGCATATAGATGCTGTATAATATCTCATCAAAAAGCATATAGATGCGAAGTTATCTAAGTTGGCGGAGGTGAAAAAGTGAAATTTCGGGAGGAGAAGATACATATGCCAGTGAGAGTAATTACAGCAAGAATGTTGGTCCCTGTGTTAAGAAGAAAATAGTGAGTGATTCAACTTTCTGAGTGATTCAACTTTCAAGGAACGAAAAGTATGAGCAAACACACACACACCAAAGTCTTAGCCCCGCTTCCACCTGTTGGAACGCAAACATCACGGTCACATCTGATCACTGCAGAGGATATTGACCTCTTTGCACACGTCAGCACTGACAAAAACCCCATCCATATTGATGAAGAATATGCTGCGCGCACACCTTTTGGGGGTCGTGTTGCGCACGGAATTATGGTCGCATCGATGATCTCTGCAGTGTTAGGCAACGATCTTCCTGGGCATGGAAGCATCTATCTGGGTCAGACGTTAAAATTTCTCGCACCTGTACGTATTGGCGACACCATTACGATTACTGTTGAGGTAATCTCCCTACGGGAAGATAAACACATCGTCACGTTGCGTACAGATTGTACAAATCAGGAGGGGATATTGGTTCTTACCGGCGAAGCAACGGTGAAATACGTACTAGTGTTAGAGGAAGGAAGTTAACCGAGAGTAAACCCGACATACAATTCGGCATATAGTGACGCTCCACCTTTAATATTTGGGTGGAGCGTCATTTACTTCATTGGCGTACTACTTGACGGGAGAGAGATAGGTGATAAAATCTGAGTGTTACAGTCGGATACTTTGTACCAGAATGGGAACAGCGATGAAATTGGAAGAGCCTCTGAGCGCAACAGTCGAAGAATACCTAGAGACTGTTTATAATATGAGCATGGAAGACGAAGTTGTGATTGGCGCACGTCTTGCGGAGAAGTTTCGCGTTGCACCTCCAACAGTCACGGAAATGCTTAAGCGTCTTGTACGCGACGGCTACATAGAGATGGACAACAAGCGTCAAGTGACGTTAACTGAATCAGGCAATCAAGCCGCTGAAGCAGTGTTACGCCGGCATAGGTTAACAGAGCGTTTCCTTGTCGATATGCTCGGTATGCAGTGGCACCAGGTACACGAGGAGGCCTGTCGTCTGGAACATTTCATATCTGGTGCTGTAGAGGCACGTGTTATTACTTCCTTGAACAATCCAACTACCTGTCCCCATGGCAATCCCATACCTGGTTCAGTAGTAAATGCTCGCAGTTACCTCAAAGATCACGGCGCAATACGGCTATCAACTGTCCCGACTGGTGGCGTGGTCACTATTCTTTGCATCTCTGAAGTTGTTGAGGATGAAGAAGCCCTTATTCTCTACATGCACGAGAAAGGTCTGACACCTGAAACGCAATTACGAGTTCTTGTTCAGGGTGGTATTGGAAATGAACAGGATGAGAGTTTTATTGTACAAGTCGGTGAACGTGAAGTATACATCAGCAAATCAGCAGCGGCTAAAATTTGGGTAATCCAGTAATATTTCTCTTCTTTCAATATTATCCACAAGCGTAACTTTTTCCTGAACATATCACTCAAACGAGCTCTCAGGTGATTCCCGCGCTCATTTGCTACCATTATTGCGAATTTCGTCGTGAATATGCCATTTATTTGATAAATTCGCAACATTTGCTGCGAAAAGAATTGCGAATTTCATCAGTTCTAGGTTACAATAGTGTAGACAGAGGACATTGTAATACAACACATTTAGGTACTATTTTCAAGATTACCTCTTCCCAGCAGGAAAGGAGCTTTTATGCTTCGGGAACCAATTACGATTAACCCCAAGATCCTAGAAGAGATTGTCGACCGCGAGGAAGTGGAGTTCAAGAAGCGTACTCCTCGCTCCAAGGAGATTCACGAACGCGCGAAATCGTCGATGCCTATGGGTGTCTCCAGTTCGTTTCAAGCGGTACCACCTTATCCCCTTTTCATCAGTCGCGCAGAGGGCAGCCACATCTGGGACTATGATGGCAATGAATATGTGGACTTCCACCTTGGTTTTGGAAGCTTGCTTGTTGGTCACTCGCACCCCCTATTGGTGGAAGCTTTGCGCGACCAGCTTGGTAAGGGAAGCCTCTATTCACTGCCCTGCCCTGATACGGTTTATCTGGCAGAAGAAATGGTACGACGATTCGCGCCGATTGAACAAGTGCGTTTCTGTAACTCAGGTACCGAAGCGACAATGGATGCGCTGCGTTTAGCACGTGCACATGTTGGCCGTGATAAGATAGTGAAGATCGAGGGCTCTTACCACGGGCATCATGATACAGTTCTGATGAGCACCAAGCCCTCTGTCGAGGCAGCCGGTCCGGCTGAACGGCCACATACTGTTCCAGCTTCGAAAGGTATACCAGTTGGCGTCAAGGGTAATACCATTATTGCTCCCTATAATGATGCGGAGGCTCTGGAACGTATTCTGACTGAACACGAAGGCGAGGTCGCTGCGGTAATTACCGAGGCTGTATTAATGAATGTTGGGATCATGCTGCCTGATGAGGGATATCTCCAAAGTGTGCGTGATATTACGCGCGGGCACGGGGTGCTGCTTATCTTCGACGAAGTAAAAACGGGAGTTACGGTCGCTCCTGGTGGAATTACCGAGTTATATCCTGTGGACCCGGACCTCATCTGCCTTGCCAAGTCAATTGGTGGTGGGATGCCTATTGGTGCTTTTGGTGGTCGCGAAGAGATCATGCGGCGCATTAACCACAAGGAGGTTTTGCATCTAGGGACATTCAACGGTAATCCCATGTCGATGCGAGCTGGCCTGGTCACACTGACGCAGATTTTTACGCCTGAGGCCCACACTCATGCAATAGATCTTTCTAAACAGTTAGGAGAAGGATATGTGGGCATCATCGAGGAATTTGATATGCCCATGCATGTGGCCCAGATCGGCGCAAAAGGTTGTGCCATGTTCCGTTATGAACGCGCGCGTAACTATCGTGCATGGTGGGATATAGATATGCATCTTTCCTATGCGTATTGGCTCTTCCTGGCAAATCGCGGTATTCTCTTCCCTCCAGGTTTTGATGATCAGTGGACAATCTCAATTCAGCACACACAGGCTGATATAGACCATCATTTGCATGTCTTTCAGCAATTTGTTACTGAACTGACAAGATAGATAGACGGCTTAAATAAGGGGAGGGAAAACTCAAATGCTACGAGTTTCCCTCCCCTTTCTTTAACAGCTTACCTAAAGTCCCAAAACTGATTATTAACCATAGCTGTGTTGGACTAACTTCAAGTACTTTGATATACTGGTGTCGTAATTTTCCTGGTGTTGATGGATGTACACAAAAATATATGTAGAATTGTTGTAAGAAGATGAGTAATCATAGCATCCCTTTATCAGGTGCTGTTTCTGACGAATATGTAGTTGGGGACGTAGATCATACAATTACGGACAATCCGACTGAGCCGCCCGTGGATAATAGAAATCATACGAAGGGTATTTCATCATTTTGGTATGATCGAATAATTGAAATAAGCCTTATCTTGTCAATGGCTGCTTATTACCTTATTGGCAATAAGCATCTCGGTACGGGTTTCCTCTTTGCGTTACATCCATTGTTATCTCTGCCGTTTTTGCTGTTATTCGCGGTATTGTGCTGGTATCGTTTACCAATTGCCATCGCACTATTTCCTTTGACATTACCCTTCTATTTCTACCAAAAGACGATATTTAGCCATTACTCTTTTAGCCTTGCCGAGATAACCCTGGGTGTCTGTCTGCTGGTTGCCCTGTTACAACTTGTACTCCAGAGAAGTAGTTGGCCATACTGGCTTTCTTGGCGAGAGTTGCGAGACCGCTTGGGGCCATTTTCTATCCCAGTATTCGTTTTCTTTTTAGCAGCGACACTTTCAATATTCGTAGCATATGACAAGGATGTAGCTCTTCGCTATTATCGCGAGGAGATCGTTGATCCCCTTCTCTACTTAACGCTGGCTCTCTACTGTGTACGTTCGCGCCAAGATGTAACCCGTTTGTTGCTTGCGATGTTAGGTACCGGGTTGATGGTGGCGATACTTGGCATGATCCAGTTCTTTTTCTTCAGAAACCTCATACAAATCGAGCCCGATGGCATACGTCGTGTTCATGCTATGTATGGTAGCGCCAATAGTATTGGCTTGCTTTTTGATTATATTTTACCTATTGGATTTGCATTGATTGTCGCGAAATCACTTTTCACGCTGAACACATGGGCCTTCTGGAAAAATAGACTACTGGCTATTGCTGTCTGTTTACCAATGCTGTATGTACTCTATTTGACGCAATCAATTGGCGCCTGGGTAGCCATCGCTGTCGCTGCCATTTTTATTGCTGCCATTTCGATTCACAAGCGCAAAGTATTGTTGATAGCTATACTTATTTTTCTCGTTCTCATGGGGATAACAGCTTTTCTGTATCATGCTCGTATCACTAACTTTCTCTTTGGTAGCCATGTTGATGTACACAACGTCAGTACAACGACTAAACGCTTCTACCTGTGGAGAAGTGCGTTGAATATGATACACGATAGCCCCTGGTTTGGCTATGGCATGGATAACTGGCTCTGTCATTATAGCAACAATAAGATTTGTTTTACCCCGCAACTGCATCATTACTGGATTACTCTCGATCCTGTGACGCATATATCAACAGACCTCAAGTTCGAGCCTGATTTGTCCCACCCGCATAATGTTTTTCTGCATGTCTGGGTGAGTATCGGCATCTTTGGGGTTTTAGCGTTTGCTAGTGTATTGATCCTCTTTGCCTGGCTATTTATACGCATTCTGCGATACCTACGTTCTAATGAGGCAAGGGAGAACCTGCCATTCCAATGGATGACGATTGGGGTCGGGGCTGCGATGCTGGCAGCCATGGTGCAGGGCCTGGTTGATAGCGCATTTCTGGAGCAAGATTTAGCTTTCTGCTTCTGGATATTGATAGTGGCACTACTCCTGCTTCGCTTTTACAGTGGAACCACATGGAGAAAGAGCAGCATAAAAGGCAAGGTTTTGGGGAATTGATCTGAAGCTGTGACGCTGCATTGACCATGATCTGCCTTTGTAAACGTCATCTGCTCAAGGTTTGAAGGGCGTAAGTAGCGTCAATCTGACTGCACATTGTGTCTTTCTTCACATATTTTAGGAGACTCAGTTCATTGTTCCGCTATTTCTTCTCCATTATACTCTGGGTAAAGCACTTTTCGTTGAGGAGAGACAATGCCCATGTTTACCACACTCATCGATATCTCGGTACCAACGTTGCTTGTCTGGTTGGCCTGCCATTTTGTCGGTGATTTTGCCTTTCAAAGCACCTGGATGAGTGTCGAGAAGGGGAAAAGTTGGGAAGTAAACTTTTATCATTGCGCCACATATACAGCTGTATTTGTGCTCTTCGCACATGCGTCCATCCTTGCTGCCGCTATACTGTTTGGTACACACTTTGTGGTTGATCCTCTGGCGTTAGTGTTGTGGAAATCTCTCAGCAATAGCTCTGACTGGGACAGCCGCAGTGCCTACGGCTGATGAACTGGAACGCATATTGGCAACTGCGTAAGATATCAATGACTCAAGCCTCTTGTTTGCTGTAGTAGTACCTTCCTGCACTCTTTCTCTTCCTTCTCCTAAAAAGTCAACACATCTCGTTTAGTTCCATGTATTGCCCTTATTGAGAGGAAAGCGATGGCAGAACTTGCGGGTGTCCTGGTTGGGGATTATTTCTTGCTGGAATGTCTGGCGCGCGAGGGAATGGCGGAGACGTATTGTGCTCGCCCTACGACCAGGGGTGGCTATGATGTCGTATTACGCTTATTCAGGCCACAGTTTCCCGACCCGACATCTTTTCGTGAACATTTTGCTGAAGAAGTGGAAAAAGTATGGCGTTGCCGGCATGAACATATCCAGCCTCTCTTCGAATTTGGCGCGGGAGACGATCTGCTCTACTGTGCGACCGTTCTTACTGATGCAGAGACCTTAGAGCTCTATCTGAAGCGTCAGCCGGAACAACGCCTGCCAGTTCCGCTCGTTCTCAACTATGCCATTCAGTTATGCGCTGCATTGCAGTATGCTCACGAACACGGCATTGTGCACGGTAATGTCCAGCTCTCAAGCATCTTAATGCGTAATCAAGAACATGTCATGCTTCCACTGCTCACTCATTTTGGTATGAGACGCGCCTATCAGGAAGGCGATCCGTTAGTCTCACATATCGATGAGGGGAATGCCGCCTACGTCGCTCCAGAGCAGGCGTTGGGCATGATACGTCCTGCTAGCGACGTGTACGCGATGGGCGTTTTACTTTTTCGCTTGTTGAGCGGCAAACTCCCTTACGATGGAGAGGATGCTGAAGAAATAGCCTTAAAGCACGCTAATGAGCCAATCCCATCACTGCGTGCGCTGCGTCCAGATATTCCTGAAGCGTTAGAATTGGTTGTACGTATGGCACTGTCAAAAAGCCCAGAGGCGCGCTTTGTCA
>WNFZ01004076.1_pt1 | contig 13635 bp, 8 predicted proteins | sample 5400081 | NCBI WGS metagenome assembly WNFZ01 (sample SAMN13153365, study PRJNA577476) | soil metagenome | isolation source: 80 cm soil or saprolite under grassland replicate 1 | place: USA:California | collected 2016-06-15
TCGCCGGATTCGGCGGCGGTCTCGATCGCCTTCCAGGCCAGCTCGAACCGAGCGCGTTTCTTCGAGAGGATCAGCCGTCCTTCGGCGTCCTCCTTGGTCATGACCAGTGCGTCGATCTCGTCCCCGACCGAAACCTCGTCTGCGGGGTTGACCGAGCGCCTGATCGAGAGCTCGGCAACCGGGATCACGCCCTCCGACTTGTAGCCGATGTCGACGAGGACCTCGTCCTTGTCCACCCGGACGACCTGGCCGTGGACGACTTCGCCCTCGTTGATGGTCGGGAAGGTGGACTCGTAGTCCGGGATCAGCTCGCCGTCCGGACCGGTCGTCCAGACGCCGTCGCCTGCAATTCTCTGCTCGGTTTGCTCGGTCGCCATCAGCGGTCGATCAGTATAGCCAGGGGCTTGAAAGCGTCCTGGCATGGCTCGGAACAAGGAGAAGTGAGGCCCAGAGCGCGGTGGCGCCCGGGCCTCACGGCTCCCCTTAGAGGGTCGTCGAGAGCAGCTTCAGCACTGCCGCCTGCTCGGGCGTGAACGCCTTGCCGACCTTGGCGTCCACCTGGTTCCGGAACGCATTCAGGTGTCCGGCCCGTGCGGTCGCCGTGGATGCGTCGGCGGCATCCGCCAACTTGGCGCAGAGCGCGTCGGCGACGCTCGGGTCAGACGAGTAGGCGCGGACGAGCGCGCAGAGGCTGTCGAACGTAACGACTACCCCCACCGTCGCGCTGTACTCGCTGACGCTGCCATCCTTGTCCTGGATCTTCGCGGCCACCGTGCGAGTCGCCGTGGCGCTGGTTGCGCACGAGGCCGACGAAGCACTGCCGAACGAGCCGTAGCCGCTGCCGTCACCGCAGTCGAACGCATACGTGAACCCTGCGGTGGTGTCGGCCGCGGATGGGTCGGATGCGCCGGTCAGCGCGATCGTGAACGGGAAGCCCGCAAACGTCGTCGCAGGTGCGGACAACGAGGCCGTCGGCGCGACGTTCACGATGGCAACGGCGGCCGCGTCGGTGTCCGACAGGCCGCCGCTGTCAGTTGCTTTCACATTGATCGTTCTCGTTCCGGGCCCGTCCAGACTCCCCGCCGCAAACGTCGCGGTCTGGCCAGGAGTCTCGAACGTCCCGTTATCGTCGAGATCCCACGCGTACGTGACGGCATCGCCGTCGGGATCGGCGGCGGTTGCAGACACCAGGACCTGACCGCCCTCGTCGACGCTGTAGGGTCCGCCGGCGTTCGGCTTCGGCGGGCTGTTGAGCGAGAGTCGGAGCACCGACGGATCGTGGTCCGAAGACTGGTCGGCGAACTCCGCGTTCACGTGCACCTCGTCGAACTCGAACGGCAGCCCGAGGATCGCGGTGCTGGCGAGGATGTGGTCGAGGCTCTGCGAGTTGCCCTCGAAGACGTAGCTGTAACGCTCCGCGGGCGGCAGTGTCTCGATCATGTCGTTGAGCACGCCCCCGGCGCGGAGCGTCTGCAGTGCCGTTGAGAACTCGAAGTCGTTGAAGTCCCCCAGGGTGACGATGTTCGCGTTGGGATCGACCGCGAGGATCTGGTCGACGAAGTCGTTCTCCACCTGGGCCTGCTGGTTCCGCTGCGTTTCCGAAGCTCGCTGCGGCGGCTGGAAGCGCCCGAACAGCGGCTGGTCGCCGCCCTTCGAGTTGAAGTGGTTGGCGATCACGAAGAAATTGCGGTTCCGGATCTTGAACTCGGCGGCGAGCGGCTTTCGGCTCGAGCTCCACGCCGCATTCGTCGGGTCGATACGGCCTGGGCTCGCAGACAGCTGCGGACCGCTCGGGGTCGCGACGACAGTCGTCGGAGTTGTCGGGCCCCCGCCGGGACGGTCGATGAACTCGACGCCCCGATCGGGGCGGAAGAAGAATGCGACCCGGATGTTGCCCCCGGGCTCGCCGCCGTCCTGATCGTCAACGGGGTTGATCTGCCGCCACTGGTAGGTGGGCCCACCGGCGGCCAGGACCGCTGCGGCGAGCGTGTCGAGTGTCACGTTCGCATCCGTGATCGAGTCGTTGGTCGCTCCGTTGTTGTCCTGGACCTCCTCGAGCGCGACGATGTCCGGGCTCCTCAGGTTGTTCACGATCAGACCCGCGAGCGTGTTGAACTTCGCGGGGCCGTCGGTCGGGTCGAGGTTCTCGACGTTGAACGTGGCAATCGCGATCTGCTTCGGCCCCTGGGGTGCCGTCGCCTCGCGGGCCAGCCCGCCTGAGACCGTTGTGAGCGGCGCCGTGAGGTTCAGCTCGAAGTTGCCGAAGTCGTAGGCGAGGATGCCAACGGCGTCAGCCGAGAAGTGGTCTCCGACGTTTGCCTGTGGCGTCGAGCCTGCCAGGATCGCGTCGTCGAGCTGGATTCGCTCCGGGTTGAAGTCGTTCGGCCGGATGACGATCCCGCCTCTCGCGGTTCGAACGGCCGCGTTCACGCCGTCGTCACCTAGGACTGTGATCTCGCCAAAGCCGTTGGTGGGGCCGACGGTCACCGGGTTGTTCACCTGGACGCGCATCCCCTCGAGGCTCTCGTAGAAGTCGATCCCGTCGGAGGCCGGGTCGAACGTCCCGCTCGTCTCGACGCTGCCCGCGGAGTCGTCCTCGATCACCTCTCCGGGTGGCATGCGTCCGCCGCTGCCGACGACCGTGGTTGCCGGGAGTGAGTTGCCACTCGAGAGAACCGTGATCGTCGGCGAGCTAAGCTCGGTGATCGTCAGGTTGGTGCTCGACGAGCCACCGGGTCGGAACTCGGTGACGGTTCCGTTCACCCGTACTGCATCTCCGACGTTCACCGACGCGGGCGCGGACGAGGTAAAGACGAAGATTCCCTCGGAAGTCGCGTCTTCGGCGTCGGGTGCGGGATCCTGCATGTAGAAGCCGTTCGAGCGCTTGGCGGTCACGATCCCATTGACGTTCGAAAGGGCCTCGCCGGCCCTCGGAGACGTGTGTGCCGCCCCTTGGATGTCGTGAATTGCAACCGGAGGCTCGAGCGGGGCACCCGTCGTGAAGGTGAACGTACGATCCAACACCATGTTGTCCGGCGGGTCGATCGCGTCCTGATCGGTCACCTGTGCTGCCTTGACGGTGACGGCACACGACTCGTTGGGACTGAAGTCGGCATCGGGATTCAGGATGTACGTCGTCGGTCCGCCGCTGACGCTCGCGGTGTGGCCGCCGCTCGGCACGCAGAAGATCCCGAACCACTCGCCGGCGACATTCACCGGCTCGCTGAACGTAATGCTCAGGTTCGCGTCGATCGCGACGTCCGTCGCTCCGTCGGCGGGAGTCGTGCTCGTGATTAGGGGAGCCTGGTCGTCAGGCGGGGGACCGCCCGTGATCACGATGTCGTCGACGCCGACCCACTCATCGCTGCCGCCTGCGTTGCTCGTGATCACGCGGATCTGCAAGAGCGGCTGGTCCCCTGCCTCGGCCGGCAGGGTGACGCTGACCGGAGTGACCTGCGTTGCGGCGCTGGGGCCGGTGGTCGCGTCGGCGACGTATCCGGCCGGGACATTCGTGAAGTCGCCGGTTTCACCGAGCCGGTACTGCAGCGCGACCTGCTGAACGGCGTTGTCCACACCGCCGTCGATGTCCCGCAGGTTGTAGGTCACATTCACGCCCTCAGACCCGGTGGTGTTCACCGAGATGACGATGTTGGGCGCGTCGGCCGTCCCTGACCCCTGGAGCGCGACAGTCGGATCCGCCAACTCGAACTCGGCGACGCCGCCATTCGTGATGCCGGCGTTCGTCTGATTTGCGATCACGTCGACAGTCGTCGAGAGCGCGGCAGAGGTCCTTGTCTGGGGATCCACATCACTGGCCGTGCTGCTCGCGTCGTCCCCGAGGTAGCCCACAACGCCCGGGACGCCCGACCAGTCGTCGTTCGTCGTGATCAGCCCCGTAGTGGCCCAGTTCTGGGCAAGCGGCAGCGTCTGCGGTGTTGTGGTCGCACCGGTGGGGAGCGATCCGACAAGAAGACTGACAAGCGCAAGTGCCAGGCACGCCCCCAAGCGAAAACGAGCGGCTCCCACTAATTCCTCCCCTGGTTACGACGTAGCCCGAACGGCCACGACCCGCGCGGGATGGTAGCGCGCTCCCTTTGGCCTCTCAATGGGCCGACCCGGCCTACAGCGGTTACGCCTTCGCCTCGCTCCAGTCGTCGCCGACGCCGATTTCCACGGCGAGCGGTGGATCCAGAGGGTAGGCGCGGCACATCTCTTCGCGGACGAGCTGCTTCACAGGCCCCACTTCCGCCTCCGGCACCTCGACCAGGAGCTCGTCGTGCACCTGGAGGACGAGCCGCGCACCCCGCCCCTCGTCGCGGAGCCGCCGGTGGATCGCGATCATCGCCTTCTTGATGATGTCTGCGTTCGAACCCTGCATCACGAAGTTGACCGCTAGCCGCTCGCCCAGCGAGCGCGTTTGCCGGTTCGACGCGCGGATCTCCGGCGTGGGACGGCGCCGGCCGAGCAGGCTCGTCGCGTAGCCGTCGCGCTTCGCCTGCTCGATCGTTCGCTGGATGAAGTCCTGGACGAGCGGGAACCGGGCGAGGTACGCGTCGATGTACGCCTGCGCCTCTTCCCTCGGGATCTCCAGGTTCTCGGAGAGGCCGAAAGCCGAGATGCCGTAGACGATCCCGAAGTTGATCATCTTCGCGATGCTGCGGTCGCCGCTCGTGAGCTGCGCCGCGTCCTTCCCCAACACCTCCACGGCGGTTGCCGTGTGGATGTCGTCGCCGCGCGCGAACGCTTCGCGCAGCTTGGGCTCGCCGGACACGTGCGCGAGGATGCGCAGCTCGATCTGGGAGTAGTCAGCCGAGAGCAGCCGATACCCCGTCTCTGGAACAAAGGCTGACCGGATCTCCTTGCCGAGCTCCGTCCGGATCGGGATCGCCTGCAGGTTCGGGTTCGACGTCGAGAGGCGCCCGGTCGAGGCGACCGTCTGGTTGAAGTGCGTGTGCAGGCGGCCATCCTCCGCCGAGATCAAGCTGGGCAGCGGCTGCAGGTACGTGTTCAGCAACTTGGCGTACTCGCGCCACTCCTCGATCACCTCGACGATCTCGTGCTCGTGGCGGATCGTGCGCAGCACGCGCGTATCGGTCGAATAGCCGGTCTTGCCTTTGCGACCGGGCGTGAGCTGAAGCTTCTCGAACAGGATCCGCGCGACCTGCTGCGTCGAGCCGAGCATGAACTCCTCGTCAGCCAGCTCGTAGGCCTTGGCCTCGAGCTCCTCGAGCCTGTCGGCGAGCCGCGCTGTGATCTCGCCCATCCGGTACGTGTCGATCTTCACGCCGGCGTCCTCCATTGCGGCGAGGACGGCCGTCAGCGGCAGCTCGATCGTCCGGTACAGCTCCTCGGCGCCGCGTTCGCGCACGCGTTCGAGCATCGTGGGAGCGAGGCGGAGCGGGATCTCCGCGTGCCGCACGAGCGCGGCGGTCTCATCGTCCGTGGCCGGTGTGGGGATCGGCTCCACTCCGTACTCCGCTGCCAGATCGTCGAGCTCGTAGCCCGCCCGTCCGGGCTCGATCAGATAGGCCAGCAGCATCGTGTCCTCGACCGGCTCCATGGTCAGCCGCGGCAGCGCCTTGAAGTCATGCGCCACCACCTCGGCGCGCTCGAGCCGGCGCTCGAGCCCGGGCTCCCACGCACCGACGATGACGTCGCCGTCCTGGGCCAGCGCGAAGCGCCCGTCACGGATCGCGAGCGCGGCGCGGCCGCGCACTTCGGGCAGCTCTCCTTCGCGCCACGTGACCTCGGTACCGGGCACGCGCATCGGCTGGGCGGGCACTGCCTCGTCGAGGATGTCCACCCGGCCGAGCAGGTTGCGGAACTCGAACCGCCGGAACATCTCACGCAGCTGCGAGCGGTCGGGCGGGCGCAACATGAGCTCGGCGGGATCGCAGTCCAGGTCGAGATCGCGGCGCATCGTCGCGAGGTGCTTCGACTGCAACGCCTGCTCGGCGTGCTCGGTGACGTTCTTCCGGCGTGCGGGTGACAGCTCGTCGGCGTGCTCGATCACCTCCTCGAGCGACCCGTACTGCGCGATCAGCTGTCCCGCGGTCTTGTCGCCGATGCCCGGGATCCCCGGGATGTTGTCCGAGGTATCGCCCTTCAACCCGATGAAGTCCGGAATCTGGTCGGGCCGGATTCCGTAGCGCGCCTCCACGCGATCCGGGGTGTAGACGTTCACGTCGGCAACGCCCCGCGGAGTCATCATCAGAACGACGTTCTCGGAGACGAGCTGGAACGCGTCGCGGTCGGTGGATACGATGCAGGTCCGGATGCCGGCCTCGTCGGCCTGCGTCGCCAGGGTGGCGATCACGTCGTCGGCCTCCCAGCCCTGGAACTCCAGGTTCCGGTAGCCGAAGGCCTCGACGATCGGCCGGAAGTACGGGAACTGTTCACCGAGGAGGTCCGGCGTGGGCCGCCGGTCGGCCTTGTACGTTTCGGCGACCTCGAGCCGTTCGACGGGCCGCGTGTCCCAGGCGACGGCCACTCCCTTCGGCTTGTAGTCCGACAGGAGCTTGAAGAGCATGTTCGTGAAGCCGAGCAGCGCATTCGTGGGGAAGCCTTCGGTCGTCGCGAGCTCCTCAGGCAGAGCGAAAAACGCCCGGTACGCGAGGTTGTTGCCGTCGACGAGGAACAGCTCGGCATCCCGGGCGGGGCCGTCGTCGAGTTGGAGTTCAGCACCTGTGAGCGTCTTCGGCATTCACCCCAACGCTATCGTCCGGCGCCGATGCCGAAGCTCGAGATTCACCCATTTTCCGAGGAGCACCTGGATGAGGCGGCGCGCCTGCTCGCGCAGCGGCACCAGCGACACCGTGCCTTCGAGCCCCTGCTCCCGGGACGCTTCGAGGATCCCTCGGCCGCGCTTGGGGAGGTGGAGGCCGTTTGGGGAGCCGAGCGAGCTTCTGGCTCGGTGGGGTTCCGCGCCGGCGACCTCGTCGGCTATCTCGTCGGCGCACCTCGTAACACCGACGTGTGGGGCGAGAACGTGTGGGTCGACTACGCCGGTCACAGCGTCGTCGAGGCCGAAGACGTCCGCGACCTCTACGCGGCCGCGGCCGCGCGCTGGGTGGACGAGCACGCCACAAACCACTACGTCCTCGTCCCGACGTTCGACGACGCACTCGTGAACGCCTGGTTCCGGCTCGGCTTCGGACAGCAGCAGGGACATGGACTTCGGGAGGTAGCGACTGGCGCGGCCGATCAGCTCCCCGCCGGGCTCGAGATCCGAAACCCGACGGCGGCCGACGTCGACTCGCTGGTCGAGGTCGACCTCGCGCTCCCGAGACACCAGCGCAGCTCGCCGGTTTTCTCCACGCGGCCATTGCCGACGGAGCAGGAATCGCGCGCAGAGTGGACGAGGACACTCGCCGCCGGCGAGGAGGAACTCCTGATCGGCTGCCTCGACGGAAAACCAGTCGCATGCTGGTCGCTCGTGGAGGGCGGTCGCTCGTCGTACTTCCAGGGCCTCGCTCGCCCCGAGCACGCGTGTTACCTCGGCTTCGCCGCGACGGTGCCCGAGATCCGCGGGTCCGGAATCGGCGTCGCCCTGACGGAAGCGTCGTTCGCGTGGGCAGCAGAGTCGGGCTACACGTCGATGGGCACGGACTGGCGCGTGACGAACCTGCTCGCGTCGCGTTTCTGGCCACGCCGAGGGTTTCGCACCACCTTCGTGCGCTTGTACCGGCACATCCCGTGACGCGCGTCCCAATCCTTGCCGGCTCGCGTCTCGTCGTCGTGACCGCGGACGACGATGCGCTGGTCCTGCGGCCGCCGGCGCCGGTGGAGGGCGTCGCGGACGTCGGCGCCGCAGTGCGGGATGCGCTCCGTTTCCCGCTTGCCGGCGAGCCACTCGAGGCGCTCGTGGCTCGAGGCGCGCGCGCGACGATCGTGGTCGAGCTGCCGCACTTGCCGCTGCCCGGTGCGGAACGCGATCCACGGCAGGCGGCGATTGCGGCCGCGGTTGCCGAGCTCGAGCGGCTCGGGATTCCAACCGGGTATCAGACGCTGCTCGTCGCAGGTGGCCTCGCCCGGCGCGCCGGGCACGACCTGCTCGAGACGCTTGTCTCTCCCGACTTCGCCCGACACTTCCACGGCCATGTCGAGGTGCACGACGTCGAGCGAGACGATCTCGTCGAGCTTGGAACCGCAGGTGCCGTCCCGCTGCGTGTCCATCCCGCGCTCGTGCAGACCGACGTCGTCGTCGTGGTCACGGCAGCCGAGTCGGTGCTCCACGGCGGACCGGCCGCCCTTGTCGGCGCGGCGGGACCAGAAAGTCTCCGCGCCGCCGGCGCGTATTCGCTGCTCGAGACATCGGGGTCCCACGGCTGGCGGCTGGGCCTGGAGCTCGAGCGCGCACTGGTCCGCCGCGTCCCGGTGATCGGCGTCTCACTCGTCCTGAACCATCCGCGGCTCGGAGGGACGCTGGGCGGTTATCCGTACGAGGCCGAAGCGCTCGACCGGGTGGTGCGATCCCCGTTTCGACACGTGTTCGGGCTGCTCCCTGGAGGTCTGCGCGCCTATGTCCTTCGCTCCCTGCCATTGGAGCGCTCCGTCGCCGCGACGTTCGCCGGTCCACCCTCGGTTGCGCACACCGAGGCACTCCTACGCGGGATCGAGCTTCGCGGCGTCACGCTCGACCGTGAACTCGACGCGATCTGCGTGGGCGTCCCGCGGACGACCCCCTATCTCCCACGCGAGCGCCCCAATCCACTGCTCGGGGCATACCTCGGCCTCGGGCTCGCGCTGCGGCTCTGGCGGGAGTCGTTCCCAATCGCCGAGGGAGGAACGGCGATCCTCTTGCACCGCTTTCAGCGCCACTTCAGCCATCCGACGCAGCAGCCGTACCGCGCGTTCTTCGCCGGAACGAGGGCGGGCGGCCCCGACGCCTCGGCGCTGGCCGAAGCCGAGCGGGCAGCCTCTGCCGACACGCGCGCCGTCGAGGCCTACCGGGCCGGACGCTCGTGCCATCCTCTGCTGCCGTTCGTCGACTGGGACGGCTGCCAACCGGCGCTCGGGAGGCTCGGTCACGTGATCATCGCCGGCTGCCGCGATCACGCGGCCGCACGGCAGCTCGGCTTCGTCCCGACCCATGGAGTGGGCCCCGCCCTGTCGATGGCCCGCGGCTGGGCCGAACGCGCGCCGCGCGTTGGCTTCCTGCTCTCTCCGCCCTACTTCCCGCTGCGAGTCGAGAGCTCGTGACGGTTACGCCCCAAGGTCGGGCGCCAAGACGGACGTGCGAGCGAAGCCCGCACGTCCTCCATGCGGCGCCGACAAGCGGCACCTCAGCGCTGCGCGTCGAGAGCTCGTGACGGTTACGCCCCAAGGTCGGGCGCCAAGACGGACGTGCGAGCGAAGCCCGCACGTCCTCCATGCGGCGCCGACAACCGGCACCTCAGCGCGACGCCTCAGTCAGTAGCACCCAAATAGGTCTTGCGGACGTCTTCGTTCTCGCGGAGTTTCTTCGCGTCGTCCGCGAGCGCGATGTTGCCCGTCTCGAGCACGTACCCGCGTTTTGCGACGTCCAGCGCCATCAGGGCGTTCTGCTCGACGAGCAAGATCGGCGTGCCCTGCGCGTTGATCTCGCGAATGATCTCGAAGATGCGCTCGACGAAGATCGGCGCGAGCCCCATCGACGGCTCGTCGAGCAACAGCAGCTTCGGCCGAGCCATCAGGGCTCGCCCGATCGCCACCATCTGCTGCTCGCCGCCAGACAGCGTCCCGGCTTTCTGATTCTTCCGTTCCGCCAGGCGCGGGAAGAGCTCATAGACGCGATCGAGATCCTCCCCCACCGCTTTGCGGTCCGCGCGATCGGCGCGCTGGAAGGTCCCCATCTGCAGGTTTTCGAGCACACTCATGCGTGGGAAGAGACGCCGCCCCTCCGGCGACTGCGAGATCCCCCGCTTCACGATGTCGTGCGCCGACGAGTGCGTTATGTCTTTGCCCTGGAAGCGAATGCTCCCTCGACGTGGGCTGTTGAGACCGTTGATCGAGCGCAGCGTCGTCGACTTGCCCGCACCGTTCGCCCCGATCAGCGTCACGATCTCCCCCTGCTTGACCTCGATCGAGATCCCCTTCAGGGCCTGAATCGAGCCGTAGTAGGTGTGCACGTTCTCGAGCTCGAGGATGTTCTCGGTTGCGGCGTTCATGTCTCGAGCGCCGCCTTTCCGAGATAGGCCTCGATCACGCGCGCATCGCGCTGTACTTCTTGCGGCGTCCCCTCGGCGATCTTCTCGCCGTAATCGAGCACCGTCACGCGGTTGGAGATGTTCATGACGACGCGCATATCGTGCTCGATCAGCAGGACCGTCAGTCCCTGCTCGTCCCGCAGCCGCTGCACGAATGCTGTGAAGTCGGCCGTTTCCTGCGGGTTCATCCCGGCCGTCGGCTCGTCGAGCAGCAGTAGCTTCGGCTGCGTGGCGAGCGCACGAGCGACCTCGAGCCGCCGCTGGTCGCCGTAGGAGAGGTTGCGCGAGATCTCGTCATCCTTGCCGCGGAGACCGGAGAAGGACAGCAGCTCGTGTCCCTTCTCTCGCGCATCCCGCTCCTCGTGGCGGATGCGCGGCGTCCGCACGATCGAGCGGAGGATTCCGCCCTTCAACCTGCAGTGCATGCCGACGAGGACGTTCTCGAGCGCCGTCATGTTCTGAAAAAGCCGGATGTTCTGGAACGTGCGTCCGATGCCCTTCTCCGTGATCGTGTGGGGAGGCTTCCCCGTCACGTCCTCACCGTCGAAGAGGATGCGGCCGGCCGTGGGCTTGTAGACGCCCGTCAGCATGTTGAAGAACGTCGTCTTGCCGGCACCGTTCGGCCCGATCAGGCTGATGATGGTTCCGCGCGGGATCGTGAAGTCCACGTCGTTGGTCGCAACGAGCCCGCCGAATTCCTTGCGGACGTTCTGCGCAACGAGGATCTCTCCGTTGCGGTCGGCGTCCGTCATTTCGTCACGTCGTAGAGCGGCGTGTCCGCCACCCCCTCCTGGAACTCGGCTGCCCGTCTCGCACTAGGAATCAGCCCTTGGGGACGGATCAGCATGACGACCACGATGATCGCGCCGTAGATGCCGAACTGGTAAAGGGGGATGTCGAGGCTCGTGCCGAAGGTCTCATTGAACGAGTGCCCAATGTTCGCGAGACCCTCCTGGTTGAGATAGGCGAGGAACGCGGCGCCGAAGATGACGCCCCAGACGTTGCCCATCCCGCCGAGGATGACCATGGAGAGGATGAACGCCGAGATGTTGAAGTTGAAGTCGTTCGGGAACGTCGAGCTCTTGAAGCTGGCGAAGTACGCGCCGGCGATCCCGCCGAAGAACGCACCGGTCGCATAGGCCCACGTCTTCGTCCGCATCAGCGGCACGCCCATCGCGGCCGCAGCCGTCTCGTCCTCGCGGATCGCAATCCAGGCGCGTCCGAGGCGTGAGTCGCGCAGCCGCAGGCTGCAGAAGACCGTGATCGCCACGAGCAATAACACCGACCAGAAGAAAAGCCGGCCGCTGGTGAAGAACTCGCCGTGGCCTGTCAGGTAGTTGAGGTTGCCGAAGCCGGGCGAGTCGATCGGCGTGATGCCGTTCGGTCCGTTCGTGAGGTTGAAGCCCCCGAGGTTGTCGCCGTTGCGCGCGACCTGCGGCAGGATCTCGCCGAATCCGAGCGTGACGATCGCAAGGTAGTCGCCGCGCAGACGCAGCGTCGGCAAGCCGATCACCACCCCGATGACTAGCGTGAAGATGCCGGCGAGGATCAGCAGCAGCCAGATCGAGATGTGGATTCCCGGCGTCTTGTCGCTCACGCCGACCGCGCCGAAGTGGACGTTCCGATTTGCGAATTGCACCGAGGCGAACCAGGCGCACGTGTAGGCGCCCATCGCGTAGAACGCGACGTAGCCGAGGTCGAGCAGGCCCGCGTAGCCGACGACGATGTTGAGGCCGACGGCCATGATCGCGTACACGCCCATGATCACGGCGGTCTCGAGAGTTGGAAAATCGCCGAAGAGGTGCATCGTCGGCAGGCTGCCGTTGTAGAACGGGTAGGTGACGGCGACGACGAGGATGATCGTCGGGAGCATGAATCGCCGGAGCCACAAGAACCGCTGTGGGATGTACGGCGTCGCGTACTGGACGGCGAAGAGGAGTGCGACCAGGACGCCAAGTGGCCAGGCGATCCAGATGAGCACACCGAGAAGGATCGCGCGGAGAACGATGCCCGTCTGGAAGCGCTGGCGGTCGTCCAGCGCGCGCCAGCGCCGGCGGAGCTCGCCGAGCGCACCGCCCCAGCGGTGCCAGAATGGCCGCCTGTACTCCTCCGGCAACTACCCGCCCTCCGGGGTCCGTTCCCCGAGCAGCCCCTCGGGGCGGAAGACGAGGATGAGGATGAGGATCGCGAAGACGAGCGACTGGGTCCAATCGGAGCCTGGCGCATGCCAAGTCAGGCCCTCGTTGAACTGCTGGATCATGCCGATCAGGATCGCGCCCAGCACGGCACCGGGCAGGTTTCCGATTCCGCCGAGTACGGCCGCGGTGAACGCGATCAGTCCGAGGCTGAACCCCTGGTCGAACTGGATGTTGGTCGAGTAGAGCGCGTAGAGCAGGCCGGCCACCCCGGCCAGCGCGCCCGCGATCAGGAACGTGAACGAGATCGTGCGGTTGACGTTGATGCCCATCATCGCCGCCGCCTCCTGGTCCTGTGCGGTGGCGCGCATGGCCTTGCCCTGGCGCGTCTTCTGAACGAGCCACACGAGGAGCAGGAGGACCGGGATCGTCGAGAGCGCGACGATCAGGCTCGACCAGCGGTACTTGTTCCCGCCGATTTCGAACACCACGCCGGTCGGGAGGATGTTCGGGATCGAGACAGGAGCAGGGCCGAGCCGGTTGAGCCCGACGTCCTGGAGGATGAACGACATCCCGATCGCCGTGATCAGCGGCGCGAGGCGAGGCGCGTTGCGCAGCGGGCGGTAGGCGACGCGCTCGATCGCCGCGTTCAGGAGCCCACAGAAAGCCATCGCCGCAAGGAGCGTCAGACCGAGGCCCCAGATGACGGAAAAACCCGAGCTGGACTCGTCGAGCCCAAGGTGATGAGCGGCGACGCTGAGCGAGATCCAGCTCCCGAGCATGAACACGTCGCCGTGGGCGAAGTTGATCAGCTCGAGGATGCCGTAGACGAGCGAGTAGCCGAGCGCGACGAGGCCGTAGACGAGACCGAGCGTCAGGCCCTCGAGGCCGACGCTGACGAAAGCGGACGGCTCTTTGTAGAGGTTGACCGCGAGCCACGCGATCAGGGCGAGAACGAGCAACATGCCGAACAACGGCACGATCCCCGCGCCCTGAAGGCCGCGGAGCCAGGAGACCTGCTGCCGGCGCGCATCGGTAGCCACGGTGAGAGAGCGGAGGAGGAGAGCCGCTCGGCCCTCCTCCTCCTCTTTGTCCTTTCGCCTACGCTTTCTTGACCAGATTCTCGGGTGGCGTGATCACCTTGTAGGTGGTCTGCTTCCCGCCCTTGATCAGATACATGGTGACCGGGTTGGAGTTCGTGTCCCCGTTCTCGTTGATCTGGAAGTCGCCGAGGATTCCGTCCGTCACCTTCGTCTCGAACAGCTTGGCCGCGACGTCCGCACGCGTCCCGTCCGAGTTCTCGATCGCCGTCA
>WNFZ01023865.1_pt1 | contig 13632 bp, 6 predicted proteins | sample 5400081 | NCBI WGS metagenome assembly WNFZ01 (sample SAMN13153365, study PRJNA577476) | soil metagenome | isolation source: 80 cm soil or saprolite under grassland replicate 1 | place: USA:California | collected 2016-06-15
GATCTCAATTTCGGTTCCTTTTCCATGGGGAGCCAGGGCATCCTCAAGTCCACTGATGCCGGAGCTACCTGGACGGTGCTAGGAGCCGATGTCTTCGGCATGGCCTATGACGAGCCTCCGGGGCAGTTCCCACAGTATAACGCGGTCGGAAAAGTCCGGGTTGATCCTAATGATAGCAGCAAGATCGCCGCTGGCACGAAAAAGGGGCTGTACTTCTCGTATGACGGTGGCGCAAACTGGACTGGCCCGTGCACGACTAACAACTTCAGTACGCAGCGCCAGGACATAACAGGTTTGGAGCTATCAGACATGGGTGGAGGCACCACGCGCATCGTCGCCGCCGTCGGGACACGCGGCTTTGCTACGCCAGTGCAATACGACCTGAACTTGAATGGCGCCAATGGCATCTACAGCGCGACGATGGGATCAACCGGCTGCCCGACCTTTACCTCGATTGCAAGCAACGCCAACGGTTTTATCTTCGGCAATCAGGTAACTGGCAGCCCGTACCCGACAGGCGCACCTATGAACGCGGGCACTGGCGTGCCTTTTTCCAACACTACCACCGGAGATCAACTCGGGCGCATCGATATCGCTGTCGCGCCGAGCAACCCGAACTACATTTATGCACAGGTGCAATCCATTGCTCCGAATAGCAATGGCGGTTGCGGCGGGGCCCCTGGCTGTCAGATAGGCGCCTGGGCGACGACCAACGGTGGTACAAGCTGGAGCTTCATGGAGGGCTCTCAGGGCGGCGCGCTCAGGAATTGCACTGGCGGCCAGGGCGATTATCCGCAAAACTGGTACGATCAAGGAGTGACCGTGGACCCGAACAATCCGGACCGCGTGTTCTTCGACACGTTCGAGGTCTGGTTTGCAACACGCACGGGAACAACGTGGAACGATACCACGTGCGGCTATTCCTACAGCGGCGCCGCAGGTCCTGTGCACGTGGACCAACATGCGCTTGCTTTCGTACCCGGCTCGTCCAGCATCTTGCTGATTGGAAACGACGGCGGCACGCATGGCACCACGAACGCGGACATTGTGAATCAGAACCAGGATCCGACCTGGTTTAACATGGATACGGGCCTTAACACAATCGAGTTTTACTCAGGTGACATCAGCGGTAATTTTCTCAATGCAGGCTCGCCACAGGCAAGTGGTGGCTCGCAAGACAACGGCTCCATTTCTGTTACCTTTGCCGGCACGCCGACCGGACCGGTGCTATGGCAGCTGGGAGTGGGTGGAGATGGGTTCTATTCACGCATCGATCCGGTAGGCACCGGTTCGAGTCTGCGTTTCTGGCAGGGTAACAACAGCGGTATGATTCATCGTTGTGTTAGTAACTGCACAAATCAAAATGCGCCCTGGAGCGGCAACGTATCCGCGTGGGGCGGCGATACGCAATCGTTTACTCTGCCGTACGACCTGTTCCATGGCGGTATCCCAGGAGGAGATGACTGTCCAGCAGCCGGCGTCCCCGGCGGGTGCGGTCATCTGATTGCCGGCACGACCAGGGTGTGGGAGACAACTCATGGGGGAAATGCCTCGTTTAGCTCGTCAGACTGGTACGTAACGAACAATCCGACCACCCAGAACATGACCAAACAAACGCTGGGCAACCGTTCGTTTATCAATCAGGTCAAGTACTCGCCGAAGTACCAGAGCGTTGCCATTGTTGGCACCAACGACGGAAACGCATGGATCGGTTTTAATCTCGGCACCGGCATCTCGAGCCAGGGAAACTGGGTAAATGTTACTGGGAACAACACTGTCCTGCCCAATCGCCCTGTGATGGGCATCGCGCTGGATCCTTCCGTGGCATCGGCATCTCTGCCGATCGGCTACGCGGGTGTTGGCGGCTTTAACGCTAACACGCCGACGACGCCGGGTCACGTGTTCCAGGTAACATGCACGGCCAATTGCGGCTCTTTCACCTGGGCGGACAAGACTGGAGATCTTCCGGATATTCCGGTGGACTCCATCATCGTTAATCCTAATCAACCACAACAGGTCTTTGCCGGCACCGACTGGGGCGTTTACTACACCGATGACAGGACACGCAGCCGTGGCGCATACGCTTATGCTTTGCCCGGCGCCGGACCGACACCGACCCCAACTCCAACGGCGACACCTACAGCAACGCCGACTCCTACACCTACGGCCACGCCTACAGCTACGCCGACGCCTAGTGCAACACCTCGAGTGACGCCGAGGCCACGACCAACTCCACATCCTCGGCCCACGCCACGGTAAGGAATCAGTGACTCGTGATTAGTGGGTAGTGATTGGCTGTAGCCGGGGGTCACTAACTTCGGCCCGCTGCGCGATCTGAATAAAAAAGGTGCCACGATCAAAGCGCTCACGTTGCCGTTGACGCGAAGCGCGGAAGCATTCGCATAGGTGGGGTGCTACGCGCACTATCCCGCGCGCGCGCGATGCCAATTACCATGCCGTCCGAAAAACCAATTCGCTGAAGATTTGTCATAGAATTTCTTGACAACGTGTCCTGGACTGTCAAAATCACGACACTTTATGAGGGAACTCCACCGTCTGGAGCTGGAAGAACTCGGGCTTTCATCGTCGGAGGCACAGGTGTATCTCGCCCTTTTGCGCAGCAGCGGAGGTTTGGGCGCGAGCGCGATCGCCAACACAACCGGAATTCAACGAACGGGCATTTATCCGATTCTCGACGCGCTTCTTGAAAAAGGAATGGTGGAGAGAGGAGCAGGTTATCGCGGTCGTTTTACAGCTGTTGCTCCCAAGCAGGCTTTACCTTCGTTGATTGCTCGTGAAAAGGAGGAGCTTGCGAATCGCGAACGCCTCGCCGGAGAGCTTGCAGACAAGCTGGAGTCGGTTGCCGAGCCAATCGATCCGACTGCCGAGCTGGAAGTCATTCAGGTATTGCGTGACCCGCGACTGATTGCGGAACGCTTCGAGCGACTCGAACTTGAGGCTGAACGGCAGATCGAAATTTTTTGCAAGCCGCCTGTGATTGGACGTATCGACAATCCGGCGCAGACCAAAGCAATGCGGCGCGGCGTCCGTATCCGAAGCGTGTATGAACAGAGCGCCCTCGATGACCCGGCCCTGGAGCCCTATCTTTCCAAATGGGTCGCCGCCGGAGAGGAGGCCCGTTTTTACGACGGCGAACTGCCACATAAGCTCGCCGTCTTTGATCGGCAGAGCGTGTTAATGCCGTTAGTTGCACCGAGCGGTCAGGGTAGCACCCTTTTTATCAGACACCCGCAGTTGGCGATGAGCCTGGGAATGCTTTTCGATTCATTTTGGGATCGTGCTAAGCCGTTTCCTGCCGTTCGCGCAAAACAGGCCAAGAAGGTGATCCACCTTAAGCAGGCGGCGTCTCGGAAGCTCCAACTAAGATCAGGACGCCGATCTACTAACTCCCAGCCGTCTGTTCTCAGACAGAAGGTCCACTCCAGAGCAAAGATTAAGACCTCCTAGAGCGAAGTTAGAGAACTTACACATGAAAAAGAAATCCATTTCTCAATCTGCTTTCTTTAGTCTGCGCGCCTTAATCGCTGCCGCTGTTGTCCTAGCTAGCGCTTCTTTAGGAGGGTTTTTTGCCACAGCGGATCAGCCCACCCGCGCGAGTGGCTCTGCCAAGTGGCCACGCACATCTGCTGCGCCGGGTGGCACCGGTCCCGTGGTGGTAGGAACTACGCTTATCAGGGGCCCAGATCGAGCTTATCAGCCCGGCGCGAGTTTCGCCGACCTTGATCATGGCTTTGCTGCAGGCGCGACGCGTTACTTGCACGACGACGGCTTGATTTACAACGACACGCGCGTCCCCTTCTTATGGTCGCGGGATGGGACAACCACACTTTTCCAACCGTCACACGATCGCGACATAACGCGGAGTATTTACTTCCCGCATCAGATCACTCCGGACGGGAGCAAGGTGGCTGGCAGCGTGGCATTCCTGGACTCGCGGATCCCCGGGGCCTGGGTCGGTGAGCGCGATGCCGGACTTAAATACCTTCCGTTACCTCTGGACTCAGGAGGCGGCAGCGCCGTCGCCATCTCAAACGATGGGCGCCTGGTGGCGGGTACGCTGGGCGGCGGGTTTCGGGCTCCGCCAAGCCACGCGGCGATATGGCTGGACGGCGTGTTACAGACTCTAGCAACCGGGCAGATTTGGTCGGAAGTTGGAAGTGTATTCGAACGAATTTCTCCGCGAAACCCGCACCCGATGACCAGCGATGGCTCAATCATCGTGGGCGCGGCTGGCCCGTCCTCTACCCAAATGCAAGCGACGAAATGGATAAACGGCACCGAGCAACAACTTTCCACTGGCGACCTTCAACCTCTGGGACTGCAACCACCAGCGATGGGCACATACACCTGGTTCGGTGGGATGCCGATGGTAACCCCGAGATTCTCGAACCGCCGGCCCCTTTTGGCGTCGTCGGGCTGACCTCAATAGACGTCTCGGGTACAGCAGCCGGCGGCTGGGTCGCCCAGCAGACTGGCTGCATTTCATCTGATGATCCCGCCTGCAACCAGTCGCCTTTCGTGTGGAAAATCAGCAATGGCTTTACGCTCCTGCCCGAAAATGGCCATGAGGATTTCTACTATTACAGCACGGTCAACGCTGTCTCTGACGACGGACGAGTAGCTGTTGGGGCGCTTACAGCAGCCTCACGCGGACCGGGTGACCCACTTGACCTCGGCTTCATTTGGACAGCAGATCTAGGCATGTTCTTTATCGATGACCTTCTAATTGGGCAGCCTAACCCGGACTACCCTAGCGCCGATCAGGTCAGCAGCGATGGAAATCGCGTTATGGTCACCGGTAACCCTCCGCGGAACGACGACCATGACACCTTTCAATTGATTCTGGATCTGAGTTGGCCCAATGCAACTCCGACGCCGAGTCCGACACCTACGCCCAGTCTCACTCCTACGCCAACGCCGACCCCGTGTCCGCCTCCCTGGCAGTTCGTTGCATCCATGCCAGTAGGCGTCTACGGCGCGGCAGGCGCTGCCGACGGCACTTACGTTTATGAAGCCGGCGGCTATTCCTTCGATTTAGGCAGCACCTTAGACGTTTTTAACCGTTACGATCCCATTGCGAACACTTGGACCACGCTCACCAGTATGCCGACCGGGGCGTTTATGGCTTCTGCCGTTTACTACCCTCCGACCAACAAGATTTACGTGTTCGGTGGTGAAGACGCTATAAGCGGCACGAACTACAACATTACCAGGATCTACGACGTTGCGACCGGGACGTGGGCGACTGGCACGAACATGCCAGACGTGCGCAGCTTCATGGCTTCGGGCTACAACAGTGCCAATGGCAAAATCTACCTGGTAGGCGGCTACAACACAGGAGACGTCACAAGCGCCCAGCCAAATACCTGGGAATATGATCCTGTCGGTGACACCTTCACCGAGCACGCACCGATTCCCCATGCGGTAGGCGGCGTCGCCTCGGGTATCATCAACGGCCATCTTTATGCGGCGGGCGGTCGCGATGCGACCAACACAGTTGTTAACCTCGTCTGGGACTATGACATCGCTGCTAACACATGGACACAAAGAACAAGTATGCCAGCACTGAACAACAATGTTCCTGGTAACGCGGTCGCGCTTAACAGGCTTTGGGTGTTCGGGGGCGGTAACCCTTTCGGCCCAGCCGGGGCGAGTCCTGGTAGGACGGGGTTTGCTTCGACCAGGGCTGCATTCATCGGGGATCAGGGCCCGGCTCCGAATGCGTTTCAGGCTGGGAATGGCAACCGGGTTCCAAACCTGAGCAGCAGTGCTTTTGTTTATGATCCCGAGACCGATAGCTGGTCGGACGCTCCGGGAATGAATGACCTTCGCTCCTTTACATCAGGAACATCGATCGGCGCCAGATTATTCGCTGCAGGCGGCCTCGACGGTTTCGGTTCAACTTCGACTGTAGAAGCGCTCGATGCGTGCGCTCAAGAACCACGGTGTCCTGACCCTTCCACCGTGTTCACTGAGAATTTCGACGGAGTCACGCCGCCTGCATTACCTTCTGGGTGGACGGCTACTAATGTAATCGATCCTGATGGGATTTTGTGGGTCACTTCGAATGACGGAGATCCTTTCCCATCTGCTGATTCGCTGCCCAATGCCGCGTTCGTCAACGATCCTGACGCAATTAGCGACAAGCATCTCGATTCACCTAGCATTCCTATCCAGAGCGACTCTGCGCAGTTGACGTTCCGCCAGAACTTGGACCTTGAAAGTGGCTTCGACGGTGGCGTGTTGGAGATAAGTTTCGGCGGCGGAGTGTTCCAGGATATCCTTGACGCAGGCGGAAGCTTTGTGGTTGGCGGTTACACGCACACGGTCAGTAGCAGCTTTCAGAGCCCAATCCTTGGCCGTCACGCTTGGAGCGGCTATTCGGGGGGATTTATTACAACAACGGTTAACCTGCCCTCTGCCGCAGCGGGCCAAAACATCGTGCTTCGGTGGCGGCTGGTTAGCGACAACAGCAACTCTGCCACAGGTTGGCGCATCGACACGGTTAGAATCATCGATTGCGTCGCAACACCGACGCCGACACCCACACCAACAGCGACAGCAACGCCTAGCCCTACACCCACGGCCACGCCTACACCAACAGCCTCTCCAACTGCGACGCCGACCTCTACGCCGACAGTGACGCCCACAGTAACTCCCACACCAACGGCTATTCCTACTGCTACACCTAGAGTGACGCCGAGGCCGCGCCCGACTCCACATCCTCCGTCCCACGCCGCGGTAAGGAAAGGTGATTAGTGATCAGTGACGAGTGATCAGTTGTAGCCGGGGTCGCTGACCCCGGCCGTGTTTGCGACCGCCCTCGGGCGAAACAACGAAGCTATCCAATCGAGCTGGAGCCGACACGCGCAATGCGGTCGTCCAATGTACGACTGCGGCTTCTGAATGAAAGCGATGCGAGGACGCATCGCACTCCGAAAGCTTCGCGAAACAAAATGAGCACTCTACCTTATCGATTAGTGTTCATTTGCTTTCATTCGTGGTTAGAGATCGCGCGGGTGGTCCATCGTAGCCGTGATTGACCGGATCGATCCGGCGCATCGGTTTCTCACGGGTTTGTTCTTCGATCACGTGCGCCACGAGGCCGGGCGTGCGGGCGATCATGAAAATGCCGTTGAACGTTGCCGGGTTCATTCCCAGATCGGCAAGGATGGCGCCGATTGCGCCATCCACGTTAATCGGCAGCGCTTTCTTTGCATCGGCGAACGCTTTTTCAACGGCGCGCGCTGTTTGCATATGTACCCCATCCACGCCAGCCTCGCGCGCCAAATCGAAAAGCCGCGCCGTGCGCGGATCTTTCGTGTGATAACGATGACCGAATCCCGGCATGCGCTCACCGGCTTCTCTCATCGCCGCTAATGTGCGGGCGGCGGCTTCGTCCAATGAAATAGATTCACGCGTCGCGCGATCAGCGATTGCTTTCAGTTGTCGGGCGCAATCTTCAATTGCTCCGCCGTGATGACGATTAATCGACATGATTCCCGCAGCGACCGCCGCGCTTAACGTTGCCCCGGTAGATGCGACAGTCCGCGCGGCCAACGCGCTTGGTGGCGTCGCCCCGTGATCGATCGACGCTACCAGGATCGCGTCCATCAAACGCGCGATCGCAGGCGAAGGCAGTTCACCGGTCAAAATCAGATAAACCGCTGCGCCAAAGGAGACGCGTCCCATGAGCTCGGCAATATCGTATCCGCGCACTCCCACTCTGTTAGCTTCCACGCGCGTGATAGCGGTATTCCATGTTGCTTTCCGGTCGATTTCACTCATGAGGCTTTGTCCTTTCGTTTGTGCGAGAATCTTGACGACCGCGTCGGGCAGTTCCCCAAACGAATCGACCACAGTCGCACCAGCTTCGCGCAATGCTTTTACTTTACCCGCGTGCGTGCCACGACCGCGCTCGATGATTGCTCCGGCGTGACTGAATCGTGTGCCTTCGCGCGCGGCTTTGCCGCCGATATAGGCGATCACCGGCTTGATGACCTTTCGATCGACAATCAGTTGTGCCAATTCTTCCTCCTGTGACGAACCGATTTCACCGAAGATCACGATGGCTTCGGTAAAAGGATCAGCTTCGAACATCAGCGCGGCATCGGGAATTCGAACGCCAAGCACCGCATCGCCGCCAATGTGCACAATGGTTGAAATGCGCACGCCGGCTTGCCCAAGATAATAACCTGTGCTCGAAGCCATGCCGCCGGAGCGGCTGATCACTCCCACTCCCTTCGGAATTCCGGGCTTGAACCATTGTCGCGCACTTTCCGCGCGACCACCAATCATGCCGACGACGGCCTTACCCGGACTCAATGCTCCAAGCGTATTTGGTCCAAGAAACATTGCGCCATTTGCTTTTGCTGCGGCTGCGATTTCCATCGCGTCCCAGACTGGGACGCGATCGGGTACCAGCACGGTGAGCTTGATCCCTGCGTCAATCGCGGAAATCGCGGCATCCTTCACGCCTGCGGCCGGCACGAAAAGCACTGAAATATCGACGTTGCCTAACGAGTTTACGGCGTCCTGTGGCGTGTTAAACACAGGCACGCCGAGCACGCTCTGGCCGCCTTTGCCCGGTGTAACGCCCCCGACCACATTGGTGCCATACTCGCGCATCAGACGCGTGCGTGCTCGACCTTCGCGTCCGGTGATCCCTTGCACCAGAACACGCTTTGTCTCGTCGATTAAAATCGCCATTTAGCACAATGTCTAGGTTGGCCCTTTTTAGGTGAAAAATTACGTCAAGCCTCGGGATCGCTGGATAGAGTCATTGCTATTGCTTGGACGAAAGCTTTCGCAGGATATGCCGAGCGAGATATTCCTTGATCTCGTTGTGCCGCGGCACAGGCTGACAAACTTTTGTCCTGGGATGCTGATACCAATCGTGCTTTCCGCCATGTCGGACGAGAACTGCACGCTGTTCTTCGATCTTCTTGATCAGCTCGCGTCGCTTCACGCCAGCTCAAGCTCGGAGTGCTGACGAACGTTCGGGATCGCTCCAGAAGACAAATCTTTGTAGAGATCGAGATCTAACCGGTCAATGGAGAGACTCCATGTTGTGCGCAATCAGTTTATGCAGCCCGGGAATATCAAGTTCCAAATAGAAGCCTTCGACTCTAGCGAGGCAGCACTCGACGTCGCAGGCGAGCAGTTCGGAATCTTTGGTGACGAATTCTTCATCAGGTAGAGAGGGCGCGGGCGCACCTTTTTGATCGACAATCAAGCCGCCCGAATGCGTTTCGATAGCACTGCGAATTTGTGGCCACCGCGCAGTATCGATCCAAACACGACCATTTTTCACAGGCAACGTAGTAACTGATGGATCTTTGATGAATTTAGGCGCACGCGGGGTGCGCGGTTTCCATTTAGTGCGGCCGGGGCTTCCGACGAGTTCCGCAAAGCGCGCGGCGATCATGGCGGGCGTGTCGGTCTTGCGATACGCCTCGACCGGGGCGCGAAGCAGCTTGGACATTCTATGTAAAATATCCACCGCGCGATCTTCGGTGTTGCCGCCCAAGCGAATAACCGCAGGAATATCCAGATCGAGTTCCCAAAAAGCTTTGGCCAATCCGTACGCCGACCAAAACTGTTCCTGGCTCGCAACACCGGAACCGGAACCGAAATATCCGACCAGGTCGGGCTGAGCCAAAATAATTCGCGCGGCGCGATACACCTTGGATGCGGACGGGTTGCCGCTGGTGTCGGTGAAATTGGCGATGGTGAATCCGGCATTCACGATAGCGTCCATCGACATCATTGAGCCGCCGCCGCCAGCGCCGTGGAAACCAGCCAGACCTTTGGAATCGTTGGGAGCAGCCGTCGCCAACTGTGCGAAATAAAATGTGCCGCGATGATCATCTTGTTCGACTGCATAGGCGACGCGTTCCAGAGCAGTCGGTGGATGATCGAACTCGCGCGCGATTTCGATTCCCAGCTCAGGGTGACGCGCCACTGCGTAATCGTCTATCGTAATGCGGCAATCGGCTGCGATGAACTCACCGCTTTTGGTGAGCACCAGCGGATTGATTTCCAACGACCGCGCTTCCACGCTGCGCGCGGCGGCAAACAAATTTCGAATCGACTCAGCGAGTCGCTTCGCGTGCGCTGGAGAAAGTCCGCACGAACCGGCAGCTTCATTCACGACCGAGTCAAAAGGCCCGCGATTGACATCACAGGGGATGCGTCGCGTCAGGGCGGCGCGTTCTTCAATCCCGCTTCCCCCGCCTGTGGCGAAGATGATCATTGGCGCGCGGGCGGCGTCATCAATTGCAAACGAAAGAAAAAACTCCCGGTCGATGTCGATCTTTTCCTCAACAAGCACGGCTTCGACCGGAAATTGCCCGATTTTCATCGACAGCATCCGCGTTGCGTCCGCGCGAACTTCATCTGGTTTTTTTGCGAACGCGACACCACCGATGCCGGCGCGCCCGGTCGTCCAGGCTTGAATTTTGATGACGACTTCGCCCCCTACTTCCGCCGCTGCGGCCATTGCCTCCTCGGCTGTTCGAGCCGAGCGGCCCCGTGGGATTTTGAATCCGTTCGCGGCAAGAATCGCTTTGCCTTGATATTCGTGCAGTCGTGCCATGGGCGTGTGGTATTTCGGATGAAAACGTCCAACGTTCAACCCGCCTTCGCGCGAAACTGCGGCGTGCCGAGAGTCCAACTGATTCTAGCTTTGCGCTCGACTCTCGTCAGCCTGCTTGAGAGTATCGTTGCGTCGGGCATTTCCATGTAAATCCAAATGGCCGCCGAAGTTAAGAAAGAGATCGAGCTTGAAATCGCGCATGTGCTCTTTCTGGACATTGTCGGTTACTCCAAGCTCTCGGTTAACGAGCAGCACGCCGAGGTTGAGGAACTGAACGAGATTGTTCGTTTGTGCGAGCAATTCCGCAAAGCAGAAACAGCCGGTCGCCTTTTAAAGATCCCCACCGGGGACGGAATGGCGCTGGTATTTTACAGGAGTCCCGAGGAACCGGCGCAGTGTGCGGTAGAGATTAGCCGCGCGCTCAAGAACAATGCGCGCCTGCAAGTTCGGATGGGCATTCACAGTGGACCGGTCAGTGGTGTGGTAGACGTGACCGAACGCACCAACGTAGCTGGGGCCGGCGTCAACATGGCCCGACGGGTGATGGACTGCGGCGACGCCGGGCACATTCTTCTTTCCCGTCATGTGGCTGAGGACCTGGCCGAATACGAACGCTGGCGACCGTTCCTGCATGATATCGGCACCTTCGAGGTAAAACACGGGGTGCCTGTAAGCGTCACCAACCTCTACTCGGATGAGATCGGGAATCCGCAGCTTCCAAGCAAACTGCACGTGGCCAGGAAACATCGCGCCCATATACGCTGGGTGGAGATTGGCGCTGCACTCTTTGTGCTGGGCGCAATAATCGCTGGAGTCTTCTTCTTTGCGCGTGGTCCGACTACCTCAGCGTTGCGTGTGCTTGACAAAAGCATTGCGGTGCTCCCGTTTGAAAACCGAAGTGAAGACAAAGCCAATGCTTACTTCACCGACGGTGTGCAGGACGAAATCCTAACGGACCTGGCAAAGATTGCTGATCTCAAAGTTATCAGCCGCACCTCCGTGTTGCAGTATAAGAGTGGTGTTGCACGCAATCTGCGCGAGATCGCGCAGCAACTGGGAGTGGCGAACGTAGTAGAAGGAAGCGTTCAGCGCTTGGGCAATCGCGTGCGCGTCAACGCGCAGTTAGTCGATGCCCGCACCGACGCGCATCTCTGGGCACAAACCTACGATCGCGATCTGGCCGATGTCTTCGCCATTCAAAGCGAAATCGCCAAGGCGATCGCCGAGCAGCTACAGGCGAAGCTCTCGCCTAACGAGAAGAAAGCCATTGAGCAGCCGCCCACCACTGATCTGGCGGCTTTCGACCTTTACAGCCGGGCGAAGTCACTTCTCCTCACGGCAGGTTTCAGCGCGACGGGCGAGACAGACCTGCGGAAGGCAATTGAACTTCTGGATGAAGCGGTCAAGCGCGATCCGTCATTTTTCGACGCCTACTGCCAGCTCGCCTGGGCCCACGAACGGCTCTACGCAACGCTTGGCACTGATCACACGCCCGCCCGGCTTGCGCTGGCTGAAGCTGCGGTGCAAGCCGCGGCACGGCTGCGACCGGATGCTGCGGAAACGCATTTGGCGCGCGCACAATATCTCTACTACGGGCTGCGCGACTATGCTGGTGCCCTCGCCGAATTGGAGATTGCGCGGCGAGCCTTACCCAATGATCCGCGTCTCTTCGAACTCACCGGCTACATTCTGCGGCGGCGCGGCCAGCAGGAGGAAGGTCTGCAGAACCTGCAGCGCGCGGTGGAGCTGGACCCGCGCAACTTTTATACTCTGCAACAAATCGCGATCAGTTACCGATTCCTGCAGCGCTATGCCGAGGCGATCGCTGCCCTGGATCGCGCGTTAGCGATCGTGCCCGACAACGTCGAAACGCGGGCGAGTCGTGGACTATATTACGTCTGCTGGAAAGGGGACACCCAGCCGCTCCACCAAACAATCGATGCAATTCTCGCCCAAGGGGCGGGCGCCATTGTCAGTGCCGCGGACATCTGGTTCTTTTGCGCTCTGGCCGAACGCGATCCGGCTGCGGCCGAACGAGCACTCGTCGCGCTGGGCGACAATCAATGCTGGGGCGAGGGCGCGATTATTCTGAGCCACAGCTTTGGCCAAGGGCTGCTGGCGCGCATGATCAAAGACGAGGCACGGGCGCGCATTGCGTTTGAAGCGGCTCGCGCACAGCAGGAAAAAATTGTGCAAGCGCAGCCGGACTACGGGCCGGCGCTCTGCGTCCTCGCCATGATCGACGCTGCTTTGGGACATAAAGACCAGGCCTTGGAAGAAGGCCGCCGCGCGATTGCGCTCGTGCCGTTGGAAAAAGACGTCAACACCGGCAGCCGCGTCCTTCAATATTTCGCCATTACAGCAGCGTGGGCGGGCGACAAGGAGCTTGCCTTGCAGCAACTGGAAGCTGGGCTCCGTGCTCCCGCCGCATCATCGATGCTGAGCTACGGCGCCTTAAAACTGCACCCCCTCTGGGACCCGCTTCGCGGCGATCCGCGCTTCGAGAAAATCGTCGCCTCCCTCGCGCCGAAATGATCCGTTGTAGCCGGGGGCGGTGACCCCGGCTGGTGGTATTCTGAATACGCTGGCCGGCCTCACCGCGGCCGGCTACAACGGAGCTGGCCGGCGTCAACGCAATCGTCGCGACTATCCCCCCACAGCCTGGTAATGGCCGAGGCCGCGTTTCCACATGAAGTTTGCCCAGGCCCATGCGAGCAACAGCCAAGCGGTTTGGATTGCCAGCGCTTGCACAAGGTCAGCACCTTTTAATCGGCCGAGAAAGATCGCTACCGGACAAAACAGCTCATAGTAGAACGGCAGCCATTTCATCACGGCCTGGACCGCAGATGGCATGATGTCGATGGGAAACATCTGACCACCGAGGAAGTATTCGAACGAATAAACGATGAAAACGATGGTGGAGATTTCCAGAATCCAAAACGCCATCATCGCAAGGCTGTAAGTGATAAAGAACTGAATCAGAGCAGCCATCAACATCGACACCGTGGCAACTA
>WNFZ01009466.1_pt1 | contig 13629 bp, 11 predicted proteins | sample 5400081 | NCBI WGS metagenome assembly WNFZ01 (sample SAMN13153365, study PRJNA577476) | soil metagenome | isolation source: 80 cm soil or saprolite under grassland replicate 1 | place: USA:California | collected 2016-06-15
CGGGCGCGCCCTCGCGCAGCAGTTCCCGGCATTGATTCGTGGCGTATTCAATGCCGTATTCGATGACCGCTTCGTCGTCATCCCCGCGCTTTTCCAGCTCGTTCAGCAGGGTTTGGGGCAGGTCGGCGCCGCAGAGAGCAGTAAACTTTTTGATCTGGGCCGCGCTGAGAACGGGGATGATGCCCGGGACCAGAGGGACACCCACTCCCAGCTTCGTCAAATAATTCCGGAATTCGAAGTAATCGCGGTTGTTAAAGAAAAGCTGGGTGATCACGAAATCCGCGCCCTGATCGATTTTGTTCTTCAACCGCTGCCAGTCCACGTGTCTGCCTTCTTTGCAGGCGATGTGTCCTTCCGGAAAACCCGCCACGCCGATGGAAAACCCGCCCGCCTGGCGGACGAACTCGACGAGCTGATAGGAGAATTCGAATCCACCCTCGGTCCGTTGGAATTCGCCCGTGCCACCCGGAGGATCACCGCGCAGCGCCAGGATGTTTTTGATTCCGCGCGAGCGCGCTTCCTTGAGATAAGCGTTGATTTCCTCTTTTGTGGCGTTGACGCAGGTCAGGTGGGCCATGGCGGTGAGGCAATGCTCCCGTTGAATGCGGTCCACGATCATCAAGGTCTTGTCCCGCGTGCTGCCGCCGGCGCCGTAAGTGACGGAACAGAAATCAGGCTTGAGTTGCATCAGCGCGGGGATGGTCTTTTCCAGCAGGATGCGTTCGCCTTCCGCGGTCTTGGTCGGAAAGAATTCAAAGGAGATGACCGGGCGTTTGGCGGCCCGGGCCTCGGCGAAGATGTCTCGAATGAAATGCACGAAGCGATGATACCTGGAATCGCTCGCAATTCAATCCGGTAGTGAGGGATGCCGCAACTGCGCCACGGGCGATCCCGTTTGACTTGCCGGTGGACAAGGCGCAAGGTCGCGGTGAAATCAAAGCTATGGGACTTGAAGGCGTAGAGATTGTGATGAAAGTCGAAGAGGCTTTCGAAATAGCCATTGAGGATGCGGAGGCCGAGAAAATCACCACTCCGCGTCACCTTATTGACCTGGTCATGGGTAAGGTTGGGCGCCCTGACCGTGCTGCTTGTCTCACTCAACGAGCATTCCACCGGCTGAGAGCTTCGCTTTTGCGCAGTACTCGACTCGCCCGTGGGGAAATCAGACTTGAAGCTACGATGACATCCTTGCTGCCAACTCGGAGTCGAACACAACTACTACACCAGGTAATCGACGACGTAATCGACGTCCTTGGCTGCGAGAAGCAGTATCGCGAAGACGCTCACTTCGTCAAAGAATTAGGAATGGGCTGAACACGTTGAGTTTGTTGGTTTGTCCTTAATGCGGCACTTTCCTGTTCTCAACCGCGCTTCTCTGCTTCATTTTCGCCAGCGCAAGTTGGTTATGGCCGAGAGACCGAGGCGCCATTGCGGCGAGAGGCAAATCAAGACTCGCCTTGCTGATTGCCTGACGACTGAGATTGGGATTGAACGAACGCCTGGCTTGAGGCAGATTGTGAGCGTGAAATCGACCAGCAAACGGCGTGTAAAGTCCGAAGCTGAAGTTGTGAAACATGCCACGAACAACTTGTTGCGGGCGCTCAAGCAGGAAATGCTGAAAAAGGACGGCCGGGTGGATTACGAAAAACTGCGCAAAGACGGTTACAGCGACCGTTTGCTCGCCAAACTGGAACAAGCCTGAGTCTTACTCATTCTTCCGCAGCCGCATGAATTCGGAAATAGTTATGTCGAGCAGCGGCGCTGCCTTGCGCGCCAGATTCAAAGCGTCTGCGTAAACCAAGCCCGAAGACATTTCGCGCACAATCCGTCGTGTCGGCCAGTCGCGCGCCTTGGCCATCTGAATCAGGGCTGCCAAATCTGTGTAACGCAGGATGTGTTCTTCGCTCATGCCGGCAGATCCCCCGCGAAGCTAATTGGCGCTTCGTGAAGCCGCCAGATTTTTTCCGAGTGTGGACGTTCGATTGGTCGAATTTGTTGTTTCCAACCCGCGCCGCTTTGTCTCATCCTTCCCGCAGCGAACTTGTTATGGCTGAAAAACCAAAACACAATTACGACGAGAGCAAGGTCAAAACACTTTCCTCGCTGGAACATATCCGGCTGCGCACCGGCATGTACATCGGCCGGCTCGGCGACGGTTCGCATTACGATGACGGCTGCTACATCCTGCTGAAGGAAGTCATCGACAACGCCATCGATGAATACATCATGGGCTACGGCAAGGAAGTGCAGGTCGGCATCGACGGCACGACGGTGAGCGTGCGCGATTTCGGCCGCGGCATCCCGCTGGGCAAAGTGGTCGATTGCGTCTCCAAGATCAACACCGGCGCGAAATACAACGACGACGTCTTCCAGTTCAGCGTGGGTCTGAATGGCGTCGGCAGCAAGGCGGTCAACGCGCTGTCCAAAGAGTTCCTGGTGCGCAGCCACCGCTCCGGCGAATATGTCGAAGCGTGGTTCAAGCAAGGCAGGCTGAAGAACGACAAGAAAGGCAAAACGGGCAACGAGCCTGACGGCACGTTCATTCAATTCGTGCCCGACCCGGAGATTTTCCCGAAGATCGAGTTTCGTCCTGAGTTTGTGGAACGGCGCCTGCGCCATTACAGCTACCTCAACACGGGATTGAAGCTGATTTACAACGGCAAGACCTTTCAGTCGCGCAACGGGCTGCTCGACCTGGTGATGGAAGACCTGCAGACGGACAACAGCGAGCCGATTTATCCGCCGCTCCATTATGCGAGCAAGACGATCGAGTTCTGTTTCACGCACACCAACAGCCGCTACGGCGAGACGTTTTTTTCCTTCGTCAACGGCCAGTACACCACCGACGGCGGCACGCACCTCAGCGCGTTCCGCGAGGGCCTGCTCAAGGCGGTGAACGAGTATTCGAAGGGCGGCTACGAAGGCGACGACGTGCGCGAATGCATGGTGGGCGCGGTATCCATTCGCTTGAAGGACCCGGTCTTCGAGTCGCAGACCAAGAACAAACTCGGCAACACGGAAATTCGCTCCGAACTGGTCAACAAAGTCCGCGAAGAATTGCTCCATTTCCTCAATCGCCACAAGGAGATCGCGGAAAAGATCATCGCGAAGGTCGAGGACACGAAGCAGCTCCGCAAGGAATTGCAGGAGGTGAAGAAGCTGGCCCGCGAACGCGCCAGGGCCATCACCATCCGCATCCCGCAATTGAAGGATTGCAAAATCCACTTCGACAAAATCAAAGGAAAAGGCCGGGGCTCCATGGTGTTTCTCACCGAAGGCCAGTCCGCCGCGGGCTCGATTGTCAGTTGCCGCGACGTGAACACACAGGCCATCTTCGTTCTCAAGGGCAAGCCGCTCAACGTCTGGGACCTCAAGCGCGACATCGTCTATAAAAACGACGAAATGTACAATCTCATGCGCGGCCTGGACATCGAGGACAGCATCGAAGGTCTGCGTTACGAAAAAGTCATTCTCGCCACCGACGCGGACGTGGATGGCCTGCACATTCGCAATCTGATGATCACGTATTTCTTCCGGTTCTTCGAGCAGCTCGTGCACGACGGGCACTTGTTCGTGCTCGAGACGCCCCTGTTCCGCGCCCGCAACAGGGAGAAGACGATTTACTGTTACAGCGAAGCCGAGCGCGATGAAGCCGCGAAGCAATTGGGCAAGAGCTGCGAGATCACGCGGTTCAAGGGGCTGGGTGAAATTTCGCCCGGCGAATTCAAGCAGTTCATCGGCCCGGACATGCGCCTGAGCCAGGTCGAATACGCGCCCAGGCCCGATTCGCAACAGATCCTCGGCTTCTACATGGGCAAAAACACGCCCGAGCGGAAGGATTACATCATGGCCAACCTCGTGGTGCCGGTCGAGGAATGAGTCAGAGTCAGAGGGGTCAGTCAATGGTATTGTGCCTTTTTCTCCGCCGGATACGCGACTCCCAACTTCCCCGCTCGAAGAACTGCGCCGAGCGTGGAAGTTGTCAATACCATTGACTGACCCCTCGCCGTTCAGGCTGACCCCTCGCCGTTCAGGGGCTCACCAATCGATAGCTGACGAAGGCCAGTTTGCGGCTGTCGGGCGACCAGGATGGCACATTGATGGTTCCCTGGCCGCCGAACAGTTTGGCCAACACCTGGATCTCCTCCCCGGCTGCCGCCATCAGCCGCAGCATCACGTCCTTGTTCTCCGGGTGACCCTTCACGTTTTTCTCGTACGACAGAAAAACAATCCATTTGCCGTCGGGCGACGGGTGCGGAAACCAGTTGTTGTAGTCGTCGGAGGTGATTTGCTGCTGTTGACTGCCGTCGGATTTCATCCGCCAGATTTGCATCGTCCCCGTCCGTTCCGAGTTGAAGTAGATGTACCGGCCATCGGGCGAGTAGTCCGGGCCGTCGTCTAGGCCAGGCGCGGTGGTCAAACGTTTTTCGTCGCCGCCGTCGGCCGGGATCGTGTAGATGTCAAACTCGCCGTTGCGTTCGCCGCAGAAGGCCAGCGTCTTGCCGTCGGGCGACCAGCCGTGCCAGTACGATGGACCCAGGCGCGTCACGCGCCGCGGTGTTCCACCGGCCGCCGGTAGGATGTAAATGAGCGACTTGCGCTCCTCGGATTGGTCGCTGACGGCCAGTTGGGTCCCGTCGGGCGAGAGGCCGTGGTCGTTGTTGCAGCGCGCGGCGAGCCCGGTGTCGATCAACTCCGGTTCGCCGCCGGCGACCGGCAGTTTGCAGATGCGGCCGGCACGGTTGAAGAGGAAAAATTTCCCATCGCGCGACCAATTGGGCGCTTCGATATGGTCGCGCGCATGATAGACCACGCGCCGGTCTTTCGAGGCGATGGTGATGGTCTCCAGCGTGCTTTCCAAAACCGGATTTCCGCCCGGGGTTGTTTTGTCGGCCGTGATCTGGACTCCAGAAAAGACGGCTTTTTCCAACGCATTGTTATCGTGGGCGCAGACAGCGAGTCCCACAAAGAACGGCTCGGCGAACTTGATTTTGAACGAGCCGCCGGCCGCTTGAAGCGCATCGCCTTCGCGGGCGACGGACAGGAAGACGTAATCGCCTTCTTTCTCGAGGCGAATGCGCCGCGGCGCGGAGACATTCGATTGGATTTCACGTGTCGGGCCGCCGGCCGTCTCACGGTACTGCAGCGAGGCGAGGCCGTCGCCGTGCACGACGGCGTCGGCGTACGGCGAGTCGGCGTCCAGGCTTTGGCGAATGAGGAGGCCGACCTTGCGGTGCGCATTGCCGCGGCTGCCGATCCAGCGAATGTCGGCGGCAAGTGAAACGTCACCGGACACCTTCTTCCAGACAAAGTGAAACGCGTCGTTGGTGAACCACATATTTTCCCCGCCTCCGGCGACAAGGTAGGTCTCTCTGGCGGGGTCATACTTCAGCGAGCCGGCTTTGCGGACGTCGCCCACATCTCCGTGATCTTCAAACAGTCCGAAAGCGGGTTCTCCGCCCAGGGCGAATCCGGCGTAAAACCACAGAGCGACGAAGTACGCAGTCCGGCGCAGCCGCATCCGCGCCGTGGAAAAACATCCGACAGCGAACATCCAACAACGAACAAGCATTACGGCGCGGTCCAATGCTTTGTCGGGAGTCGGATGTGGGTTGCCGGGTGTCGGATGGTTCGCGGTCGGTCCAATCATGACCTACCATTTCACCTGTTCCAGAAAACGCAGACTGCGGGGGATTTGTTGAACTGAACTCGGCGATTCATCTTCGATGAAGTACCATTTCACGCCGGCTTTTTTGGCGGCATTCAATATGGCGGGCCAATCCAGGATGCCGGCGCCCAGCGCCACATCGTTGCTGACGTCCGAATGTCCGGTCAGCAATCCGGTCGGTGTCCCTTTCCTCATGTCTTTGACGTGCATCAATTCGAAGCGCTTGCCGTAACGCCCGAGCAGCTTCACCGGGTCCTGGCCCGGATGAACGATCCAGAACACGTCCATCTCGTAACGGACGAATTGAGGTTTGGTGCCGGCCAACAGCAGGTCGAACAGGGTGCCCTGGTCGTGAGGCTGAAACTCATAACCGTGCGTATGGTAGAAGAACTTCAGGCCGTGTTTGGCGAGCGCTTCGCCGGCGCGATTGAAGACCGCGATCGCGTCGCGACAAGTCTTTTCGTCGAACGGATCCTGGTGGGGAATCCAGGCGCAGCCGGCGTACTGGAGACCGAGCGTCTTCGCGTCGCGGGCGACGTCTTGGACGTGGTCGCGAAACTGTTCAAAGGGGAAGTGACCGCTGACCGGCTTCAGTCCCCTGGCGGCGAACTGTTCTTTGAATTTCTCCGGGGTGAGACCGTAAGTGCCGGCCAATTCGACGTAATTGATGCCAAATGCGCGGACCTGATCGAGAGTTGCCGGGACGTTTTTTTGGAACTGATCGCGCAGGCTGTAGAGTTGAAGACCGATCGGTCCTTTGAAATTCGGGCCGATGCCGGCCGGATGTTTGTCGGCCGCGACCGCGGAGTTCATCCAGACCGCCAGGGCGAAAGAAACAAACCGGGCGGACAAAGAGGGCAGTGGGTGTTTCATGAAGGGCATTTAACATGAAACGGCTGGCGATGGGAAGTCCGCAAACCGCGCCGCCTCACCCGCTCAGTCATTAACACAGTCGAGCGGGAAACGAATGAATTTCTGCCGGGGCGCGTGTCTGTTTGGCAAGGGTCGTCCCTTACAAATTTTCTGGTTTTACTGTGGTTCCCGGCCAGCCCGACCGTTGGGGTCGAAGCATTTAGATGGCGATTTTGCGCGTTGCTGAAAATACCGGTTGCATTTCAGCGGGAATGCGGCAGGCTTCCGGCGGGCTAGATTATTCATTGAATTCGCGGCCTGGCAAATCTTCAGGAGAACGTGTATTCAGCGATGAGTTGAAACCCGACGGTCGGGAATAGCCTGGTAACAAATAGTCAGTCTAAAGCTTAGAAAGTGATCATGAACACGAAATTGTTTGTCGGAAACCTTTCCTTCAATACCACGGAAAACGATCTTCAGGATCTCTTCGCCGCGCATGGCCCCGTGACCAGCGTCGATTTGATCATGGACAAATTCAGTGGCAAATCGCGCGGATTCGCGTTCGTCACGATGGAAACCAAGGAAGGCGCGCAAGCGGCCATCCAGGCGCTCAATGGCAAGGACCTGAACGGCCGCGATCTGACGGTCAATGAGGCCCGCCCACGCGAGGAGCGCCCTCGTTCCGGCGGCGGTCGCGGTGGCGGAGGCGGTCGCCGCGATTACAGCAGCCGTTACTGATCTTGTTGAATTGCCCACGGCGGGGTGTGGGACAGTAAATCGCAATGTCCCGCACCTTTTTTGTTGCGGTCGGGACGTTAATTGGCGAACCGAATCCCGGTTCCGTCGCGGACGCGGACGCAAGAAGACTCATGGAAGAGCACATTGAAGTGGAAGGCAACGTGGTTACGGTGTTGCCGGGCACCATGTTTCGCGTCGCACTGGACAATAAGCACCAGGTGCTGGCGCACATCTCCGGCAAGATGCGCAAACGATTTATCCGGCTGACGGTTGGTGACCGGGTCAAACTGGAGATGTCACCCTACGACCTCGACAAGGCGCGCATCACTTATCGACTGCGATAGCCCCTTCTCGACCGTCCGAAATTCCGCTGTTCGAAGCGCGGCCCGCCCGCGAGTTCATTGCTGTCCCGCCTCCGTCGCTCCCAAGCCGCCTTTTCATTCGCCGGACGAATCGGTTGAGCGCTTGTTTGCCCGCCTGAATCGGGGTAAACATTTCGTCCATGAAACCCTTCCCTGGACGCGCGCTGGTCTCGCTGTTTCTGCTTGTTTTCGTTTCGATCCCGGCCATCGCCGCCGTCGAAAAGCCCAAGGTCAACGTCATCCTCTGGTTCGATACCGAGGACTACCTGTTGCCGGCGGACGACGACGCGACGAAGCGGTTGGCGCAAATGCTCACGGAACGCGGCATCCGCGCGACGTTCAAGCTCGTCGGGGAGAAAGCGCGCGTCCTGGAGCGGCGCGGTCGCCGCGACGTGATTGCCGCGTTGAAGAAGCACGACATCGGTTACCATGCGAATTTTCATTCCGTGCATCCGACGCCCTCCGAGTATCTGGCCGATTGTGGATTGCTGGACGGCATCGCCGAGTTTGCGCGACGGGAGGGTGGGGGAGCCGCGGACGTGCGCAGGATTCTCGGAGTCAAAACGCTCGCCTGCTACGGCCAGCCCGGTTCTTCCTGGGCGTCGCAGACCATCGCCGCGTTGAAAGTCATCGGCGTCGCGCCGCACGGTGTCCCCTGTTACGTGGACGAAGGGACGCATGTCGGCCTTGATGAACAGCCCTTCTGGTATGGGGATGCGCTGGTCGTCTATCACATGGGACAGAACTACACGCGGATGGATTTGCACGACCCGGCGGCAGTCGAGCCGGCCAAGCAAAAGGTTTTGGCCATCGCCGACCGGCTGCGCGGTCGTGGCGGCGGACTGATCACAGTCGCCGCAGGAAACCGAGGCGGCGTTCAAGCGCTTTGCTGAATACATCGACCACATTCGTTCCCTCCCAGGCGTTCGATTTGTCACCGCCAGCGATTTGACCGAACTCTATCCGGATCCGGTGCGCCTCGAGGGTGCGAGTGAAGCCGAGCTGAACGAGATCGCCCGTCGCCTGGCCGATGCCGGAACGACGGGAGTCGATTTTCAACTGATCGGCGACCGCGCGTATTCGGTTGCCGACCAGTTCGAACTGCTCGCCGCGGCGGTTGGCGAGCTGATTGAGGGAAGGCCGCCGCGTTTCCCGCTGAGGGCCGCGGGGCTATTGGGACCCGATGCGCCGCCGCCGACAGCGGCAGCCCAAACGCATTTGAACTGGTTCGCATTTCGGGACAGCAGTCGTGACGTGCTTGATTTCCTTAAAACCAACCGGCGAGTGCCGTCGCGCGTGTTCGTCGGGGCTGACGCATTGCCACCGGCTGACTTTCTCATCGCCCTGGCATCCGCGTACGATTACCGCCGCAAAAACGGAAAGCTTCCGTTCGATTTGGGAGTGACGCCGGGGAAAAACCTGGAACTGTTGCCGGCGCGCCGTGTCGCCGGCGACACGCCGGAACTGTTCGGCGGGTGGGTGATCCACAAAGAAGGCTTTCGCGCGCCGAAGATTTTGGAGATTGCCCGCCTGCAGACCTGGACGTTGAAACCAGCAATTCGGAGGGATTAAGCAAACCGCTGGATGGATTACCGCTCCTCACTTCCGTGCGGGACAGCTCTTGCCATGGGGAACTTCGTGAGTCGCGGGCCAGAGCTTCGGGTCCCCGGCAAATGATATGAGCGCAAATTCGACGGGCGACCCCGGCTCACCTCCGCTTCCGTTGGCCTTGCAATCGCGCAATCCGCTGGCGTGGCTGACGATATTCGGCCCGGGCGCAGTCATCGCCTCGCTGACCATTGGATCCGGTGAGTTGATTTTTTCCTCGCGCGGCGGCGCGCTCTTTGGCTATCGGCTGCTCTGGTTTTTCCTCCTCGTTCTGCTGTTGAAATGGGTACTGGTCTTTGTGAGCGCGCGGCACATGGTGTTGAGCGGAGCGCACCCGTTTCAGCGTTGGAGGGAGCTGCCCGGCCCGGCCGGTTGGTTTCCGCTGGTGTTCTTTCTCCTCGCGCTGGTCTGTTTTCCGATCTGGGTGAGCTTCCACTCGGGCACGGTGGGCACGTTGCTCTCGTGGCTTGCCGGCACGGAGCGATCGCTGCGCGGCGGCGCGCATTGGGTCTGGGGCATGGCCACACTGGGCGTCGTTCTCGTGCTGGCGTTCGGCGGCGGTTACGCCGCCCTGGAGCGCGTCCAACTGGTCATCGTTATTTTAATGCTCCTGTGCGTGGTGATCTCGCTGGTGGTGGTGAAGCCGGATTGGCTTGAGTTTTGGAAAGGATTCGTCGCTCCCCGCCCGCTGGTTTATCCCGCCTGGGCCGCTTCGCTGCCGGAATTGACAGGCCGTCCGGTGTGGGTTGAAACCATCACTTACGTGGGGGTGATCGGCGGTTCCGGATACGATTATCTGGCGTACGTCTCCTATTTGCGCGACAAGCGTTGGGGCCAGGCCGGTCGCGCGACGGCCACCCGGGCGGAGCTCGAAGCCGCGGCTACCGACGCGGCCCACATCAATCGCCGGTGGCTGCGGGCGGTAGCGGTGGACTCAACGCTCAGTTTTCTGGCGGTTCTGATTTTCAGCGGCGTGTTCGTCGCTTGCGGCGCGGTGATCCTGGGGCCGCAACACAGAATTCCCGGAGGAAACAATCTGCTCGTGACACTTTATGGCACCATCGAAGTGGCGCCGGCGGTGTTGCGGGAAGTGGTGCATGCGTTCAACGCGGACTATGCGGCGCGGCACGCAGGCAGGCTGCGATCCTTCGCGGTCAGTTGGGCCGGATTCGGCGGGCTCGTGGTGCTCGTGTGGACATTCATCGCCCATCTCATCAGCGTCGCGGAGAATCCGCCCGGACTGATTGCCCTGCTGACTCCGGCCAATCTTTTTACCGGCGTGCTGGCGTGTGGATTGATTTGTCTGCTTGCCGCCTGGGCCGACCGAAGATTTCTCCCGCGCGGCCTCCGGATGAACCGGTTTCTAATGGCTTTCAATGCGCTGGCCGGCCTCATTTTCCTGGCGCTGGGCATCAAAGGCTATTGGGATCACAGCGGCGGGAGGTCGTTTTCAATCCTCGCGGTAACACTCGCTTTGGGATGGCTTGGCGCATGGATTATAGCGGCGGCGGGACGGACTAAAGTTGGACGGTGAATTCCTCCAGCGCCTCCGAAAAATGGTCGGGTAACCCGCCCCCAACCCCTCCCAGGAGGGGATATCATGCTCTTTGGCGCGGCATCGGCCCCCGGTTGCTCTTTTTTCGGTAGTAAAAGTAGATGGGCGCGCCCATCAACACCAGAAACACTCCGAACGCCGAATTGATGATGGCCGGTTTGCCTGCCGCGACCGATCGCCGGTAGCCGGCGACGTCGTTGTAAACGGTCAGGGCCAGATATAGCCCGGCGAAGATGACGAAGAGCAACGGGACGTAAGGATAACCGGGAACTTTGTACGGTCGCGCGGAGTGCGGTTCTTTGCGCCGGAGCACAAAGACGCCGGCCGCGCCCGCCGCATAAAAAATCCAGCTCACGAAAATCAGCGTGTCGGTCAGCGTGTCGAACGTGCCGCTGAACAGCAGGAGAATTCCCCAGGTTCCCTGCGCGATTAGCGAAGCCGCCGGGGTGTGAAACCGCGGATGTGCCGCGCCGAGACCTATTGGGAACACGTTCCGGCGCGCCATGGCAAAATAGACGCGGGCGCTTGCCAGAATAATGGCATTGGCCGTTCCGAAGGTTGAAATCATGACGGCAACCGCAATCCATCGGCCTCCGCCGCGGAGACATCGTTCCGCCACGTCGGCGGCGACGAGTTTGGATTGGGCCATTTCGTCGATGGGAAGAACAAAGGCGTAAGCGAGGTTCATCAGCAGGTAAAGGGCGGTGACGAGGCTCATACCCAGAAACAAACTGCGCGGGAGATTCCGTTGCGGCTCCTTCACTTCGCCGGCGAGGTAGGTGACTTTGTTCCAGCCATCGTAAGCCCAGAACGCGCCCTGCAGCGCGGCGGCGATCGCCGTCCACAGGCCCAATCCTTCACGGTGAAAGAGGGGACTGCTTGCCGTCAGGTTTGCGGACCGTCCGCCGTTGGGCAGAAGAAATGCACCCAGCACGAGGAGGAGCATCGCGGCGACTTTTGCGACGGTGAAAATATTCTGCACGACGCCGCCCAATCTTGCTCCGAGGTAGTTGATCACGGTCAGCGCGGCGATGAGCCCGGCGGCAAGTCCTTTGATGCCGATTTCCTTGAACGGCATGATGTCGCCGATGAAGGGCAGATGCATGCTGAAGGCGGCCATCGGGCCGGACAACTCCGGCAGCTTCACAAACTCGGCGGCGTGCTCGGCAAAGACATAGGCGACGGCGGTGATGGACGCGGTTTGGATCACTACGAAGGCGGCCCAGCCATAGAGATAAGCCACGAACGGGCCGTAGATGCGCTCGAAAAAAATGTATTGCCCGCCGGTCTCCGGAATCATCGCGGCGATCTCGGCGTTGGTGAGCGCGCCGAAAAGCGTGAAGGCCCCCGCCATGAGCCACACCAGAAGCAGCAGTTCCGCGGAACCGACCTGGCCGGCCATCACACCCGGCTTGCGAAAGATGCCCGAGCCGATCACCCCGCCAATCACGATCATCGTTGTGGTGAACAGACTCAGGGAACGAACCAGCTCACCGCCGGTCCGAGGAAACGATTCGCCGCCTTTGGAAACGGCGTTCTCGGGTTGGGCGGTGTCCATGATGCAAGAGTCGCGTCAGGATCACCGCAAAATCCGGCCCCAATCCAGGTTCAAATCCCCGGCCAGACCGCGCAGGCTGGCGATGACGTCCTCCGGCAATTCAATTCCTTCCACGAGCGCTTTTTCGCGTCGTTCCCATTCCATTTCGCCGGGCAGATAAATGCGTTGCGCGCCATCCGCTTTTTCGGAGGCCCGAATGTCGCGGATCGTCCGGTCCATCCGGTCTTTGAACTGCGGCACGGGCATAAACGAGGCAATGTTGAGGGCGATGAACGCCGCCCCATGGCCGGTCGGTTTCGTCGGGTCGGAAAACGTCCAACTCAGGACCTCCCGGCGAATCGCCGCGCCGGTCAGAATGGCGGAGAGCACTTCAATCAGGAGCGCGATGCCGTAACCTTTGTAACCGCCGAGAGGCGTCAACGACGCGGCGTGCGAAAACGACGCCGGGTCGGTCGTCGGCCTCGCCCGGGCGTCGAGGAGCCAATGGCCCGGGATCGTCTGGCCAACCGCCGCGGCGGCGAAGACCTTTCCGCCGGCAACCGTGCTGGTCGCCATGTCGAGCAGGATCGGCCTTTCTTCGCCTGCGGGCGCGGCGAAGGCGAACGGGTTGCTGCCCATCACCGACCCGCGCGCGGCGGGCGCATTCACGGTCGGGATATCGTTCGCCATGGAAATGCCGATCATGTTTTTTTCGATCGCCATCGCGGCGTAGTAACCGGCCGCGCCATAGTGGCAGTTGTTGCGCAAGCCGACGAAAGCGATGCCGTTTGTAGCGGCTTTGGCCATGGCCGAGTTCATTGCGAACACGGACGAGACCATGCCCAGCGAAGAGTCGCCGTCCACGCATGCCCAGGCCGGTCCTTCGGCCACGATTTTCGGCACTCCGTTTTGTTTCAGGCCACCGCCGCGGAGGCGACGGATGTAAGCGCGTAAAGCTTTGGTGCCGTGAGTGAACGTGCCCCAGGTATCGGTGGTGACCAGCACCCGGGCGGTGGTGCGGGCGTCGGTCTCGCTGACGCCAGTCCTGGCCAGGGCTTCGAGGCAGAGGCTTTCAAGGTCGGAAACAGAGACATTCATGGCAGGGCCAATTGGTTGAAGGTTTGCCGCCGGATTTGAACCTTTTGTCGTTTCGACAGTCAATAGGCGATATGGCTTGAGCCGGGGGGAGGGGCCCGGCGCCGGAGGGCAAAAAAACACGTTGATAATCCGCCCGGTTGCCCTGAATAATGCCGCGCGAACATAGAAAGGCTTTTTGAATGAAAATGCGATTGATGATGGTCCTGATGGT
>WNFZ01004604.1_pt1 | contig 13628 bp, 9 predicted proteins | sample 5400081 | NCBI WGS metagenome assembly WNFZ01 (sample SAMN13153365, study PRJNA577476) | soil metagenome | isolation source: 80 cm soil or saprolite under grassland replicate 1 | place: USA:California | collected 2016-06-15
TGGTTACGAGTCATAGAAGCCACGAATTGACCCGCCTTGGCTACTCACACGCTGGGAGGGACTCAATTTTTTTCATCCCAGGTGGTGCGCTATGCGAATGAACATCTCCGGCGCAAAGACTTGTGGGATAACTAATGGCGTCAGCGACCTAAGTCTCCCGCAGCGCGCCGGCGACGAGCGCGCATATTGGGACGCTGGTACAGTACCGCGCGCGTAAGCAAGCGGCCGTCTCATAAGTCAGCCGCTTGCTTACGCGCGCGGTACTGTACCAATCTCACGGGTTCTGATTTAAACAAATGCCAAAAAAACTTAGTTAACGCTCTATTCAGTGCTCTGCTAACTAAATTTTTCGATTTCTTTATTACCTTCGAAGGAGAGGGTTCCGCAGTACCGGCTTTAGCCGGCCTGGCTTGGATCCCCAACACTGCCGGCCGCAAGCCGGTACTCTAAACACTCTCTCGTGAACGTTTGTGGTTAAACCGAATGACTCTTATGCCGTTTGTTTCGATACGGGAAAACGCCAAACAACATAGTTAGCAGAGTATTCAGTTAGACAATATCTTCACCCCTTTCATTTTGCCGCGGCTTTTAACCCTGACGCGGCCGCGTTCCCAGCTTTCGCCAACGTCACTTTTCCGTGCCTGGCTCGAGCGCGAGCCTCACGAGTGTCTGTAGGCGCGTATAGTACGCCAGAGAATAACCTGAAAGCTGGGGCAGGATGGCGTTAAGATCCTCGCGGCAGCGGCGTAGCTCATTCTCGTGCACGACTTGATAGCCGCTCCGACCGACGAATGGAGCTACACAGCCCACGACCGTGTCATTGAGTTCTTCCAGATCGACACTGGCGATTTCCAGGCCCTTACACTCGTCGGGAAAGCAAGCAGCCACATGCTCAGCGAAGAGTCTTTTCGCAGATTCGTTTTTGTCGTTGATGCGCATCCCAGTATTCTCCCGACTGCCTATGACGCATGTTCCCCGGAAACGCCAAGGCGACGGGCAAACACGGATTGTCCGCATTCGCCCGCCGCTTCAGTTTAACCGGCGACCTGACAGATTGCGCTCAACGAGGTCCGAAGGACTCAACCCAATCGGCCCGTCTTCGCTGTTTACCGACATAATCATCCGGTCGTTCAGCGCGTAGACATAAGCCAGACCGGCCTTGCCGCCGAGCAACTGCCTGATCTTGTTGCGAACCTCTTTCGGCGCGCCGGCGTCCCCAATGCCGCCGACTGCTTTGGCCACGGGCGCAAGGATCGAGCCTGCGTTCTGGTAGACCATCGCGGAGAAGTTTACTTGTTTATCTTCGGGCAGTGTCGCTTTGAACTTCGGCGACCCGAGCAGCGTGTGACCAGACTCTCTGTACTTGATCGCGTTCTCGACCAGCGCGCGGCTGGGCGCTGCGATGAAGTAGCCGTAGGCGTACGTGTAGTTCACTTCCAGACCATATTCGAGCGATCTCAGCGTGTAGAAGACGCGCCCGCCGCTCTCGGCCTGGGCCCACGCGAAGCCCTTCTTGCCGTGTCCGGCCATCTCGGCGTTGATCTTTCCGACTATGAGCTCAAGCGTCTGCTGCAAATGCTGTTGATCGTCAACCTGGAAGACGGCCTTCCACGACGGAACGGGCAGCACGGGGCCGTCGAGCGCGAACGCGTACTCGCCGCCCAGCGGAGCCGCGAAATCGTTACGCAGGTCAATTCCCTGCTCCGCCTGGAATCTCTGCAATTCGTTCCAGCCCTTATCGTCGGCCTTCTTCAACGTTTCGAACAGGTCGTCGACGAGCGCTGTCGGTTCTTTGACGACGAAGGCGGCGACCAGGCTGGCGTCCGGCGAGATGAATTCGAGCGCGCCCATCGGCCCCGGTTGGGCCAACCACGACGTGACGCCGCGCTGATTTTCGCGGAAGCTGACTACCGCGCGGTTGTAAGGCCTGCCGTCCTTCTCTTTGATCTCGACGATGAAGTAGCGCAGATCGGTCACGCCCAGTTGTTGAGCCGCCGCCGCGTCCTTCTCCTTGCGAAGCGACTGCATGACGATCCGGTCGAGGTCGGCGGCGATCACCAGACCCGCGCCGTCGCGGTAGAGATTGGCGATCTGCGCGTAGAACGAAGTCGAGGCGAAGGGCTTGGCCCCCTGCCGCATCCTCACCGCCAAACTCTGAAGCTGCTCAGGCCTCGGCGAGACCGCGATCAGATCGCCGGCGATCCAGATGAAGAATTCATCCTTGCCTTCTGACGCAATATTCATTGGGTCATCAACGATGCGCGCATGCTTCCTCTCGGAGCCTAGCTTATCCAACTGGCCTTCGAGGAAGCTGCGGAATGCGCCGCCGTCCTTCACTTCGGCCAGCAGAACAGGCGCTTCAGGCTCGCCGGAGCCTCTGGGGTTGGCGGCGGCGGAAATCACTATCTCGTCGCCGAGTTGCGAGCCGAATTCCCGCATCAGCTCGATCGCCTGATTCAATCCCTGGCGCCTCCCTCCGGGCTTATTGGATTCTTTCTGTTCTTGCTCCCACCAACCGCGCAGTTCGTCGTTCTTCTGCAAATTCTCCTGCAGGATTTCATTCGCGCGAGCCAGCGTCTCGCCGATGTTCGGGATGGCCACGTAGAGCACAGTGTCTCCAGGAACCAGGTCGAGCAATCGGGTAGAGAATCGATTGCCCGGCATCGCCAGTTGCTGGTCGATCTGGTTGCGGATCGCGTCGAGCATCCTGATGTAGCGCCCGGCGTCGCGGCTCCAGGCGATCTCTTCTCTGACCGGGACGCGCTCGATGCTGGCGTGCGTCGTCGTCTGATCGCCGGCGCGCAAGGCCTGGGCCTTGCCTGCGCTGTCGACGTGGACTTCGCCTTCGATCACCGAGACGCGCGCGCCCTTGGCGCCGCTGTTGACCGAAAAGATCGTGCCGGTCACCGAGACCAGGCTGTCGTCGGTCTGCACGAAGAGTTTGCGGTCCGAGCGCTGCTTCGCCGCCTGGATTATCACCTGTCCGCGTTCGAGATTGATCGTCGCGCCCGCCGTCGTGTCTTTGACCGAAAACTCCGAACGCTCGCGCATCTCGACCAGCGTCCCGTCGCTCAGCTTCACCACCGCGCCGGAACTCTTCGCCGTGCGGATGTGTTCGCCGCCTAACAGTTTTTCGCCCGCCTTGACGGCCTGCGTCTTGTCGCCGGTGACTTTGTAAACGCCGCCCTGCGCCGCCTCGACGATCGCGCTCAGCGTGTAGAGCGAATTGATCGAGCGTTGAATCCACGGCCATGCGAACAATCCCAGGCCGACGACCAACACGGCCGCGACGGCCCACCGCAGTACGTTCGCCCGGTAACGGGTCGCGTCGGCCTTCGCCCTCTGCTCCTGCAGCCGGATCGCCTCCTGATTGCCGTGACGCGCCTGTTTCAGAGCCTTGCGGCAGGGGACGCATTCACGCGTGTGATCCTCGAGCAGCGTCGTGCGCGCGCTCGACAGATAGCCCTGCAGATAGGCCGGGATCAGCGCCTGAAAATCATCGCAATTGCGAATCTGTTCGACCGGCCTGACGCCGGCGGCGATGGCGGCCTGCTCGCCCGTCATCCGCGCCCACACGCGCCGGGTCGCGCTCTCCACGGTGGCCGAATCCAGCGTCTCGCTGCGGATCTCAGCCGTCACGTCATCAACGATGTTGCTCAGTTCCCTGTCAGTCATTTTCATAGTTTTTTACCTCCGCCCTTTGCAGTGGGACAGACTCTAGTCTGTCCGTCGCACGGATTGCCGGCGGACAGACTAAAGTCTGTCCAACGCCAGAAAATCTCCGACTTCCTTTTTGACTCTTGCGCGCGCGCGGTGCAGCAAGACGCCGACGACCATCGCCGACGTCCCCATCAGCCGCGCGATCTCGGTGTTGTCGTAGCCTTCGTAATACTTCAGGACGAACATCTCGGCGGACTTTTCGCCGAGCTTCGAGATCGCGCGGCGCAGGCATTCGCGCAATTCGCGGTTCCGCTGTTGCAGTTCCGGACTGAATCTCGGATTGGCCGCCAGGACCGGCGCGACGTCGTCAATCGGAATGGACTCGGTTCGCGCGCGCTGGCGCAACAGATCGAGCGCGGCGTTGATCGCGGCGCGGCGCAGGTAGCTCACCGGACTCGGCTCCAGGTTCAAGTCGCTTCGCCGCGACAGCCTCAGGAAGACCGTCTGCAACACGTCCTCAGCGTCCACCACGCTGCCCGTGACGCGATAGGCGGCGCGGAATACGCGGTCGTGATGCTCGCGGAACAGCCCCTCCAGATCGCGCATCGAAACTGGCGCCGGGTCGGGCGGCGGTTCGGACTTCGCGCCCGAAATCACCTTAAATCGAGTAGCGTTCGATGCCACGTTGACCTCCTTGCTGACCTCATTTGCGTCGTCCTCCACAGGCATAAACGATCCTTTAGTCGATCCATTAACAGGCAATTTGATTTCTGGTAAGAAGCCGGCTTGGTTGAATTGTTAAATCGAGACATAAGTATGAAACTACAGCCATCGAGCGACGGCGTTCCACAGTACCGACTTTAGTCGGCGGCCTTTGATTACGAAGCCCTGCCGATTAAAGTCGGTACTGCGGAACGCCGTCTTTCAATGGTTTGGTAGAAATGAAATAAGGCAAGCAGTGATGACTTGTCCGTTCATAGGTTGATAATATTTGGCCGCCCGTAACCGGTCAACCAAATCTGTTAGCGACATGAAAATGAAAAAACCGGTATTTTCGACAACGAACTGGACTCTGCGCGCCGCGATCTCGATCATCTTCGTGGCGCTTTGCGCGGCAAGCGCCTCGGCTCAAACCGCAGACAAGATCGTCAAACAGGCCGTCAAAGCCATGACTAACGGCAAGGGCGAGAGGGCGTTGCGCGAAATCAGGTCGTGGCAGGTCAAGGGAACGATCACGAACCTGAAGGACGGCTCCTCCGGAGGCTACCAAGCCGCCGCGACGCAGCCAGACCTCTACGTCCGCGAGTTCGATTTGCGCGGATTGGAAGGCGCCATGGGCTACAACGGCAAATCGGCCTGGACTCGCGACTCGCGCGACGGGCTGCGAACGTTGACCGGCGACGCGAGTCGAGACTTTCAGACCGAAGCGCGCTACCGCAACGCCCGATGGCTCGACTACAAAAAAGAGAAATCGAAGCTCGGCCTCGGCGGGCAGACGACGGTCCAGGGGAAGACTGCGAACGCGGTCGTCCTGACCACGGTCAAGAACGTCAAGATCAAGCTCTACTTCGACGCCGCGTCGGGACTGCTCGTCCGCGAAGAAATACCGGCGGGGGAGATCACGCGCGTTTTCGAATACTCCGATTTCCGGCCCGTCGGGAGCCTGACGGAGCCGCACGCGATAACCGTCAGCGAAGGCGACGAGCGATACGAGATAAAGCTGGCTCAGATTGTCCACAACCCTCGGATAGAGCGCGCGGCCTTTGAATTTCCGAAGATATCTGGCGAGCCTTTGCCCGACGTCCCGGCGTTGTTGAAGGAGGTCGGGAAGAACGAGGACGAGATCGACCGCTTGCTCGAGAAATACACCTACACCGAGACTATCACCAGCCGCGAGTTCGATCCGAAAGGCCAGATGAAGGTCAAGGAGAGCGAGACCTTCGAGCTGACCTTCTACAAGGGCGCCCGCATCCGCCGCCTGGTCGCCAAAAACGGCAAGCCCCTCACGCCGAAAGAAGACGCCGACGCGCAGAAAGACGTCGAGAAGCGCATACGCGAGATCGAAAAGAGAGAGGCTGAAAAGGAACGGAAGGAGCGCGAGACCGCGCAGAAAGCGTCTAAAAACTCCGGCGCCAATACAGACGGCGATCCCAATGGCGATTCGCCCAATAGCGATTCAGAGGATGAACGCAAAGAGCGCCCCACGATCGCCGACGTGCTGCGGGCGTCGAAGCTGCTCAATCCGCGCCGCGAACGTTTCCGCTCGCGCGACGTGATCGTCTTCGATTTCGAGCCGCTGCCGGGCTATAAGCCGAAAAAAAACTATGAGAAGTTATTCGGCAAGATGGCAGGGGCGCTCTGGATCGACCCGATCGACAAGCAGGTCGCCCGCGTCGAAGCGCGGCTGGTCGAGACGTACAAGATCGGCGGCGGGATGCTGGCGTCTTTGAAAGAAGGCGCCAATTTCACGTTCGAACAGGAGCGCGTCAACCAGGAGATCTGGCTGCCGACGCGCGCCGAGATCAACCTGGGCGTCCGCGTGCTGCTCTTCAAAGGCCTCAACATCAACCAGACGATCACCTACGGGGATTACAAACGATTCAGCGTCGAAGCCGAGAAAGAAAAGCTGAAAGTCCCATCACAATCAGACAAAACACAGAAGCCCTGAATCCCACTGTTCAAGAGGATGTACCCGAAGCGATACAGGCCCCTGTACGAGTCGCGGCGGCGCGCGCCCTCGCGATAGCGCCTGTGAAGTCGCTTTGAGGCGTCCGCTCGCCTTAAGCGCGCGGCGCTGTACCAATCGCTGACGCGAGCGGCGCCGTGTCAAGACGCCTGGGCGGCTAGTGGCGCCTCTTCAAGAGGCATGGGCGGCTGGCGCCACCTTTGCACACGGCAAGACAGTGGAAATTCGGTCGCCTTGATAAGCCAGAAGCAATTTACCGCCTCCCGCCAGGCGGCGGAGGGGCAGCGGCGTAATACGCCGCAAAAAGAAAATCGGCGGTGGTGAAAGGGGTTTGCCGAGTAATCCTGCCGCTAAGCGGTGAAATAACTATACTCCGGCGTTGAAACGCCCGGGAATTACAATCTATCGAGCGTCGCAACTTGCGACCAACCACAATAGCCGCTCGCGGTCATAGCCTCTATATGAGCTATCCACTTCATCACTGCCCGACAAACTGTCAGATCATCAGATCTTGGAGGAAAACTATGAGGAACAAAGCAAGGTTATTCATCTTACTCGCGCTGGCGCCGATTATCATTGGGCTCGCTGGATTCGATTCCAACGTGGAAGCTAGACACCGCAGATATTACGGTGGCTTCTATGGCGCGAGCTATGGCGGCGGATATGGCAGATTTGGCCCATGCTGCCAGGCTCCGTGCCCGGTGGCCTGCCCGGCTCCGTGTCCGGTCTCTTGTCCGGCTCCGTGTCCTGTGGTTTCTTGTCCGGCTCCGGCTCCTGTGATTTCGTGTCCGGCTCCGTGTCCTGTGATTTCTTGTCCGGCTCCGGCTCCTGTGATTTCGTGTCCGGCCCCGGCTCCGGTTGTCACATGTCCGGCCCCGGCCCCGGTTATCTCGTGCCCGGCTCCGGCTCCTGTTAGCACGTGCCCGACGTATTAGTAGAGACGATATGACAAGATGTGGGTTTTCAAAAACGCAGAGGCGCCTCACTTCAAACTGGGGTGATAACGCTACCCACATCTTGTCGTGTTGGCGCCGTAGATGGCTCGCGCCCGGCGTCGTAGCTGGCGCCGGGCTTGCTAACAACCTGTTGGAAATCAAGCGCCTTGATAAGCCAGAAGCAATTAAGTCCCTCCCGCCAAGCGGTGGAGGGGCGGCGGCGTGACACGCCGCAAAAAAGTATATCGGCGGTGATGAAAAGGTTATGCCGAGTAATCCTGCCGCAAAGCGGTGAAATAACTATACTCCGGCGTCGAAACGACCGGAAACTATGCCCCAACGAGCGTTGAAACGCCCGGCCAACCACAATAACCGCTCGCGGTCATAGCCTCTACGGCAGTCATCCCTTTCATCACTATCCGTGAAACTGTTCAGATCAATGGAGGAAAACGTATGACGAGTAGAACAAGGTATTCCATCTTAATTGCGCTGGCGCCGCTTGTTATCGCGCTCGCCGGATTCAATTCCAGCGTGTTCGCGGATGACGATGACAATGGTTATCCACGCGCAATATGCCCGCAGTGTCCGGCTCCGCGTCCGGTCATTTCGTGCCCGGCCCCGGCTCCGGTCGTCTCGTGCCCGGCCCCGGCTCCTGTGATTTCGTGTCCGGCTCCGGCCCCGGTTGTCACGTGCCCGGCTCCGTGTCCGGTCATTTCGTGCCCGACGCCGTGCCCGGCGCCAGCTCCGGTTGTGAGGCGCGTCACTACGACCTACATATGTTGCCCGGCCCCGTGTCCGAAGGTTGAAGAGGCAGCTCCGGCTCCGGTCGTTGAAGAGAAGAAAGAGGAGGCTCCGCCCCCACCGCCTGCGCCAGTTATAGAGACGCCGCCACCGCCCCCTCCGCCGCCTGCTCCGAGGCCGCGCGTAGTGAAAAGCTAACGAGACCGAAGTCTCATCATTTACCGAGATTGCCGGAAAGTCTGTTTGACTATATGCCATATGCCATATTTCATATGAAATATGGCATATGGCGTATTTTATCCGTAGACTCAGGCTAAAGTCCGTTCCATATTTTCGAGGAGTCGTTCATGTCGCGTTGCGACGCCCTGAGGCAATGAGAATCAACCACGAAGAAACGAAGTGGACGAAGAAAAGACCGAAAAAAACATTCATGCACTTCGTTTCTTCGTGGTTGATTCTCTGAGGAGTTCAACATGTCGCGTTGCGACGCCCTGAAACAATGAAAACGCGTCCTGGGTACGCATCGCTTCCAGCGTGCAGTCTCGGAGAAAAACGAATTTATAGGAACCAGATCTGGGTACTCATCGCCACAGGTTTGGGGGAGACTGATTCCGATTAATAGGTCTCTAGCCGAGACTGCACGCTGGAAGCGATGCGTACCCAGGGATTTTCCTAGGAGGAATCAAAAATGAAACCCGTAATCACCCTTATGCCGCGTATGGCCGTCGCGTCGGCGTTCGTTCTTGCAGCGATCGCAGTACATGTCAAACCAGTGTCCCAATCAGCGTCTCAATCGTGGCAGCCTCCTGCCGACGCCCAGCGCTGTCCCTCGAAGTGGGGACCGGACGACCAGCGCGGCTCCGGCAACCACATGAAGCCGGAGGCCGTGCTGCGAGCGACGAAGCTCATTCGCACGGGCGAAGTGATCGAGATCGGCCACACACTCAACTCCCAAATGCCGTTCTTCGGCACGCGCCGATTCGACATGCACACCAAACGCACATTCATGAACCCGCAATCGAACCGACGCGGCAGCAATGAGGAACTCGTTGTCAGCGAGATCGGTCAGGTCGGCACGCAGTTTGACGGCTTCGCCCATCAAACGATAGGCGACAGCATGTATAACTGCTTCAAGGTTAGCGAATCGGCGACTCGCAATGGGTTCGAGAAGCTCGGCGTCGAAAAGGTCGGCGCTCTCTTCACACGCGGAGCGCTGATTGATGTGGCCGGGTTGAAAGGGGTCAAGATTCTCCCTGACAACTACGAAATCACGGCGCTGGATATCGAGCAGGCTCTCGCAAGGCAAAACATGAAACTGGAGAAGGGCGACGCAGTGATCCTTCATACCGGCTGGGGAGAACTCTGGGCTAAGGACAACGACCGCTACGCCCGCGGGTGTCCTGGCATTGGCGTCGGCGCGGCTGAGTGGCTGGTCGCCAGGGACCCGATGCTGGTCGGGGCCGACAATATTTCAGTGGAAGTAAATCCCAATCCGGACCCGAAAGTCTCGCTCCCAATCCATCAGATCATGCTGGTGGTAAACGGCATTCACCTGCTGGAGAACCTGAAGCTCGACGAGCTTGTGGCGAAGCGTGTTTACGAGTTCGCGTTTATCATGCAGCCGCTGAAGATTCAGGGCGGCACAGGCTCGACCGTCGCCCCTATCGCCGTGCGTTGAGCGAGGCGAGGTAAGACGCCTGAGAGGTTCACCGCCAATCTCCCTGCAACACGAAGCCGCCCCAGTAATAGGGCGCGCCCCAACGCCCTTCTCGCCACATCTCTTGTTGCGTGGCGCGCAGCGCGGCGGCAGGCGTCATGGCTTGAGGGCCCAGAATCCGGCGATAGAACCGGCTCATCATCTCGGCCGTGGCCTGATCCTCGATTGACCAAAGTGTGACTATCACTCGAGCGGCGCCGGACGACAGGAATCCACGCGTCAGACTCAACAACCCCTCCCCGGGCGCATCCTTACCCAGGCCGGTGCGGCAGGCGCTGAGGACGACCAGTTCCGCCGAGAGCCTGAGATGATGAATGTCCTGCGTCGATAACAATCCGTTGAGCGGCCGCCCCCGTTCGTCGACCTGCGAGAGCGCTATGGCCGACAAATCTGGATTCTCCGAATTGATGACGGCATGCGTGGCGAAGTGAATAAAGCGATATTCGCCGAGCGCGGGGTCGAGCGCCGCTTCGCGGCTGGCGGCGAAGTTGCTGACGACCTTGCTGTCGCCGACCAGCGAGGCGATCCGCTGCGCCTCCCAGTCGGTCGCCGAAAGGCGGCTCAGTTTTGGCAAGGCGCCCGCATTGACTGGCGAAGAATGGTCCCGGCGAGTCTCGCCTACTCGCGGCGCAGTCGAACCCCGGCGCGCAGCCAGACCCACACGGTCATCGGAGGCCGAGAAGACCGGGTCGGCAAAGACTATGACGCTGCGCTCGGCAGACTTCCGCATAGCCGTTTGCCGAGCTATCGCCGCCAGCGCCGAGGCCGAAGGAACCACGATCACTTCATGATCGGCGATCAACGGAGTATAGGATTGCGGATTGCGGACTCGTTCTGTCTCCTTGTCTCCTTGTCTCCTTGTCTCCTTGTCTCCTTGCCCTTTCGCCTCGGGCGAGGGGAGCGCGGCGAAGGGCACAAATTGCAAAGCGCCTTGAGGGGCGATGAGCAGGCGTTTTCCGGTCAATTTTGCGGCCACGGGCGAGAGCAGCATCCGGCTCAACTTCCGAGCCTCGACTTGGAATTGGACGTCCGCCTGGGCGATCAGTTCGCGGCGACGAGGCCCTCTGACGCGATTTCTCGCCGTCAACAACTCATAAACGCGATTCGCCGCCGCTTCGATCTCGGCGCGTTTTGGCAGGAAATAACTTTCGACGCCGGTCGAGGTCACCAGCCAGAGAAAGCTGCGGTCGTTTTCGGCGTCTCCGGCGGTACCGAGCGCATATTCGAGCAGGACCGTATTTTCGTCGAGCAACCGCCGTTGAATTTCATCCACGCGCAGCGGCCGCGCGGCGCCGAGATCAGCGTCGCTCGCGCCCGCGCGAGCGAGCAGGTCGAGCAAATTGCGCGCCCTGGCGCGTTCGCTGACATACAACGCCTCGGCGGCATGGCCGGCGCCCGGCTCAATACCTTCCAGGCGCATCAGCATGTCGATGTAAACTTCGTAGAACTCCTGCATCTGCGCGAAGTAGTCGATGCGAAGGCGATTAAGGCGTTCATTGTCGTTTTTCTTTTGAGGCGAGTCGTCGTCTTCAGTCCTGACCGATTCGACGATCTCCACTCCGCGCCTGATCAGGTCGGTCCCTTCCTGCAACTCGCCTGCGCGTCGCGCCAAGACTGCGAGGCCGAAGCGCGCGCCAGCCTCGCCATAACGGTCATTCGAAGCCAGGCTGATTTTAAGCATTTCATGAAACCGCTCCTTGGCCGTCGCATCCTCTTTCAGCCTGATGTCGACCCAGCCCAGATGCCTCAGCGCGTCGATCTGACCGCCGATGTCTTTGCTTACACGCATCGTCTGAAGCGCCTCTTCCAACATCGCGCGCGACTCATCGTAGCGTTCCAGGCGAAAGTAGGCTTTCCCCAGACCGATGCGTGTGAGGGCTGCGAGTATCGTTTCTTTCGCCTCCAGCCGCAGGCGTAGCGATTCTTTGAAACTCTCAAGCGCCAACTGATTCTCTTTGCGCCCGATGCGCACATATCCGATGCCGTAATGTATCTGCGCCGCGCCGGCTCCGTTCATCATCCTCTGTCGCGCTTGCAACGACTGCTCGAAGTTTTCCAACGCCCGATCCAGGGCGCCGAGATAATAGTAGCTCCACCCCATGCCACCCTGCACGATGGCTATTCCGACGGCGTCCTTCGCGTCCCGCATCAATTCGAGAGCGCGCTCGAAAACGCTGATCGCCATCTGGTTGGCTCCCAACGAGCGATAACACAACCCGGCTACGTATAGCGCCAGGCCCTCTTCGTACGTGGCGCCGACCTCATTCCAGAGCGAACCCGCCGTTTCATATTTCTCCGCCGCCCGCCGCAGCGCGTCAGTTGCGTTTTGCGCCCTCAAATCCCCGGCCTCAACGACCAGCTTTTCAGCCGCGATCCGTTTCTCGTCCGAAGAAATCGCGGCGCGCGGCTCATTCAACGTGACTCGGTATCGCCCGGGATTCGATTCGTCCCTTCTCGACTGGATTTGCAAGCGGTAGACGCCCGAACTCGGCGCGATCAGCGAGGCGTTCTCCGGGCCGTACATGCCGTTCACACGATCGACACTCGTCAGCCGCTCGCCGCCTGGACCGAAGATTGTCACAACTACATCGATCCCTCGCTGTTCGACGGCGGCCAGAACAAACTGCCCCGCTCCCAGAGTGAATGAGAAGCAACGTTTTTCGCCGCCCGACAATTCCTGATCGATCGCTTTGGCGATAGGGATCGTCTCACAGGGGTCGGTTTGCGCGGGGGAAGATTGCGCCGCCGACGCCTGGAGCGGCCCTCGGAGCGCAGGCATCCCTGCTTGCGGGTTTCCAGCAAGGACTGACCGTCCGAAGCAAGCAGGCAAGGATGCCTGCGCTCCCAGGGCCGCTCCCAGGCACGCCAGTAATAAAATCAAGGCCCGCAGCCAGGTTTTTGCGATAAATCGAACCATAGCTTTGTATTGAGAGACGCCCCGACCTATCGGGCGCCGATAATTACATCGTAAAAAGCGGGGGCCTCGCCTTTGCGCCAAAGCCGGAGACGGTACCTTTTTTGGGAGACTCGACGCAGATCGAGCGTCACTTGGAGTTTGGCGCCATCAGGACTGTAAGCGGAGTTCGACAATAAAGGCCGTCCGAACGCGTTAATCAGGCTGACATTATATTTTCCGGGAACTCCGGTCTCCGGTAAGCGCAAGACCAGGCTTGCGCGCGTGGCGGGTAAAGAAATGACCTTTTCTCCTGGCGGCGCTTCATCCGGCTCTCCCGACGATTTGGCGCCCTCTCTCCCGGACGTCTCTTCACTCGCAGGGGTCAGTCTTTCCATCTGCGACCGGCGGAAGACCTGGTAATTATCCAAATCGACGTCAATGGTCTCGGCGCCCGGCGCGGGAATCCCCAATAATTTCCAAGACCCGGCAATCGTCCGACCATTACCTGTCGGCTTCGGAATCGTGGCGATTGCGACGGCGGCCGGATTCGCCGTCGACTCTCCAGTCCCGCCGGCCCCGGCGTCGGACGGTGTCGAACTCGCTATTTGGCCGGCTTCTGGCGCGAAATTGCGCAAAATCAATATGCCGATGAAGATTAAGGAGAGCGACGACAAAATCAAAATCACAGGCGCCAGCGCCGTCGCCGAACGCTTCGAGGCGAAAATTAAGACCAGCCGCTTCCTCCATGCGGCTTCGTCAGGCGCCGGCCTGCTTTGCGCCAGCGCCTGACGATATTCGCCGAAACATTCCGAACACTCGAACAGGTGCTCGCGCAAAGCCTCATCGGGGGCCTGGCAGCTCATCACTACCTTGATAATCTCGCCGGGAGGCGGACAGCCGAGCCGCTGTAGATTTGGAAAGCGCGCGGCGTAATATCGCCGCGCAAGCGACGCCAGCTCTTCAGCATCCAGATCCCTAATATTGTTCCCTTCT
>WNFZ01004079.1_pt1 | contig 13627 bp, 14 predicted proteins | sample 5400081 | NCBI WGS metagenome assembly WNFZ01 (sample SAMN13153365, study PRJNA577476) | soil metagenome | isolation source: 80 cm soil or saprolite under grassland replicate 1 | place: USA:California | collected 2016-06-15
CACAAAAGGATCGTTGCCGAGAGCCTCAAACAGTTCCCGCAGGACTTTTGGCTGTTTTGTGTTCCGAGCCATCCGATCCATCTCCGCTTGGAGTTGCTCGGGAGCGATCGGCTTCCGCCAGTGATCCTCCAGCGCATGTGATTTGCGCAGGTAATCTGCGACTTTCTTTTCGAGCTGCGCCTGAGGCATCACCGAATCCAGCGGTGGTTTCGGATCACGGTGCTCTTTTGGCCAGATGCGGTGGCGCCAGTAAACGTCCTCAATAGCTCGCTGGTAGGTTACCCGTTCAGCGAACGAAAGAGTTTTGTGGGAAAGTTGTAAAGACGCCTGAGGACTAAAGAAAGCTAGGAGTGTCGCGCTTAACACCCAACAGCCAGCGAGCGCGCAAAGAAGAATTGCAATGCACGCGCGCAGATTCAAAAACCCGCTTTTGTCAAGGCTACTGCGGATAGGACCAAAATGAGGGGTGCATTTTCTTTTCATGGAAGAACTCCCCGAGACTGCGACTTTACTAGAATTCGATATGCCGTGTCACGATTAGATTTCTCGTTCCATTTGCGTAGTACAACTTCAGCTGTCGCGGTTTCGTCTCTTAATCGCGGACGGTCTTCATCCCTTGCCGGGCAATGCGGTCAATCAACTGCGGGTATGACAGGCCTGCTTTCCCTGCTGAAAGCGCAAAGTCTTCGTCGTCTGCGAGGATCGGATTCGGGTTTGCCTCGATGAAAAAGAGTTTGTTGTCGGTCGTCAGCCGCAGGTCGATGCGCGCGTAACCGTCGATTGTGAGCAGACGATAGATGCGTTTGCACGTCTGCTCGATATCGGCGACGAGCGCCGGGTCGAATCCCTCGGCGAACTGATTCTCCAAACCCCAGCGCTTCCGGTATTCGTCATCCCACTTCGCCTTGTAGGTGGCAATCTTCGGTTCGTTCGGCGGCACTTCACGAAAGACCAGCTCGCGGATCGGAAAAACGGTCAAACGCACACTGCCCATCAGACTCACATAAAGCTCGCGACCTTCGATGTATTCCTCGGCAATGGCATCGCTGTTGTATTTCTCATGAATAAACGCGACCCGCTCGCGGAAATCGTCGTCGGTCTCGACGAAAGACGCCTGCGAGATGCCATATGACGCTTCTTCTTTTACCGGTTTGATCAGGATTGGAAACTTGAGCTGCTTCGGTCGGCCGATGCGCTGGCCACGCGGAACGACGACGAAATGAGGCACATGGATTCCGTGATAGTGCAGAATCTTTTTCGAAATGCCTTTGTGCTTGCAAAGCGTAAGGCCGGTCGAACCGCAGCCTGTGAATGGCAGGCTCTGCATCTCGAAAAATGAAACGATGTTCTGATCGAACCCGGGGTTGTTCCTGAACTGTTCGACGAGGTTGAAAAGAACATCCGGCGCGAACGTTTCGAGTTTTTGCCGCAGCAGATCGACATCATCAAAGATGGCGAGATGTTCTGCCGTATGGCCGAGCGCCCCGAGCGCAGCCATGACGTCCGCCTCGGTTTTCCAATCCTTCGTTTTCATCTCCTTCGTGAAATCCTGATCGAGACTGGTGGGACTTGTGCCGTCGAAAAGCACGAGGACTTTGAGTTTCTTTTTCACGCTATTTTTTTCGTGTTTGTCATTCCGAGCGAAGTCGAGAATGGAGCGGCTGGGGAAGCCGCGACATCGACGGGAAGGCCGAGTGCTGAGCGAACGGGAAGTGAGCGAATCAAATCTCTCATCGTCGTTAATCCAGAGATGTCTCGACTTCGCTCGACATGACAGAACGAGTGGTTATTTTGTGCGCTTGAATTTGCCCGTGAAAAGATAATTCATCACCAGCGTCGTAATGAAAGCGGAGACGCGAAAATCCTGCTGCGGATCGTCGTTGTGCACACGGAGTCCCAGCTGGTCGGAGCGTTCGATCAGTCGCGCGAGCAATCTGTTCACACTGAACTTTTTCTCGTTGGTCCACTGGCACACCGAATTCAACAGTCGTCGCCGCCGCCGTCGCAGATACGAACTTGCATTAATTCCAGCTGGTGCGGCGAAAAGCTGCCGCAGATCCGCATCGTAGAAATCCGGATACGTGTCCGCGTAGAGTTTTCGTTTGCGCGCGTAATAAGTTTTGAGCTTGACGTTCAGGCAATCGTAATCGGCGATGCGATACTCCGGCATATGCGGCGGTGGTTTTCCCGCCAGGGATTTCATCAATTCATCGACGTATTCGAGTTTTTGGAGCGCCCGCCATCCAGCGTAACGTTTGCGCCAGTCAAGTCCCGGCGTGAGCCAGACCGCGAAAGTCTCCGCGAAATCTTCATCCGGATGGCTCTGAGCGTACCAATCTTCGAGATGCATGACGTAACTGCGGCTGAACGGGCGCGGCCGGTAAGTGTCCGGAGTTTCCTCACGCGATGTCGGCCCGAAAATCTGACGCCACTTTTTCTTGCGCGTAAGCTGATAGGCGTAGGTGTAAGCGTGCCCCGCCTCGTGCCGCATTAACTTCATGAACCACTCTTTCGTCCCGCCCTCGACCTCGAGCATCATTGTCCGTTCCAGCGCGCGCAGCCGATCGTGCACGAGAAAAAACGGAATGAAAATCGCCGGGATGCCGATCGGCACAAACCATTCATCGCCAATGTGACACGGCGGATGAAACACAAGCCCGTGGGCCGAAAGCTCGTCGTAAAGCTGCTTGATCAGTGGTTCAAGCGGCGTGCTCTCGATCCGCAACCCAAGCGTTGAGATACGGCGTTCGAGAAGTTCCTGGTCGCTCAGTGGCGCCCAATCGACAGCTTCCATTTCGCGCACGGTATCATCGGGAGAAGCGCTGTCACGCCTTCGCGTGAGCGATTCCGACCAACAAGACTGTTAGTCGAACTTGTCCGCCTCGAGAGGCGGAAAGTGAAAGCACAGCACCGCTAGGCGAATCCCGCGTGAGACGTCCGCCGGTAGAGCAAAGTCAAAATTAAACCAGGCTTCATCGGTCTGGGCCTTCGCCCGCTTGAAGCACGAATGCGTTGTCAATACAGCCGGAATTTGCTGCAACACCTCAGAGAAATCTCGTGTGCGGACAAAACATAAAATTGCTGCCTTCGAGTCGCGCCATGTTAGATAGCTTAGGATCTGATCAACCGCATCGCGCAATGATTTCGCTCCACGCCAGAATTTACATTCGGCAACGAAGACATTTGCCTTCTCGTGACGGATAACGATATCGGTTTTGCCCGCCTTATTAAATGTTTCGCCGGTAACACTCTCGAAATGAGGGGAAAGTACCATTATGAAGTGATCGCGGAGCGTTTCCTCTTTCTTCCCGGCATAAATACTTGGCAGGCGCTCCATTTCGCGGCCGGCATCTACGCAAATCCGCAGGATGTCTCGATAGAGAGAATCGTCGAGCACCGGATCTGGATTAAACGGAGCATTCGATGCGACAGGCTTCACGACGACCTTTTTCCTAATGACAGGGATGGTGAATGTTTGCGGAACGTTCGCAGCTCTTCTAATAGGAACGCCCAGTTCTGCCAACAAATTCGATTGCTTTAGATGCTGCTCCTTACGGAGCTGAACCAGTTGCCGCGTCGTCGTTCGTATTGATTTATCGAAAGCCTCTATATCGGCGTTCATGTAAGCGCATTGAGTCGCGATTGATTTGAGATCGTGTTCCGCCTCTTGCTTGATTTTAATCGCATCATCGTACCAGTTGGAAAGTTTGCATCAATTGTCCAATATCTTCGTGTTCCGTATTCTAGTCGAATGATGGCCGCAACATCCAATCACTCAACAACCTTACGGGGTTCGGATGACCTGCCAAAAAGACATTGGGCAAAATGCTGAAATCAGCAGCGTCTTTTAGTTTGAATCCAACTGCGCCGATTGGCGGATCGGACTGGTTAAATAGTTACAAGAGGCCGCTTCGTATGATGACTGATTTTCGTTTTACTTTCTCGGCAGTCACTCAAATCGCGCGGGCGTCACTTTCCCGAAAAAATCGATTTGCTGGCTTATGCTTGATCGATTGACAAGTCGCCGAACTCGTCTATAGACAGGCCGACTCGCCGCGGCGAGTCGTTGTCAGAAGTCCGCGTGTCCCCTAAGAGCTAGCGCGCCGGGGCTGTTCCGAATCCGAAGTAGAAGCTGCATTCCTGCGGCTTTCGGCATCGAATAGCATGCTCCACACGAGACTCGACAACATCGCAGCAACCCTGAAACACCATGAAGCGATTTTACACAGTCATATTTTTCTCATTGCTGGCATCGGCCGCTTTCGCGCGCGGGGAGTCGATCCTGGCTCGTGTCACCAGTTACTGGGCAGGTGAAGGTCCTAAATACGCCAGTACCGGCCGCCGACTCCGCGGCGGGCATTGCGCAGTCGATCCCAAGCGAATTCCGTATGGCAGTAAAGTTGTCTTCCCCGATCGCGCCTGCACCGCGGTCGACACCGGACCGGCGGTCGTTAGTCGCAAAGCCGCTCGTCTATGCGGGCGGACCGCGAGCCAACTCAAGGCCATTGTGGTCGACCGATTTTTTGAAACAAAGCGAGAGGCCATCGCCTGGACGAACGAGCATCCGCACTTTATGACGCTTCAAGTTATTTGGCCCGGATCTCACCCAGAACCATCCGAGCCATGATTAATTGGAAATAAAGATCGAATCGCTTTCAGCAGTCCGAGAGGGACTTACAGCTGAGATCGCAGGCCGACACTGGACAAGCACTGAAACGGCTGTACATGAAGAGCGATGAAATTGATCAACGCGCCGATTCGCGCTGCCCGCTGGGGCGGGCGAGCGGCATAAAGGCTCGTTAGATTTCGCCAAGTTGGAGCCCGCACTTCGCGGCACCCCAGTGGTCGAATCTCACCACGCGCGGGTTTTTGCGCCGGTATCCCGAACCGACTTCGGCAATCACACCTAACAATTTAGAAATCTATGAAACCAATACTTCAAATTAATCACAAACAGCGCGGCTCACCGCGCGACAACGGCGCAGGGCGTAATCACCAGAGTTTTCCTCTAACGGATTACAACTATCGTCCAACACCGGAAACCCAAGTGAGTTCCTCCGCCGGTCGGCCGGCCACGAAGTCGCCCGCCTTTCACAAATTAAGCAGTGAATTCTTTGGCGCAGAAACAAGCCGGGATTATGTCGCCGAGCTTTTGTTCTTCATTCTGATTACTGGCATCGCCGCCTGGCCGGTGGTGTCCATGCTCATTGCAGTGACTCGCCTGATCAGGAATTACTAACGGACCGGATTAGTCAGGGAGGTTAGCGGTTGCCGCTGACGATGCGGCGAATAGTTTGGCGTGACCATTTATGGAAACGACGGCCAAAATCTCCCAGATCATTATCTGGTCGACGCTGACACTGGCCGGCTCCAACCTGGATGCAGCGAAGGAACCGCTCTACGATGGGCTCGGCTCCTATTCGCGCAAGATCACTACCGACTCTCCGGAAGCGCAGCGTTATTTCAATCAAGGCCTCGCTTTTCTGCACGGATTCAATCACAGCGCGGCCATCCGTGCCTTTCAGCAAGCAGCGGAGTTCGATCCCGAATGTCCAATGGCGTACTGGGGTGTCGCGCTCGCCTGCGGCCCGCACATCAATTTTTCGCTTGTGCCGCCGCCGACCGCCCAGCTGGCTGGGAAAGAACTCGCGCTTGCCAAAGAACACGCCGCCAAAGCTTCACCGGTTGAACGCGCGCTGATCGATGCGCTCGCAACACGTTACGCAAATCCGCAGCCGCAAGATCGTAGCCCGCTCGATCGCGCATATGCCGATGCCATGCGCGAGGTTTGGAAGAGATTTCCGAGCGATGTCGATGTCGGCGCGTTTTTCGCGGAGGCTCTGATGGACTTGCGACCGTGGGACCAATGGACGCCGAAAGGCGAGGCGCAACCCGGCACAGATGAAATTTTGGCGACGCTGGACGCGGCGCTGAAGTTGAACCCGAACCATCCGTTCGCGAATCATCTTTATATTCATGCGGTGGAAACATCGCCGCATCCGGAACGCGCGATCGCCGCGGCGAACCGCCTTCGCAATTTGCAGCCCGGCCTCGCGCACAACACTCATATGCCATCGCACATCGACATTCGCACCGGCCGCTGGCTGGAAGCAGTCGAGACCAATCTTAAAGCCGTTGCGGCAGACCAGCGTTACCGGAAACTCTTCGGACCGGCCAAGGGTTTTCTGAATGTCTACGTCGCGCATAACCGCCACATGCTCGCCTATGCCGCGATGATGTCGGGCCAGCGCGAACTGGCGATGAAACACATCCGCGCCATGGTCGCGGAGTTGCCGGCCGATTTCCTCAAAGAGAACGCTCTGCAAGGGGAAGGCTTCGTCGCGATGCCGCTGGAAGTGATGGTGCGCTTTGGGCTCTGGGACGAAATCCTGGCCGAGCCGGATCAATACGCCGACTACATGCCGTTTACGCGCGCTTTTCATCATGCCGCGCGCGCGATTGCATATGCGGCAAAGGGCGACACGGCCAATGCTCGCAAAGCACAAAGCGTTTTCCTTGATCGCGCCAAACTCGTGCCCAAAGAAGATTCGTTAGGCAATAACAGTTGCGAGATGATTCTGGGCGTCGTGATTCCAATGACCGAAGGGGAAATCCTGGTCGCAGAAGGCAAGGTCGCGAGCGGCATTAACCAATTGCGCACCGCGATAAGAATGGAAAATGCGCTCAAATACGACGAGCCGCCGGGCTGGTTGATTCCCGTGCGCCACTCCCTCGGCGCGGTGTTAATGAAGCAACAGCGTTTTGCCGAAGCCGAACAGGTCTATCGCGATGATCTCGCGCGTTTGCCGGGAAACGGTTGGTCGCTGGTGGGGCTGGCGGAAAGTTTGCGTCAGCAAAAGAAAAATGCAGACGAAGCCCCCCGGATACAGGCAAAGTTTGAAAAAGTTTGGGCAAAAGCCGATCTCACGATTACAAGCTCCTGTCTTTGCCAGCCACAAGAGTGACTGCAGTCAGAACGTGACGACTGCGTCGCTGGCGTTTTCCCCGACGGAGATCGGAACCTACAGCTTGGCGAAAACGCCAAGTAGCGGGCGGCGCGATGGCGTCGGAGACCGAAAGTCGCTAACAAAACCATCACGAGTACGCAGCTCGACGTGCCCAACGCTCCGCGCGGTACCGTACACCAGCACCGAACCGATCGGCGCGGAGAATGGATCCGTCACTGAGAGTCTTTTAAATCCGTAATTGCTGACGAGCTCTTGAGCAGCGTCTCTTGCGAGTTCAGTCTTCGGGCGGGAATCAACCGCACCAGAAGCGAGCAAGGCTTCCTTGACGTAATGCCAGCACCGAGAGCGCGAGTGAGCGTGCGCGCGTTCCTGCGCGATGCTCGCTGCTTGCATCAGCCTGCTATCGATGTGTCGATCAACTCTGCCGAAGGGATAAACCATCTGCTTCGGATAGTACTGCGTGATGACAGGCGCCGACTCCTTTTTGCCTCCTGCCGTCTTGAACGTGAAACGGCTAACAGGCTGCTCCTTCTTGCTTACGGTTGGTTGATTCATCGGGCGCACTGGCTCCATCGCAAACGTTCGCGCCGAATCTTTGGCGATTGCCGGCGCCGGTTCTTTCACGATCGGTTGTGCCGGTTTTTTCGTCACTACCGCGGGCCGCTTTTTCGTGATCGCCTGCACCGGTTTACCCGTGGTTTCCCGTCCCGACTTCTCCGTGATCACTTGAACCATGTCGTCAGCACTCTTCTGATCGTGGCTCGTAAGATTAAGTGCGGAAGGTGCCAGCGCCTGCGCGTACGCAGTTGCGCCAAAACCAACGACAAGCGAAATAGTTACAAATGCGACGCAGACCAATCGCCACATGGACGCGAGGTATGCCGGGAATCAAAGCGTTAGGCAAGCTTTTTTTTGAAAAAAATTTCGTGACGGAAAGCGTCGCTTGCGTGCCTGCGCTGTCAGTTAATTGGGTGCCCGCCGTCTGTGCTAATCGTAAGGAGGATAATCCGGCTCAAATCGAGGTGGTGGAGCAAATATCTCGTCGCGGTCGATCATGGCGCGGCGGTGCCGGCGAGGGACGACTCCTTCTTCGTCAGGCGCGATGATCGCAGTGCGGCCCGAGGGCAACCGCAAAATCAATCTTCCATCCGAGCTGATACCGACCACCCGACTGCGCACCGAACGGACACGGCCTTGTGGCAAGTCTTCGGACGAACCCTGAGCCCCGCGCGCGCGCCGCGACGTTGAGGCAACAGATTTCTTTTTGCTATACGAACTCGATTGGCTGGCAGTGGCCGGCTGCGTTGCCTCGTCAGGTTTCGAGGGTGACTCCGTTTCGCCCGCAGCCGAGGAAGAACTTTCGGCGACCGCTGCTGGTGAAGCTGTTTCGGAAGCCATTGGAGCAGTTGCTTGTGGTTCAACATTGGTTGTTTGAGGCTGCTGAACATCGGACGATGCAACCTGGGGCGAGTTCGAAGCGGTCGCCGCATTCACCGTCGATTGGCTTGGGACCGGCACAGCCGCGTTTGCTCCTTGAGATGCCACAGTCGCGGGAGTGTTCGCAGTCGCCACATTTCGGGACGCCGCCTGCGGTGGCGAAGATTCCGGCACGCCAATGAGAACCCCGATGTCCTTCGCCTCGCGATTCCGATGCACGATTTTGCCAATCGGCTCCGCTAGCAATAGGCCTACGATCACTGCTGCTGCGAGCAGCAGCGCGGCAACCGGCAATCCTATTCGCCACAATCGCGTGGACCGAGCCTCAGGTCGCCCCACAAGTGTTGTTCTGTACGGAATGCCGTACTTATCGGCGAGTGCGCGCCGACGTTCGATTTTCAGCAGGCATTCGCGGATCATCTCCGCCAACACGACCAAATCCTTTGGGCGTTGATCGGGGTCCCGATTCAACATTCCGGCAAGCAAGGTGCGCAGTGGTTTTGGAAACCTCGAAAACTTTGGAGTCCGCTGCACCGCCTCAGCCGAAAGCGCAACGCCAGTCAGGAGAAAGTAAAGCGTCGCACCGAGCGAATAAATCTCTGAACGGATGTCGCTGGGTGCAGTCGCTAATTGTTCCGCGCTGCCGGAATCTTCGGCGGCCGCAGTCGCTGCCTCGGTCGGAATACTTTCGCGATCGGATCTGACAGCAGGCAAGCCGAAGTTCGTCAATTTTATTAGCGGCCAAGTGCCCTCAGGCGTCTGCCCTGGAACAATCATTACGTCGGAAGGCTGAATGCAGGGATACGGGAGCTTGTGAAAAGTGGCCGACGACAGCACGCTCACGATTTGCTCTGCCACACGCAACGCTGCATCAGCTCGCATCGGTCCGTGGCTGCGCACCCACGCCGCAAGTGTTTCACCCGGCAGGTGCTCCGAGACATAAACAAAATCGCTGCCTTCGCGTCCAAAATCGAAAACTTTTGCAATGTTGACGTGCCGCAGCTTTTGCGCGGTGGATATCTGTTCCTCGAACTGCTCGCGCACGGCGGCATCGATGCTGTGCACCGGGATCAACTTTAGAGAAACTGGCTCAGCGGTTCTTTCGTCTACAGCTTCGTACGTGACCGCTGCACCATTTCGGTCGACTTCGTACGGAGTGCCGTCAGACCTGACTCGGACCCGGTAATGTTGAAGGAATCTTGTGCGTTCCATAAACGAACCTTGTGGCCGCGACGAAACGATTCATACTCGTCGCTCTGCCATTGGATTCAACCTCGATTGTGGCAGCGAGTTGCTAAGTGCGAGCCCGATTACCCTTGAATTTTGGACATTGCACTCGAATCGAAAATCGCCGATCTAAAATCCCAAATACGCATACCCCGTGGTGTAACGGTAACACAGCGCCCTTTGGAGGCGTTATTCTTGGTTCGAATCCAAGCGGGGTAGCCACCCTCTGAGGCGGCGATTTACCTATGAAAATAGGTAATTTGCTGAATGCGCAACAAGCCGCATCAAAACGCACAAAAACGCAGTCTATTCGACAAGTATTTGGCAAGTGAGCCGAGCAGTCGATTGATAAAACCGCGTCAGGGAAGCTCTTTCCTTTTGCGCCCGGGCCCGCTTATCATTTCGCTGGTTTCAGCATCATAGATCGGGGTGGTCCCAATGAGAATGCCGAGCTGGAGGATCTCATTCTGATTGGTTTCTTCCGGCCAGAGCGTTTATGAACACCTGCCACGTCTTTCACTTTTCCGGCGATCCCCAGCTTGTCTCGATGCTCTGCGGCCTGTTCGGCGGCCTCAGCTGCGTACTTGCTCAGACCGAGCCTGGTTCGCTCTTTACGCTCGGCCAATATCTCAGCTAACGAATTGAGGCACTGATTGCACTGGTGTGATTGCATCTGATTGCATCACGGTCAGCTCCTGGGTTGCGACTTGGATCTGTTGGGTCCAGCCGTGACGCTTAGCGTGGGCGAGAACGGTTCCCTCTGAGATGCCGAGTTTGCGAGCGATTTCGCGGAGGCCAATACCAGTGAAGAAAGCGGTCTTAATCTGCTCCCACGTTTCGTTGGTGATCTTTCGCCGCATACTTCGCAAGTGAGAGTGTGCATTTGAACATTCGTCGGTTTGTTAGCACGGCAATGTTAGTTGCCCACGATTTGTTGCGTACGAGTTGACTCATCAAGAATTGCACATCATTTCGCAATTAATGCGCAGATTCCTGGCCGTCGGCATGTACCAAAACCCACGCTGACCGCAAAAACGTTCAACAAACGCTGAATAAAAATTGGAACCAAAGTTACCTTGCGGTTCCGAGGCGCGTTAGCAAAGTTTGTATGAGATCAGTTGTTTCTGGCCAGTGTGACCCGGGGGTGGACAATCTGGCCGGCTGGCGGACGGGAGCCAAAATCAAATTCCCGGTTTAATAAGGAATAAAACGATGAATGATGAACAGGCTCAAGCGATCAGAAATGAACTCAAACGGTTCGCAGGGGATCTAAACCTCTCGGATGAACAAAAGACAAAACTTCACGAGCGGCTGGCTTTTGCGGCCGGCAGGCTGCATGAATACAAGAAGTCCCATCCGGAAGTTACCCGGCAGGACATCATCAAAGCGATCGGATCTCGCCGAACCGAACTACGCGAGGCGTTGGAGCGCTTCCTTACCCCGGAACAGTTAAAGAAATGGGATGGCGAAGTGGCCAAAGCGAAAGAGTTTCTGGGTTATCCTGCGGCGTGAGCCGTGACGATGGAAACACAAAGTGGCTGGCGCGAAGCTTTCGCGCCAGCTACTGGATCCGGAGAATCTGGGGTGGTACTCCATGGCCTAAAGACTCCCATTACGCGTAAGGGATTGATAGAAATGCTCGACAAAAGACTTGAACAAGAACAAGTCCCGAGAGTGGACGAACGTCTGGCGAGGGTTGTTCGGATCATTGTTGAGCAATATGACGGGGATGTGAAGGCGTTTGTCGACTCGATCCGTTACAGAACAGAGGTGAATCGGAAAGCTGAGGCCGCGTCGGACCATGGCGACGAGGCGCCGTTGCGTAAATGCCCGTCCACGACAAAGATTATCGGGAGAATTTCGAGCGCTCATTATTCCTGACGGGAAAAATAACGCAGGAGACGGCGTACGCCCTGAGCCCGCGAATAAAAGAGCTCCGGGCTACCAGCGGAGATCCGATAACCCTTTACATCGACAGCCCTGGGGGATCGTCTGCGGTAGCGGAGGGCATCCGTTTTCTAATTAAGGCCCCGGATCAGGATGGAAGAAGATGCCGATTAATTACTGTCGTGATAGGGACGGCAGCGAGCGCGGCAGCGGATTTGTTGGCGCTGGGTGATTATGCCATCGCGGAACCTCAAGCTGACATTCTTTATCACGGGTCCAGACAGGCGTTCGAGCAACTGCTGACCTTTGAGGGGGCAACGTCGGTCGCGGCCAATCTGCAGGAGGCCAACGAAAGGCTTGCGCTTCGCCTGGCGCGTTCTTCGTTCCGAAGGATTATCTGGCGCGTGGTCCAGTTGAAGGATGCGATCGAGAAATTTCGGGATGGACCGGAAGGGCTGAAAGAATTGGTCGAGGCTTTGACGGCCAAATTCACACCGGGGAATGCGATGTTGCTGAGAGAGGCGATTGCAAAGCAAAAATCACTGCAAGAGGTCAAAACTGCGGCCGATAATTACTTGAAGAAGCGCAAGAACGTCGCGCAGTGGCCAACCAAGCAGTTGGAACCCGAGTTGGTGCGGGCCATCGTGGACTACAGAAGCAGACTGCATAAGGAAGATGATTGGCTGTTGAGCCGCACGGGAATGCGCGAAGTGGCGAGCGACTTCAATCTCATTCATGATTACGCTTCGCAAACGAAGGACCTGGATGCTCAGCTGGAGGTTTATGGCAGCCTGTTTCTGACCCACGCGCAAAGCGTCGAATTCAAAAGCAAAAGCGAAGAAGAGCACAAAGTTTATCTGGAGAGCCATGCGGCAGACAAGCTGGAGGTTCTATGGTATTTCGTCGTTTCGTTGTGTCGGCTGCTGCAAACGAAAGATTACCAACTCACGCCGGAAGAGGCGTATTGGCTCGGGGTGGTTGACGAGGTCACCGGCTCCGGCCTGCAAAGTGACAGGGAGATGATTGAAATGATCCTGTCGACGGAGTCAGCAACGCGCAAGCCATGAAGGACTCGAACAGGAGAACCATGGGGGATTTGTTTCCTGTAAGTAGGATCGCCTAAACGATTCTGAAAGGCGAAACAATCTGGATTGCTGACGCGCATCGCGGCGACGGAAAACGCTTTATTGTGCGTGCGGATGAAAAGCTGACCGCGTTTGAGGAACTGGAATCGGCAGTTCCCATATCAGGTAAAACCCTACATTAAAATTAGGCGTTACCTGGCGTGACGGGCTTACACGCTTTCCTTTAAAACGCTTCCCGTTAAAAACATCTGAATCCGGGGCAGGGCAAGAAAACCTTCTCTCGGCGTTTTCTTCCCGTCTTTCAGACCTAGCAGGCACAGGGTCAACCACCCGAGAGAAAGAAAGGAAATAATCTAATGAATCCACTGATTCAGCTTAAGAAAGCAAGTGTAATAGTTCTGGGCGCATTTGTGCTTGCCTGCTGTGCGCTTTGCCAAACCACTACGTTATGACAAAATCAACCCCGACCCTTACGCTTACGCAAAGCGGACTGCTGGCCCTGTTGCTGCAACGCCAGCGTTACGCAGTCATCCAGTTGGCCCGGCGTCACGCACAACGCAAGCACATGCCCGCCGCCCTTTGGAGGCGTTATTCTTGGTTCGAATCCAAGCGGGGTAGCCACCCTCTGAGGTCTCCATGCTTTGGAAGCCTTCAATGTGTCGGCGTGAGATCCTTCTCGTAAACGAGCCGCTTTCACCAAAGACAGGGAAAAAAGCGGTAGCGGACCAAAGCGACGTAGGCTGACCATTCTGGATGTTGAGAGAGTACTCGCTCCTCGGCTTGGATGCGGTAGACCAGAGACGCCCAACCGACCAGCACCAGGAGGAGCGTGACGGAATTCCATTCCTGTAGGTTGTACCCGATGTCTGCAAGCACGTATGAGAGATACATCGGGTGGCGGACCAATCTGTAGGGCCCACTCGTCACCAGACCTCTCAAAGCCGGGCGGATCCCGAAGAGCCTGCCCATAGCGAGAAGGCTAACAAGACTAAGACCAGCCGCGAGCGTCACCAGGGCCAGCCC
>WNFZ01005813.1_pt1 | contig 13624 bp, 7 predicted proteins | sample 5400081 | NCBI WGS metagenome assembly WNFZ01 (sample SAMN13153365, study PRJNA577476) | soil metagenome | isolation source: 80 cm soil or saprolite under grassland replicate 1 | place: USA:California | collected 2016-06-15
CACCTCCTGGCGGGCCTCGGCCGTGGTCAAGGGTTTCAGGTCCACGTGGTGCACGGTGTGCCCGGCGATCTCGTTCCCGGCGTTGAAAAGGGTGTGCAGGTCGGCCCAGGAGAGGTGCTCGGCGTCACCGATGAAGCCGCTGTTGACGAAGAAGGTCGCCGTCATCCCATGCGCCTGGAGGATCGGCAACGCGCCGAGCTGATCCGCGGTGCCGTCGTCGAACCCGATCGTGACGACCGTCGAGGCGGCCGCCGCGGCCGCGGGCGCCGGGCTCACCACCCAACCCGACAGGAGCACGGTGAGCGCTCCGATGGTTGTCCGTGACAGCAGGATCCTCGAACGAAGGCGAGACTGTGGCGAACGCATCCGCGCGGTCCTTCTCATCATCGCCCCTTTCGCCTGAGGGCTTTGGGCACGGGCGGCGCGTGCCGTCCAGGGACCCGACCAGGCTCGCCACTTGATGGCGCGGACAATGCGGTTTCCCTCCCGCCCAACAAATAGCTAGTAAGGTTAATTAACTAATTTAGATTAGGTCCCGTCCCCCACGCGGTCAAGAGGCTCTCTTCGTCCGCCCGCTGTCTTCGCTGGCGTTCGGTTCCCGCCGACGGCATCGTCCTCTCTCCCGGAGTTGACTTTCTGGCTGTGTCGGCAACTCTGAATATGGTAAAGGTTCCTAACTTTCACGCGAGGTGTCGCGGGTACCAGGCTGAGCTGTTGCTGGAAGCTGGCGAGGGAAAGGATCAGGTCGCTCACGAGCTGCTCGCGCTCGACGACCCCTCGCAGCCACGCCGCGACCTTCGGGAGCCTAGCGGCGCCTGGCCAGCTCTGTGGCGGCCTTCTCGATGGTCGCCTCCGCGAGTAGCACGTGCTTGGCGGCGTCCCCAAGCGGGACGAAGCTGTCCTCGCTCGCCACTCGAGACATGGGCCCCTCGAAGCCGGCGTCGACCAGCGCCGCCAGTACCCCTTCGGCCACGCCGCCGCTGCGGCGGGTCTCGTCGACCGCCAGCACCCGGCCGCTGGCCCGCGCCTCCCGCAAGAGGTCGTGGACTGGCAGTGGGGCGAGCCAGCGAAGGTCGAGAATGCGGCAGCCGATGCCCGCGGCGGCCAGTCGCCGCGCGACGCGCAGGCTCATGTAGAGGCCATTGCCGAACGTAACCAGGGTCAGGTCGGCGCCGTTCCCGTAGGTCCGCGCGCTGCCGAGGGGAACGTGGGCCGCGCGGTCGGGGTAGTGCGCGAGCCAGCCCCCATCGCCCTCCTCGTGCAGGTCACGGGTGTGGTAGAGCGCGATCGGCTCGAGGAGCACGCAGACGCTGCCGTCGACCTTGGCTGCGGCGACGCAGGTGCGCAGCATGGCCGCGGCGTCGTCCGGCCGAGCCGGCGAGGCGACCACCAGGCCGGGGATGTCGCGCAGCACCCCGACGGCGTGGTCATTGTGGAAATGGCCGCCGAAGCCCTTCTGGTAGCCGTAGGCGGCGACCCGTATCACCATCGGGTTACGGTAGGCACCCTGGGAGAAGAACTGCAGCGTCGCCGCCTCGCCGCGGAGCTGGTCCTCGGCATTGTGCAGGTACGCGAGGTACTGGATCTCCGCGACGGGCAGCAGCCCCGACAGCCCAGCGCCGAGCGCCAACCCGAGGATTGACTGCTCGTCCAGCAGCGTGTCGAACACCCTGGCTGCGCCGAAGCGCCGCTGCAGCCCTCGGGTGACACCGTAGACTCCTCCCTTGCGCCCCACGTCCTCGCCGAACACCAGCAGCTCCGGGTGGAGCGCGAGCACCTCCGCCAACGCGCGGTTGACCGCCAGCGCCAGGGTGAGCGGACCATGCTCCTCCACGGGCGGCTGCGCCTCAGCGGGGCGTGCCACCAATGCGGCGACCCGGTCGGGGTGGCGCGGTGCCAGAGGCGCCATCACCGCCTCGGCCGTCGGGAGCTGTGGGCACTCGGCCACCTCGGCGGCGGTGGTGATCACCTGGCGCCGGGTCGCCTCGTACCTATCGAGCAGCTCTCGCGGCGATGCCACGCCGGCCTCGATCAGGAGGCGGGCGGTGCCGAGCAGCGGGTCGCGGTCGTAGTCCGCGGCGATCTCGCTCGGCGCGCGATAGGCGATCTCCGGGTCGGACCCGGCGTGCCCCATGAATCGCACCATCCGCAGGTGCAGGAATGCCGGCGCGCGGCGCTCACGGACCCATTCCGCCGCCGCCACGGCGGCGTCGTAGGCCTCGGCCAGGTCGCAGCCGTCCGCCTCGAACCATCGGAGGCCCCGCCTGTCACCGTAGGCGGCGCGCACCCAACCCGCCGGTGTGCGCACGCTGATGCCGAGCCCGTTGTCCTCGCAGACCAGCAGCAACGGCAGGGGCAGCCGCTGGTAGACGCAGTGGCAGGCGGCATTGATCGTGCCCGCGGCGGTCGAGTGGTTCACGGAGGCGTCGCCGAAGCTGCACACCACCACGGCGTCCTCCGGCCACGCGCAGGGCACCCCGGCACGCTTGGCCCGCTCGATTGCGAACGCGGTCCCGAGCGCACGCGGCAGGTGCGAGGCGATCGTGGAGGTCTGCGGCACCACGGCGAGCGCCGGGTGCCCAAAGACCTTGTGCCTGCCGCCGGCGATCGGCTCGTCAACCGCTGCCACCATCCCAAGCAGTACGTCGCGCAGCGGTTGCTGCCCCGGCAACTGCCTTGCACGCTCCAGGTAGAACGCGCCCGAGCGGTAGTGCAGCAGCGCCGGGTCGGTCGACCTCAACGCCGCCGCCACCGCCGCGTTGCCCTCGTGGCCCGCCGACCCAATCGTGTAGAAACCCTTGCCTCGCGCCCGCAGCCACCGCGCCGCCAGGTCGAGATGTCTGCTCGCCACCTGGGCGCCGAACAGCGCAAGGCCACGCGCACCGGTCAGTCGTGACCCTGCCCGTACCGGCAGCTCAGGATCCCGTGGCGCCCCCGCCACGAGCGCGGCGACCGCCTCGGTGAAGTGGGTGTCGATCGGCTCAGCCATCACCGATTGACGATACCCGCGCTGGCGACCCTCGGCCGACATGGTCAGCGGGCACCTCCAAGCTCGACGTGTACAAGCACGCATTCGCCGCGATGCTGGATGGCGACCCCGAGGTGCCGGCTGCGGTCATTTTGGAGCACCTGCGTCTGCCCGGGCGTGGGGATACGCTGTTGCCGCGTCGTCGGGCCGAATGCGAAGATCGGTGGCTCCTGGACCCAGGCATTGGCAACCGTTCAGGTGGCTGGTGGGGCTGCGGGTTGGTCTCCCGACCCGCCTGGGACCGACCACAGACGTAGGCAAAGGCTGGGCAGGGAAAGGGATTGCGCGCATGAGTGGCGGCAACGTGGACCTGGGTGCCCGGCAGGGGACGTTGGCTGCGCGGGCGGTCGGGATCAGCAAGATCTACGGGCAGGGCGACACCGCGGTGGTTGCCCTCGACAATGTCACCGTCAGCTTCCCGAGCGGGCGGTATACCGCGATCATGGGGCCGAGCGGGTCCGGCAAGTCCACCCTGATGCACTGCCTGGCCGGCTTGGACCGGGTCACCAGCGGGCAGGTCTGGATCGGCGATACCGAGCTGAGCCAGCTCTCCGAGCGGCAGCTCACCGTGCTGCGGCGTGAGCAGGTCGGCTTCGTCTTCCAGGCCTACAATCTGCTGCCGACGCTGACCGCGGCGGAGAATATCGAGCTGCCGCTGGCGATCGCTGGTCGCCGGCCAGACCGGGGCTGGTATGACCGGGTGATCGACGCGGTCGGGCTGCGTCCCCGCCTCGGCCACCGACCGGCGGAGCTCTCCGGGGGGCAGCAGCAGCGCGTCGCCGGCGCCCGCGCGCTTGTGTCCAAGCCGGCGATCATCTTCGCCGACGAGCCCACCGGCAACCTGGACTCCAAGTCCAGCGCGGAGCTGCTGGGCTTCATGCGCCGCTCGGTCGACGAGTTCGGCCAGACGATCGTCATGGTCACCCACGACCCGACCGCGGCGGCCTACGCCGACCACGTGCTGTTTCTTGGCGACGGCCGGATCGTGGACGAGATGGCCGACCCCACTGCCGAGAAGGTGCTCGACTTCATGAAGCTGCTGGGGGACTGACCGGCATGTGGAAAGCGACCCTCAAGGGACTGGCGGCCCACAGGCTACGGCTGGTGCTGACCGCGCTGGCGATCGTGCTCGGCGTCGGCTTCGTCGCTGGCACCTACGTGCTCACCGACACCATCAACAAGACCTTCACCGACCTGTTCAACCAGGTCACCAAGGGTGTCGACGTCGCCGTCCGCACCAAGGCGACCTTCTCCGCGCAGGGCAACCAGCAACGCGCGCCGATGCCGGCCTCCGTGCTCGACCGGGTGAAGGCTGTCCAAGGCGTCAAGGCGGCCGAGGGCAGCGTCAGCGGCTACGCCCAGTTCGTCGGCAAGAACGGCAAGCCGGTCACCACCGGCGGCGCCCCCACCCTGGGCGTCTCGCTCAGCAGCACGCCCGAGCTGCAGTCCGGCGCGACCGTGCGCGACGGGCGCCGGCCGAGCGGCCCGGCCGAGGTCGCGGTCGACGCGCACACCGCCAACAAGCAGGGCTTCCACGTCGGCGACCGGGTCAAGCTGCTGTTCCAGGGGCCGCCCGGGGAGTACACCGTGGTCGGGATCCTGGGGTTCGGGCAGGCCGACAACCTCGCCGGCGCGACCCTTGCCGGCTTTGACCTGGCTACCGCGCAGCAGGTGCTGCACCGCGAGGGCGTCTATGACGAGATCGACGCGGTCGCGGCCCCCGGCGTGTCCGACAGCGCGCTGCGCGACCGGGTCAAGGCCGCCCTCGACCCCAGATACGAGGCGCTCACCGGCAAGCAGTTGGCGGAGGACACCGCCAAGGCGATCGGCCAGTTCACCAAGTTCATCAACTACGCGCTGCTCGCCTTTGCCTTCGTGGCCCTGTTCGTCGGCTCGTTCATCATCGTCAACACCTTCTCGATCATCCTCGCGCAGCGCACCAGGGAGCTGGCGCTGCTGCGCTGCCTGGGCGCCTCGCGGCGGCAGGTGCTCGCCTCGGTGCTCGCGGAGGCCTTCATCGTCGGCCTGGTCGCCTCGGTCGTCGGCCTCGGCTTTGGCGTGCTGGTCGCCACCGGGTTGAAGCAGGTGTTCAAGGCGATCGGCGCCGACCTGCCCTCGACCAGCTTGGAGATCCTGCCGCGCACGATCGTCGTCGCCCTGCTCGTGGGCGTGGGCGTGACGTTGGTCGCGTCGCTGCTGCCGGCGTTGAAGGCCACGCGCGTGCCGCCGGTGGCGGCGCTGCAGCAGGAGGCGGTCGCCGCCCCGGCGCACACCAGCCGGCGTCGCACTCTCATCGGCACACTGGTCACCGTGGCCGGCGTGGCGCTGCTGCTGGCTGGGCTGTTCGCCAAGCAGGGCAACCGGCTGCTCAACGTGGCCAGCGGCGCGGTGGTCATCTTCCTCGGCGTTGGGATCCTCAGCCCGCTGGTCGCCCGGCCGTTGGCGCGGGTGCTGGGCTGGCCGTTCGCGCACTGGACCGGCGAGCCCGGCAAGCTGGCGCGCGAGAACGCCATGCGCAGCCCGCGCCGGACCGCCTCGACCGCCGCGGCGCTGATGATCGGGCTTGCCCTGGTCAGCTTCGTGACCATCTTCGCGGCTTCGGTCAAGGCGTCGTCCAACAAGATCCTCGACCAGGCGGTCGCCGCCGATTACATCCTCACGGGCCCGACCAACAGCCAGCAGGGCTTCAGCACCGAGGTGGTCACGCGCCTGGCCCAGCATCCCGAGGTCGAGTCGGCCGCCGGGGTCCGCTTCGGCGTGTTCAAGCTCGACGGCAAGGGCCAGCAGCTCGCTGGTGTCGACCCGGTCGCCTACAGCAAGACCGTGCGCACCGACACGAGCGCCGGGAGCCTTGCCGACCTGGCCGGCGGCGGTGTCGCAATACGCAAGGACGTCGCCAAGCAGCACGGCTGGAAGGTGGGCGACACCATCGCGATGGAGTTCCCCATCGGCGGCACCCAGCCCGAGCCCATCAAGGCGATCTACGAGGACAACCAGCTCAACGGCGGCTACCTCCTGGCGCTGGCCGACTACCAGCGGCACTACGCCGACCAGCTCGACGTGATCGCGCTGGTCAAGGCCAAGCCAGGCGTCTCCCCTGACGCCTCCCGCGCCGCGGTCGACCGGGTGATCAAGGACTTCCCCATCGTCCAGGTCAAGGACCAGGCGGAGTACAAGCAGGAGCAGGCGAGCCAGATCAACCGGGTGCTGGTGCTGTTCTACGTGCTGCTGGCGCTGGCGGTGGTCATCGCCGTCATCGGCATCATCAACACGCTGGCACTGTCGGTGCTGGAGCGGGTCCGCGAACTCGGCCTGCTGCGCGCGGTCGGCATGAGCAGGGGGCAGCTGCGGCAGATGATCCGCTGGGAGGCGGTGATCATCGCGGTGCTCGGCGCGGTCCTCGGCTTGGCCGTTGGCACGTTCTTCGGCTGGACGCTGGTGCGCGCGCTGCACAGCCAGGGCATCACCGAGTTCGCCCTGCCGGTCGGTACCCTGCTCGTGTTCGTGGTCGCGGCTGCCCTGGCGGGCGTGCTGGCCGCGGTCTTCCCCGGCCGCCGCGCCGCCAGGATCGACATCCTGCGCGCGATCACCACCGAATAGCCCCGGCCGAACCACGACTCGATGAACGCCTGCGATTGCGGATCGCGGTAGCCGGTGACATCCCCCGCCGTGGTGGAAGAACGCCGCGGCCGGGTAGGGCTCGATGTGGGTGGGCTGCTTGCGGTCCTCGATGCCCAGCTGCATAGTGCGCGCCATGGCCACGAGCATCCGGCACTATCGCGCTGAGGATCTCGGCCGGATCCTGCAGCTTTGGGAAGGCCTGGCGTGTATTCCGGTTGGCCCTGACGGTCTGACGGTCGACCAGGCCGTCGATCTCATGGACCCGGACGCGGGGCTTACCTTGGTCGCCGTGGCGGATGAGGACATCGTCGGGATGGTGATCGGGGCCACCGCCGGCGCTGTCGGCTGGGTCGCGAGGCTGGCCGTCGCCCCCGGACCCTTGCAGGCGGACATGGCCCGCGAGCTGCTCGATCAGTTGGAGGCCAGGTTCGCCGAGGAAGGTGTGCGCAAACTCGCCACGGTGTTGCGGGAGGGGGAGGGGGTCGGGAGCCTCTTCAGCGGGTCGGGCTTCGAGCAGGTGTCGAGCATGCGGTATCTGGAGCGGTCCATCCGCGCCACCGTCGCCGCTCCGACGACGCTCGCCAGGCTGGGAGGGCGCATGGTCGATGCCGCGCTGTGGGAGCAGCTGCGGGGGATGGAGGAGGCGAAGCGGATCATCGAGCGCCGGGTCATCCTTCCGCTCGCCAAGCCGCAACTCGCCGCCCGCCATGCCGTCTCGCCGCCGAAAGCCATCGTGCTGTTCGGCCCCCCTGGCACCGGCAAGACCACCTTCGCCAAAGGCATCGCCTCGCGTCTGGCCTGGCCGTTTGTCGAACTTGAGCCGGCCGAGCTGGCCGGTGAGGGTCCCGAGCGCCAGGCGAAGCTGCTCGCCGATGCCTTCGAGCTGATCGTGGAGCTGTCCTCGGCCGTGGTGTTTGTGGACGAGGTCGAGGACCTCGCCTCGATCCGACACCAGGAGCGTCGCGCGAGCCCGAGCATCACCAATGAGTTCTTGAAGCAGATCCCCAGGTTGCGGGACGCCCCGCACCACCTGCTGGTGTGTGCCACGAACTGGGTGAGTCGACTCGACCCGGCGTTTCTACGGCCGGGGCGCTTCGACTATGTCCTACCGGTGGGCCCGCCGGATGAGCAGGCCCGGCAGGCGATCTGGCGCCGCTACGCGGAGGAGATCTCCGACGAGGACATCGACCTGGACGTGCTGGTCGGCGCCTCGGAGCTGTTCACCCCTGCCGACATTGAGTTTGCGGCGCGGAAGGCGGCGCAGCGGGCCTTTGAACGTGAGCACTTCGAGGGAATCAAGCACCGAGCCAGCACGCAGGAGTTTCTTGCGGCCATCCAGGAGACCAAGCCGACGCTGTCCGAGGAGATCGTGTCGAATTTCCGGGCAGATACCGGACAGTTCGCCAGGTACTGAGCCATCCGGGACTCGGTGGCCCCAGAGCATCGCTGAGTGGCTGCGCGCCTTGACCGCGGCGTGTGGTGTGACCGCGACATCCAGTCGGCGATCACCGGCCTGATTCTGGTGGTCGGGCCAAATGGTGGGCGAGCCGATCGCCAAGCGCCGTATGGCGGCCAGCGCCGTCGGTGCGGACGGCCTTGGCCAGGGCACGCCGGGATCCGACCAGCACCACCAGCCGCCTGGCCCGCGTGACCGCCGTGTACAGCAAGTTGCGGGCGAGCATGTTCCATGCGCCAGTCACCAGCGGGACCACCACGCACGGGTATTCGCTGCCCTGCGAGCGGTGGATGGACATGGCGTAGGCGTGCGTCAGTTCGTCCAGCTCGTCGAAGCCATAGACGATCTCCTGGTCGTCATCCATCACCACGGTGAGCTCCGAATCCTCAAGCGACAGGGCCGCAACCACCCCGACCGCGCCGTTGAACACGCCCTTGTCGTAGTCGTTGCGGATCTGGGTCACCTTGTCACCCACCCGGAAGACCCGCCCGCCGGCACGACGCTCCGCCAGGCCGTCCCGGGCGGGCGTGAGCACCTCCTGCAGGCGCTGGTTGAGCGCGCCCGCGCCGGCCGGGCCACGATGCATCGGGCAGACCACCTGGACGTCGCGCCGTGGGTCCAGGCCGAAGCGCCGCCGTAGGCGTGTTGCGACGATGTCGACCACCAGGTCGGCGGCCCGCTCGGAGTCGTCCTCGACGAACAGGAAAAAGTCGGTCAGGCCGTGGGTGAGCGGCGGCCGCCCCAGGTTGATGCGGTGGGCGTTGGTGACCACGCCGCTGTGCTGCGCCTGCCGGAAGATCCTGGTCAGCCGCACACTGGGGATCGCGCCCGAGTCGAGGAGGTCGCGGAGCACCTCGCCAGGACCGACGCTTGGAAGCTGGTCCACGTCCCCGACCAGCAGCAGGTGCGCGCCGGGTGCCACCGCCTTGACGAGCTTGTTGGCCAGCAGCACATCGAGCATGGAGGCCTCGTCGACCACCACCAGGTCGGCCTCCAGCGGGTGGTCGCGGTCGAAGGCCGCGTCGCCGCCCGGGCGGAGCTGGAGCAGCCGGTGCAGAGTGGCCGCCTCCAGCCCGGCCAGCTCCGACAGGCGTTTGGCCGCCCGGCCGGTCGGCGCGGCCAGCACCACCTTGACGCGCTTGGCGCGAGCCAGCGCGACCACCGACCGGACGGTGAAGCTCTTGCCGCAACCCGGACCGCCGGTCAGCACCGCCACCCGCCGGGTCAGGGCGAGCCGGACGGCCGCGCTCTGCTCAGGCGCCAGCTCCGCGCCCGTCCAGCGGTGCAGCCAGCGCAGCGCCGCCTCCCAGTCGACTCGCTGGAACGAGGCCAGGCGGTCGGTCGGGGCGTCGAGCAGCCGCCGCAGCCCGGTCGCAAGCGAGACCTCGGCGCGGTGGAACGGCACCAGCCAGACAGCCCGGACCTCGCCGTCGGGCCCCTGGAGCGTTTCCCTGACAGCGCCCTCCTCGGCCACCAGCTCATCCAGGCAGCGCGCGACCAGCTCGGACTCGACCTCCAGCAGCCTGGCCGCCTGCTCGACCAGCTCCCCCTCCGGCAGGTAACAGTGGCCCTCCTCGCTGGCCTCCGACAGGGCGAACTGCAGGCCGGCGCGGACCCGCTGCGGGCTGTCGTGCGGGATTCCCTGGCTCGCCGCGATCGCGTCGGCGGTCTTGAATCCAATGCCCCACACATCTGTGGCCAGCCGATAGGGCTCGTTCTTCACCACCGAGATGGCCGCGTCGCGGTAGGCCTTGTAGATCCGCACGGCCAGCGAGGTCGACACGCCGACACCTTGGAGGAAGACCATGACCTCCTTGATCGCCTTCTGCTCCTGCCACGCAGCGGCGATCATGCCGGTGCGCTTGGGGCCCAGACCAGGCACCTCGACCAGGCGCTGCGCCTGCTCCTCGATCACATCGAGCGTCTCGATGCCGAACCGGTCCACGATCCGCCCGGCCAGCTTCGGCCCGATGCCCTTGATCAGCCCCGAGCCGAGGTAGCGACGGATGCCCTGAATCGTGGCGGGCAGCACCGTGGTGTAACGGTCGACCTGGAACTGGCGCCCATATTGCGAATGGCTGGTCCACCGTCCCTCGAGCCGCAGACTCTCCCCAGGCTGCGCGCCCAGCAGGGGGCCGACGACCGTCACCAGGTCACTGAAGCGACGGACGGCAACGCGGGCGACGGTGTAGCCAGTCTCCTGGTTCGCGTAGGTGATTCGCTCCAACACGGCTTCCAGGGTCGACGACGAGACCTGGGAGGGCATCATCACCGTGCCGGCCGGGGTATCGTGGGCGCCTCGATACACCCCTCCCGCTCGTGGGCCGAACCATCACGCTCAGTCCGCATCGCATCCCCCGCCCGGCAACCTCCAGGACGGCCAGATGGTAACCCGTGCCCCGGACTCGCCCGATCACCCTGTCAACCTTCCTGCAACTGGAGTGAACGCAGGGACGACGCGGCCATGCTCACCGCCGCCGAACGGCAAAGGAGGTGCGATGGCGACCTCGCCGGCGATGGCGACCTCGCCGGCGATGGTGCCCAAGCAGGCGGCCTCGGGGCTGCTCGGAGCGTTCGTCCCGATCGCGGTGCCCGCCCTGGTGATGGCAGCGGCCGCGAGCGGAGCATGCCTCCTGGCTGGCTCGCCAGGTGCGCGGCGATCTGCTGGAGGGGCTGGAGAGCACCGACGGTTACGTGGGCATCCAGGCCCACGGGCGGCGAAGCTCCTGCTTCTGGCGGCTGGCGCTACCAGCCGGAGCCGGACCGCTGGCGGTTGCGCTCGGCGAGCTGGCCATGGCGATCTGATCCCAGGCCGAAATCTCGGCTCCTGCGCAACAACCCTCCCAGCGGATTCTGCGGGCTAGGGTCGGGCTAGGGTGAGGGTGGGTCGGGAGGACGGTCGTGGCGCGCCAGGGAGGCGGTGACCGCCCCGGCCAGGATCAGCGTCCCCCCAACCACGGTCGCGGCGCCGAGCGACTCCCGCAGGAAGATCACGGCGAGGACGCTGGCGGCCAGCGGCTCAGTCGCGCCCACGATGGCCGCGCGCACCGGGCCGATGCGCCGCAGCCCCGTGAGCAGGCACACGAACGCACCGGCGGTGAACGCGCCCGACCCGAGCACCTGGCCCCACTGCGCCAGCCCCACCGCGCCCGGCCACCACCACCAGGGCCGCGCCCGCGACCGACGAGCACAGGGCCACCACGACCAGCCCGCCCGGCAGACCCCTGCCGGTCGCCGCCACCAGCAACGTCACGAGCACCGGGTAGGTGAAAAACAGCAGCGTGGCGGTTGCCGCGCTGCTGTGGCGCAGCGCGGCAAAGAACAGCCCGGCCTCCAACCCGTAGCCGGCCATGCCGAGCACGACCAGACGCCACCGCTCGCCCCGGGCCGCTGCCAGCGGCTGCCCGGTCACCGCCAGCGCCGCAGCGAGCAGCACCGCCGCGACCGCGAACCGCACCGCCAGGTAGGCAGGCACCGGCAGGCCAGCGTCCGTGACGAGCTTGCCGAGCACGACCACGCCGCCAAACTGCAACGACCCCAGCACGATCAGGCCGCTGCCCAGCGTGTCCATGCGCGAGCGCCGCTGGACCGGCGCACGAGCGCTCATGTGAGACCTTGTACAGAAATCTCGACGAGGCCACCGTCCGGGTCGTGGGAGGACACCGAGCGCCAGCGCCGCCAGGTGCCACAGTAACTATCCACGAACAGCAGCCTACAGTCGTGATGCTCGCACTGGCGCACCCGGCCGGCCTCGCCGCCGCTGAGCAGCCGGGCCCTGGCCGGCTCCATGCAACAGCGCCCTCCAGATCAGGATCGGATCTCGCGTCGTCCTGACGATCACGCCGGTGCCTGGGCAACAGATCCGGGTTTCCGCGTCGCACAGGATGTGCCGATATCGAGCGACGTGTCGATGGTCATGGGTGGGAACCCAACTCGAACTCCGTCTGCCCGCCGGGCTGAAGCTCGACGACCTCGTCGCGGACGAGGACCTTGATGGGTGCGGCCCTGCCGGGACGTGAGCTGATCTGTATACGGTCCTCGGCGAGCGCGACGTCGACGCGGTGGCCCCGGTAGTGGACGCTGAAGCGGAGCTGCTTGATCTCCGGCGGCAGGGTCGGGTCGAACCGGAGCACCTGGCCACGCGCGCGCATGCCGGTCAGGCAGCGCAGCACGATGTCGACGGTGCCGGCCATCGCCCCCAGGTGGATGCCCTCGGCGGTGGTGCCGCCCTGGACGTCGGCGATGTCGCTCTCCAGCGCCTGCAGCAGGAACTGCCACGCCTGTTCGGGCTGGTAGCGGGCCAGCACCCAGGCGCTCACCACTCCGCTCAGGGTGGACCCGTGCGAGGTTCGCTCCAGGTAGTAGGTGACGGTCCGAACCAGCTGCTCCTCGCTCACCTGGTAGCCGAGTTCGGCCAGCAGTGCGCGCAGCTCGTCGCGGGACAGCAGGAACAGCAGCATCAGCACGTCGGCCTGCTTGGAGACCTTGTAGCGGTTGGGGCTGTCGCCTTCGGCCTCCAGCACCCGGTCCAGCCGCTGGATGTCGCCGTACTTGTCCCGGTATCCCTTCCAGTCGAACTCTTGGAGCTGCTCGTAGCCCTCGAACTGGCTCAGCACGCCGTCGGCGTGGAAGACGACCCGCATCTTGCGGGCGATGTCGCGCCAACGGTCCAGCTCGTCGTTGCGGATCGTCAACTCCTGGACCAGCTCCTGACGGTAGTGGCGCGGCAGCACCTCCAATGCCTCCAGCGCTCGCTGCAGCACCCAGACCGCCATGACGTTCGTATAGGTGTTGTTGCGCAGGCCCGGCTCCTCGGAGTCCGGGTAGCTCTCGTGGTACTCGTCCGGGCCCATGACGTCGCGGATCTCGTAGCGGTCCTGGTCCCGGTTGTAGGTGGCGATGCTGGCCCAGAAGCGTGCGATCTCGACCAGCAGCTCGGCGCCGACGAAGCGTAGGAACCCGGTGCTCCCCGTGACCATGTAGTGCTGCCAGACGTTGTAGGCGATCGCGATGTTGACGTGCCGCTGCAGGAGGGACCGGTCGGGCAGCCAGCGCCCTGATTTCGGGTTGAGGTGGAGCTGCTGGGTCTCCTCTTGCCCGTTGGAGCCGCTCTGCCACGGGAACATCGCACCGTCCAACCCGGCCGCCCGGGCCGCCGCCCTGGCCGCGCCGATGCGGGCATGCCGATACTCCAGCAGCGCGCCGGCGAGGCTCGGCCGCTGGAAGTTGAGGAACGGGAAGATGAACATCTCGTCCCAGAAGATGTGGCCCCGGTAGGCCTCTCCGTGCCAGCCGCGCGCGGGCACGCCCACGTCCAGGTGGAGGGTGTGTGGCGCCACGGTCTGCAGCAGGTGGAAGATGTGCAGATGCAGGACCGTCTCGGTCCACTCGTTGGCGCTGTCCAGCTCGATGTCGAACCGGTTCCAGAGGCTCTCCCAGGCACCCTCGTGCCGGGTCAGCAACGGCTCGAAGTCCTCGGCGCCCGCCACCTGAAGCCGCGCGTCGACACGGCTCTCGGA
>WNFZ01014993.1_pt1 | contig 13615 bp, 7 predicted proteins | sample 5400081 | NCBI WGS metagenome assembly WNFZ01 (sample SAMN13153365, study PRJNA577476) | soil metagenome | isolation source: 80 cm soil or saprolite under grassland replicate 1 | place: USA:California | collected 2016-06-15
GCCGATGGAACGGAATTCACAGCGCAAGCCGTCGTCTCCGGCGCGTTCCGAGAACTAGCTGGGACGGTGGTTTCGACCGATGCTGCGAACAGCACCGTCACCGTTACCGACTTGGCGACCAAGAAACCGGTCACGGTGAAGATTGGTACTGACTCGACCTTGCGCAAACTTCCGCAGTTTGTGGCTATGGGAATTGCCATGCAGCTGAAAGGCGGGACGCCCGCCGCGGCAACGGGAATGGGATCTGCCGTTCCTGCGAGCGGCGCATCCGGCGGGAATGGTACTCAGGGAGGCTGGCAGGGGAGGCGAGGGGAACAAGGTGGACCGCGCGGCGGAAACAATGGCGCTGGTGCGCCCGGGGGCGCCGGCCAGGGAACGCCGGGAGCTTTTGGAGGTTTTCGCGGCGGAAACGGCGGCCCGCCCGATTTTCAGCAGATGCTTAGCCGGATGCCGGCCGTGACTCTTTCCGAGCTGAATAAGGGCGATGCAGTCATGCTCGTGGCGACGGAGGGAACAGCAAGCTCCCGGCCGACCGCAATCACGCTGCTCGCCGGCGTTGAACCGATTCTGACCGCTGCTCCTCCCGGAATGAATGCTGCTGCAACGGTTCTATCTCCGTGGAATTTAGGGCAGGGTGGCGCAGGCGGTGGTGGTGAAGGCGGCCCCGGACAATGACTTTCAGTGAAATGAATACGGCTTCGAATCCGTATTCCGAACTTCAAAAATGCGCAAAATTTCTTTCATTCTTTTCATCGTAGTTCTTCCGGTGGCTGCCTGGGCACAGGCGCCGACCGCCAGCGTCAGCGGCAGAGTTACCGACCCAACCGGTGCTGTGATTCCGGGCGCAACAGTGACCGTGACCAGCCCCGACGGAACCCAGTCGTCTGCCACTAGCGACCAGGTTGGTGGGTTTCAGATCCAGTCGCTGCCTCCGGGCTCTTACACCGTTAGCGCGAGTGCGAACGGCTTTGCACATTACTCGCAGCCAGGAGTCACGCTCACTGCCGGTCATACCCTGAAGCTCGACGTCTCCCTGCAAGTACACGTGCAGGACGAGAAGATCAACGTCCAGGGTGAGAAGCCGACGGAACTCGATGTCAGTTCGTCATCGAGCGCTGGTTCTCTGGTGATCAAAGGTAAAGACCTGGAAGCGCTTTCTGACGACCCGGACGAATTGCAGTCTGAACTGCAGGCACTGGCCGGGCCTTCTGCCGGGCCGAACGGTGGGCAGATCTACATTGACGGCTTTACCGGCGGCCAGCTGCCGCCGAAATCGGCCATTCGAGAGATTCGCGTCAACCAGAACCCATTCTCGGCACAGTACGACAAGCTAGGCTATGGCCGGATCGAAATCTTGACCAAGCCGGGCAGCGACAAATTTCACGGACAATTTTTTTTCAATGACAATAATTCCATCCTCAACTCGCAAAACCCGTTCGTGCACACCGCAAAGCCCAGTTACAACACCTACATGTTGGACGGAAATCTCGGCGGGCCAATTAACAAGAAGGCGTCGTTCTTTATCGATGCGTCCCGGCGCAACATTGACGAGTTCGCTGCCATCAATGCCATTGATCCCGCCACGTTTTTGAACATTAACGAATTCGTGCCGACGCCGCGGAGGCGGACCAGCATCAACCCTCGTCTGGACTACCAATTGACCCAGAGCAACACCCTTACCGCCCGTTATCAGTTAACACACGATAGTCATGAAAATTCCGGTTTGGGGCTGTTCTCCCTTCCATCACAGGCATACAACGAGAACGAGACCGAGCACTCGTTGCAGATCAGCGATACGCAGATTCTGAGCCCGAAGGTTGTCAATGAAACGCGCTTTCAGTGGCAGCGCGAAGTCAGCCACCAACTGCCGTTTGCGAGTGGGACGCAAATCCAGGTACAGGGCGCGTTCACGACCGGCGGAAATTCTCAGGGGCTGGTCCGAAATACGGAGAACAATTACGAACTGCAGAACTACACGTCTATCACGCACGGCGCGCACCTGATTAAGTTTGGCGCGAGGGTGCGCGGGATCACTGAGTCAAGTTTCGCAAGTTCGAATTTTAACGGGACCTTCGTTTTCTCGCCGGTCTTTGCTGCGCAGGGAACCCTGCTGGCAACGGCCTTACAGGCCTACCAGGGTGCTGCACAGGGGAACTGCAATTCGAGCAATCCTGGGTCATGTCCGACGCAGTTTTCCATCACGACCGGTACGCCTCAGGTGAATGTGGGCTGGGTTGACGCGGGACTTTATGCGGAAGACGAGTGGCGGCTCCGCCCGAATCTCTCATTGACCTATGGGCTGCGCTTCGAATCGCAGAATAGCATTCACGACCACGCAGACTTTGCGCCGCGCCTGGGCGTTGCATGGGGAATTGGAAGCGATGGCAAGTCCGCTCCAAAAACCGTGCTGCGGGCGGGGTTTGGAATGTTTTACGACCGCTTCGCTCCTAACCTTCTGCAGCAGGCGGAGCGGCTCAATGGCGTGACACAGGTTACGAGTGTCTATCCGAGCCCGCAGTTCTATCCCGCACCGCAACCTCTTCCCGCGAATTCGTCATCGCGGACGATTTATCAGATTTCTCCCGATTTGCGTGCGCCCTACACCATTCAGAGTGCGGTGAGCATCGAGCGGCAGATATCGAAAGCGGCAACGGTCTCCGTCACGTACCTGAACTCCATCGGCGAGCATGCCTTCTTTATTCGAAATATCAACGCGCCGATCAAGCCCGGAGGCCCAGGTTCCCAGGCAGCGCAATATGGCAATGAGAACGTGTACGAATACGATTCCGAAGGCGTTTACCGCCAGAACCAGTTGATCGCGAATACCCGGCTCTCGTTGAGCAAGAAGGTTTCCCTCTTCGGCTTTTACACCCTCAGCTATGCGAACGGCAACGTGGCTGCGGGTGGCGGAGGCGGAGGGTTCTTTGGAAACGGAATCATGAGCTCAGCCAGCTTCCTCTCTAACCCGTTCGATCCTATGGCTGACTACGGCCGCGCGGCTTTCGATGTGCGCCATCGCGCCTTTATCGGCGGATCGATCGAGGTGCCCTACGGATTCCGTCTCAGCCCATTCATCATCATCAATTCGGGCATGCCATACAGCATTACCACGGGGCAAGACAATAATGGCGACTCCATTTTTAATGATCGCGCCTGGCTGAACTCTGGCTCCAGTTTCTCGTGCACATCTCCAGCCGCCTTTAGCGCGACCGCACCTTCGCCGTCTCAACAGCCGGTGCCGGTAAATACTTGCTCGGGGCCTGGCAATGCAACGGTCAACTTGCGTCTTAGCAAGACCTTTGGCTTTGGCCGCGAAACCAAGGGTGCTGGCGGCAGTGGCGGAGGAGGAATGGGAGGCCCCATGGGCGGTCCGCGCGGCGGACCTCCGGGAGGGGGACTGGGCCCGCGCGGTCTCGGTGGCGGGGGTGGTGGAAACCCGTTCGGTTTCGGCGGGGGTACGAACCGCCGTTACAACCTGACGTTCAGCATCTCAGCTCGCAATCTACTGAACTCCCAGAACCCCGGCCTGCCGGTCGGCAGCCTGAGTTCGACGGAATTCTTCGGTAAGACAATCTCGATCGCCGGAGGACCGTTCTCCTCGGCTTCTGCAAACCGCCGGGTCGATTTGCAGGTGATGTTCTCGTTCTAAACAGCCGTCAGCTGTCAGCCATCAGCTTTCAGGTTGAGCATCGGACTGTTTGAAATTTGTGCGATCCCGAGAAGATGGAGCAGCTGGTTTGCTGACTCACAGCTGATAGCTAATACCTGAGAGCTGCTTCACTGGCACCCCGGGCCCAGCGTCGGCGAGAGTGTCGTCAGCAAAGACTCATTCGGATAGCTGTAAGCCCCGCCGATGGCCGTTGAAGGCGACTGAAACTCGAACCACGGAAGCAAAGCCTCATTCTGCGGATGATAGGTCCTCCCATGCATCTTGAGCGGGAAAGTTGCTTCGTCCAGTCCCTCGATTGCGTCCGCGACCTCCAGATCATCCTGACAATGTCCGTTTAGCGAGTACCACCACGGCGTGACGCCGTGAATGCCGTCACTGGTCACAAAGGGATCGTTCATGGTTTCGGAGAGTTCATGGCTCAACGCCGTCACATCCTGAAACTCCGGCCCAAACAATCCATGGCTGATCCAACTGGCAAAGGTCAGAACGTATCTTCGTTCGCGAAACCCGTTCCTCGCGTCTCCCGGCTCAAAGTCGTAGGTGTGGAAGCCGAGCACACAACAAAGACTCGGATCTCCCTTTGCATATAAATAGGTGTTGGGAAAGAGAAACGTAGCGATGGTCCGAGTCGTGATGTCCCTGGCGTGCTCCGCTGCGCCCACGGGAGTGCGCTCGTCGGTTGCGCTGGGCGGAAACAGCAACTTCGAGAACACGCTGATGTCCACCAGCACAAAGGCGCAGCACGAGCCGTCCTTATTCAGGGAAAAACGGTAGGCGCCCCGCGGAATGGTCATCGTGCGTTCGCGCTTAATAGATGGCCGCAGCACTGTATGCCAATCCTGCGCCATGACGCCGTAGAAACTGGCGCGCTGCACTGCGTCGGTGAACTGCGTGGGAACATCGCTGCTGGTGTACTCAGCATGCTGAAACACAGGTGAGTTGAGCACAGGCGCGATGTAGGGTTTCACCGAATAGTGCAGCTTGTGCCCCTTCACCACGCGAACGGATTTGTCCCAGTCGAGCAGATCGAGAGACACAGGAACAATGGGTGCATCAAATTCCGTCGTTCCACCATCTTCGGGACGGCCTCCGGCGATCGTGTAAAACCAGTGGTAATGGGGATGGCCCTGCGGCCCAAACCCGGGCGCTTGGAACGCGCCATCAAATGTCTGAATGGAATCGAACTGAGTCTGCTTGGAACTCCCCGCCGCCGCGTTCGGCGAGATCGAACTGCTCCGGCCGTGAGGAGGAAAGGCGGTAAAGCCACGCTGTGCGCTCGTTAGGGCAGGCCTAATTTGATCTGTGGATTGACCAAAGGCTGCGGGAGTGGGGTCCGCCGCAAAGATAACGGTCATGAAGCAGACAGTAAGACTAAGCGCGAATCTCTTGTGCAAGCGCGGCCGCCTTGGAACAACTTACTTGGATGCGCAGATACTTGCAAATTTTGTTTCTATGAAAAATCGATGAAAAGGTGCGTCCACCCGGCAGCCAGTCGGCCTCTAATGAGGTCGGGTAATCGCTCCCTCTGACGCGGAAGCCACCAGAGCTGCGTACTTGGCGAAGACTCCGGCCGTGAACCGCGGCTTGGGGGCCTTCCATTGCGCCATACGGTGTTTGATCTCGCTGTCGCTGATCTCGACCTCCAGCAACTGCTGGGTCACATCGATCCGCACGACGTCGCCTTCGCGGAGCCGCCCACGATCGCGCCGGTCACCGACAGCATCTCGCGCATGCCTGGTCCGCCGCGTGGGCCTTCATAGCGAATCACGACGACATCGCCTGCCTTGATCTTCTTTCCGGTGACCGCGTTCATGGCGTCTTCTTCTGACTCGAACACCCGCACCGGCCCGCGGTGGCTCAGGCGCTCATGGCCGCTGATTTTGGCCACGCAGCCTTCGGGCGCCAAGTTGCCCTTGAGGACTACAAGCCCGCCCGTTGCCTTCAGCGGCCTATCCAGCGGAGCAATCACTTCCTGGTCAGGCGTTTCAACCGCGGCCGCAGCTTCCTCGCCGATAGTCTTTCCCGTAACTGTCATCGCACTCTCGTGCAGCTTCTTACCGTTCAGCAAACGGTTCGCCAGCAACCGGATCCCACCCGCACGGTGCATGTCGGCAGCAACAAACCTTCCGAACGGCTTCAGATCGCACAGCAGGGGAGTTCGCTCGCTCACCTTCTGGAAGTCGTCAATGTTGAGCGATATTCCGGCCTCGCGAGAAATGGCCAGGAGATGCAGCACCGAATTCGTCGATCCGCCACTGGCCGCCACCGATGCGATCGCATTCTCAAACGCCTGACGTGTAAGAATGTCCCGCGCCTTCGCGCCCCGCTTGAGAACCTCCATGACCATTTCGCCACAGCGAAACGCAATCTCGTCTTTCTTCGGATCGAGCGCTGGCACGCTGTTGAAGCCCATGGGCGAAAGCCCAATCATCTCCATCACCGTGGACATCGTATTAGCCGTGTATTGACCGCCACACGCGCCCGCTCCCGGACAGGCGACGTCTTCCAGTTCCTGCAAATCGGAATCGCTGATCTTGCCCGCTGCATTCGCGCCAATGGCCTCGAAAACATCTTGGATAGTGACGTCTTTGCCGCGATAGGTTCCGGCGGCGATTGTGCCTCCATAGAGCACGATCCCCGGCAGATCCAGCCGGGCCAGGGCCATTGCCGCCGCTGGAATGGTCTTGTCGCACCCTACTACGCACACCACCGCGTCGAACAATTGTCCGCGGCAGACCAGTTCAATCGAATCGGCAATCACTTCGCGGCTGACCAGCGAGGCACGCATCCCCTCGGTGCCCATGGTCTCACCGTCGCTGATGGCGATGGTGTTGAACTCCATGGGTGTTCCGCCCGCCGCGCGCACACCTTCTTTCACCTTCGCCGCCACCCGGCGCAGGTGGAAGTTGCACGGCATGGTCTCAATCCAGGTGTTGGCGACGCCAATGAGTGGCTTCTTAAGATCTTCGCCACTAAAACCAATCGCCTTAAACATGGCGCGTGCGCCGGCACGGTCCCGCCCGTCGGTGATGAGATGACTGCGATGCTTCGGATCCATAGGACTAAAAGCTTACGACAGAGCTGTCGAAAGCGAAAGGAGATACCCCGCTGTAGAATGATCTGCTTCTCCGCTGACGGGAGTTTCTCTTTATGATCCGCGCCCTCATTCTTGCGGTGTTCCTCTGGTCCTCTTTGTTGCAAGCTGCCGAACTTCACGTAAACGACAAGGACTATTTGGAAACGCAAGGACTAGGCGTTCTGGTCTATCAGAACGCATTTCATCCAGTCTTTAAGGACCAGAAGCTGAGTGCCATTGAAATCATCCTGCACGACGATCGTATTGCTACGGACGGCGATGTCCGCCTCATGCCCACGCCAGAGCAGTGGGACCCGGTCCCGCATTTCAAGGAACGCAAGCGCACCGGTAATGGATTGACCGCCTTCTGCGACTATCCCGAGCAGAAGGTGAGCTACCGGCTCGAAGTGCAGCCCGAAGGCGACGGTTTTCGGGTCGCCGTACATCTTGATCAGCCGCTCCCCGCGTCGCTTGTCGGGAAAGCTGGGTTCAATCTCGATTTCGATCCGAGCGCTTACTTCGGGAAGTCGTTCATGTTTGACAGCAGTTCGGGAATCTTTCCGCACCATCCAGGCGGTCCCATGCATAGAACGGGTGGTTCGTTCTCCGAACCCTTATCCCATCCGGTCGCACCGACAATGCTCTGGTCTGGCATATTCGCCCGAACGTCATTCCCGGATGGACTCGCCCGCCGATCGTCGCTTACAACCAGGTTGGATACACACCCGAGCGCAGCAAAGTTGCCGTGATCGAACTCGATCCTCTCTACAACGCGCCAAAAACTGCGCGCGTGTTGAAGCTCGGCCCTGACGGCTGCAAGGAAGTCTTCAGCGGGGAAGTGAAGCCGTGGGGTAGGTGGCTGCGCTATCAGTATGCGCGCTTCGACTTTTCATCCGTGCGTGAGCCCGGTATTTACGCGATTGAGTACGCCGGCAAACGCAATCCTCCGTTCCGGATCGCAAAAGATGTATACGCAAACATCTGGCAGCCGTCGCTCGACACGTGGCTCGCGCAGGAAATGGACCACGTCAAAGTCCGCGAGGGATACCGCGTCTGGCACGGTCTCTCGCACATGGACGACGCCCGCCAGGCCCCGGTGAACTACACCCATTTCGACGGCTACGCCATGGGACCTTCAACCGATTCACCCTTTAAGCCGGGCGAACACATTCCCGGACTGAACGTTGGCGGGTGGCACGATGCGGGGGACTTCGACATCCGTACGCAGAGCCAGGATGCGGTCATCACCGATCTCGTTCTCACCCGCGAATTCTTCCACGCTGATTGGGATGAGACCACCATCGATGAGAAAGCCCGCTACGTCCAAATCCGCAAGCCCGACGGCGTTCCCGATGTGATTCAGCAGGTCGAGCATGGAGTGTTGCAGATCCTCGCGCAGTACAAGGCAGTTGGCCACGCGCTGAACGGGATCATCGAGCCCACGCTGGAGGAATACACGCACCTTGGCGACGCTGCTTCGCAGACCGACGGGGAAATTTACTCCGACAAAATGGGCCCGCTCGAAAGCGACGGAATTCACTCCGGCCTTCCCGACGATCGCTGGGCATTCACCACGCGCTCAACTCCGCTGGAATACGACGCTGCCGGAGCGCTCGCCGCCGCCAGCCGCGTGCTTCGCGGATACAGCGATCAGCTTGCCGACGAGTGCCTGAAAACTGCCTCTCGTGTTTGGGACGACGAGCACAGTCACGCGCCCAACATCGTTCATTCTTTCAACACTACCGGCGGCGACTTGCAGAGCGAGGAAGTCAAAGCTGCCGTCGAATTGTTGATCACAACCAAAGGCGGCGATCCATACCGCAAGCGTCTCACTGAACTTTGGCCGGTGATTCAGCAGCGCTTCATGTTCCTGAATTGGACGGCCGTTCGCGCCATTCCTTACATGGATGCGCAATATAAGGCAAATCTCGAGCAAGCGGTTCGCGCCCACAAAGTTAGAACGGACGATTACTTGTCGAAGAATCCTTATGGCGTGCCGATCACCATGGGCACCTGGGGTGGCGCTGGCGCGGCCGTGGGTTTTGCCACGCAAATGTATTTCCTGCACCAGGCGTTTCCGGAAATCATTGGTCCTGAATACACGCTGCGAGGAATTGACTACGTACTCGGGATGCATCCTGCATCTAATGTTTCCTACGTTTCAACCATCGGAACCAACTCGCGCCTGATTGCTTACGGCAACAATCGTGCTGACTACACGTTCATTCCCGGCGGAATCATTCCGGGAGTTGTGATTGTCGAGCCCGACTTTCCCGAACTCAAGGACAGTTTTCCTTTTCTCTGGTTCGAGAACGAATACGTGGTGGACACCGTGACCAGCTACATCCTGGCCGCGAATGCAGCCAATGCGGTGGCGAAGTAGCCGCTTCCCGTTCAACAAGTCCAACTCCAGTACAAGTGCGGTACTGTGCAACCTTCGGTGTGTGGCGGAAGTAGCTTTCTTGCACTGGACCGAAAGAGTCCGTTCCCAGATGACCTTGGTCACCGGCCACTTGACGCCAATCACACGCCTTCCTAGACGGAAGTGAAATCCTGACAGCCGAAGTGTCGTGCACTCAGTGTCTTTCTTCTCGCTAGCGAAAAGCGGCGTTATATGCGCGACTCTCGGAGTGCCGCAATATGCCTGCAGACTTGTCGCTTTCCCGGATCATGGCCGCCTCTTGTCTTGTCGCGGTAGTAAGCACGCACTGTATTTCCCAGTCGTCCGGTTCCGATCTGGCCGACGCGAGTTTTGAGCAGCTGGCCAACATGAAGGTGTACACCGCGTCTAAGCACCTGCAATCCGGGGCGGATGCGCCGTCGTCCATCACAGTCGTTACCGCTGATGAGATCCAGAAGCACGGTTATCGCACGCTGGCCGCCGTTCTTCAGAGCGTGCGCGGCTTCTTTGTAACTTACGACCGCAACTACAGCAGCCTCGGAGTGAGGGGGTTCGCGCGGCCGGGTGATTACAACACCAGAATCTTATTGCTGGTCGACGGTCATCGCCTGAATGACAACGTCTATGACGAGGCCATGCTGGGGACTGAGTTCCCTGTCGACATCAATCTCATCCAACAGATTGAGATCATTCGAGGCCCGGCCTCCTCACTCTACGGCAGCAATGCTCTGTTCGCCGTCGTCAATGTCATTACGAAGCGCGGGCGGGACATCGACGGGCTGGAAGTCTCGGCAGAAGCGGGCTCGTTTAATAGCTACAAGGGACGAATGGCCTATGGCCGAAAACTGCACGGGCTGGAGTTCCTGGTATCGGGATCGTTCTATGACAGTAAGGGAGGGAACCAGCTCTTCTTCCCGCAGTTCAACACACCCCAGACCAGCAACGGGATCGCCAGCCATGCTGATGATGATCAGGTCGGCAGTGGGTTAGTCACGGCATCGTACCACGACTTCACGCTGCAGGCGGTCTACGGTACCAGGGAGAAGGGAATTCCCACCGCCGCCTACGGGGCCACGTTCAATAACCGGGGCACTCGCACGACAGACGCTCACGACTACATCGACTTCCGATATGAACACACGTTCGCGAATTCCTGGAACGTGATGGCCCGAGCTTTCTATGACCGCTACACCTATCAAGGTACGTATGAATTTCAGTCTGCAAGCGATCCCGCACAGACCACCCCAAACCTGGACCACGCAGACGGAAAGTGGTGGGGAACGGAGATTCAGGTTTCGAAGACGGTATTCCGAAGACACAGAATCACCGCAGGAAGCGAGTACCGCGACAATTTTCGCCAGGACCAGTCGAATTTCGATATCAATCCTTTCGCCAGCTACCTGAATGACCAGCGGCAATCGTTTGTTACGGCGGCGTACCTGCAGGACGAATTCACAATTGCGAAATCGCTGACGCTGAATGCCGGATTTCGATACGAGTACTACGACCATGTGAGCTCGAGTGTGAATCCGCGCGCGGCGCTGATCTACCGTCCCTGGACGCAGACTGCGTTCAAACTAATTTATGGCGAGGCGTTCCGGATACCGAACGTTTTTGAGCTGTATTATTCCGTGCTTCCCAATCTGCCGAACCCCGCTCTGAAATCAGAAAAGATCCGTACTGGCGAAGTAGTTTGGGAGCAGGGTTTGTCGCGTCATGTGTGGCTATCGAGTTCCGTCTTTTTCACCCGCATGAATGGGCTCATCACCGCAGAACCGGTAGGGACCGATTTCCAGATTTATCGCAACCTGCAAGACGTCAAAAGTGCGGGCATCGAGGAAGAGATCCGGGGCCAGTTCTCGAAAGGACTTGAAGGTACCCTCAGTTACAGCTTTCAGCAGACCAAGGACAGCAACACCAACCAGTTCCTCAGCAATTCTCCCCGCAATCTCGTAAAGGTGAGCCTGAGCCAGCCGTTCTTGCGCAACCACCTGTTCGTGAGCGCGGACGCACAGTCTCGAAGCAGGATTCAGTCGCTCCTCGGGGGAGAAGTTTCGCCAGTTTCAGTGGTGAACCTAACCGTGCTCGGGCGCAAGCTCGGGAACCACACAGATCTCTCTGCCAGCGCGTACAACCTGCTTGACAAGAAGTACTTCGATCCTCCGTCGAACGAGAACCTTCAGATGCCAATTCAACAGGACGGGCGGAGTTTCCGGGTGACCCTGACCTGGCATTGGGGAGAGCGATAGAAAACGGTGTCAAATAGGCGCGCAATTCGTGCAGGGCTGCTTCTCATGGCTACCAGCCTGCTGTTTTCACATTCCGGGATTCTCGCCGACGCACAGCAATTGAGCGACTACCAAGTCAAAGCGGCCTATTTCTACAACTTCGCCAAATTTGTGCAATGGCCGGAACGGGAGTTCGCAGATCCTGCTATCCCGGTACGCTTCTGCATTTTGCGCGATCGCCTTTTCGAGGCAGAACTTAACCGGATTGCGAAAGGGAAATCCATCGCAGGACACGCAGTTGAGATAACGCAGGTTGAGGACGTCGAACAATCCCGTAAATGCAATGCGCTGTTCGTGAACTCCGCGCAGCAGAGGCAAATCAACCACTTAGTCGAAACATTGCGAGGGAGCAGCGTCCTGACTGTCGGGGAAACGGAGGACTTTCTTCAGGACGGGGGCATGATCGCTTTCGTTCTGGAAAAGGATCGCGTGCAGTTTGTGGTTAACCGCAAGGCGGCAACGGAAGCAGGGCTGTACATGAGCTCGAAGATGCTGAATCTCGCAAAACGGGTGGTGAACTGAACTTGCTAAGGCTGATGCCATTCCGAGACTGGTCGATCCGCCACAAGCTGCTCGCACTGTTTGTCGCCATGGCGGCAGTGACGGCTCTGGCCATCTGCCTTCCACTCGGGCTGTTTGACTTCTTAACGTTGCGCCGTGGCATGGCCCGCGACGTCACCACGCTGGCGGACGTGGTTGCGCGCAATAGCACCGCGGCGCTCAGCTTTGGAGACACGAAAGCTGCGGAAGAAGTTCTACAGGCGGTGCAAGCGGAAACCAGCGTCACTGCTGCTTGTATCTACACCAGCGATGGTAGACCGTTTGCCAAATACCTGCGGAAGCGTGACGGTTCTGCCTGGATCCCTCCTGCTGCCGCGATCCCCCTAACCAAATTTGAGAACGGCAGGCTGATCGTCATTCGTGGGATTGTTCTAGATGGCGACAATATAGGCACCCTCTACATCGAGTCTGACCTGCGCGCACTCAACCGGCGCACGAGGGAATATGTTATGACGGTCCTCGTCACTTTCATCGGTGCATTACTCCTCGCTTATCTGCTTGCCTCCCAATTACAGCGTCCCATATCGCAGCCGCTGGGACGTTTGGTCGAGACTGCCGGGGCCGTTTCTCGGGCGAGCGACTATTCGATCCGTGCGACCGTCACCCGGCTGGACGAGTTTGGAGTACTGGTGAACGCGTTCAACAACATGTTGAACCAGATCGAGACGCGGGATCACGAACTTCGCCAACATCGCGAGCAACTGGAAGAGACCGTCGCAATTCGTACCAAGGAACTCGTGGCGGCGAACGATCAACTGCGCCAGGCGGAAGAGAAGTACCGCACAATCTTTGAAGACGCAGTCATCGGTATCTTCCAAACGACTGTCGATGGTCGGCCCATCAGCGTAAATCGCGCTCTGGCGCAGATGCACGGGTACGACTCACCAGAAGAATACCTTTCGAGTGTGAACAACGTAGCCGAGGACCTCTTCGTAAACTCGGGCTACATGCATGAGTTGCGGCATATTCTCGAAGAGAATGGAGTGGTACGCGACGTCGAATTGCACCTTTATCGGAAGGATCGAACTAAGAAGTGGATGCTGGCGAACCTCCGCGCAGTTCGGAACGACGACGGAGAGCCTTATTTGATCGAAGGTACGCTGCAGGACATTAGTGACCGCAAGGCAGCCGAGCAAAGAGTTCAGTTCCTCGCCTTTTACGATGAGCTTACGGGCCTGCCGAACCGAACGTTGCTGCGCGACCGGCTGGAAAAAGCGCTGGCTGCGGCGGAGCGCCGCAACGAGAAACTGGCGCTCCTATTTCTTGATCTCGACCGATTCAAGATCATTAATGACTCGCTCGGACACTCGGTCGGCGACCAACTCCTGAAAGACGTGGCGGAACGGCTCAAGAAGTGGGCGAGGGCACAGGATACAGTCGCCCGAATCGGTGGAGACGAATTCCTGATTGTGATCACAGGGACCAAAGATGCGCTCGACGTGGCGGTCGCCGCCGAGCGGATCATGGATGCGATGACCGAGGAGTTCCTGCTGCAGGGGCGAAAGTTCAGCGTGAACGGCAGTATCGGCATCAGCATGTTCCCGGACCACGGCAGGGACAGCGAGACCCTTATTAAGAATGCCGACGCCGCTATGTATTGCGCAAAAGAGAGCGGCCGC
>WNFZ01004090.1_pt1 | contig 13608 bp, 9 predicted proteins | sample 5400081 | NCBI WGS metagenome assembly WNFZ01 (sample SAMN13153365, study PRJNA577476) | soil metagenome | isolation source: 80 cm soil or saprolite under grassland replicate 1 | place: USA:California | collected 2016-06-15
TGTCGCCAGGAAATGGACCGGGATGCCAAGTCGCTGCGATTCCTCGAAATCTTCTCGCAGCCGCGGCCGGTTCTTCGCGCGCCGGTCTTCCGGCGTGTCGAACGCATCCCACTGCACTTCTTGCGCGGCGACGAAGTCCTCGTAGGTCGTGATGCGGCGCACCTCGACGCCGGGCGGCGGACTGGTCGGCGGGTGTGTCAGCACGAGCGCGTGGACCAGGGAGACGCGATCGCGCGGCTCGCGCAGACCAAGCGATTGCAGCTGTTCGTAGAGGCTCCGCGGCCGAGCCGACGGCCCGATCCACCAGACCGCGTCCTTCTCGGCCGGCACCCGCGACCTGACCTCCGCGAGCAGCCCTTCTACCTGGTCGTCGCCGACCGACACGCCGCTGACCGAGGCCCACGTCGGTCCCTGGAGGATGCAGATCCGCTCGTCGGCGAATCGTTCGACGCTCGCCCCCGGGGCGATGTGGGCGAACCGGTCGGGTGTCTCTGCGTACTCGCGCAGATCCGCTGAGATGCTCACCTCGCCGAGTGTATGAAGAGGGGCGCCGGGGCGCCGACGCTCTCGCGCCCGAGGCGCTAGTTTGTCCGGCCCGCAGCGACCTTTGCCAGGGCGTTGAGTATCTTCGAGAGGGGGAATCGTGAGGAGAGGGATCTTCTTCGTGGTCGCGCTGCTGGTCTTGCTCGCGTTCGCGACAACGGGTTCGAGCGCGGGAGGCAGGCACTCCGGAGCTTCGCTCGATCTCTACACGGGCGTTGTCAGCTCGGAGCAAGTCGCGCAGCTCGTTCGGCAGGGTTACGACGTCGCCGAAGCCAGCCAGGCGGCCGGCGGCGTGCAGGTCGACCTCGTGCTGACGACTTCCGAGGTCGCGAAGCTGGCGGCGCAGGGCATCGACGTGAAGCCGCGCCGCGACAAGCAAGGCAGGACCCAGGCGCAGCGTGCTGCGGACCAGGCGGCGGCCGGCTACAACGTCTGGCGCTCGTACGACGAGAAGAACGGCATCCGCGACGAGCTCTATTCGATCGCGCGCCGGAATCCGCAGATCGTGAAGCTCGAGGTGATCGGGCACACACACCAGGGTCGCGAGATCATCGCGCTGAAGGTGACGAAGGACGCCAAGACCATTGCCGACGGCGCGCGGCCCGACGTGCTCTACATGTCGACGATCCACGCGCGGGAGTGGATCGCCAACGAGGTCAACCGCCGGTTGCTCCACTATTTCGTCGACAACTACGGCAAGAACGCCGAGGTCACGAACCTCGTCAACACGCGTGAGCTGTGGTTCATGGTCATCGCGAACCCCGACGGCTACCAGTACACGTTCGATCACGAACGGCTGTGGCGGAAGAACCTCCGGGACAACGACGGGGACGGTCAGATCACGAACGCCGACGGCGTCGACCTGAACCGGAACTACGACGTCCAGTGGGGCTACGACGACGAGGGTTCGAGCTCGCAGCCGTCGAGCCTGACCTACCGCGGTCCAGCGCCGGCGTCGGAGCCCGAGGTGCAAGCACACCAGGCGCTGATCGATCGGCTCAAGTTCAAGTTCCTGGTCACCTACCACTCGTACGGCCCGCTGCTCCTCTATGCGTACGGGTGGCAGGTCCAGACGCCGACGGCGGACGATCCGCTCTTCGTCGCGTACACCGGCACCGACGCGAATCCGGCGGTGGCGGGCTTCGACCCCGGGGTCGGAGCCGACCTCTACATCACGAACGGCACGACCGACGACTACTCGTACGCGAAGACAGGCGCGCTGTCGTGGACGCCCGAGCTCAACGAGGGGTGCGAGGGCTGCGGGTTCGTGTTCCCAGACGACGAAACGCTCATCGAGGCCGAGTACCAGAAGAACCTGCCGTTCGCCCTCGACCTGGCGAAGTCGGCGCCGAACCCGGCACAGCCGGTGTCGCACCTGGGCAACACGGTCAAGCCGTTCTACCTCGACATGGGCAAGGACGGGAAATTCCTTCCGGACGGGCCCGATCCCGAGAAGACCAACAACCCGGCGAGCGACTTCACGTTCTCGGTCTCGTACGGCGACCCGCAGCCGGTGCGCGTGCTCGCCAAGCGCGACCTGAACGGGGACGGCGCGCCGGACGCCGTTTCGCTGAAGTACCAGATAACGCGGAACGGGGTGGCCCAGGCCGTGCAGACGGCGCCGACGAGCCAGTGGAACGGCGGCGAACGCGGCGAGGTCGGCGACTTCTACTACCACGTGATGCAGGGCGTCGTGGCGGGGACTCAGGCGGGCGACTCCGTGAAGGTGTGGTTCACGGGCGCAGGGCAGACGAGCGAATCGTTCACGTACGCGGCGAAGGTCGAGTCGACGAACCGCGTCCTCGTCCTCGCCGCGGAGGACTACTCCGGCCTGTCGCCGGTGTACAAGTCGAACCCACGGCCGGCCTACCTCTCCTACTACCTGACCGCGCTGGCCGCCGGCGGCTACGGCGCCGACGTCTACGACGTCGACGCGAACGGCCGCGAGGCCCCGAGCGCGCTCGGAGTCCTCTCCCACTACGACGCGGTCATCTGGTACACAGGCGACGACGTCATCACGCGAGAGCCGGGCATGGTGCCCGGCACCGCGTCACGGCTCGCCAACGACGAGATGCTCGCCGTGCGCGCCTACCTCAACGAGGGCGGCCGTCTCCTCTACACGGGCAAGTACGCCGGGCTGGAGCTCGCCCAGGGGTACGAGTTCAACCTGGAGACGAACGCGCCGTGCGACCCCAACAGTGCCGCGGACGGCTGTCAGGATCTGTCCGACGACTTCCTGCAGTACTACCTCGGCGCGTACATCTACAACGAGGACGCGGGAACTACTTCCAAGGGCACGCTGTACGACGTCCTCGGCACGGACAATCCGTTCAGCCCGTTCGGCTGGTCGTTCGGTGCACCGAGCGCCAACAACCAGGATCACTCGGCCTCGTTCATCACGACCAGCGGGATCCTGCCGAAGGCGCAGTTCCCGCAGTTCGACAGCTGGGCGGCCGCGAAGTACGTGCGGCCCGGCGGGCCGTTCGACCCGCACACCGGGACGTACTACACGTACTCGAACATCGCGGACATCAGCTACAAGCGCCTGACGCGGACGATCAGCGTCCCGGCCGGCGGCGGCAACCTCTCGTTCTGGATCTCGCGCGACACGGAGCCCAATTGGGACTTCGTCTTCGTCGAGGCCCACACCGTGGGCCAGAACGACTGGACGACGCTGCCGGACGCGAACGGACACACGAGCCAGAGCACGGGGCCGAACGACCCCGACGAGGCGAGCTGCCCCGCCGGGTGGCGCGAGCTCCATCCGTGGCTCGACCATTACGAGACGCTCAACGCGAACGGTTCCTGCTCGCCGACGGGCACGACGGGAGTCTGGAACGCCGCAACCGGCCGGTCCTCCGGCTGGGAGCAGTGGTCGATCAACCTCGGTGCCTACGCCGGCAAGCAGGTCGAGGTCTCGATCGCGTATGCGAGCGACTGGTCGGTTCAGGGGCTCGGCGCGTTCGTGGACGACGTCACCCTCTCGACCGGCGAGACGACGTCCTTCGAGACCGGTCTCGACGGTTGGACGGCGACCGGTCCACCGGAGGGAAGCGCGCCGAATTCGAACAACTGGGCGCGGATCACCGCCGGCGGCTTCCCCGAGGGCGCCGTCGTGGCGACGCCGGACACCCTGTACATGGGGTTCGGCCTCGAGGGTATCGCGACTCCGGAAGCGCGGAACACGGTGATGCGCAGGTCGATGGACTACCTGCTCCACTGAGCTCGAGAGCGAGTCGAAAAGACACGAGGGCGGGCCCTGGGCCCGCCCTCGTGGGCTTTGCTCAGGACTTGCGGCGCGAGGGTCGCTCGACCTTCGGGATGCGCGGGGCCCGGTACGTACCGATCAGCTTCCGGACGGGCTGGCCCTGGCTCTTGCGCAGCTCCTCGAGCAGCGGCTCGATCCGTTTCTTCGTCTCCGGGGCAAGGCGGACGACCCGTTCGACGAGCTCCGTGGCGGCGGCGACCGTCTTCTCGTCCAGCTTTCGGTTGAGCACCGCGAGGCTCGTCGAGGCCTTCGCCCAAGGCTCAAGTAGGTCGACGGCGAGGCCGAACGCGATCGGGTCGAGCGCGAGCACGCGCGACACGTCGGGCGCCGTCTCTGCGATCGCCTCGGCGATGACCTTTCCGACGGTCGACTGTGCGAGCACGCCGTCGCGGAAGCTCCGCATCATCCGGTCCGCCCGCATCACCTGCCCTGCCGCGAATCCCGGAGCCGCGGCTCCCTCGGCGCTGCTCGTGAAGATTGCGTCCAGGATGCTGCGGATGATGCAGGAGCAGACAGTGTCGAGGTTCAGTTGCGCCATGACGTTGCCGATGTCGAACGCCAGCCCGGTGACGGTGAAGTTGTTCGGGTTCGTTTGCTGCGAGACCCAGCGACCGTTGCCGGCGAAGTAGAGGCCGACGCAGGGGAACGTGCTCTGGATCCGTCCGGCCGTCGTGCCGAACACGAGCGAGCCGGAGTCGCCGGGCAGGCCGAACGCGACCGCCAGGCCGGTGCCCGGTGAATCGATCCTGAACAGGCGCGGCTGACCGGGCAAGCCGAAGGTGACGAGACCGCCGGCCGGGCTGGTCACGTTGGCGGCCAGGAACGGGCCGCCTCCCGGCTGGGTCTGGACGGTGCCGTTCCGGAGTCGCGTTGTCCGGCCTCGCTTCTGGACGCCCAGGCCGGCGGTCACCGTGCCGATCTCGAACGGCGCAGGGGCGATCTGCAGCACCTGGAGGTCGGCGTTGACGCCCGTCGCGAGCGTGCCGATCGCGGCGTCGGTGACGCCACCCACGGTCACGCCGGGGCCGGGCAGCGGGCTGGGCCACCCGCTGATGCCCGTCGTGTTCCCGATCACCCCGCCGCCCCACGGCTGCGTCATCCGCGGATCGGCAGGGATCGTGGACTGGTTCACCGGGTCCGCGACGTGCGCGTTCGTCAGCCAGACGGTGCTCCAGCCGCTACCGCGCGCTGCGCGCGCACAGAACCAGCCGCCAAGGGTGCCGAGAAAGGCCGAGCCGAACGCCCCGATCTCGCAGCCGCCCGGTACCGGTCGGTAGGCGGCGCTGTCCTGGTCCGCGGTGAAGACGGCCGAGGGATCCTCGACGACGTCCGTGCGCACGACCTTGCCGTCCGGAAGTCGAAGCTCGGTCGGCACGAGCGAGGACGGCCCGAGCTGGCTCGGCGGAAGCTTTTGCCTGACAGTCACGACGACCGTCTGCTCGCGGGTTTCCTTTCCCCCGCGTCTGCGTCGCCCCGTCGAAACGGAGACCACGCCCGGCAGCTTCGCGAGCTCGGCTGCGTGCAGTTCCCATGCCGCCTGTGTGTCATCGGACCACGCGACCATCTGGAGCCTCCCTCCCTAGCGTCCTGGGCCTCAAGGGATAGCACGCGAAGCGCGAGCGTGCGTTTGGCAGGCGTGCGCGTTTGCTAGCGTCCCGCAACTCGCCACGACCATGGCGTCATCCGCGTCCGTCTACGCCTTGGGAGTCCCGTGAAGACGTTGCTTCTGGCATGCCTCGCTCTCGTTCCGTGTCTCGCCCCGTTCGGGCAACCATCCGCAACCGGCGCGCAGACGCAGACGTCTGCGGGACCCGTCGCCGCGTTCCCGGGATTTCACGGCGCACCTTCTGCAAGCGCCGTTGCGAGCGGTGACATGAGCTCGGTCAACACGATCGCCGCGAGCGACTTCGATCAGGCGAACGGGCCTGACGTCGCCACCGTGCAAGCGGACGGCATGCTCAACGTCCTCTACAACGACGGCGACGGCAATCTGGGCAACGCGTACCACAACGATTCCGCTAACGCCCTGAACGTCAACGTGGTGTACATCGAAGCCGTGGACCTGAACGGGGATGCGGCTCCCGACGTCATCGCGATGGACACGAGGAACAGCGCCTTTCTGGTCTTCCTGAACAACGGCGACGGCACGTTTGCGCACGCGTCGATCGTTCCGGTCACACCGGCCGGCGGCGCGAAGCTCGCAGGTGGTGGATTGACCGTTGCCGACGTGAACGGCGACGGCAAGCCGGACGTGCTGACGGTCGCACGCCTGTTCAGCCCGAGCACAACTTCGACCACGCTCTCACAACGGACCTTTCTCGGCAACGGCGACGGGACGTTTCAGAACCCGGTTGGTATCGACACGACGGCGTCAGGGAGCTTCTCGCTGGTCGTCGGATCGAACCTCGCGGTCGCCGACATGAACCTGGATGGGAAGCGCGATCTCGTGCTTCAGTTGTTCGGGGGAAGCCCTTCCGCGATCGTCATCGCCTTCGAGGCAGGCAACGGCGACGGAACGTTCCAGACCATCGCGGCTTCGACAGCAGGCGTACGCGCGGGATCACAGGCGGCGTCGAGCCTGCGAGTGAGCGACGTGAACGGCGACGGCGTACCCGATGCAGTCTTCTTGACCTACAGTGATCGCGTCTTCGTGGCACCGGGCCGGCCGGACGGCTCGTTCGGAACTCCGTCTGCCGTGCTCTCCAACATGTCCGCGGTCGCAGTGCTCACGCTCGGCGACGTGAACAACGACGGCGAGCCGGACCTGATCGCCTTCGGCAGCGGACAGCTCGGCGTCTTCCGCGGGAACGGTGACGGAACCTTCGACCCGGCCCCGCTGGGCCAGTACACGGGGGGCTACGGGATCTACCAGCAGCCGGAGCCGGTGGATCTCGACGACGACGGGAATCTGGATCTCGTCTGGCTCGACTACACCAACGGCCGGATCGCGTTGTACTACGGGAGCGGCGACGGCACGTTCTCGGGGGCAAGCCCGATCCATCCTGCGAATCCAGGCAACGCGGAGTGGGCGGGGAACATCCAGGTCATCGCCACCGGCGACTTCAACGCCGACCACAAGCCCGATGTGCTTGCGTACGATTGGCCGCACGCCAGCGCCGGCGGAGCGGCCGATCTCTACGTCGGACTGAACGACGGGAAAGGCAAGTTCTTCTTCAAGCTCGCCGTGCCGAGCGGCGGCCTGCAGGTGCTCGCTCAGCGGTACGGGTCGTTCAGCATCGATGCGGCGACGGCGGACTTCAATGCGGACGGCCGCGCCGACGTCATCCTGCGAACGCAGGTCGGGCTATCCGTGTTGTCGGCCAACGCAGACGGAACGCTCGACACGAACCCCGTCGACGTCGCGTTCCCGGTGCCGATCGCCTGCGGGCCCTTCAACTACGTCAGCGTCGGTGACGCGAACGGTGACGGCTTCCCGGACATCGTCGCGGGCTATGCCCAGAACAGGTTCTGCGGTCCCAGTGCGTCGACGCCTTCGGGGTACTTCGTGCTCCTGGGAGATGGAGCAGGTCATTTCGACGCCCGCTTCACGTCGTTCGGGAACGCGCTGTACTTCGTCAGGCTCGCAGACGAAAACGGCGACGGAAAGGAGGACCTCCTCGTCGCCAATCTGACGTCCGGCAGCGGATTCGCTCTTGACGTCGTGCCGGGGAACGGAGACGGGAGCTTCGACACGTCCCGAGTCTCGGTCCCGATCGCGAATCAGTTCATCTCGAACATCCTGGTCGGCGACTACAACGACGACGGCAAGCAAGACGTCGCGCTTTCCACGAGCGGCACGGTCGCTCCCGGCGGCTCGGTCGTTCCCGGAACGCAAGGGGTGTTGCTGATGCCGGGTGCCGGTGATTTCACCTTCGGCGCCCCGACTCTGATTCTCCACGGTTTGAGCTCGATCTGGAACGGAACCGCATTGAGCGATCTCAACGGCGACGGCAGGCCCGACCTCGTCTTCGCGACTTACGCTGCAGCGCAGAAGTACATGCCTGACTTTGGGATGGTGGTCGCCCAGAATCTTGGCGGCGGCGAGTTTGGTCCGGCGCTGAGCAACGTCGTCCCGCTCTCAGTGACGGGGAGGAACCTGACCGTGTTCGTCGCTGACTTCGATGGCGACAAGGGTCCGGATGTGCTTCTGGGATCCGGCACGTCCAGCCCACTGTTCCTGAATCCGTGCGGCGTAAAGAACAAGGGCATCGACGACGCCGAGGACAGCGCAAGCGGCAACGGACAACGCGGCATCGACACGGCGAAGTCGATGCAGTGCGCCCACAGGTCGAAGTAGTTGCGTTAGGTCATTCAGGGAGGGGTTTTAGATGGCCGCAGAAGTCGCGAAATACCACATCCTGTTCTACGGAAGCCCGAGCGGGTACCAGACGAACCGCGCTCAGATTGCGCTGTATGACAGCAGCGGGAACACGGTTGCCTTCGTCCGCTTCAACGATCCGGGCATGTTCTTCGAGAACGACTACGAGAGCGGCGGGATCATTCGCATGCATCTACCGTCTGCGATGTTCGAGAACGTGCTCGACGTGCTTCGGAACGAGAAGCCGATCTACATCTACTTCGCTGCGGGGCGCGCATTCCTCGCAACGTCGTTGGAGCCCGTCGGCGAAGAGGAGCTGTCGCCCTAGGCCGACTCGTCTGGCACTTCGTGCTCCGCGAGCCACGCCTTCGCGACGCGCTTTTGCGCCCTGGTGAGCCACGCCTCGGCGACCAAGTCTTGCAGTTCGTCCCGATCGAGCCTGCGCAGGTCCGGGATACGCAGCAACACGGCGGCGTACCCGTCGAAATGGGGTGTCGTGAAGAATACGTCTCGGGTGTCGGCGAGCATCAGCTCCTTCACGCCCAGGTCGGCGACGCGGAACATCAGCACGTCGTCGAGCCGCTCGCCGGTGCGCGGATCGAGAGCGTCGCGTCGCCGGCTGCGATGGCAGCAGAAGAGCTTGCCGTGTACGAAGTACGACGGCCGGCCGTCGTCGGACACGTCCTTGGTCGTCTGCGGCAATTCCAGCGCGAGCTCGTCGAGGTCAGCCATCGTCGACATGAAGAGAGACTTGCAAATCGCCCTTGGCTTCGTGCTCAGTCGCGCGGGAGCGGAGCTGCTTCCGGCGCGCGTATCCGCCGCGGCACGTCGACTCGGCCGATCAGGGCCACGAGGTCGGCGCTCAACTGGTGGACGCGTTCCGGACGCGGGTGGAATGGGACGTGAACCTCGGCGACCGGTTCTTCGACCGCGTGCTCGACCTCGCCCGTCCACTGCTCTCGCTCTTCCCAGCGACACGTATCCGCGTCGCGGACACATTCGGAGCGCTTGAACTCGCATTCCAGCTTGCCGCCTTTGATCTCTGCGGTGATCGCGACGTCCACACGCTCGTTCGCGGCGAGCCATTGCTCGATCTCCGCTGCCAGTCGCTCTCCGAGCGGCTCGACGAGTGCGCGGACGCGCCGCCGCCGCCGAAGACGGTGCGCCCACAACGCACGATTCAGCTTGTCGACGATCGCGCCGTCGAGCGACTTGCGGCGTTCCTGGTCGTCTTCGCCGCAGGCAGCGAGCTCGAGCTTCTCGATCTTGCGGAACGCAGGCTTCAGCTTGCATTCGCCGCGGAGCACGTGCGTCTGTGGTACCTCGCAGGTGTGGGGCCGCTCTCCGTCCGCCTCGTCTTGCCAGCGCGCTCGCACGCGCAATTGCCGGCCGCGAAGCGTGAACCCCAGGCCGACCGAGAGGGCGAGGAGGAAGCCACCGCCCGCAGCTAGGAGAACGAGCCACGACCGGTGGTGCGGAGGCAGCGGCAGCGTCACCTCGGCCGACGTCTCGTTGTTCGCGAACACGCGCTCGCGAGGGACCGGTTCGGCCCGCAGGCGGAACGCCGCCGTGTCTCCGCGGGCCTCCTTCGGTACGCGGACGACGAGCTCGACGGGCATCGTCGCGCCGGCCTCGAGCCCAGCCAGCGTCTCGGTGCGCTTCGACCACCCAGCGGGTGCGAGGAGCTCGAGCCGGATCGCGCCGGCTCGGGCCTTGCCGACGTTTGCGACGACCGCTTGGGCGAACAGCTTGTCCTCCGCGACTCGCAGGCCGAGTCCGGATACCGCGAGGTCGGGAAGCGTGAGCGGCGGCTTGATCCGCACCTGACGCCGCGTCGTATTGTTTTCGGGACGATCGCCGGCGACCTGATCGATTGCGATAGTGAGTTCGACGGTCTGTCCCTCTGCCGCACGCGGCACCGTCAAGGAAAGCGGGACGATCGCCGAGGCTCCGGCCGCGAGCGGAGCCAGTCGCCCGCCGGCGGCGTCCCAGCCAGGAGCCGACGCATGCACCTGCGTCGCTGCGGCGTCCGCGCCGCCGACGTTCTCCACGCTCACGTCCAACCTCAGCGAGCGGCCGCGGCGAGCCGTGTCGACCGAGGCGATGGAGAGGTCTGGCGTGCGCGCCGGCGGCGGGATCTGCACGCGCACCCGGGTCGTGTTGTTGTCCGGCGAATCGCCCGGCACCGGAACGATTGCAACCGCGAGGTCCACAGTGTTTCCCTGCGCTGAGCGCGGCACCGTCAGCGAGAGCTTCACACGCCTCGACGTTCCGGCTTCGAGCGCAGCCAGCGGCGTGCTCGCCGACCGCCAACCGGGAGCCGAGGCATTGACCTGCGTCGCTGCTGCGCCCGTGTTGCCGATGTTCTGGACGCTGACATCCAAGCTCAGCGTCTCGCCGTTGCGCCTTCGCTCCACCGTGCCGATCGCCAAGTCCGGCGCGATTTTCACCGGCTCCGGCGTGAGGTCGTTATTCGTCTCGTCCGCCTCGGTGAGGACATCGGCCTGGTCGACTGTCAAGGTCACGGTGACCGGCCCGACACGCGCCCGCTCTGGAACCGCAAGCGTCGCCTTCACGGGTGACGACGCGCCTTCTGCAAGTGCGGGCACCGTCGCCGTGGTCGAGAGGCCGTTCGCCGCGACCGTGAGCGTCGTGGGCACCGCGTCGTCCTCGGCTCCCTTGTTGGCCACCACCGCGTCGACGACGACCGCGTTGCCGTTCGAAACGTGGAGCACGGCGCTCTCGATCACGAGGTCTGCGAGGGCTGGCAAGAACGCTTTCGTCTTGGCGTCGTTGTTCGACTCGTCCAACTCTGGAACGTCGTTCGCCGGATCGACCGTCAGCGTGACCGGTTGCCCCGTTCCGCGAAGGTCGGCTGGGATCGCTTCCTTGAGCGTGAGCGCAACCGGATCCTTCAGGGTCACTGCCGGGAGCGGCTCCGGAGGCAGTGCCACCTTGCCGATCGTGACCTGCATCGTTGACTGTTCAGCGTCAGCGGTGCCTTCGTTGGCAACCTCGCCGGTGATCTGGAGGCGGCGGCCGTCCTCGATCACCGTCGCCTTCAGCCGGCTCGGCCTGAGATCGGGGCACAGCGGACGCCGCAAGCCGCTTAGGCAGCTTGGATCGGGCGCGGCGCTCGCTGCGCCGCCGGCGAACAGAAGGAGAGCCGTGCCACACGCGGCTGCCGACCAGGCAACCATCCGTACTGCCCGCGAATTGGGCAACGAGGCCGCAGCGCAGATCGGAGAGCTCATTACACCTCCTCGCGCTGAAGACGATCGTCCCACTGCGGGCGCGTGTCGTCAAGAGCGCGGGCTGAGGCGAGGTCGAGTCGAGTGAATTAGTAGCGCCGGCCGGACGGCTTGTTCAGCCGACCGTGTACCACGTAGATCGGCAACGCGACGCCGAGCGCGAAAAACACGCTCATTCCCCATGCCGTCGCGTGGCGGCTGCCGCGCTTGGTCGCGTGCAGGAAGATGAGGATCGCCGCGGTCGTATCGAGCGCCCAGGCGATCAGAAACGTCGGTGTCGTTAGCGCAGCGGTCGCGAGCATCCAGCCAACCTAGCTGCGCCTATGGCTTTTCGCTGTTCGGCTGTGGCCGGCCTCCGACCCCGTCCGGGGCCAGCGTTCGGACCCTGCGCGATCATCGCGTCGGCGTACTCGTCCATGAACGACCAATGCTTCTCAACGAGCTTTTCGCGTAGTGGGCGGAAGAAAAGATCGATGTCGAATACCTCAGCGGCGGCAGGCGGCGGACACCGCGATCACCCGGTCACCACCGGCCCGTTCTTGTGCTGCGCCCGAAGCCGGCGGCGTAGCCGGCCGAGGCCCGTCCGGCCGGCGATCGCGACCGCGGTCACGATCGCCGCGCCGGCCGGGGCGAGTTGCAGGACGCTTTCCTCGACGGGGATCCCGGCGATGTGGGCGAGGGTCATTGGAAGATCTCGGTGGTGCAGTCGCCGTTTTGGAGGCGCACCTCGTGTGCGCGGGCGGGGCCTTCGGGGCGGTCGTGGAAGTCGACGAAGAAGTCGCGGTCGATCTCCATGCCCCCGTTGGGGTGGCAGTCGATCCGCAACAGCCACGAGCGCAGTTCCGGATAGAACTGGTTGTCCCAGGTCGAGTAGAGCGAGTTGGTGACGTAGAGCCGGCGACCGTCGTAGGAGAGCTGGAGCATGTTCGGGCCGCCGCTCAGCTCCCGCCCGGCGTCGCTCGGCTTGCCGAGCACGCCGCCGAGCCAGAGCCGGCCGGTCAGCCTCGGCTTGGCCGGGTCGGAGACGTCGTACTGGCAAAGGTCGCCGTGCAGCCAGTTGACGAAGTAGAGGAAGCGGTCGTCCATGGAGAGGACCAGGTCGGTGATCAGACCGGGAACCGGAAACGGCCAGCCCTCGAGCTCGACGCTCTCCACCTCGATCACCGGTGCCGCCGCCCAGGAGCCGTTCCTGCGGTCGAAGTGCCACATCACGCTCGACAGCGCGGCGCCGACGAAGCCCTGCTCGGCGTCGGGGTCGTGCAGCCAGCGCACTTCGAGGGGAACGAGCCCCTTCTCGCCGAGGTCGACCGTCTGCTGCAGCGTCCGCGCCTCGAGATCCCAGAAGTGGATGCGCTGCCCGTAACGTCCGGCGCCCACGTCCTCGAGATCGAAGCCCTTCTCGTAGGCGTTCGGCTCGCCGAACTCGCTGGAGACGAGGACGCTCTTGCGTGGCTGGTACCAGAAGTCGTAGTTCAGCGACGGTGTCTCGCCGCCGTTCTCCCAGCGGCCCTTGAGCTCGAACGTCTTCGCGTCAAGGACGGCGAAGCCGCCGGCGCCGTTGCCGTCGGCGTCGCCGAGCATCGCGACGACGATGTTGTCGCCGGGCATGCAGTGGACGGTGTGCGGGCGCGTGTAGCCGGTCTCGCGGACGACTTCCGCCGGCTCGATCACCTTTTCGATCCGCGGCCGGCGCGGGTCGTCGGCCACGTTGACGATGTGGAAGCGCGAGGAACGGAAACCGGGGACGATCAGGTGGGAGCGGTCGGGGCCGTGGCAGGCCGAGGAGCAGCGGTTCCAGCCGAAGTGGTGGAGCTCGTCGCCGACGTTGGGCATCGGCATCTCGTGGACGATCGCGCCTTTCTCGGCGTCGACGACGGCGATGAAGTCGGGCGCCTCGACACCGGTGCCCTCGCGTAGGCAGGCGAGGTAGAGAAACTCCTCCTGCGGCGCCTGCATCGCCTCCTTTGGCGAGCTGTGGAAGGAAGCGGGCTTGTCGTGTTGTCCGTGCATCGGTGCTCCTTTCATGTAGCGGCTGTCGTTCGGCGCGGGCGCGGCGCCCGCGGCGTTCGTCCCTTGCCCTCTTCGAGCAGCGGCGCGATCAACGCCGCCGCCCGTGCGGCGCCGTCCGACTCGACCGGCCGATAGTCGACCTCTTGTCCGATCGTCTCGGCGATCGCCGCGGCGATCGTCTCCGGCGTCTCGCTCTCGAAGTCCATACAGCGCCCGGC
>WNFZ01006975.1_pt1 | contig 13606 bp, 9 predicted proteins | sample 5400081 | NCBI WGS metagenome assembly WNFZ01 (sample SAMN13153365, study PRJNA577476) | soil metagenome | isolation source: 80 cm soil or saprolite under grassland replicate 1 | place: USA:California | collected 2016-06-15
CAGCTTGACCGCGGCGCCGGGGCCGACCACCGAGCTCCTCGAAGTCTTGACGAAGTGCCAGGGCTTCTCGCCGAGATCCTTCATCGTCGGTCCCGGCTCCCGCCCTTGAGCGCGCGCCATCTCGGCCATGTGGTCGGTGTAGTTCGCTCCGGCGCAGTAGATGTTGCCGGGATAGAGCACCGGCGCGAGCAGCCTGGCGCGCTTGAGCGGCACGCCCTTCGCCCTGCTCTTGCCGGCGGCAATGCGCCTGGCGGCCGCGGCGAACGCGCGATCGGCCCTGCTCCAGTCCTGCAGCGCTCCCAGGACCGAGGACCACGCGGCCTGCCCGGTGAGTCGGGCCGCGTCGTAGACCTGGTCGCCGACGAGAATCCCGGCGCGCGCCTCGCGGCCGGATTGATAACTCAACAGCTTGTAGCTCATCCGGTTCTCTTCAGGCAAAGGCGCGCTTCATGCGCCTGATCCAGTCCTCGAACGCGAGCATCTGGTCGGTCATGATCTTGCGGGTGGGCTCGTCGTTGAGCTTGCCGTCGGGGCCGAACTTGGTCTGCGCCATGCCGATGAAGATCTCGGGCTTGGCGAGCCAGTGCACCCCGAGGCCGTCGAGGATGCGGCGCAGGTCGTATTGCCCCCTCGCGCCGCCGAGCGGCCCTCCGGTCGCGCTCAATACGGCCGCGGGCTTGTTGTTGAACGGTTGAGGCTGAAACCGCGACATCCAGTCGATCGCGTTCTTGAGCGGGGCCCCGACCGACCAGTTGTACTCGGGCGAGGCGAACAGCAGCGCGTCGGCCGCCAGGATTTCATCGCGCAGCTTCGTGACCGAAGCCGGGAAACCCTTCTCCTGCACGTCGAAATTGTAGATGGGCAGATCTCCGATGCCGGTGATGCGGAGCTTGAGGCCCGGAGGCATCAGCTCCCCCGCGACCTTGAGCGCCGCCATGTTGAAGGACTTCTGCCTGAGGCTGCCGCAAATGCCGAGGATTTGAAACGTTGCTTGCGTATTCACGTCTTCTCGCTGTCAGTTGAAAATCGGGTTCCCGCTCGAAGCGCCTATCGCCTCATCGCCGCTTCGTAGAAGCTCGGATCATAGTATTTCTCCGGATCGGTCAGGCTCTTCTGCGGCTTGCCGTATTTCGTGCGCAGCGCGAGCACCGTTTTCACCCCTTCCATGTCTATCCCCGCCTTCATCTGGAATCCGTCGGTCGGGCTGAGCAGCACGCCATAGGCGGTCTGCGCGGCCTGCGCGTTGGCGCTCGGCAGGTTCTTAAGAAAAATCGCGATGGCCTCATCCCTGTTCCGGGAATCGTAGAGCCAGTCGACCGCGTCGCTGAATGCACGGATATAGCCGATCACCGCCTCGCGGTTCTGCTCCGCCCAGGCCTTGCGCGCGCCGCCCACCAGTCCCTGGTAGCGCCCGAGCACGTCGGTCGCGTTCGCTAGGCGGTTGAAGCCGCGCGCCTCGGCCTGCACCTCGAACGGCGACAGCAGCAGCGTGCCGGCGTGCTTCTTCTCCATCAGCGCCTGAAACCGCTGCAGCACGCCTCCCGCGGCGGCGGTCGCATAGTCGCGGTCCTTCAGCAGTCCGTTGCGCTCGAGGATTTCCAGAAGGACGAAAGCGTAACCCGTCGTGAGCGCGTCCACCGACAGCGTCTTTCCGCGCAGATCGCCGAAGCTCTTCACCTCCGGGACGGTGACGAGCCGCAGGAAGCCGTTGTCACCGCCCATGAACGCGAACAGATCCGGACCGGGCTTCGGCACCTCGCCCTGCCCTTCGCGGTAAGCGATGAGGTTGTCGATCGCCGTCATCGCGATATCGAACTTGCCGTCGATGAGGTTGGTCAGCTGAAACACCGAGCTCGGCGTCGGGGTGAGCTTGACCTCGATCCCGTTTTTTGCGAACAGCCCCCTCTCCTGCGCGACCCAGATCGGCCAGTTGAAGCCGCCGGGAAAGACGATGACGCTGACGGGCTTGGGCGGCGCTCCTACGCACGAGGCGAACGCCAGTGCCGTCGCGGCCACGACGAAACGGGCGATTCGCGTCATGTCTCCTCCTTGTCGATCGGCTGCGAACTTGCCGGGGCGGCTGTTGCGGGATTCTTGTCCGGTGAGCAGGCGAGCCCGGTCATGCAACGGTCTTGAGCGCCGCGCCCTTCCTGCCGGTCTCGCGCTCGCCCTTGCGAAACTCCGGGACGTCCGGCAACGAGCCCCACATGCAGAACGACTCGGGCGCGAAAGGGAACTGCCTCGGCCGGTGCGCGGCTTCCTCCTCGGGCAGGATGTGCTTCACGCCGACCGAGTATTCGTAGACCATCTTGTCGGGTCCCTCGAAGTAAAGGAAGCAGGCCGACGAGGAAGGATGCCGCCCGGGCCCGAAGACGATTTTCACGCCCTGGTCGCGCAGGAAATAATACGAGCGCATCACGTCGTCGAAGTCCTCGACCTGGTGGTTGATGTGCTGCACGCCCGGATGGGGCGAGGGAAACAAGGCGAGCGTGTGATGGATCGTGTTCACGCGCAGCAGGGGCGCATCGCCGATCCAGTCCGACACCCGGGCGTTCAGGAGCCGCGTCCAGAACGCCTCGTCTCTCGGAGCGTCGGAGGTGCGCAGCCCGATGTGGCTGAAATGCGTGATTCCGGCGTCGCGCGACGGAAAGTAGCGCGGCCCGGAATGGAAGGGCCGCACCACGATCTCGATCTTGTTCCCGGTCGGGTCCTTGAAGGCGAGGAACTGCTGCACCCGGCGCAGCTCGCACTCGTTCTTGGCGCCGTAGTGCACCGGGTGTCCTGCCTTTTCGATCTCCGCGCCCGCCTTGTCGAAGTCGTCCCGGTTCTTGAGATCAAAGGCGATGACGTGGTCGGAAGGGTCGCCCTCAAAATAGACGAGCGTGTGGTCGCGCGTGTCGCCGCGCGCTGAGACCTTGTCGCTGCGGAAATAAGCGGCCTTGCCTTCCCGGCCCACGAGCTGCAGGCCGACGATCTTGGTCGCGAATTCGACCGCGGACTCGAGGTCCGGCGTGCCGATCCGCAGGTAGCGGATATCGTGGAGATTGACCATTCTTCTACCCTCGCCACCGCTTCGTCATTCCCGCGAAAGCGGGAATCCAGCGACTTTTGCCCGGAACGACGCTGGATCCCGGCTCGCGCTGCGCGCGTTCCCCGATAGAGTCATTCGGGGGCAGGCCGGGATGACGAAATTCGCTTGCGCTCATTTCGTCATTTCATCAAGGGCATGCCGAAGTTGGCGCCGGGGTTCACGCCCTCGCGCCAGCGCGCGGTCACCGTCTTGATCCGGGTGTAGAAGCGCACGCCTTCGGGCCCGTGCTGGTTCATGTCGCCGAAGATCGAGTGCTTCCAGCCGCCGAAGCTGTGAAAGGAAAGCGGCACCGGGATCGGCACGTTGATGCCGACCATGCCGCAAGCGACCTTGTGCGTGAAGTTGCGCGCCACGTCGCCGTTCCGGGTGAATATTGCCACGCCGTTGCCGTATTCGTGATCCGAAGGCAGCGCGAGCGCTTCCTCGAAATTCTTCGCCCGCACCACGGAGAGCACCGGCCCGAAGATCTCCTCCTTGTAGATGCGCATCGAGGGCATCACCTTGTCGAACAGGCTGCCGCCGAGGAAGAAGCCGTTGGGGTGCTCGGACACTTTGAAGTCGCGCCCGTCCACAACGAGGCTTGCGCCTTCCTTCAAACCGAGATCCACGTAGCTCTTGACCTTTTCGCGGTGCTCGCGCGTCACCAGCGGCCCCATCTCGGATGAATTGTCCGTCGAGGGCCCGATCTTCAGCTTCCTGATCTTCGGGGTCATCGCTTCGACCAGCTCGTTCGCCGTGCGGTCGGTCACCGGCACCGCCACCGAAATCGCCATGCAGCGCTCGCCCGCGGAGCCGTATGCTGCCCCCATCAACGCCTCGGCTGCAACCTCGATGTCTGCGTCGGGCATCACCACCATGTGGTTCTTCGCGCCGCCAAGTGCCTGCACGCGCTTGCCGTTGACCGAGCCGGTCGCAAAAACGTACTTGGCGATCGGCGTCGAGCCGACGAAACTCACCGCGGCGACGCGCGGATCGGTGAGCAGGGTGTCCACCGCCTCCTTGTCGCCGTTGATCACGTTCAGCACGCCAGGAGGCGCGCCCGCCTCGAGCATCAGCTCAGCGAGGCGCAGCGGGCACGAAGGGTCTTTCTCGGAAGGCTTGAGGATGAAAGTATTGCCGCAGGCGATCGCCATTGGGAACATCCACATCGGCACCATCGCCGGGAAGTTGAACGGGGTGATCCCCGCGCACACCCCCAGCGGCTGGCGCAGCGAGTACAGGTCCATCCCGGTCGAGATGTTGTCCGAGTACTCGCCCTTCATCAGGTGCGGAATGCCGCAGGCGAACTCGACCACTTCGAGGCCGCGTTGGACCGAGCCCTTGGCGTCGGAGAGCACCTTGCCGTGCTCGGAGGCGATCAGGACCGCCAGCTCGTCCATATGCCGCTCGATCAGCTCCTTGAAGCGGAACATCACGCGCGCCCGCGTCACGGGTGAAGTCTCCGACCAGCCGGCGAAGGCCTCTTTCGCATTTGCAATCGCGCGCTCGACCTCGGCCTTCGAGGCTAAGGGCACTTTGCCCGCTGGCGCCCCCGTCGTCGGGTTGAACACGTCGCCGAAGCGGCCGCTTTCGCCGGAGACGTGCTTGCCGCCGATGAAGTGGCTCAGTTCGCGGACTTTTGCGAGTGCGGCGTCACGGGTATTCATGGGAATCTTCTTGGATGGGCAGCGCGGCCAATTATAACTGGATTCCGCGGGGGTCCTGCCAGCATCAGAAGCGGCCCCACCCGTTTACTCGTCGCCTATTGCCGCCGCAGGGCAAAGCCTTCAAGCGGTAGAGCGTAAATTCTACTAAACCCCTCTCAGTCGCGTATCAGCTTCCGCAATCGTAGTTGCAGTTGCTCCACCATAAACGGCCGTCGCCGCGCGCCCGCAATCGGCTGATCTCCATCTGTTCCGGACAGGACCCTAGCAGTCAGCGGGTCAATGTGTAAAGGTACTTTAGTGCCGACGGGGCTTTGATCATAAGCCCCGCATTCCCCTCCAAGTTCAACAAATTCCATCCAACGCACGCCGTCATTCTGCGTTAAGGGGTCGGTGTAATTGCAAAACCCACTAACCAGCGACCATCGCCATTCTGAGGAATCCAGGCATAGTCGGTCTTGCCGTCGCCATTGAAGTCGCCCAATTGCATGAATTGCGGAACGCTGCCGTTATACACGACCATCCCGTTGGGAAGGGTTGCCGGTAATGCCGGGGCGTTATAGTCGGGTACCGTGAAGCCGGTGCCGGTGCTGTAGGCGATCAACAAACGGCCGTCACCATTCTGGGGAATCCAGGCGTAGTCGGTCTTGCCGTCGCCATTGAAGTCGCCCAATTGCATGAAATGCCGAATGCTGCCGTTATACGTGACCATCCCGTTGGGAAGGGTAGCCGGTAATGCCGGAGCGTTATAGTCGGGTACCGTGAAGCCGGTGCCGGTGCTGTAGGCGATCAACAAACGGCCGTCGCCATTCTGGGGAATCCAGGCGTAGTCGGTCTTGCCGTCGCCATTGAAGTCGCCGACGTGCATGAATTGCGGAACGCTGCCGTTATACGTGACCATCCCGTTGGAAAGGGTTGCCGGTAATGCCGGGAGGTTATAGTCGGGCACCGTGAAGCCGGTGCCGGTGCTGTAGGCGATCAACCAGCGGCCGTCGCCATTTTGGGGAATCCAGGCATAGTCGGTCTTGCCGTCGCCATTGAAGTCGCCGAATTGCATGAATTGCGCGATGCTGCCGTTATACGTGACCATCCCGTTGGGAAGGGTTGCCGGTAATGCCGGGGCGTTATAGTCGGCGAGCGTAAAGCCGAAGTTCCCGTTCGACCAGACGATTAGCGTGTTTGAGGTCGCAGAAGTGAACCCGCAACACGAACCTGTAAATTGGGCAACGAAATTGATATTGCCTATTGCATTTACCGGAGGAGTGGTGAAGCTGTAGTTTGACGTCGCACTGCCAATTGCCACTGTGCCTACTGTCGTACCGTTTTGCTGGATAACGGCAGACCCTGTCGGTTGCGCGGTGCTGCTGCCAGTGCCGTAATAGGTATAGGGACCCTGATAATAATAAGGGAAACAACTCTCTGCATCGGGATCGTAGTAGTACACCTCATAGCCGGGTTGCTCACAAACTTCCGTAGTCGACACTCTTGGTACCGTTATCCCAAGGACCTCTCCTTGTACCTTGGTAAGGGGATTAGGCCCTTGGGAAGCAAGACTAATACTTGTGTTCTGAGTGACAGCGTACCCAAGCGTGTAGGGTGCGGGAGGGATTTGGCATATGTTGGGTTCGTAGGAGGGACAAGAAGCGCGGGCTAGAAGAGGGACAAACAAGAAGAAAACTAATGCACTACATTTAGCTAGCGTCACCGCGATCGTCTTGTACATGGAGCCTCTCCTGTTAATCTCCTCGCGCCCGTGCGTTCCATCCAGATGTCAGCGCACTTGAGGCGGGGACTTGTTCAGAATTTTTCTGGTCGTATTACTGTTTTTTCCGCTGGTGTCTTTCAAGAAACAAAATAAAAATAGCTGACGCTTTCGGTATCGCCCCAGGCCGAGGACGACCACCTGTTTGCCTTGTGCGTACGCTGAAAGCAGTCCCTGTTCTGCAGCCGGTGCTCCGTTGATGACGAATAGGCCAGCGAAGGTGGCGCAAACTGGAAACGAGTCACGGAAACTCCAGCCGAACGAACGCCATGATGCCTCCCCTTTTTGCTCGAGTCCCTATCCTCTACACGTGCTAAGGCTCAGAGCATTATGCTATTCGTATGGAGCTATCGTCAAATCTGGTGTACGCGGGTTGATCAAGCGGCGGCCCTGCGTGGTGCATGATTGTGGGGCTTGGAAACTCGTTGCTGCATTTCAATTCCGTCGCGGAAGGTCGCCCCTACGATCACGACCTTCTGATATGCTTGGCCGCGAAACAGGAGCTCCGCCTCGCGGTCCACCCGGACGATACGCCAGGTCGTGACGCGCCGCTTCGACCACAACCACGACCGCCGCGAGCACCATCGCGTAGGTGAACCCCAACCGGCTCGAACGGGGCAGATCGCGTGTTGCGGACCTTTCCCCCACCCGAAGCCCCATCTTCCACGTGGATGTCCGCGCTCGAGGTGACGGCCGCGAACCTATTGGACCGTCGCCCCGGAATCGCGGACGACCTTCCCCCATTTGTCGTAGTCGGCCTTGACGTAGGCGCCGAACCCCTCGGGCGTGTCCGGGTCGGGCTCCATGCCGGTCGGGGCGAGGAGCTTCTTCACCTCGTCGGTGCGCACGAGCTTCCCGATCTCGCCGTTCAGCTTCGCGATGATTTCGTGCGGCGTGCCGGCCGGAGCGAGCATGCCGATCCAGACGAGGGCCTCGTAGCCCGGCACGCCCGCTTCCGCGATGGTCGGCACGCCGGGCATCTCGGGGGAGCGCTTCGCCGTGCTCACCCCGAGCGCTTTCAGCCTTCCCGCTTTCATGTGCGGGATCGCGATCGGCGTTCCGACGAAGCTCACCTTGACGATCCCCGACATCAGGTCCTGCTGCGCCGGCCCGCTGCCCTTGTACGGCACGTGGTTGAGCTTGATCCCGGCCATGTACATGAAGAGCTCCGTGACGAGATGCTGCGCGCTGCCGTTGCCCGAGCTCGCGAAATCGATCTTGCCGGGCTGCTTCTTCGCAGCCGCGATCAGCTCCTTCACGGAATTCACCCCGAGCGAAGGATGCACGACCAGGACATACGGCCCGGAGGCGATGCGGATCACGGGCGTGAAGTCGGCGAGCGCGTCATACGGCATGTTCTTGTACACGTGCGGGGTGATCACGAAAGGCGTCGCCGTGAGCAGCAGCGTGTATCCGTCGGGCTTCGCCTTTGCGACGAAGTCGGTGCCGATCGTGCCGCCCGCGCCGGCCCGGTTCTCGACGAAGAACTGCTGTCCGAGCGTCTCGGAGAGCTTCTGGGCGACCATGCGCCCCGGGATATCGGTCGTGCCTCCCGGGGAGAGCGGAATCACGATGCGCACCGGGCGCGTCGGATAGCCTTGCGCAGCCGCCACCGACGCGAACAGCAAGCCGCACGCGGCAAAGCCGGACAATGCTCTCTTCGCCGTCTTCAGGGTGTCCTCCCCGATCCCCGGGTCCCGACTCACGCCTCACCCCCGGTACGCCGGCTCAGGCTGCGAGAAGAACGAGTGCAGGATGTGGTACACCGTCAGGTAGTTTTTCTGCTGGAAGCTCGCGTGCGAGACGCCCGCCATCACCGCGAACTGCTTGTCCGGATTGGGCAGCCGCTTGAAAAATTCGATCAGATCCTCGACGGACGCGATCCCGTCCCACTGCCCGCGCATGACGATCGTGGGGACCGCGATTTTGGCCGGATCGACGATCGGGAGCTTCGAGCACATGTCGACGTAGCTCCCGGTCGGCACCGAATCGTCCAGCGCGACGATGGCCTCGGCAAAAGCGTCGACGGTCGCCTTGTCCGCGGTGCCGGGATGATCGCGCTCGAAGATGCTGTGCACGAAGGCGCGGTCGATCGGCCGGCGGTTCTTCGCCGAGAACTCGGGCAGCTTCTTCCTGCGCTCGGCGAGCGTGGGGCTCCCCTCGCCGGTCCACACGAAGGCGTCGAGCGCAAGGCGCGCCACGCGCTCGGGGTGCGCTTGAGCGAACAAGGCCGCCCGAAGCGCGCCCGAGGAGATCCCGTAGACCAGCAGCTTGCCCGCCCCGGTGCTCTTGAGAATGTATTCGCTGCCGGCGGCGAGATCATCGGCGCCGTTGGCGATGTCGCAGTTGATCGCGCGCGACTTGTCCGAGCGCCCGTAGCCCTCGTGGTCCATGCACCAGGTGTCGAAGCCGCGCGCGGCGAACCAGTCCATCGCCGAGGAATCGGGGCGCCCGGGCACGTGCAGGTCGAAAGTCGGCTGCGAGGCCATCGAGGAGCCGTGCACGAAAAGCACCGTGCCCCGTTTCCGCGTCCCGGCGGCGGGCGGCTTTTGCCAGAGAAACAGCCGGACGCCGTGCGCGCCGCCCTTGCGGGCCCAGTGCTCTTTTCCTGAGACCGGCGCACGCGCTGCGGATGCGACCTGATTCACGTCAACTCCTGCGGAAAAGGCAAAGTTTAACACCGGGAGCCCGCGCGATGCGGGCGGAACGCCGGTAGCCCGGGTCACGAACAATCGAACAGCAGCAGCTCGGCCGCGGCCCCGGTCGAAGTGCCGAAGGCGATCTTGCCGCGGCCGCGCAGCATGACGCGGTCGCGGCGCAGCAGCACCTCGCGGTCGCCTTCGATCTCGACGTAGGTGCCGTTGGTCGATTCGTCGATCAGGAAGAACTGCATGCCGCTCCTCTCGATGCGCGCGTGATTGCGCGAAGCCGTCTTTTCGCCTACCACGACGTCGCAGGTCGCGTCGCGGCCCAGCGTGAGCACGGCCTTCTCCCGCGGAAAATCCACGGTGCGCTCGCCGATTTCCAGAGTCAGCCTCGCTTCGATGCGGGCGCTCGAGGCAAGGCCCGCCAGCTGCGTCGCGTCTTCGGTGTCGCCCCACATCAGCTCGAACACGCGCACCGCTTCCTGCTTGCCCTTCACCGGGATCGTGTCCAGGTCGCGCAGGTTGATCCGCTGGGTGTCGGACAGCGTCTTCGCGGTGGCGCCGCTGGTGAGAATCTGGCCGCCCTTCGCGAGCCCGGCAAGCCGCGCCGCGGTGTTCACGCCATCGCCCCAGAAATCGCTCTTTTCCTCGAGCACCCGCCCGTAATGAAACCCGATGCGGATCGCGAGCGTGACGCCTGCGGTCGGAGGCATGGCGTTCACGCGCTGCTGCATTTCCCGGGCCGCGGCGCAGGCGACCTCGGGCCTGCCGAACACCACCATCAGCTCGTCGCCGATCGTCTTCACCACTTTCCCTTCCCATTTCGCCACGACGGCGCGCAGCTCGCCGAGGCAGGCCTCGATCATCTTCGCCGCGGGCTTGTCGCCGAGCTTTTCGTACAGCGCGGTGCTGCCGCTCACGTCGGCGAACAGGATCGCACGTTCCTTGGAGACGAGGGTCATCGCGACGGACTTGGGTTCGCGCCCGCCCGAAAGTGCATGGGCTGCGGCGCATTTTGGCAACGGCCGGTTTGTCGGCAGCGGCAGGCAGTTCGCGAAGATCAATCCGGTGGACGGCAGCGTGGTCGCGCAGGTGCACGAGGCCGACCGCGCGATGGTGGACGAGGCGGTGCGCTCGGCGAAGGCCGCGCTGAAAGGCCCCTGGGGCAGGATGGCGCTGCAGGCGCGCGTCGACCTGCTGCGCAAGATCGCCGAAGGCATCGAGAAGCGCTTCGACGATTTCGTCGCAGCCGAGGTCGCCGACACCGGGAAGCCGGTCTCGCTCGCGAGCCACCTCGATATCCCGCGCGGAGCCGCCAATTTCCGGGTGTTCGCCGATATCGTGCGCACTTACGGCACCGAGTCCTACCATCTCGACACGCCCGACGGCAGGGGCGCGGTGAACTACGCGATGCGAAAGCCGCTCGGCGTGGTCGGCGTGATCGCTCCCTGGAACCTGCCGCTCCTGCTCCTCACCTGGAAGCTCGCCCCGGCGCTCGCCTGCGGCAATACCATCGTCGCGAAACCCTCGGAGGAAACCCCTTCGACCGCGACGCTGCTCGCCGAAGTGATGCACGAAGCGGGCGTGCCGCCGGGCGTCTACAACGTGGTGCACGGCTTCGGACCCGATTCGGCGGGGGAATTCATCACCACCCACCCCGAGGTGAACGGCATCACCTTCACCGGCGAGACCGCGACCGGCGCGGCGATCATGAAAGCGGTCGCGCCTACCGTCAAGCCGATCTCCTTCGAGCTGGGGGGCAAGAACCCCGGGATCGTTTTCGCCGACTGCGATTTCGACGCCGCGGTGGCGGGCATGTCGAACGCGATCTTCTCCAACACCGGACAGGTGTGCCTCGCGCCCGAGCGCGTCTACGTCGAGCGGGCCATTTTCGAGCGCTTCGTCGCGGCGTTGAAGGCGAAAGCCGAAGGCCTCGTGCTCGGCTTCCCGCAGGAGAAGAACACCGACATGGGGCCGCTGATCTCGAAGCAGCATCGCGAGAAGGTCCTCTCCTACTACGAGCTCGCGAAAAAGGAAGGCGCGAAAGTGATCACCGGCGGCGGCGTGCCGAAATTCGGCGACGCGCGCGACAACGGCGCGTGGATCCAGCCGACCCTGTGGACCGGGCTCCCGGAAACCGCGCGCACGGTACGCGAGGAGATCTTCGGCCCGTGCGCCCACATCGCGCCCTTCGACCGCGAAGAGGAAGCGGTCGCGATGGCGAACGACACGCCCTACGGCCTCGCCTCCACGGTGTGGACGCGCGACCTTTCGCGCGGCCACCGCGTCGGGCAGGCGATGGAGGTCGGCATCTCGTGGGTCAACTGCTGGTTCCTGCGCGACTTGAGGACGCCCTTCGGCGGCGCCAAGCTCTCCGGCATCGGCCGCGAGGGCGGCCTGCACTCGCTCAATTTCTACTCCGAGCCGACCAACGTCTGCATCAAGCTGTGACGCTGTGATCTCGCCGCGGGTCGACCAGCACCGCGAGGCCGCCGCCCGCGCCGGGCTCAGCTACGTCACCGACGGCCTCGCCGGAATCCGGCGCGAACGCGCGGGCAAGGGTTGGGCCTTTTATGCGCCGGACGGAACGCGCATCACCTCGACAGCCGAGCGCAAACGGATCAATTCTCTTGCGATCCCGCCCGCCTGGACCGAGGTCTGGATCTGTCCCGATCCCGAGGGCCACATCCAGGCCACCGCGCGCGACGCGCGCGGAAGAAAGCAGTATCGCTACCATCCGCGCTACCGCGAGGCGCGCGACAAATCCAAGTTCGGCCGCATGCTCGAGTTCAGCGAAATGCTCCCCGAGATCCGCGAGCGCATCGAGCGCGATTTGCGCGCGCGCGACCTGACGCGGCGCCAGATCCTCGCCACCGTGGTGATGCTGCTCGACAAGACGCTGATCCGCGTGGGCAACGACGAATACGCCCGCGAGAACCGCTCCTTCGGGCTCACCACGCTGCGCGGGCGCCACCTCGAGATCAAGGGCGCGAAGCTGCAATTTTCCTTCCGCGGCAAGAGCGGCGTGGACCACGCGGTCGCGATCACCGACCGCCGCCTCGCCCGGATCATCCAGCAATGCCAGGACCTCCCCGGGCAGGAGCTGTTCAAGTACCTCGACGCCTCCGGCAAGCGCCAGACGATTTCCTCGGACGACGTGAACGCCTATCTTCGCGAGATCACCGGGCGCGATCTCACGGCGAAGGACTTCAGGACCTGGGCGGGCACGATGCTCGCGGCCAGGGAGCTTTTCCGGCTGGGGCCGGCGAAGAGCCGGCGCGAAGCCGAGCGCAACATGATCCGGGCGGTCGACGCGGTGGCGAAGCGCCTCGGCAACACGCGCGCCGTGTGCCGCAAGTACTACGTCCACCCCGGACTGGTGCGCGCCTACCTGCAGGGCCTCACCGCGCCGCTCGCCTCCGCACTGCCGCCCCAGCGCGCCCGCCGCGAGCATCCCACCGCCGCGCTGCGCCGGGACGAAGTCGCCGTGCTGCAGTTCCTGCAGGAAGACGCGGCGGAGGCCTGAACCATGAGCGGAATACAATGAGTCTCATCACAGGCGACATGCTCAGCGGGCAAGAAGGCGCCATTACGCGCTGGAGGTACTCACGCATATTCGACGTGCACACGAAAGCGAGGCGCAGCATCTCTCGTCTATCGCCTTCGAGTCCAAGGCACACTGGACATACTCCCCCTCCCAGCTCGCCGCCTGGCGCGACGATCTCACCGTTTCGCCGAGCGCGGTCTCATCCTGCCCCACCTACGTTGCAGAGGTCGAAGGTAGGGTTGTCGGTTTTTTCATGCTCGTGCCTTCATCTCCGAACTGGAGGCTTGAGCACTTCTGGGTCTCGCCCTCGAGCATGGGGCGCGGTGTGGGACGGGCGCTGTTGTCGCACGCGGCACGCCTCGCCGCGGAAGCTGGTGCTCCGGCACTAGCCATCGATGCCGACCCCAACGCCGAGCAGTTCTACCTGGCTTTCGGTGCCGAGCGCGTGGGCTCGCTCGCAGCGCCAATCGAAGGAGCGCCGGGCCGTGGGCGGCCACAGTTGCTGCTTACCACCGAGCGACCTTGACCGTTCCGTCGAGCGCGCACAAAAATGAACGTTCGATATCGTACCGCCAGCGTTGCGGATGCGAGCGTCATGGCCCCGATGAACGCTCAATTGATTCGCGATGAAGGACACCGAAATGCAATGACGATGCCCCAGCTCGCTGAACGAATGACGGACTGGCTAAGGGCCGAATACCAGGCGTGCCTGTTTGAGCTGGAGTCGAAGGCGATCGGGTACGCTCTATACCGCTTCGAGCCCGAGTACGTATATTTGAGGCAGCTTTTTGTTCAACCGGAAATGCGGCGCCGTGGCATTGCCCGTCGCGCGCTCGAATGGTTACGTCAAAATGCGTGGACTGTCCGCCCGCGCGTGCGCATCGACGTCTTGGTTGGCAACCGATCTGGCATCGAGTT
>WNFZ01009718.1_pt1 | contig 13600 bp, 16 predicted proteins | sample 5400081 | NCBI WGS metagenome assembly WNFZ01 (sample SAMN13153365, study PRJNA577476) | soil metagenome | isolation source: 80 cm soil or saprolite under grassland replicate 1 | place: USA:California | collected 2016-06-15
TTTCTTTCTATAAACGGTGCAGCAGGCAGAGCCAGGAAAACCTTTGAGGCGGGCGCAAATGCGTTCATCCCATACGCATTGGACGAGTCGGCCATCAAAGGCGCCATCAACGAGAGATGCAACTGCAAGGCGGTTACTTGGGCGCTGCGCGCCACAAATGTAATTTCGTCCATCGACCGCGGCACCACGACAGCAACTCTCTCCACCTGCTCGGGAAGCTCGGCCGCCATCCGCCCCACGTCCTCGGGATCGACGTTTCTAGGGCTTTTGGCATAGAACACAAATCCCAATGCGTCGGCGCCGGCTTCCACCGCAACCATCGCATCTTCCAGATTCGTGATCCCGCAAATCTTTATCCAGGTCATAAAACCGTCGTTGGTCGTTGGCTGTTGGTCGTCGGCAAAATCCAAGATCACACGGGCAGTTATGCCGGACCGCTCGTTCCCGACGCCATGGTTGCGGCATCTGCGAGCAGCGCTTTCAATGCTTCGCCCGGCGATGGCGCCTTCATCAGCGTTTCGCCAATCAGGAACCCGTCGTATCCTGCAGACCGAAGGCGCGCAATGTCTCCGCCGCTTTCAATTCCGCTCTCAGCGACTGCGACCACTCCATACGGGAGGAAGTCCGCCACTCTGAATGCAGTCCCCAAATCAACCTTGAATGTCTGCAGATCGCGGCTGTTCACGCCAATCAGTTCGCAGCCGGCGTCCAGTGCCCGCCCGAGTTCTTCTTCGTCATGGACCTCGCACAGTACATCCAATTTTAGTTCGACGGCCCGTTTCGCCAACTGCGTCAACTCTTCCTGAGAGAGCGCGGCAACAATCAGCAGAATCGCATCAGCGGAATTCGCCCGGGCCTCGAGAACCTGGAATTCATCGACAATGAAATCCTTGCGCAGGCAGGGAAGTGGTGCTGATTGCGAAGCCGCGCGAAGATTCTCCAGCGAACCCTGGAAATACTCTTCGTCGGTGAGCACCGACAGTGCCGTTGCGCCCGCCTGCGCCAGTTCCTTTGCGAGGGCCGCAGCATCAAAATCGCCGCGGATCAGTCCTCGCGACGGCGACGCCTTCTTCAATTCGGCAATCACAGCGGGCCCGGAGGCACTGGCAGCCTCGAGCGCCTTGCGAAAGCCGCGGGGGACGTGCGTTTCCGCCTGCCGCTCGAGTTCGTGCACCTTCGCCGTCGAGCGACACTCAGCCACTCTGCGCCGGGTGGCGGCAATGATTTCTGCCAGAACCGTCATGCTGAATGCATTGATTATACGGGAACGGCAGTCAGCACTCAGCACCCAGCACTCAGCAATCAGCCAACCCCTGGGCGGAACTGGGGCAGGGGTGTGACGGTTGTAGCTAAATCGAAATGCGGTACTGGATGCGTGCCTGGAAGGTTTTTCGGTTTGGCTAAGTGCTAAGTGCTGATTGCTACTTCCTAGCTGCCCTTCTTCAACTCCACCAGCACCTGGCGGGCAATTTCTTTCAGGGTCTCGAACACCCCCTCGCCCTGGAAAGCAATTGCCTCCACCACCGGTTCGCCTTTGCGCTGGAGTTCTTGGGTTAGGGCATCCACCGGAAGGACATTGGGCAGGTCGCGCTTGTTCAGTTGCAGCACGTAGGGAATCTTGCCGAAGTCGTAGCCGTGCTCCTTCAGGTTCGACATCAGGTTGTCAAGCGCCTCGGCGTTGGCGTCCATGCGCTCCTGCTGCGAGTCGGCCACAAACACAATGCCATCCACCCCGCGGAGAATCAGCTTGCGGCTGGCATCGTAAAAAACCTGTCCCGGAACCGTGTAGAGGTGAATGCGTGTCTTGAAGCCTCGGACTGAGCCCAAGTCGAGAGGAAGAAAGTCGAAGAACAGGGTTCGCTCGGTTTCGGTGGCGAGCGAAATCATTTTCCCCTTTTGCTGCTCGGCGGTGGTCTGATAAATGTGCTGCAGGTTGGTGGTCTTGCCACCAAGGCCCGCGCCGTAGTATACGATTTTGCAGTTGATCTCGCGGGCCGCGAAGTTGATAAAGCTCAAGACTTTCCTCGAACGGCGAACCTGCCCAACTTCGACTTCCAACCGTTGCTACAAACCACGTGCCCGGGTGCGGCGGTCCGCTGGATTTTTGGGTTGTACATTGGTTTATACCACAGTGCGAGCGTTACCAGCAGGTTACGGCGGTTATCACTGGGCTTCAGGCTTCAGGCTTCGGGCATCAGGCTCGCTTCAACCAAGAGCAAAGTGCGTATCCAGCTTCGGTAAACCGCTCACTTCGTCGCGGTGGGATAGTAGCCGTCACGCGCGTACACGTTCACGCAGGGTCGAATCGATGACCGGCAACTCGGGCGATCGACCAGGATCTCAATCGAGCGGTAGGCGCCGGAAGGAGTCTTCGACATCACATACCCCATCGTGTACTGGTTCCTCGCGTAGCCCAGCGCTTCCCCGTACGCGTCTTCAATCCCGTTGCGTGTGAGTTCGTTGAACACCTGTCCGCCAGTGGCGTTCACATATTTGGGCAGTATGTCGGTATATCCGAATCGGGGGAGGTGCAATTTGCTGAACGTGCCGTAGCCGGGAACCCCCGATCCCATGCCGACCGCATAAACAATAATGTTGTTGCTCAGCAGCACGCGCAGCACATCGCGATAGCTGGCGTCGCTGCGGTATTCGCGGCCGTCACTGATCACGAAAATGATCTTGCGCCGCGTCTTGTCGCGGTGCGATAGCTCGATTGCGGCTTTCAGAATCGCGTCGTTCATGACGCGAGCCGGTTGCGTCGCCGCCATCGGACGCGGTGCTCCGCGATCGACAGGAACGTTGTTGATCATCGGTACCCCGGAGGCAAGCGGGCCACTTGTGACGGGAGGTCCATTGTCTTGTCCGCGCACGTTTCTCAGTTCGTCGAGCCGGGCCGAAAGCGCCGGCCCCACCGCTCCCCAGCCGGTCAGCTGTCCGACCGTGTTGCTATAGGTGTAAACGGAGAGCTCGTCGAACTCGCTGAACGCTCCCTCCAGCGCCGAAAACGTGTGGTTCACTTTCTGCAAATCGACGTCTTTCATTCCCAGGTCAATCACAACAGCAGCCGAGACGGCGAAAGCGCTGGAGCTAAAAAAGTTCAACGTCTGCTTCTTCCCGTTTTCGATCAGAGCGAAGTCTTTCGACGTGAGTCCGCTGACCAGGTGCCCTGCCTCGTCGGCGACCGTGACCGGAATCATGACCTGATTGACGTTCGAATAGAGAGTGAATAGCTGCTCTTGATCCGAACCACTCTCTTTCGTTGCTCCACCCTCGGGAACGGTTCGGACATTGACAGGCGGTTTCGCGCCCGGCTTCGTTTCCTGCGCGGCCGGCGCTGAGTTGTCCGCAGGATTCTGCTGAGCCGGTGTTTCGGGAGCAGCGCCCTGCGGAGGCGCAGCTTGTGGTGGTGCAGAGTTCGCGGGCGGTTCCGGCAGCGGTTTTGCTGGTTGCACGGTAGACGGGGCGTCAGGAATGCTGTTGTCCTGCTGCGGACTTGCGCTGGAAGGGGCAGCACCCGTGCCGGAAGAACCCTGTTGCGAACCTTCGGTCCCTGAATTCTGCGCGTGTAGCAGCGCGATCCCCAGGCTCAGGAGTAAACTGACAGTAACCAGCCACCCCATCTTACGGAACTGTCCATGTGGTATCGGCAATTGAGCCACCGCTGCTTTCTACAGCATTGGGATGCCTGAGCGAGCAGATTTGGTGCATCTAACCCGTAGAGAGATAGACTACCAGAAACCATAGGTACAGAATTTATGTTGCACACCCTTCGTTCGTGCGTTGCACAGATCGTTCTCACGTTCCTCGTCTTCGTGCTCAGCGGGATATGTTCAAACGCACAAGATGTTCAAATGGTCCCGGACCAGCAGGACCGTGATTCTGCGGATAAGGCGCAAACCCATAAGGACGACGAGGAACCGGTTGCGACCTTCAAAGCACGTTCTGACCTGGTTCAGTTCTTCTTCAACGTGAAGGAGAAGAAGGGTGGCCTGATTCCGAACCTTACCAAGGACGATTTTGAGGTTCTGGAAAGTGGGAAGCCGCAGACCATCAAGTACTTTTCTGCAAATTCCAATCTGCCACTGACGCTCGGCATCCTGATCGACACCAGCGCCAGCCAGGAAAACGTACTCGGCATGGAGAAGCAGGTCGGCGGCGCGTTCCTGAGCCAGATCCTTACCGATAAAGATCAGGCCTTTGTGATCGACTTCAATATCGGTGTCGCGTTGGTGCAAGACTTTACCAGCAGCGCGCGCAGGTTGAAGGACGCATTGAACAGCGTGAAGATCAATAGCGGCGGTCAAGCCGCAGTGTCGGGAGTGCCGGGAATGGGCGGCGGACCGGTGCCAACCATGGGGACACCCAAGGGCACACTGCTCTATGACGCGGTTTACTTGTCGTCGCACGACCAGATGGGCCAGCAAGTGGATCGCAAGGCGATGATTCTCCTCACCGACGGTGCAGACCAGGGAAGCCAATACAAAATCAGAGACGCCATCGAAGCCGCGCAGAAGGCCGACACGATTGTTTACGTCTTGTTGTGCGCTGATCGCGGGTTCTATTGGGGTCAAGGGGCCTCGTTCGGCGGTGACAGCGAGATGAAAAAGCTCACGGCGGAGACCGGCGGGCGCGTTATTGAGGTTGGGAACAAGCCTGAGAAACTTAAGGCGGCGTTCGACCAGATTTCGCAGGAGCTGCGCAGCCAATACAACCTCGGCTATGTCCCGCTGAATACGAAGAAAGATGGAGCGTTCCGCCGCGTGGAAATTCGCACCAAACAGGGATACAAGGTCCAGGCCCGCAGCGGCTATTTCGCAGTGCCGGATTAGGGCAGGCTTCAGGCTTCAGCCGTCAGGCGTCAGGCGTCAACCAAAACGAGTCCCGCCAGGGACGGCACAGAAGTTGTGATACAAACACCTGAAGCCCGAAGCCTGAAGCCCGAAGCCATGTCCCTTCCCAACTGGCTAACAATCCTTAACGACGAGGTCACGAACTGCATTCGCTGTCCGCGCCTCGTCACTTATCGCGAGCAGACCGCGCGTGAAAAGCGCCGTGCGTATCGTGAGTGCGAGTATTGGGGCAAGCCGGTTCCGGGCTTCGGCGATCCCAATGCTCGTGTTCTAGTTCTAGGACTCGCGCCCGGCGCCCACGGCTCCAACCGCACCGGTCGCCCGTTCACCGGAGACGCATCCGGCAATTTCATGTATCCGGTGCTCTATGAGACTGGCTTCTCCAATCAGCCTTGCGCCACGTCAAGAGAAGACGGACTCGTCTTGAAAGACCTCTACATTACCGCCGCGGTACGTTGCGCTCCTCCGGACAACAAGCCGCTGCCCGGCGAACTGGCAAACTGCGCCCCATACCTCGAACGGGAGCTACGCGGACTGAAGAACCTCAAAGTGATCGTTGCGTTGGGTAAGATCGGCTTCGACGCGTACTTGAATTACGCGAAGCGGCTCGGACATTTCGAGAGCAAGGCCGGGTACGTGTTCTCCCACGGAGCCAAATACAAAATGCCCGATGGCCGTATTCTGCTGGCCTCGTACCATCCGTCCAACCAGAACACGCAAACGGGGAAACTCACCCGTCCGATGTTTGTGCGGATTTTCAAGGAAGCAGCGCAACTAGCGAACGAATGACACTGGAATCCGCCTGGTGTCGAGCGTGAGGGAATTGCTCGTTCGAGATGCTGCAGTTCTTCTTTGCGCCCTTTGCGATCTTTGCGGTTAAGAGCTTTAGAAGCCTTTAACCGCAAAGCGCGCAAAGAACAGCCGCAAAGAACGCAAAGAACATTTAAGTCGGGAGAAAGCGACTATCTCAACTTCGTCGCCGTCACCTCCAGCTGGAACTGCCGATTCGAGTTCGGATCATCCATGCTACCAATGAGGATCGGCTTCCCCGTGACCAACAGTGTCGTGCCGCCGATTTGGATCTGGCGCACGACCGGCGGGCTAGCGCCATTGTGATCATGTCCGGAGTTCAGATCAAGATTACTTACATCACTCTTGACGTCCAGTCGCAGTTCGCCTTCACCCTCTACAGCGAGATTGGCCCATATTGTCGTGCCCACATCCATGTACTGAAAGTTATTGCTTGGTATGGCGGAGTTCGTTCCGCTTGACACGGGTACCCGCGCACCGATCTTCAGCTGGTTCTGAGTCCCAGCGGTCAAATCCAATGTGTAGCGCCGTGTGTTAATTTTCTTTCCATCTTCCAATTCAAGAAACGAGAAGTCCAGCCTGTACGGCTGTAGGGGCTTGGCATGCTGACCGGAATTCGCGCTGGTCTCCGAAGCTGTCTTGCCTGGAGGGCCTTCATTCGCGTCTTGGGCGCGAAGGAGCGTCGGCGTGCAGCCCAGAAACAGTATCACCACAGCAAACAACACGACCAATCTATGCATACGAGCGCCTCACCTTTTCTGTTGATCTGAACTCGAACCCTTCTCGATGTCTCGTTCCGCCTGCATGATCGCTTCCTGAAATTCGTCCTGTTCATTGGCGATAAGTATCGCCTCCTGGGGATACCGCTCAACATATTCGACCAGCATCATTTCCTGCTCGCTGCGCGGGCGCGGCGACGGAAACTGCTGAAGCTTAGGTCCTTCAGCGACGGTCACACTCCGCGGCCGGTGGCTTCGATTCGGCCGCAGTCCCCGATGCTTCGATACCTCCTGCTCAACCGGCAGCGGTGTGCTCGGGATGATTACTTCGTGCGGCGCGCGTCGATCGACTTCGGTGCGAGGGCTAACCCCGCTGCGATGTCCAAACCAAATGCCGACAACCAAGACGGCGATACCCGTGCCAGCCAATGCCCACACCCACCATGCACGATTCTGGGGACGGCCTGCTTCCGCCGCCAGATTCGCCAGCACCCTTCCTTCCAGCCCTGTCCGCGGCTCGACGCTGCCGTATTGCCGCAGCGCTCCATCGAGCAACGGATCGAATTGATCTCTATCGCGCGGTTCCATGGTTCACTTCCAATGTCTTCAACTTGTCTTTCAGAATTTGCCTTGCGCGAAACAACCGCGAGCGCACCGAAGCCTCGCTGGTTTCGAGCACCTCGGCAATTTCCGCGGGCAGCAATTCCTCAACCGTCGAGAGCCGCATCGCATCCTGCAGCGACTCCGGCAGGGCCGCGATCAAAGATTCCAGTACCGCGGCGATCTCATTGTCCGCTGCCAACTCTTCCGCCGATTTCCCTTGGGCGCGCAGCTGCGAAATTGTGACGTCCACTTCTGCCTCGTTCAGCGAAACTGATGGCCGCAGCTGCGCCTGCGCTACCGCAACGCGCCATGCGATTCGCGCAATCCATGTCTTCGGATCGTCAACACCTTCGAGCTTTCTCCGATATCGGAGCACACGCATGAAAGTCTCTTGTGTCGCATCCTCGGCATCGTGATGGTTGCGCGTCACCGAGTACGCGATGCGGTACACCAGGCGGGCATGCTCACGGACGGCGGCCTCCAGCGCATCTTCATTCGTCGCGGTCATCAGCAGAGCGTTCTGGGTGAGGGCCCGTTCCGTCACTGTGTGCCTTCCCTCATACATGAAGACCGGGAGCCGTCCGGTTCTGTTCGGGATTATTTCAGGAACGACAGGGCATTGGCGATTTGCACAAGATCCAAAGTTCCTGAGGGAGCTCAGAATCTAATATCTCAGTTATTCAGGGTTGCCCCACCCTTGTCGCGTTCTTTGCGACAGGGTGGGCTGGATGTTTGTTAAACGCTCAACCACTTCAGGAGTATCATCACCTGTTCGCAGCCACAGTTTTTTTGCTACGCAAAACTGCTTTCTTCGAGGGACTCGTGCAAAAATTCCTACTCGTTTTTCTGCTGCTTTCTGCATCCCTGTGCTTGGCGCAATCCGACGCGGCCACATTCACTGCCGAGCTGTTCCGTTACGAAGTACATCCCAACATCGTCTATCACGTCGCGCACAACTACGAAGCCAAGCTCGACGTCTACACCCCTGCGCAAGCAATGCCACCGTCGCAGCCGACGCCTGTAGTCATCGTCATCCATGGCGGTGGCTGGATTGCGGACACGAAGGAATCACGCGTACTCGAAATCATGCCGTATCTGCAGATGGGATTCGCCGCGGTAAACGTCGAATACAGGCTTGCGCAGGTTTCGCTGGCTCCGGCAGCAGTGGAGGATTGCCGGTGCGCTCTGCACTGGGTCTCTGCCAACGCGAAGAAATACAATTTCGATCCAAGCCGCGTGGTGCTTCAGGGCGGATCAGCCGGAGGTCACCTTGTCCTCACAACGGGGATGCTCACGCCCGCAGCCGGGTTTGACCACGAGTGCTACACCGGCGAGGACAACGTCTGGAGCCAATTGGTTCGGCATCGCTGATGTTCTCGATGTGTTGCACGGACCGAACGCCAAGGGATACGCAGTCGCATGGCTCGGCGACCAAGCGAACGCTGATGAACTCGCGAAACGCCTGTCGCCGATCAATTACGTCAACAAGAACACGCCGCCGATTATTACCATTCACGGCGACAAAGATGCGCTGGTTCCCTATGAACAGTCCGTGCGCCTGCACAAAGCACTCGACGCCGCCGGAGTGCCAAATCAGCTATTCACAGTGCCGGACGCCGGTCACGGCGGATTCACTTACGACCAGAATCAGAAGTCCTGGGCGGCGATTCGAGAATTTCTGAAGAAGAATGTGAAAGGCCTAGCGGACGCAGCGCCGGCAAAATAGAAAGCGGACCCGGTTTCAGCGCAACGGCTTAATGTCAAGATTGTCATGAGTTTCTGTATACGGAACCAAGATGCGAGGTGCACATGTCTCGAATGCTCCGTCTGATTTCGCCATTGCTGCTAGGGGCCCCTGGCGTTGTCGCAAACCGGTAAGTCCAATAGCAAAGAACCTGCGGAACTGAAGCTGCAGAAATGCCTCTTGAAATTTGCTCAGCAGAATTCCTTAACCGAAGACGAATTAAATGCGATTCTCGGCGAGTATGTGCTCGGATCTCCGGCGATGAGGAAAGGAGGCCTCGGCATTGTAGATCGAGAAACGTACATCGTCCTTGATGAGAAACGAAATGCCGTAATTGTAGGGGACAAGGAGTGGGACGGCTTGCAGATGCAACAAACGGAGGTGGTGTTAACTGACGGGCACCGGATTCTCGGATCAGCGCCTGCGGGCGATCTCAAGGAGTCAAGAATCCTGATCTTCTCTCCATCAGAGGTGCATTTCATCAATCCGTCTGCAAACAATGGTGGCAAGTATCGCCGGTTTGAGAATTAGCCGGTCAAAGACTGACGCACCTGCGCCGTCTTCCAGCCGCGGCCGTCCAAAAGCAACTAGAACCCCGCAAACACCGGCTCCGCCTCCAGCCTAACTCCCCAGATCTGCTCCACCTTGGCCTGAATCTCGTCTCGCAGAGCAATGACATCAGCCGCCGTCGCGCCGCCATGATTCACAATCGCAAGCGCGTGTTTGCTCGAAATTCCCACCGCGCCTTTCTGATATCCCTTGTGGAAGCCGGAATTTTCCACCAACCACGCGGCTGAGACTTTGCTTTGCTGCGACAGCGCCGGATAACTTGGAACATTCAGCCCGCGCGCGCTGGCCTTCTGTTCCAGTTGCGCGTACTGTTCCGCCGAAAGCACCGGATTCTTAAAGAAGGACCCGGCGCTGTGGTTGTCGGGATCGCCCGGGCTGATCACCATCCCTTTACTTGCGCGAATCGCAAGCACCGCTTCGCGCACTTCAGCCAACGTTGGATTTCCGTCCCGCCCAGCAAAATGCTTCTGAAGATCGGCATAATGCAACGAAGGTTCCGCATCCCGCTTCAGTTCGTACCTGACACGCAGAATCACGTAGCGCCCGCGCTGGCTCGAATTGAAAACGCTTGTCCGGTAACTGAATCCACATTCCGATTTTGCCAATTCGCGGACACGTTCCTCCGCCAGATCGTAGGCGAGAACCGAAACAATCGTCTCCGACACCTCTTGCCCGTACGCGCCAACGTTCTGCACCGGAGTCCCGCCAACGCTGCCTGGTATCCCGCTCAGGCACTCGACCCCGCCATAACCTCCTGCCACGCACAGCGCCACAAATCCATCCCAGTTGACGCCTGCCCCTACCTCGAGAAAAGCCCGATGATTGACATCGTTACGAGAATCGGTCGTCCCTACGGGACTTGAATCATTGGTTCCACTTCCCCAGCGCTGAGAGCGCGGGGCTATTGCCGGTTGCCCCTCCGTCGCAGAAATTTGGAGGTGCTTTTCTGTTGATCCCCTAGTCTCAGTTTTGTAGCGGGTCCCTTCTCCTCGCCACTCTTCTATTCCCTCGATTGCGATCTGCACAACGAGTCCACCAAACCCGCGGTCTGAAACGACCAGATTGCTGCCGCCGCCGAGCACGAACAGGTCCAGCTCACCGTTTCTGGCGAAGGCCACCGCCTGCTCGACATCGGCCACGCTGTATGCCCTGACAAAGAACCGCGCATTGCCCCCTACGCCCAATGTTGTCAGCGGCGCCAGAGGTACATTTTCGCGGATATCGATGTCAGGTGTGGCCATGAACTCGCATCCAATATATGGTAAAAAAACGATTTGTTGCTGATGACGAGATGGGCACTTCCACGTTAATATTTGAACAATTCCAATCTACGAGGGGTTCAATGTATCCAGAAATAATGGTTATTCCCATGCGTGAGGAGCTTACGCGCCTGGGAGTTCGCGAGCTAAGAACGGCCGGCGAGGTCGATCGCGAATTGGGGTCCGCGCAGGGCACGACCATGGTGGTCGTCAATTCGATTTGTGGCTGTGCCGCCGGGCGTATGCGTCCCGCGGTGCGCATGGCACTACAGCATTCGTCCAAACCGGACCGCCTGTACACCGTTTTTGCCGGCCAGGACGCTGAGGCCACCGAGCGGGCACGCACCTACTTCACGGGTCGCCGTCCGTCTTCGCCGTCGATCGCGTTCTTGCGCGAAGGTCAACTCGTCCACATGCTGGAACGCAGTGACATCGAACATCGCGACTCGAACGACATCGCCGCCGAACTCCGGCGGGTGTTCGATCAGTACTGCGCTGCCACGGTCTAGCTGCGGTCGCCACCCACGTAACATTCGGATGTGCCCTTACGATTACCGGGCAGTGGGAAGGGACTGTCTGCCCCTGACGCCTCAAGTGCAGTCTTTAGGGCAGGGCTACTCTTTTTTACGTTTCTGACACACAAAATTTGGTACTCTGCTGCGGCACAGTTTTTTGAAGGAGGCCGCTATGGCACCAGCAGTGAAACCCATTCCTGAGGGGTATCGTTCCATCACCCCTTATCTCATCATCAAAGGCGCGGCACGCGCGATTGAGTTTTATAAGCAGGCATTCGGGGCCACTGAGATCATGCGATTTCCCGGCCCCAACAACACCATCGGACACGCGGAACTACGAATTGGCGACTCCGTGATCATGCTGGCGGATGAATCGAAGACCAGTTTTACGGTGATCGCTCGGGTAATCTGGTCGATCCCTTTGGACACATCTGGACCGTCGCAACCCACGTTGAGGATGTCTCGCACGAAGAGATGCAACGGCGCATGTCTGCCTTGCCGAAGCCGGCCTAAGTTTTCTTCATTACCGATCGCGGTTGCCCCATCCTTGTCGCGCTCTTTGCGACAGGGTGGGGCAACCATTTGCAGCACGGAGTTATACTCTCACTCAGAGGAGGCCGTATGACCCTCTGTCGAGTGTTTCTGTTCGCCTTCGTGGTCGCATCCACTGGTTGTGCATTCGCCGCTGATCCAAACTCTTCGTCCGCGGCGTCTTCCGATTCGTCGTCTCAATCGTGGAGTACGAATGCTGACTCTGGACAATTTGTACCCTGGTTCAGAGGCGTGAAGTCATTGAATCCTCTACTGAAGTCCGACAAGAGTCCTTATTCCTTGAGGCGCGAAACCAGCAGTGCTCCCGGTATGGCGACTGACAATTCTTGCCTCAAGCTGCGCACTTACAAGGTGAAACGCCAGGAGCGGTTTTCGGATAATGAGTCCGCATTTCGTGGATACTCCACCTGCCAGTCAGCCTCTAACTACCAGGTTCGCTCAGCAGTCGGGGAGCAGACCTTGCAAGTGCCTCCGCAGTAAAAGTGTGGCGCGGGCATTCTTGTCCGCGTTGGTGCCCACCTGTCGCAGCCTGCCCGCCGTTGTCGCGCGTTTTGCAACAGGGTGGGAATCTTGATTCGTTCACTCCGGCTTTAGCAATCCTCGCTTGGGTGACCCTATCGCGGACAGGAATGGCCGCGACGCACTAGATCCGGACGACCTACCTCTTCTTGTCCGTGCTTTGCGGCGAAGTGCAACGGTCTGAAACCCTTTGAATGTCTTGAACGTCCAGGGTCATCGGCTGCCCTTGCGGTTGCTCTGCGCTGATTCCGCGCTCATCAGATGAGGGATCGCTGGGATTGATGCTGGACGCAGTGATCTTCACTTCCTCTCCGACATAGCTGTCGAGCGAATGCGCGCTGCTGACCAGTTGGTAGTCTTTGTTCGACACATCGGTCAGCATAACCTTGCCGCCGGAGCGGATCACACACCCCTGGTACGTTCGAGGCGTCGTACTATTGGCAGTGGGATCTCCCATTGCAGGTCCCCTGTTTGGGCTCTCCTGGGCGAACGCACCGGCAGAAATCAGTAAAAGAGCAGGAACTATGACTCGCATGGTTTCCTCCGTCCATGTCGGACGTGAGGAATGGGAAGCAGGTTGTACGGAGGTTTCTAGCTTCCCGCCGCGAAGCCGCCCATGTGCGCGTAGGTCACTCGCAGATACTTATGCGGATTCACAGGGACGTCGTTGATGCGGACTTCGTAGTGGAGGTGGGGGCCGGTGCTGCGTCCGCTGTCGCCGACGTAGCCGATGGTGTCGCCGCGGTGCACGTGCTGGCCGGGATAAACCGCGAAGCTCTTCATGTGTCCGTAGCGAGTGGTAATGCCGTGGCCATGATCGAGGATGACTGCGCGTCCGTACCCGCCCATGAAGTCGGCGAACTCGACGAGACCGTCGGCCGGCGCCATGATTGCCTGCCCGTAAACTGCGCCGATATCCACGCCAGAGTGAAACGCGCCTTCACCATTGAACGGGTCTATGCGCTCGCCGAACGATCCCGTAACTGGGCCTTCGACAGGCCATAGCGTCGGCGACGAGTTGGCCCGAATCCAGTCTGCTGTGGTCACGTTGCGGGTCATGCCCAGCGAAAGTCCAGCGCTGGTGGCGCCGGTCAGGGCAGCGGTCTTGAGCGTGTACAGACGATCGAGAGACGAACTGAGCTGCGTCCCTTCAACCTTGTCGGACGCGGCAGCCTTGAGCAGTTCCGGTTCCGTCTTCAGCCCGTAAAGGGAAGACACCTCACTGGCAAGCGATCCCAGGGACGCGACCTGGATGTCGCGCTCTTTCGAGGCCTGTTCCAGGTGGGTGTAGCGGGTCTTCAGGTCTTCGCGCTCGGCGCGCAGTTCGTTGTAGCTGGAAACCTTCAGGAGCATGCGGACGTAGGAGCTGGCCAGGCCAGTCAACCCAAGAATCCCGATGAGGGCGCCCACTGCCAGTACGTACAAATAGTGAGTAGGAATGGGAATCTTGCGGAGCTGT
>WNFZ01018431.1_pt1 | contig 13598 bp, 14 predicted proteins | sample 5400081 | NCBI WGS metagenome assembly WNFZ01 (sample SAMN13153365, study PRJNA577476) | soil metagenome | isolation source: 80 cm soil or saprolite under grassland replicate 1 | place: USA:California | collected 2016-06-15
CACCGCGATCGCCGCCCTGAAACGAAGGTGGTACGCGTTGTCCTGCCCGCAATGCTTCGCATAGCGATGCAGGCGAGCCTCAACGCGTCGTCAGGAACAGCATTGAAAATCCGCGCGATTTCCGGCAATAAGAGCGGCCATGGAATCTTTTCGACGGATCATGGATATCGTCGGCACCAGCATGGATGGCGTGGGGGTATTGATCGTTGTAGGCGGCTCGCTCTTTGCCACCGTCCGCCTCGCGCTTCGTCGCATGCAGGGCGCCGGGAATTATTACGTGTGGTACCGCCAGGACGTGGGACGCGCGATCTTACTGGGTTTGGAATTCCTTATCGCCGGTGACCTAATTCGGACCGTCGTTGTCGCGCCGACCATGCAAAACGTGGCTGTCCTGGGGTTGATAGTGTTAATCCGCACGTTCCTCAGCTTGTCACTCCAACTGGAAATCGAAGGCAAATTGCCCTGGCAACGTCAAGCTGCCGGCAAAGATCAGGATTGATTAAGGCGATCTGCGAAAGTCCCGATGAATTCTGGCGCGAGCTTTCTCACGCCTTGCTCGCGACGCAATGTTCTTCGCAGAACGAATCGATCCTGGCACGGATCTGATCGCGGACGCGACGTGTTCTCTCCAGTCGTCGCTCGTGCGTCCCGGTGAATTTGGAAGGATCGTCAAACGGCCAGTGCAGGCGAGTAGTGACGCCAGGAAAAATCGGACAACCTTCAGCCTCGGCTTCGCTGCAAACCGTCACGACGAACTGGAATATCTGTCCAGATTTCCAAACATCGAAAACACGTTGCGTTGTGTTCCTGGAGATATCGATTCCGAGTTCCTGAAGCGCCTCCACGGCCAATGGGTTGATCGTGCCCGGCTCTAATCCCGCGCTCTGCGCTTCAAAGAATTCGCCACATGTTTCGTTCAATAACCCCGCCGCCATTTGGCTGCGGGCACTGTTATGAACGCAAATGAACAGAACTTTTTGTTTTCGCATTTGTTTTCCTTCCGTTTACACCGCGCCTGAATACGCTGCGCGGCTCACAACAGCTCTTGGCAAGTTTGGAAAGCTTTTCCCCGTCGCGTTTGAACACCTCATTTTTTTGTGTGCAGTCCTGTAAACACTTTAGATTGCGTTCCAATTCGGCTTCCCGTCGTTCGGGCAGCGAATAGATAACCCAATTCTGTTCCCTCTCGGTTCTCACCATGCCTCTGCTACGCAAGTAAGCGAGATGTTTGGAAATCTTGACCTGTGGTTCGCCGAGAATATCCTGAAAATGACAGACGCAGAGCGGCGATCTTGTAAGGAGATGAAGAATGCGCAATCGCGTGCGATCGCAAAAGCACTGATAGATATGGATCAGATCCATGTCGCCTAACAACAAGCCGCCGACGTGGCGCAACAGCCGCCTGCTGTTTCTCCCTTACGACGCTCACGCGCTCGACATTGCGTCCGGCCGCGGCGCAAAATCAGGTTCAGATGCTCGCCATCTGGTGTGGCTTCCGCAATTGGATATTGCGCTACGACACAGCAGTCGTATTCGACATCTACATCCAAGTCCGCACTCGAAATCACGCGGTTTCCGAGCCGCAGGATTTTTGCAAAGCGGTCCGATCGAAGCCGATGATCGGTGTCATTGCCGACGTGCGTTTGCAGCACAACCTTTTCCTCTTTTCCGATTAGTCCGCCACAATCGATGAAGTTTCTGACCACATGTCCAACTTCAGTGACGTGTGCATGTGCAGGGATGTAATCACCATTCGGGAGAACAAATCGCGGTAACCTTTTGGGATTCGCTTCCAGCGCATCCTGTAAATCGTGGAGTCTCATGTCGGTCTATATACCTGTTTAGGCATATAGACAACCAACGATTATTGGGGATAGCAACGTGCGGCCCGAATTTCCTCAGCCTGTTACTGCAACTGGAAATTGAAGGAAAGCGACGCGACGAGATGCACCCCGACTAGAACAATCCAGAGGATTTCCGTGACATGAGAATTAATCTTACGAGCGCTGGAGGCGCTGCACCAGGTTTTGGAAGCGTGGATCATCGCGGAGTCGCTCCCAATCGGGGTCGTGCGACACCCAATCTCCACCGGCGAGCCCGGCTTCGATTGCCCGCTGCAATCCAGCAAGGGCCTTGTCTTCCTCGCCAAGGACTGCGAAGACACAGCTCGCGTTATAGAGGATCGCGTCGTCATCGGGCGCCAGAAACGTGGCTCGCTCATTCCATTGCTTAGCACGCTCGACTTCCCCAAGCCTTGCAAGAATTATGGCACCCAGGTTGAAAGCGCGCGCCTCATCGGCGTTGAGCTCCAAGTGCCTGTTTATCGACTCGATGGCGAGCTGATCGGCGCGCTGAGCCTCGTCGCTTCTCCCAAGTTGCCGTAACACCGAAGCGATTAACGCGGCTGATTGATAGTCCTCCGGTCGGATGGATTGCGCTTTCTTGAAGAGTTTGAGCGCCTTGTTAAGATCTCCAGCTTTAAAGCAAGATCGCGCATAGTAATAATAAGCGTCGAATAGCGTTGGATCGAGCTCAATGGCTCTCTCGAACTTGGCGGCTGCTTCGACGTAATGCTGCTCCATCGAGAAACTCTGGCCCGCGGCAACATGCGCCTCTGCGAGTTCTGGGTCGAGCTCTAGCGCACGAGTGCTTGCGTTGTGGGCGTTCTGAAGATCAGGGCCGCGTCCGCCCCAGTTAAAGAGGTACACGTGGGCGGTTGCGAGGCCAGCCCAAGCGGCAGCAAAATGCGGATCGAGTTCGATCGCTCGCTCGAACATCTGTCGGGCAAGCTCGATGCTCTGGCGTGTCCACCGTTGGAAGAGTTTCCGCGCACGAAGATAAAACTCATATGCCTCGACGTTTTTCGTCGACGCTTTAAGGAAACGGCGCTCCTCTCGCTGGGTGAGTGAGAGACCCAGCGCGTCAATCACACTGCGGGCAATTTCATCCTGGATCGCGAAGATGTCTTCGATCTCTCGGTCGAAGCGCTCCGACCACAAGTGGTAACCATTCCGCGCGTCAATGAGCTGCACGCTGATGCGGACGCGGATGCCAGCCTTCCGGATGCTGCCCTCAAGAAGCGCCTCCACACCAAGTCGTCTTCCAATCTCGCGCGCATCGATGCTTGTTCCACGAAATGCGAAGCAGGATGTTCGGGCCGCGACGTGGAGCCCGCCGACCTTGGCAAGCGCATTCAAAATCTCCTCTGCAATTCCGTCGCCGAAGTATTCTTGATCACGTTCGGCGCTCAGATCCGCAAACGGCAACACGCCAAGCGAGCGAATCGTTTTCTTTCTTTCTTCCTCGGATTCGTTCCCCTGTGGAATACTTTGTGGAGATCTGAACTCACTGTCTTCGACTGTGGCGACGTATAGACCAATCGGACCAACGCCCTTCAAAGATCGATCTCCCAAAGGTTCAAAACAGAACTCCCGACGACCGCGTAGTTGGCGCCAAACGTCTTGGCTAACGACTACTTGTCCCGGTTCTGCTGTTTCCTGTATACGTGCCGCCGCATTCACTGTATCACCGTACAGGTCGCCCTCCGAGCTCACCGCTATGTCACCGACGTGAACGCCGACAGTTAAACGATGTGAATGCCCGCTTGCTGCCGATTGTTCCAAATACGCTTTGCTCAAGGCCGCTCCGGCGTGCACCGCGAGCGCGGTGCTTGGAAATTCCGCCAGGACCGCATCGCCAATAAATTTGACGATTCGGCCGTCGTAGCACCGAACAGTTTCTCGGGAGAGCGTTTGAAGAATTTCAACCAACTGAAGCGCGCCGCGTTCGTCTTGCGCGGCACGTGCGCTGTACCCCACCACGTCCGCAAACCAGACGGCAGCTAGGCGATGGGTTAGGGGTGTTCCTTGCATTCCAACTCGGCAAAATCAAGTATGCATCGCGAGGACACTAACGTCGAGCAGGACCGGTGAATCATAGCACTTGCGGGAGAACGCGCTTCGGCGGGCAGCTGTTCATCTGAGTGGCTTCCCATCGCCGCAGGTAGAACAAGGCTCACCGGAAATAGCAGCGCGAGCTTCTTTGATAATGAACGGGATCAAAGCAAGCGCAGCGACGCTATCCAGCCACCACCAACTGAGCAACCAGGTCGCCGCCAAGCCGATCATCAAAACGATCGACAGATAGCCGCACGTGATTGATTCGATTGCGTCAGCTCTTAACGCGCGGGAATTTAGGCGAGTCGCGACTTTCAATTTGTAAGCCGCTAGAATCGGCATGCCGACCTTTGCCACTGCGCCAATCAGAATGCCCCAGACGCTTTCATGCGTGTCGGTGATGCGCTTGGCGATGAACAATCCGTAGCCGGAATTAAGAATGACGTAAGCAACCAAAACATAAAGCGCCGCTCGCCTCTATTCGCAATCGCCACAATAAAACTGCCGCACTGAACAGTTCGATGACGCTGTCGATGCCGAACGCCTCCAGCAACAAACTCTTCGATGCCCAGCCGAGCAGGAGCGATGCCGCTCCTTCGATCGTCATCCAGCCGAGGGTGATGTAGGTCAGCAGTAACGCCAGCCGCACATCCTCTGAACGGTGCCGAACCGGAGGACTTCCGTCTGCTACGTAAGGGCGTGCGGTTTTTGCAGACATGATCGAGTTGGTGCTCTGCAACTAGAACCTCGCTGTCACTTCATGTCGCAACAGCATTTGTCGTAAGTTTTCTTGGCAAGCTTGCAATAGAACTTACCGGCTTTCAGCTCACAACAGCACTGGTCCATCGTTTTTCCTGTGGCACGGCAAGTCATCTTCTGGGCCGCGCCGAATGCAGTAGTCGCGAGCATGGCCAAGACAAGACCAAAGCTTAAGATCATTTTTCTCATGTGATCACCTCCTTTCATTTACTAATTTTGAAATCCAAATCTTATCTCTTTATCATGCTTCTCGACGGGATCAGCGCCGGTGGAATTAAAGGCGCGGCTTCTTCGGTTTGATCAGGCAGTGCGCGTTTACGCCAGATAACGTAAATCACCGGATAGATCAGCAGCTCGAGGATTGCCGAAGTAACGATTCCGCCGATCATAGGCGCGGCGATGCGTTTCATTACGTCAGCGCCGGCTTGCAGGGTGGGGGACCACATGATCGGCAAGAGCCCGAACAGAATCGCACAAACGGTCATGATCTTTGGCCGGATCCGTTGCACTGCGCCTTCCATTACTGCGGCGTGCAAATCTCTCATGTTGTTCATTCGCCCATCGGCTTTGAACTTGTCCCAGGCATGATCGAGATAGAGCAGCATGACCACCCCGGTCTCCGCGCTGACGCCCGCGAGCGCGATGAGACCGACCCAGACGGCGACGCTCATGTTGTAACCCAGCAGCCAAAGCAACCAGAACGCGCCGATGAGCGAGAACGGCACGGTCAGCAGGACGATGAACGTTCTGATGACTGATCGAGTGCTGATGTACAAAAGCACAAAAATGATCAGCAGCGTGAATGGCACCACGATCTTGAGCCGTTGCAACGCTTCTTGCAGGTATTGGAATTGTCCGGCCCACTCGATGTAATAGCCTGGCGGATATTGAATACGCTGACTGAGATGTTGCGACGCCTTGCGCACGTAGCCTGCGATGTCACTGGTAGTAACATCAATAAAAACAAACCCGACCAGTTTGCCGTTCTCGCTGCGCACGGAGGGCGGGCCGGTTTTGTACTGGATGTCGGCTAGCATTGAGATGGGAACCTGTGCGCCAGTAGGCGTGGGCACGAGCACCCGCTTTAGTGCGTCAAGGTCCTCGCGAAAATCGCGTGCGTACCGTGTATTGACGGGATAACGTTCCCGGCCTTCCACCGTGGTAGTGATATTCTTGCCGCCAATGGCTGACTCGATGATGTCGTTTACGTCGCCGACCCGCAGCCCATAGCGCGCGGCGGCTTCGCGGTTAACGGTGAAATCGAGGAAATACCCGCCAACTGTTCGCTCGGCGAAAACGCTGCGCGTGTTTGGAAAGTCAGCCAGCTCTTTCTCGATCTGGACGGCAAGTCTTTGGATCTCGCCAAGATCGGGACCAAAAACTTTTACGCCGAGGATGCTGCGGAATCCGGTCGTCAACATTTCGGTACGCGTCTGGATCGGCATCCAGAAAATGTTGGCCATACCGGGCGTCTTGATGTTGGCGTTGACCTCGGCAAGAAGCTTTTCCCACGTCATGCCGCGCCGCCATTGGTTGGGTGGCTTCAGCGGGATGATGGTCTCAAACATCGACAACGGCGCGGGATCGGTGGGTGTTTCGGCTTGCCCAGCTTTGCCGAAAACGGTCATGGCCTCAGGAATTTTTTTCAGTTGTCGATCTTGTATTTGGAGAATTTTGGTCGCTTCGGTGATCGACATCCCCGGAACCGCGGTTGGCATGTAAAGCAGCGTGCCTTCATTAAGCGGTGGCATGAATTCGCTGCCGAGTCTCTCGTATGGGAAGATCGTGATCAGAAGAACAATCAACGCGACACCAAGCGTGAACCTGCGATAGCGGAGCACGAAATCCGCGAACGGCTGATAGGTCCGGATGAGAAACCGGTTCACTGGGTTCTTGATTTCGGGTGTGATTTTTCCGCGGATGAGCAGCGTCATTAACACCGGCACGAGCGTTACGCCGAGAAATGCGGCGAAGAACATTGCGAACGTTTTCGTGAAGGCGAGCGGCCGGAACAACCGCCCTTCTTGCGCAGTGAGCGAGAAGACCGGCACGAAGCTTACCGTGATTACGAGCAGAGCGAAAAACAATGCGCGACCGACGCCCTTGGCGCCGGCGATAATGACTTGAACGCGCTCCAGGTTATCTGGCTCGCGCCGATGTGTTTCGCGGAAATGCTCGAGCCCCTTGTGTGCGTTCTCAATCATCACGATCGCCGAATCGACCATGGCGCCGATGGCGATGGCGATTCCGCCCAGCGACATGATGTTCGAGGTCACGTGCATCCACCACATCGGGATGAACGACAGAATGATCGCGATGGGCAGCGTGATGATTGCCACTAGCGCCGAGCGGATGTGCCAGAGAAAAACCAGACAGACCAACGCGACGACGATGCTTTCTTCGATCAACTTCTCGCGCAGCGTGCGGATGGCACGCTGGATCAAATCCGAGCGGTCGTAGGTTGTGACGACGTGCACGCCCTCGGGCAGCGAAGCTTTGACTTCTTCCAGCTTCTTTTTTACGGCGTTAATGACGTTGAGCGCATTCTCGCCGTAGCGCATTACGATGATGCCGCCAACGACTTCGCCGCGTCCATCCAGCTCGACCACGCCGCGCCGCAGATCGGCGCCGAGATGGACGTTCCCCACATTTTTCAAATAGACGGGCGTGCCGTTCTCCACTTTGAGGACGATGTTCTCGATGTCCTCAATTTTTTTGATGTAGCCGCGGCCGCGAATGTAATACTCGGTGGATGCGACCTCGAAGATTTTCCCGCCGACGTCGGCGTTGCTCATCTTGATTGCGCTGACGACGTTGCTCAGCGGGATGTTGTAAGCAACCAGCGCGTTTGGATCGAGATCGACCTGGTATTGCTTGACGAAACCGCCAACCGGCGCGACTTCAGCGACCCCTTTTACTGAGGAAAGCGCGTAACGCAGATTCCAATCCTGAATGGAACGCAACTCAGCGAGATCGTGTTTTCCGGTGTCATCGACGAGTGCGTATTCGTAAATCCAGCCTACGCCTGTGGCGTCGGGACCGATCGTCGGGTTCACGCCCTCCGGCAGCGAGCCGCGCACTGAATTCAGGTATTCAATGACTCGCGAACGCGCCCAGTAAATATCGGTGCCGTCCTGAAAAATGACGTAGATAAAAGATTTGCCGAACATGGACTCGCCGCGCACGAACTTCACTTTCGGCGCGGCGATAAAAACGCTCGAAATTGGATACGTGATCTGGTCTTCGACGAGATCGGGCGAGCGTCCTTCCCACTCGGTGTAAACGATCACCTGCACGTCGCTCAGATCCGGAATCGCATCCAGCGGCGTGCTTCAATCATGGTTTGGTGCCAGGGCTCACGCCTTCTTGCGGTGTTCGCTCTTCCTCGAACCCTCTCAACGCGCCTTGCACTTTTGATTCGGCGTCAATCAAGAAGTTTGCGCTTGCGACGACACGCTCGTTTTCTTGCAGACCGCTTTTTACCTCATAAATGTCAGCATATTTTGTTCCGAGTTGAACCACCCGCGGCTCCAGCTTTCCCTGGCCTTTATCGACAAACACGACGCTACGCGTTCCTGTCGGCATGACCGCGCTCACCGGAATGGTGAGAGCCTCGCCCATGTCCATTTCCAATTCGGCGTTGACGTACATCCCCGGCTGGAGCTTGAAATCGGGATTGGGAATGTCGATGCGCACCTTGGCCGTGCGTTTCGTCTGATCGAGAAACGGATTGATGACGCTGAGCGTGCCTTCGAATTTCTCGCCCGGGTAAGATTTCGCGGTAATCGTGAACTTTTGCCCCCCTTGAAGCATCGACAATTCATTTTCATAGAACTCCGCCCAGACCCACACGACGCTGAGATCGGCGACTTCCACGAGCATGTCGCCGATCTTCACGTTCTTGCCTTGCTCGACCGGCACCGATTGAACGATGCCACGGAAAGGCGAGAACAGCGTAAGTGTGTCGGAGGCTTTTCTCGTTTTTTCCAACTCCGCGATCTGCTGCTCAGTGACATTCCAAAGTTGCAGCCGGCGCTTGGCCGACTCGATCAAACGCTGGGGAGTTTCCCGCGCGTCCTTTGATTTCGCTTCATCGCGCATGCGCAACAGTTCGATGAACTCCCGCTCGCTCGAGAGCAGATCGGGGCTGTAGATCGACATCAGCGGTGCATTTTTATCGACGACTTCGCCGGGTCCGGTGACGTGCAGCTTTTGAACATAACCATCGACACGCGACACAAATTGCCAGTTGCGTGTTTTATCGGGCACAATCAGACCGACTGCGCGGATGGTGTGACGGAGTGGCTTGTGCTCCGCCTTCGCGTAGCGCACGCCAATCTGCTGCTGCCGTTCGACCGGGACGACGAATTCGCTGGGCTGATTCGCTGCGCCGGGTTTTTCTTCTTCATACACCGGCACCATGTCCATGGCCATGCTGTCCTTGGCCGGTTTGGCACTGGTCTCACCCGGCATCATGGTCGATTTGTAGTATTTGATTTTGCGCTCGCCCTGTCGTGACGGCGACGGCTTTGCTTCGGCATCTTTGCTTTGCTGCTCAGACGGGGAAGAAACTTGAGCCGGCGTTTCACCGCCGCTTTGTTTCATCACCGGAACCAGGTCCATGCTGCAGATCGGGCACTTTCCTTTGGAGTCCTGCGACTTTACCGAGGGGTGCATGGTGCAGGTGTAGTAATCGACGTTGCTCGGTTTTTCTGACGCGCTCTTTTTGCCGCAGGAGGCCGCGGTAAAAAGCAGGGCAACGAGCGCAATCAGGAGCGTCGTGTTTCTGGTAAATGTTTTCATGGGGTTTTCCTTGCTTTCGATGGCTGGCGTGGCCTCGAGTAAAGTTCTGCGCCGATGACTGCCTCCAACTCAGCGACAGCCATTTGGTAATGCGCCAAATGCTCACGCCCCATGGCTTCGATGTCGCGCAGGTTGCGTTGCGCACTGATCCAATCGAGAAACGTCGCTTTTCCTGACTCGTAACTCAGTTGTGTCGCCTCGAACGCCTGCTGCGCCTGTGGCACGAGCTTGTCGCGGAACAGCTCGACGTGATGATGAAACGTCTCGATCTTTGCCAACTGATCGCGCAACAGCCGCAACGCTTCCTTTTGTTCGCGCTCAAGGCCTTGCTCGGCAGCTGCAAGATTCGCGCGCGCCTCGCGTACGGCAGCTGAATATTTAGTGGGATTCACCCAGGGGATTGTGAACGACAAGCCGGCGTCGAGTTCGCTTACCGCTTCTGCGGCATCATTGTAACGCTGGCCTTTCACCATTAGCGCCGGGTCTGGAATCCAGGCGCGCTGGGCAAGCTGAAGCCTTGACTTCTCTCCGTCGATCTTGGCGCGCGCCATTTGCACCTCGGGCCGTTGCGCTAGCGTGATCGCCTGTAGCGTGCTGGCGGAGAGACTCGCCCCACTGATTGTCGCCGGTGCCGGCGGACCAAGCGGCGCAAACGCGTCGCGATTCATGACCGTGTTCAGTTGCGACTGCGCGTCAGATAAATTGCGCTCCAAATCCCGCCGCGTCTCCTGTAGCTTGCTATAATCTGTCTCGGCTATAAGCGCGTTCGCCGCGGTCTCCAAACCAGCCTCGTATCGGGAGCGGCTGATATCAGCAATTTGTTTGAGCGAAGTCAGATTTTTGTCGTTGATCTCCAGTTGGTCGTAAGCATTCGCCAGTTGGAAGTACGTGGCGCGCGCCTTCGCGATCACGTCGAGCTGAACCCGTCGTGCTTCCTCAAACGCCGATAACGCCTCGGCAGCGGCGGCACGTCCTCGCGCCAGATTTTTGCCGGTAATTGGGATCAGTTGCTCAATGGCGAGCGATTGATCCGTGAACGCGTTCGGCGGAATATCGACAAACCGACGGACGCGCGATTCGCCGGCAACGCGGGGATCGTCCCACGCGTACGCTTGGCGTACGCGATGAATTGCTGCGCGCCAGCGGTTCTCGGCCTCCTTGATTGCGGGATTATTCTCCAGCACGCGGCGCGTCACTTCGCCCAACGAAAGCCCCAGCGACGCAGCGCCGTTTCCGCCGCCATCAGCGGCAATCTGACTTCGAAGTAATAAAGATGTAGCTAATAAGATTGAAAAAGTTGTTGTTTTCATTGATCCACGACTGCCTTTAATGACACGGCGTGCCGATTAGTGGGCACACCCCGACCGTTAAAGCCGGTGGATCAGATGAGTCGGATGCAGATCAACGCGAGCGTCGGCGGCGAATGCGCGCCAGACGCGGCGTTGGAGATTGGAAAAGGTTGAGCACCAAATTCCCGGCTCGACGAAATTGCTGTGGGTAACGCGACGCACGCCGCGTTTAGTTTATAGCTGGAATCGGCGTTCGCCAGCGGCTGCGATGAAGTCGATTTGTTTTCGTTTGAAGCCGCACAACAGGGCTTGTTAGTGCAGCAACCCGGCTTGCACGCTTGTTGAGCTGGCGGACTGGAGAGGATGCACGATCGCGCTGCGAAGCCTACTGGAGCCGTAAAAAGCGCGGCAGCCATCGCCATCGAAACTATGATCCTGCTCAACATTGATTTGCGTTATAGCACAAGTTAGACCGTGCGTCGAGAGAAGCGTTCAGCGTCTTCCTGCTCCGACTCATGCTCTTCCGGCGCGTTGTAGTGTGCGCTGTCCTCAGCGCATCAGATGGGCACGCTCTGGATTTCCGCTGAGACAGCGGACGCTACAGCATCCAAGACCTGCGATTGGAGAATGTTTGCCATTCGGGGCAACACGACGCGAGGAGCTTTCAAGGTTGCAACTGAGATGTTAGTTGTAATCATTGGGAGCACCGAAAAACCGTTGATAAGGAGAAAACTATGAAAACTGAGAACTTAGAGTCTATCGCAAAAAAACTGGTCGCACCGGGAAAGGGGATCCTGGCAGCCGACGAAAGTTCGGGGACGATCGAGAAGCGATTGAAAACCATCAATGTCCCTTCGACGGAGGAAAACCGGCGCGCGTATCGTGAAGTTTTGTTCACGACCAAAGGCGCCGGTGAATTCATCAGCGGCGTGATCCTGTTTGATGAAACGATCCGGCAGAAGACTCGCGATGGTCGCACGTTCGTAAGAGCCCTGGAAGAGCAAGGGATCATCCCTGGGATCAAAGTGGACAAGGGTGCCAAGGCGATGGCGAATTTTCCCGGCGAGAAAATTACCGAGGGTCTCGACGGACTGCGTGAGCGATTGACCGAATATCGACAACTCGGAGCGCGCTTCGCGAAATGGCGCGCAGTCATCACGATCGGCGACGGAATTCCAACGCGCACAAGCATCGACTCGAACGCAGAGGCGTTGGCGCGCTATGCGGCGCTGTGCCAAGAATCGGATTTGGTGCCGATCGTCGAACCGGAAGTGCTGATGGACGGCACGCACACGATTGAACGTCATTTCGAAGTCACGCAACAAACGCTGGAAAGCGTCTTTCACGCTTTGTATGAGCATCGCGTTGCGCTGGAAGGGATGCTGCTGAAACCGAACATGGTTCTTTCGGGAAAAGAATGCCCGCAGCAAGCTTCGGTAAAGGAAGTTGCCGAAGCCACGGTGCGCTGCATGAAACGCGTAGTGCCCGCCGCGGTCCCTGGTCTTGTGTTTCTCTCAGGCGGCCAAACTGATTTGCAAGCCACCGAACACCTCAATGCGATGAATCGTCTGCAGGGTCTGCCCTGGCAGTTGAGTTTTTCCTTTGGTCGCGCTTTGCAGGCTCCCGTCCTTAAAGCCTGGAAGGGTGATCCTGCGAATGTGGCCGACGCGCAACAGGCGTTCCATCATCGCGCCTTGTGCAACAGCAAGGCGCGCTTCGGCGAATACACCGAAGACATGGAAACCGCGAAGGCGGCTGCATAAGTGCCAGGAAACGTTTGAACGTTTTGTTTTTTGGGTTAATCGAAGAAAGAGCCGTGAAGTGGACGCGCGATAAACTCATTCGAGTCTCGATAGTCGTGGTGACTAGCCTGGCTTGGATTTCGATTACGAACCATTGCGCATTGGGCGCACTGATTCCCAAAATCAATTCAGCTATGGCGCCGATGCATTGTCACGGAAATCAGCCAGCGCCGTCGAAGAAGAGCAGCGACGATGAGATGCCTTGCTGCAAAATGCTCCGCGCGACGATAACCAGCGAGGCAAAGATCGTTGAGGCTGCGAGCCAAAATTTCGTTCCAATTCAGAATTGGATTTTGTCCGAAGTAATTTCCGCGCCTGCAACGCAGCTTTCCCCACTTGAGCTCGATACCGGGCCACCTTTTAGCCGGTCTTTTGCTGAATCGGTTTTGCAGCAGAGCATTCTTGCTCACGCTCCGCCTTCTCCCGGGTAACGACTGAGCCCTGCCATCGCAGGTTTGCCTCAGCCGTAATGCACGCTCCGTCTGTGCGCGCTTTTGCGCGCGTCGGTGGAGTTCTCATCACTACGCGGATGCCCGGAACCGCGTTCGTAAATCACAACTGAAATTCAACTATGAAACTTAGCTAAGAAAAATCTCCCGAGCGCGGCGTTCGATCCGTCGCATCCGCGCTGTTAGATCGACATGAAGATTTTCTTCGAACATCTCAACTCGCCGGAATACATGCACGTCCTGCTTAATCCGGTTCCAGTTTACGGATTGGCGATCGGAGTAGTCGGACTCTTGTTGGCCGTGATTGCGCGCAATCGCACGGGCATTGTCATCGCGCTTGTGCTCGTGTTTCTGAGTGGGTTGTCGGCGTGGCCGACGTACCATTATGGCGAAGCAGCTTACGATCGCGTCAAAGCGATGGCGGATACAACCGGCGACCAGTGGCTCGATGAGCACATGGGACGAGGCGAAAAACTGATCTACGCGTTCTACGTTCTCGCCGGGCTTGCGTTGGTAGGGATGTTTGCGCCGATGAAATGGCCGCGTAGTTCATTGCCGCTCGCGATCGCAACGCTTCTCATCGGATGTGCGACTCTTGGT
>WNFZ01004926.1_pt1 | contig 13595 bp, 14 predicted proteins | sample 5400081 | NCBI WGS metagenome assembly WNFZ01 (sample SAMN13153365, study PRJNA577476) | soil metagenome | isolation source: 80 cm soil or saprolite under grassland replicate 1 | place: USA:California | collected 2016-06-15
TTGCCTTGCTCGGCGCATGTGCCGATGACGGCGTCGTAGGTGCGACCACCCGCCACACCGTTTTTCGGAGCAAGCTGCAACAAAGCCGCATACGATTTAGCGGTCAATGCGATAACTGTCGCCGACTTCATGAAATTATTCTCCAATAGAGTGAAGGCCGCTTCCGGAGATATGCGATGCGGCGGGGGAAGGCGGGTAAGTACGGCATACGCCTCAACCAGAGCCGGAGCCGCAACAATCATTTTCTCCCGCCGGGTGAGCCGTCGCTCGATTTCATTGGCCGCCGATTCATGATGTTCATGCCACGAACATACCGCGGCAATCATGCAGCTTGTATCCGGGAGGAAAGAGGGCGGCATTCTTAGGTGGAACCGACGGAGCGTTCTCTTCGCAACCTTTTACGGGTGCGCTCGACAGTGTCCGTCGAGAGACGCGGAGTGTCCTGGGTGGGGACCGCCACAAGCAATCGGCCCTTCCGTTCGAGTTTGACCGGTAGGGGAGCGGGGGTAATGGCGATCTTGCCGTTCTCCCAACGAACATCGAGCGGCATCCCGGGCTTTATCCCGGATTCGCGGCGAATGTCTTTCGGAATCACCAGTCTACCGGCATGATCGATGGTCGTTTTCATGGTAAAAAAATTACCATTTTCTTTACCGTCTGGCAATTCAAGATTGATTTGAAGATAAGATACCATCAATCGCTGAGTTCACGATTGATGTGGGTGTCATGCTCGACCCCGAGAGCTACGGATTCGCAATCTCCCAAAGAACGATCGCGCAAATCCTCCAGGCGTCGTTCGGCGGAAAAACCCGCCCGTGGAGCAGTGGCCATACGATCGATGGGCCTAACGCTTACGCGTAACTAAATTAACGGGATCGTTTAGTCCGGTGCGTCTTTGATACAACCGGACACAAGCGTCACGGATGAAACTCATGGTCAGGGTTTCCATCTGGACTTGTCCAGTTCTGGTTTGATATTCGAGCTCTAAAGCCGCGTCAGACGAAGAACCGCTGTTGTTAATCCATCGCAGGTAGCCGCTCTTTTTGTCGATATATTCCCCCAACCGTACGAAGTATTTCGGGAATGCTGTCGAATCGTATCTCACCGGTCGACTGACCGCGCCGCCTTCGCCCCTCACGATCGATCATTTGTATTTTCTCTTTCGAAAATATCATTTCGATAAGGCCGGTGTACGGTGGATTCGGATCTCCGCATTGCAGGCGAAATTCGATTAGACTGAATTTGCATGCTTGCTCAATTGCAAATCCGCAACTGATGCGCGAGCCGGAACTTGTTGTATTCGGCGCTTTATGCTAGTCGGCGGTGAGTCCAGAAGAATCGTTTCGTGTAATGATGCAACGGCGCCACGGTTTATTGATAGGTTCAGTTTTCATCTATTTGCTCTCAGTATTCTCGGCAGCGAACGCTGGTGGAACGCGGGTCATCATCGCTTATAGCTCCATCAATCCCAATTCTTCGCAACTCGAGATCGGTCGCGCGGTTTGGCTGCCGGAAATATCCATTTTGGTTTCATCGGCGGCTCGGCGCTTCTGAATGCCGCCGCGGAGGGGTTGCCGCTCAAGATGCTGGCTTCGTTCGACGCCCAGCTCACCTATGACATCATCGCCAGACCGGAGATCAAGAGCATCAACGACTTAAAAGGAAAAAAATTCGCTGTCGGTTCGCTCGGCGGGACTCCGTGGATGGCGGCGAGGCTGGCATTCGAATATCTCGGTCTCGACGAAAAAAGAGACCGCATTCAAATCGTCGCGATGTCCAACCAGACGAGCCGTTACCATGCGCTGGAGCAAGGCTCCGTTGACGCCGCGATCCTTCAAGGGAACTTCAGCCGTTCCCTCAAGGCCAAGGGATTCAGCGTTATCGTTGACCTCGAGCAAGCTAAGATTCCTTTTGTCGGCGCTGGGGTGGTTGTTTCTTCGCGATTTTTGCGAGAAAACCAAGGCACGATAGAGAATCTGTTGAAAGCGCTATTGGAGACCCAAAGTTTTATCAACGCTTCTGAGAACAAGCCGGCGGTGTTGAAAACAATGGGCGTCTATCTCAAGGAGGGAAATCCGCCGGCGCTCCATGACGGATTTCAGGTTCTGAGCGCCAATATGAGCCGCAAACCTTTTCCGTCCATCGCCGGCCTTAACAACATCAAGCGGATCCTGGCGGTCTCCAGCGCCAAAGTCGGCAACGTCAAGTCCAACGATTTGATCGATGATAGCTTCATGCGCAAGTTTGATAGGAGCGGATTGCTCGATCGCGCGCTGGCAGGGTCGCTGTAGTAACTAGCTGGGAAGTATTTATGGAGGCAGAGATGAAACAGGCAAAATTGGTCCATATCGCCGTGCGCTCCGGAGAGCCCCGTTCGTTGGCGGAATTTTACAAGCGCGCTTTTGGGCTCAAAGAGGTGCTCAGCAACCGTAGAGCGGTGGATCTGTGGGACGGCCATCTGTTTTTGGCGATCAATCCGCCTTCCGCGACCGGTCCGATGGGGTTGAACCACTTCGGCTTCGTTGTCGATGACGTTGAGTCTCTGCGGCCGGTTTTGAGCCGTGCCGGAGCATCGAAAGTGGAAGCGCGTCCCGCCGGCAGATCATTCACCGATTGGCGCGTTCACGACCCGGAAGGTAACCCCATTGATCTTTCAGGGAGAGGTTACAACACGATCCCGGCAGAACGGCTGCAAAATGGAACCGACGATCGGGCTATAAACGCGGTGCGCCGGCTCGTCATACTCTCACAAAAGCCGGAGGAGCTGGCGCCATTCTATACGGAGGTCTTCGGGATGGACACGGTCAAAACGGCCGCGCATAAAGTGGTATTGACCGACAGCGTGATGCAGCTGGTGTTGCTGAACCTCGATCCCAACCCAGTTAGCGGTCTTTACTGTTACGGGCTCGCGGGGAATGAAACCTCGGATGAAGTGCTCCGGCGTGTGGAAGATAGCAAGCTCGCCGTTTCTTGGGGACCGGATTGGGTCGACGAAGGCAAGCGGCAGATGCATCTCCGTGATCCTGAAGAAAACCTCGTGACCGTCTTCGGAATGAACTAGCCCCGCAGCCGATGGCCCGGATCCCGTTGCACCGTCAAACCTCTACGATCGGATCTACTGCCTTACGGCTGTCCGATTTCTGACAGAAACAATTTGCGGGTAATTTGATCAAGGGGGGAGATCGCTTTGATCGCAAGCCTTGATCCATCAGGTCACCCCACAGATTAAACATTCGGGCGCTGTCGTGAGCCTAGTCGAACCATCGATAAAAGCATTAACTATTTTCGTGGAAGGCGCGGAAACGAGTATACCGGACGTTATTACTATTTAATGTTCCTCTCAGCTTGTAAACGCTAACACACAGTTCGTAGATCGCGGAGCCCGTGCGATCGTCAATAACTCGATCGCCCTGAACCGTTTCGTATTCAATCCTGACGACGGGCATTCTCTCAGTCGAGGCATTGTTGGAAACACTCAGTAATCGAGCTGCTTTGCTAGTCACGTAACTCCCGATCGCCCACAAGATTTGGGACAAGCTAAGAAAGTCCTTAACCGCCGAATCACGATCACTTCTCTCTCGTGCTTTGCGATCCAACTGCTCGATATCATCTAAGGCGTAATGCACGGTGACAGGGGTGGGAGCCGGGGGCGATTGGTAACCAGCCTCGACAACGTAGAGGTCAGCTTCGTATCTTATGTGAAAGGTTTTGATACCCCGCAGTTCTAAGTCCTGGCCGATGGTGCGTAGGGCTTCTGGAAAAAAAATGGCAGACATGAATAAAGTTCCTCGGATGCTTGGCTAAAATTGACCGTTAGTCGCAACACAAGCATAGAAGCACAACACGTGCCAGCTGGAAGAAGGTTAGTTATGAAATTTTCTTAGGGCAAAGAAATCGTAACCGCGGTGTCAAATGCCTTAGAAATTGAGCCAATTACGGATTTCGATTGTCGCGAGGAGCAGGTACGGGTTTACTCAGGTCACTTTTGCCAATGATGGGTGACAGACGTCTCGTCACACTTGAATGCCGTAACCGCTTAGGATGGCAAGAGACGGCGAGGCCCGGGCGTGAGTGTTGAGTTATCTTGTTCGACTCGATCACACCCCAACAGCCGAATCAGGCGAAACAACTAGCGGATAATTTGATCGGACTGAGATCACCTTGATCGCAACCCTTCCTCGATTGGATCACCCAAGCCATGCGACTGCCGGATTTTACCTATCTTCGAGATCGTCAGGCCATACACCTTCGTCACGCTACCTCCGATTAAAGTGAATTTGCATGTTGCTTAATTGCGCAAATCCGCAACAAGAGAATCAAGTTCGTCCAAATGCCAAACTCGCTTCCACTTTCGCTTCGTGTTAGTTTAGAGCCGCTTTGCAATTTCGCCTCGTCCTGGGCCCGACAGGCCCGCGCAAAGATTCCCCTTCGGTACCAAACAATTAATGGCGAACCGGCAGCTCGAATCCATCTGGACGCGCACGTTTGTGCTGCTCTGCGGAGCGCAATTTTTGGGCTATGCGCAGCACTCCGTGCTGACGCCGATCTTACCCCTGTACGTCACGCAACAACTTGGCGGATCGCCTTTCATCGTCGGCATCGTGCTCGCCTGTTTCGCGGCAACGAGCGTAATCGTCCGGCCCCTGGTAGGCCATTGGGCCGATCGTTGGAGCGAAACCGGTGTCATGATCGCGGGATTGCTTTTTCAAGGTGCGAGTATTTTTCTTTGTTTCATTCCTTTCGTGGGCGCCACGATGCTGGCAAACGGTCTGCGTGGCATCGGCTGGGGCGGACTCAATACCGGAGGCTACTCGCTGCTGGCACATATAGCACCGGAATCGCGTCGTGGCGAAGCCTCCGGCCTTTACAGCGGCGTACAAGGCGCCTCCTCGATCTTATTTCCCGCCTTCGCCCTGTGGCTGCTCCACGCCTCATTCGGCAGTTTCGGCGTTGTCTTCCTGGTTTCGGCGATTTTTTCCTGGGTCGGCGCCGCGCTTGGCGGGGTGATGGCCCTCCATGTCCCTCACATGGTTGGCCGCGACGCGACGTCGGAGTTATCCGGCCAGTGGTGGCGCGAAATTTTCCATTTCATCGAGCACGATATTTTGCTGCCATCGATCATGCTTTGTTGGCTCAACATCTCGCTCCCTTCGATTACAAATTTTAGCGTTCTTTACGCCGGCGAGCTCGGCATCGTCAATTTCGGTGCGTTTTTCGTCGTCGTCGGCATCACCAGTTTGCTTGCTCGCCCGCTGCTTGGCCGTCTCTCGGACATCATCGGCCGCGATCTCTCGATTGCCACTGGGTTCGGTTTACAGTTGATGAGCCTGCTTCTGATCACGATCATGTCCAATCTCGCGGGTATGATCATTTGCGGCGTGCTTTACATGCTTGGCAACGCCATCGGCAGCTCGACAACCCTGGCAATCGCTGTGGAGCGCGCCGATCCGCGCCGTCGCGGTAAACAAATGGCGAGCTTTTCCGTCGCCTATCCGCTGAGCTACGGCGTGGGCTCACTAATCACCGGCAGCGCGGTCGAGGCTGCCGGTTACGTCGGGATGTTTTTCGTTTTAGCCGCCGTGCAGGCATTGGGACTAATTTTCGCGCTGGTCAATGCGCCGAAACTGCGATCGCCGGCGAACTAAGACAATGCAATTCGATGACCAGTGACAAACCCGAATCGATTTGGACCCGCGCCTTCGCGCTGCTCTGTTTAGCTGAGTTTCTTGGCTACGCGCAACACTTCATTCTTCAGCCGACATTTCCGCTTTATATTACTCATCTGGGAGGCTCGCCTTTTGTCGTCGGACTGGTCATCGCTTCGTTCGGCGTCACCAGCGTGATATCCCGCCCGATCATAGGTTACTGGGCGGATCGTTGGAGCGAGACCGGCGTGATGATCCTGGGGTTATTGACCCAAACCATAAGCATCTCCCTCTGCTTCTTACCGTTTGCCGGCGCGACGATGTTCGCCAATGGTCTGCGCGGCATCGGCTGGTCCGGCATGAATACCGGCGGCTACACGTTGCTGGCGACCGCCGCGCCCGTGGACCGGCGCGGCGAAGCATCCGGTTATTACGGAGGTGTGCAATCTGCTGCGACGATCATATTTCCAGCGGTAGCGCTTTGGATCATCGATGCGCACTTTGGCGGCTTTGGCGCGGCGTTCCTGGTGGCGATGAGCCTTGTTCTTGCCGGCGCTGTTGCGGCCTATGCTCTATCCCGAGCGGTTCCGCAGCGCTCACGCAACACCCAAGTCCAACCCACAGAAGCTTGGTGGCGTGAAATCATCAACGTCTTCGACCGCCACATCTTGCTAGCTGCGGCGCTCCTTTTCACGCTGCATCTTTCGCTGCCCTGCCTGTCGAGTTTCGTCGTGCTTTACGCGCGCCAACTCGGCATCAGCCACTTCGGCTGGTACTACGTGGCGATCGGCGTAACCAGCACGCTCGCGCGGCCTCTGCTCGGTCGCCTATCGGATAAGATCGGCTGCGGCCGTTCGCTCATCGTCGCTTTTATCCTAGAGACAATCGCCTTACTGTTGTTGCCCATAGTTAGCACCCTGGTTGGTGTGATACTCAGTGGCTCACTCTACTTCATGGGTTCGGCCATCGGCGGTTCGCGCATTCTTGCGCTGGCGATGGAACAAGCCCCGGCCGAACGGCGCGGGCGTGCCATGGCAAGCTTTTCCGTCTCCTTCCCGCTGAGTAACGGAGCGGGCGCTTTGCTGAACGGGTTCGTCGTCGACGTGGCCGGCTACCGATGGATGTACATTGTCGCGGCTGTAATGTGCGCTTTCGGCCTACTGCTGACATGGAAACAGTGGTCGAAGCTGAAATGAGTTCGGTTGCGATCGACCACGGCAGGGTTGTTGTTGCCGTCGACAAGATGAGTTAAGCATGAGTCGGATTATACATTGCAGTAAGACTAAGGAGTCTAGACGATGAAGAGTCGCCTTTTCGTACCGCTGATCTTAGCATTGCTTGTGTCGGCGATTGCTTGCGCTCGCCTGGCTCACGCGAAAAGTTACATCGCCTACATCTCTGATTCCAGCAATTCGTCGGTGGTCTACTGGATCGCCAAAGAGATGGGCATCTTCAAAAAGCACGGGCTCGATCTGGATACCATCTTCATCGACGGTAGCGTGCGCGGGATTCAAAGCTTGATCGCCGGCGATCTCGGCTACAGCGGCGCGGTGGGCACTGCCGTGATCAACGCCAATCTAGCGGGCGCGGACGTCGCGATCGTTCAAAGTCAGATGAATACCTTGCCTTACTTCATCATCGGCAACGCCAAGATCAAATCACCGGAAGATCTCCGAGGTAAAACCGCGGCGGTGCATATACCCGGGACGTCGGCCGACTTCGCCATGCGTTTGGCTTTGACCAAAGCCGGGATTCCATACAAAGACATCAAAGCGGTAACACTCGGCGGCGCTCCCGCAAGGCTCGGCGCGACGATCAATGGCCAAACAGATTTCACCATCGTCAGCGAAGGAGAAAAACTCCACGGCGAAAAAAACGGGCTCAAAGTGATCATCGACATGGCCAAGCTCAAGGTGCCATTCCAATTCAATTGCAGCGTGGCCACGAGAAAGAAAATCAAAGAGAATCCCGACGAGGTCCGTCGCGTCGTCTGGGCTTTGGCCGAAGCGGGACACTATTTCAAAACGCACAAAGACGAGTCGATTAAAGTCATGCAAAAATATACTCGCGGCTTGGATCGCGCTGTCCTCGAAGGCGCCTACGCAGCCAACTACGAGTTTCTCGTTGAAGATACTTACCCGACGCTCGAAGGTTTGAAGCAGACGCTCGACATCCAAGCCCTGACCGACCCGCGCGCCGGCAAAGCCAAAGCGGAGGACTTCGTCGACCTTCGCTTTGTCGACGAATTGAAGAAATCCGGCTTTCTCGACAAGCTTTATGGTCGGCGGTGAGACCAACTTCTTATCAGCGCAACAAGCGATCGACCCGACGTTTCGCCGAGCTCCCACCGACCCTCATTTCACAAATTGCGTTCGCGAAAGCCGTCTTTCCCATTTGGCTGGCTTACCGAATCGGCGCGACAGTCTGCACGATAGATATTTTTCTTGAGTTGCGATAAGAACAGGCTCGATTGCGAAATACAGTCGAAATCGGAGAAACAATGAAATTTGGCATATTCGTTTTCGGCGACAACCATCCCGACCTCGGCCGTTCCAATCAGAAGTATTACGAAGAAGTCCTGACGATGGCGGAGTGGGCGGAGGAATTGGGCTTCGATTCTTTCTGGCTGGGAGAGCATCATTTTTATTGGTACGGCACCTGCGTTTCTCCGCCAATGATCATCGCTGCTCTCGGGCAGCGGACTAAGAGAATACGGTTGGGGCCGGCAGTAAGCGTTCTGCCGTTTCACCATCCGCTGGTTGTGGCCGAGGAATATGGGTTGGCCGACAATCTCTGCGGCGGCCGGCTGAATTTCGCCATTGGCAGCGGCTTTTCGCCAGTCGAATACAAGACCTTCGGCATGTCGATGGAGGAAGCGCGAGAAAGATACTGGGAGTCATTCGAGGTTATTTTAAAAGCGTGGACGCAGGAGGAATTTTCCCACCAAGGAAAATATTTTCAGATCGAGCATGGCTCGTTGTTCATGAAGCCGATGCAGAAGCCGATGCCGCCGACTTGGGTCGCCGCCTCCAGCGACGAGACCTTGACCAAGACGGGAGAACTGGGATTCTCCACTATGGGGATTCCCTTTGTGCGTTCCACTTCCCTCCTTGAGGTCAAGGAAAAGAACGATTTGTTCAAGGACTCTTATGTTCGCGCCGGCCACAAGGAAGAGCCGGACATCATCGTCGCCCTGCACGTTTACCTCCATCGAAGCGAAGAAGACGCGGTCGCGTCTGCGCGCCCCTGCTTTCAGCGCATCGTGGACTATCTAAAAAAGTACCGCCGTCCGGGAGCGCGTGTGCCTGATTTCGATACGATCAAAAAAGAAAAGCTCGGCGTATTTGCCACCTCCGAGGACGCGTGCGCGATCTTCCGGGAATACGAAAAAGCTGGCGTGACCCACGTGATCAGCATGGTCAACTTCGGTGGCGTCCCGATGGACGACGTAAGGCGCACACTGGAACTCATGTCCAAGGAAGTCTTTCCAAAATTCAAATGAATTTTCTGTGATGGGATTTTCCTCGCCCCGACACTCGGTCGCATTGTCATCTAAGGCCCTTCGACTACGCTCCGGATAAACTCCAGCGAAGAATCTGGACGCTAACAGGGCGAAGGACGAGGCGCTCCTGAGGTCGACGAAAATTATCTTCGAGTCGGCAGGAGTCTTTCCGCGACAAATCTCCAGATGTTTTTCACCATCACTCTGCCGTCTTCCATCCCCTACATTCTCGCCGGACTGCGCACCAGCGGTCGCGCCATCGTCGGCGTCGTCGTCGCTGAGTTTTTCATGTCATCCAAAGGTCTCGGCTACTTCATCAACCTCAAAGCCATGCCCTGGAGATGGCGCCGGCTTTCGTCGCCATCGTGCTTCTGGCTTTTTTCGGCATCATGCTGGTCAGCCTCGTCACTATATCGAAAACCGCTTCTGCAACTGGTAATAAGAATGAAGCTGCACCACCAACTTTTCCCGAGGTCGACATGAGTACGATTAGTAGACGCTTCTCTAGGATCATTATCACGGTTATCCTACTCATTATGATTTCTCCCCTCGCGGCCGCCGAACTGTCTCCCGTCGGTCTTTGGAAAACCATCGACGACAACTCCGGTCAAGCGAAGGGGTTGGTTCGCATTCGAGAAATAAATGGTCGGTTCGAAGGCAGAATCGAGAAAATTTTTCCTAAGCCAGGAGACGACCCCGCGCCCAAATGCGACAAGTGCGATGGCACTCGGCACAACCAGCCGGTGCTCGGCATGACGATCCTTTCGGGTCTTATGAAGCAGGGCGAAGAGTATCAAGGCGGCGAGATACTCGATCCCGAAACCGGCAAGATTTACCGCGTCAAGATGAAGCTCGCCGAAGGCGGCAAGAAACTCGAAGTGCGCGGTTTTATCGGCGTGTCGTTGTTTGGACGCAGCCAGATTTGGCTGCGCGAAGAGTAAGACTATCGCGCCTGCGGCTCGCCCACGAATATGAAGACGCATTGTGCCAATAACAGCGCGAAAGATTCCCGATGACCGAAGTTCGTTTTGTCGACACCACGCTTCGCGATGGCCAGCAAAGCCTGTGGGCTTACAATATGAGAACGGGAATGATCGTCCCCGTGGTCGAGCCGATGGACCAGGCCGGTTTTGAAGCCATCGAGCTCGGCGGCCCCGTGGAATTGCCGAAATGCGTGAGGGAGCTGCGCGAAGATCCATGGGAACGTTACCGGCACGTCATTCCAAAATTCAAACGAACACCACTGAGACTCATCCACGGAACCCGCAGTGGATTTGCAATCTATCCCAACGCGCTTCATCAGCTTTATGATACCTGCATGGCCAACGTCGGAGTTACCGAGGTGCGAATCTCCGATTCCTGGAACGATCCGGCTGATTGGGCCTGGCGTGTCCAACAAGCGAAGAACGCCGGCCTCAAACCGATTATCAATCTTATTTATACCGCTTCACCGCGTCATACCGATGAACACTTCGCGGCCAAGGTTCGCGAAGCAATCGTCCTCGACATCTATCGGATCATTCTCAAAGACCCCGGCGGCATCTTAACTCCCGAACGAACCAAGACGCTCGCTCCAGCTGTGCTCAACGCCGCTAACGGCACGACGGTGGAATTGCACACCCACTGCACGACGGGACTCGGCACGCTCTGTTGCTTGGAAGCCATCAAAGCCGGCATAACTAACGTCAATACGGCCATTCCGCCCCTCGCTGACGGCTCATCGAATCCGTCCGTATTCAACGTCGCGATGAACGCACGCGCTCTAGGTTACACAGCTTTGATTGACGAAGAGCCGCTCCGTCAAGTTACGAAACATTTCACCGCCTGCGCCAAACAAGAGAATCTCCCGATCGGCAAAACACCCGAATACGATTACGCACAATACGTCCACCAAATTCCCGGCGGCATGATTTCGAACTTGCGACACCAACTGGGTCTCGTCGGCATGGCAAACAAACTCGATCAGACGCTGGAAGAGGCGGCGCAGGTGCGCGCCGAATTTGGCTACCCGATCATGGTCACGCCGCTGTCGCAGTTCGTCGGCAGCCAAGCGGCGATCAACGTCATTGTCGGTCAACGCTACAAGCAAGTGACGGATCAAACAATTGAATACGCCATGGGTATCTGGGGCAAAGAAGGGGCGGCATTCATGGACGCTAACGTTAAAGAAAAAATTCTCAACCGCCCGCGCGCGAAAGAAATCGCCGAGCGGCTGCATCCGACCGATTCCCTGCAAGACTTGCGGCGAAAGTACGGCGGGCAGGGTGTTTCCGATGAAGAAGTATTGTCGCGCTTTTTTACCAGCAAAGAAGATGTCGAGCGGATGCATGCTGCTGGTCCGGCGCGAACTTATGCGACGAACGGCAATCCGCTGTTAAATTTGGTCGCGGAGCTGAGCAAACAAACCGCGCGCACTAGCGTCTTCATACAGAAGCCGAACTTCTTCATCCGTTTGGAAAAGCGCCGGGCGCTTTGAAGGACGACGGGGCGTCTGACATAAGCTCAAACTTTTGAGGTAACTCATGGCACGTGTGGCGCTGATTGAGGAGAATGAACATCCGGAGCTGGCCGATTCCATCGCCAAGATCAAAGGTGCCCGCGGCGGCCGGCTGATTAATATTTACCGTTTGATGTTGCATAGCCCGACACTGGCCAGTGTCTGGTTCGATCTGAATCAGGCGGTGCGCTACGGCACTGAGATTGATGGCAAAAGCCGCGAGTTGGCCGTGATTCGGGTGGCGATCTTGAATGACGTGGAATATGTGCGACGCGCGCACGGTCCGGCTTATGCGTTAAAAGAAGGACTGACGCCCGAGCAAGTCGACGCGGTGGCGAATTGGCAACCGTCGAAATTATTCACAGAACACCAACGCGCGCTGCTCGCTTACACGGATGCGATGACGCGTGAGATTGCCGTGCCGGATGGCGTTTTTGCCGACGTCCGAAAACATTTCACCGAACGTCAGACGGTTGAACTAACCATGCTCATCGGCGCTTACAACATGCTGACGCGATTCTTGAAAGCACTTAAGGTCGATCCGGAAACTTAAAATAGTTCAATGTTCCAGGTTCAATGTTCAAAGTCAGAAACCGGATTGGGCCCTTGAACTTTGAACTTCGAACGAAGCCTTACCAAACATGACATCAAGACCCCCTCTTAAATTCGTCGTCGAAAACGATAGCTTTCTTCGCCTCATTCAGGTTGTCCTCGATCCGACCGCTCCTGAAGAGCGCATCGAGGCATTTGCCCATTTTTGCAAGCATGATCTGCCGGACTTTCGCGGCTGGTGCGACCGAGTCCGCTCAAAAGCGCCGGGTCTTCATCCCGTCGATGTGCGCCTCGTTGATAATCAGGCCGAGCTGCTGGCGAATCTCTTCGGCGCCAGCGTTGCCGTCGTAGAGGAATTAACCATCGGCCCCGAGGAGATAGCCGCCGCCGGAAAAACGCTCAAGTTCGTCCAAAAATATGGTTTCACGACGCGCAATATCGACCGCGCCGCTTGCGAGCGCGCCGGTGTTCAAGTCCTGACCATCAGGCGCCGGGCGAATATTTCCACGGCCGAACAAGGTTTGACGCTGATGTTGGCGCTCGCGCGCCAACTTATGCAGAATGCCAACCTCATAAGCGTCGAGCAGCTAAAAAACGCCGGCTACGAGCCGACCACATATAAACGCTCACACACACCCAACGGGAATTGGGCGCGTATTCCGGGAATGGTTACGCTCTATGGCAGGCAATTGGGTATCGTCGGTCTCGGTGAGATCGGACGAGAACTGGCGCTCCGCGCCATCGCGCTGGGGATGCGCAGCGTTTACTTCCAGCGCACACGCCTGCCGGCGGAGATCGAACAGCAGTATCAGGCGTCTTATTGTTCTTTGGAGGAGTTACTCGCGACTTCCGATTGTGTCAGCCTGCATTTGCCGCGCGGCCCGGCAACAGTTAATTTTATCGGCGATCGCGAACTTTCCGTGATTAAAACCGGCGCGTTTTTGATCAACGTATCACAACCCACTCTGGTCGATCGCGAAGCGCTGCGTCGAGCTCTCGCTTCCGGTCACTTGGGCGGTTACGGGCTCGACACCTTTTACGAAGAGCCGGGCGACGCCGGCGACCCGCTCATCAAATTTCCCAACGTCATCGTCACGCCCCACCTCGGCGGCTCGCCGCGCTGGAATTCCCTCGACGATATTGAAGAAGTGATCGTTAGTCTTAGTCTGTCACGTCATCTTGCCGACTGATTGGGTTCCTTTCTTTTCGGCTGAGATCAACTACCTGCAGCGGGCTGACGGTGTATAAAAAAGTATAAGTTGATAGGGGTCGGAAACGGCTTTCGCCGTCCCCGCCCTCCGAACCGTGCGTGCGGTTCTCCCGCACACGGCTCTCCAGTCGGTGGTTTCCTCATCGGGATTGGCTCGCCAGCTTCCAGGCTGCAGTCGTAGTGAACAGT
>WNFZ01006053.1_pt1 | contig 13594 bp, 13 predicted proteins | sample 5400081 | NCBI WGS metagenome assembly WNFZ01 (sample SAMN13153365, study PRJNA577476) | soil metagenome | isolation source: 80 cm soil or saprolite under grassland replicate 1 | place: USA:California | collected 2016-06-15
GCAGAGATATCGAGGAAGACCAATTCGTCGGCGCCTTGTTCATCGTATAAGCGCGCTTGTTCCACAGGATCGCCTGCATCGCGCAAGTTCACAAAGTTCACACCTTTGACCACGCGTCCATCTTTGATATCGAGGCAGGGAATGATTCTCTTCGCTAACATAGTTCTCCAATCGGTTGGAAGGTTACAGGTTGATGACACAAACCTTCAAACGCTTCAACCTTTAAACTTGCAACGCTTTTTCTAAGTCAATGGTCCCTTCATATAGTGCGCGCCCGATGATTACGCCTGATAGATTTGCATCCCGTGCCGCGCGTACGTCTTCAACTGTATGGACACCACCAGAGGCAATAAGGTCGAGCCCACTCACTTTTGCTAACTCTCTTGTTGCCGTGATGTTCAACCCACTGCCCAAACCATCCCGGCTGACATCCGTGAAGATAACGGTGCGCAGCCCTCCAATCTTCATTTGGAGGGCGAGATCTTTAGCAGAAATTCCGCTGTTCTCTTTCCAGCCGCGCACACGGACGAGTCCATCACGTGCGTCGATTCCAACAGCGATTCGTTGGGTACCAAATTTTCGAATCGCAGTTTCAACGAGGCCAGGTTTTTCAACTGCAATGGTTCCCAACACAACACGATGAACGCCGAGAGATAAGGCTACATCAATCATATCGAGCGAACGCATGCCACCACCGAACTGAACGCGGGCATTTAATTCGTTTGCAACACCCAAAATGTTTTGCAGCGCCATATGATTGGTGCTGTCGCTTTCGCCGAATGCGCCATCTAAATTCACAACATGCAGCCAATTTGCGCCTGCACTTAGCCAACGTCGCGCTGTTTGAGCGGGATCCTCACTGTAGGCAGTCATGCGCGCAGGATCACCCTCTTTCAGACGAACAACCTTTCCGGCGCGCAGATCAATGGCAGGATACACAACGAAACTCACGCCGCCTCCAGAAAATTCTTTAAAATCTGTAAGCCCACAGTCTGACTCTTTTCAGGATGAAACTGGACGCCAAAGATATTTTCGCGACGAACGGCACATGCGTAGCGGATTCCATAATCGGTCTCTGCGATCACATCGGTTCGATCAGTGGGTTGGCAATAATAGGAGTGATTAAAATACACATAGGCTCCAGGGTTAATGCCGTTGAACAAGGACCTATCATTTCTGACTTCCACTTGGTTCCATCCTGTATGCGGAACCTTCACTGACAGCGAATCAGAAAATTTCACTACAGTTCCACTTAGTAGACCCAAGCCTTCATGATCGCCCATCTCTTCTCCGATTTCGAAGAGCGCCTGCATTCCGACACAAATGCCAAGCAATGGTAATCCACGCCGCGCAATCTCTTTGACTGCGTTGTCAAGTTCCATATTCTCCAACCCAGACATGAAATCGCCAAAAGCTCCTACGCCCGGCAGGACAACACGCTTATCGGATAATACTCTTTCTGGATCGCTAGTTCTTTCAACATTGGCGCCAACCACTTCCAACGCTTTTTGGACAGAACGGAGATTGCCCGTGCCTGCATCAATAAGGATTACATCATTCATATTTACTACCTTTTGGAGTCAGACAGCTTGCTGTCTAAGTGTAGGAGCAAGCTCCTACACTCCAAACTACAACAGTCCTTTCGTGGATGGGATATTGCCGGCACGACGCGAGTCAATCCGTGTCGCGGCATCCAATGCTCGCGCCCAGGCTTTGAATAACGCTTCTGCCTGATGGTGGTCGTCGCGTCCATACAGAACACGCGCATGTAAGTTGCTGCGCGCAGTCACGGCAAACGACTCGAAGAAGTGAGGCAACAATGTTGTTGGAATATTTCCAATATATGGTGTATGCCATTCGGCTTGAATCACAGCATAAGGACGCCCTGATAAATCTAGGACGACATGCGCCAGTGTTTCATCCATGGGCGCAAAGCAGTCTGCCATGCGGATGATTCCTTTGCGGTCGCCGAGTGCCTGATCAAAGGCTTGACCTAAAACTAGCGCCACATCTTCCACAGTATGATGAACATCGATATGCAGATCCCCTTTGGCTTGGACAGATAAATCGAAAAGACCATGCACAGCTAAATGAGTCAACATGTGATCGAGGAAACCGATGCCTGTGGAGATTTCATGCTTGCCTGTTCCATCCAGATCTAATTTGATCTGGATTTGAGTCTCATTCGTTTGGCGCGATATTTCAGATGTTCGCATAATTGCTCCTTATTTACAGTTGCAGGTTAGAAGGTTCAACGTTGGAACGTTTCAACCTTAAAACTTTCAACCTTCCAACTCTTCCAATGCTTTAATCAACGCATCCGTATCTTGAGGCCTGCCCACGCTGATACGAACATGATCGCGCAAGCCAGGTTTGTTGAAGTAACGGATAAAGATTCCGTGATTTGCTGCCAATTGAGATTTGAACTCTGCGGCATCCCGTCCAATGACTTTACACAAGATGAAATTCGATTTCGTGGGATAGGGCTTTAGATATGAAATTTTTTGCAAAGATTGGAATAGCTTTTCGCGTTCTTGTTTCAACAGTTCTACTATCTTTGACAATTCATCCGCGTGGTCTAAAGAAACCTGGGCGGCAACGCTTGCCACCACATTGAGATTATACGGTTGCTTGGATTTCCACAATGTTGGCATCAGCCACTTTGGAAACGCACCGTAGCCAACTCGTAAACCAGCTAATCCCGCCCATTTGCTGAATGTTCTCAAAACAACAAGGTTTTCACGTGATGGGACTTCGCCGATTCGACTCAAATTTGCGCCAAGATTAGCACCAGCAAATTCAATATAAGCCTCATCCAATACAACGATATTCTCTTACTGCTTTACAAAGGGACTCGATGTCTAATGAAAAATCTGCGTTGCGAGAGATTTCAATACAACGAGCTGCATTCAACTCTGCGTCGAATGAGTACATTCCAAAGGTGGGCGGACAGGAAAGGATGCAATCGTTCGGTTCAAGAAAAACTCGCATCAACAAATCAATCAATTCATCGGCACCTGAGCCAGCTAAGAGATATTCTTCTGAAATGCCAGTAAATGTGGCCAGGGATTTTCGCAAGGCACGGCTTTCAGGATCAGGATAGATGTGAGGAAAGTCCAGTTTGCCGAGAGCTTCACGGACGACTGGCAATGGACCATAAGGATTTTCATTTGCATCGAGTTTGACGATCTGCGAAGGTTCTAGTCCGATACGCCCCGATAAGACTTCAAATGGTTCAATAGGCGTATAGGGTGGTAAGGATTCAAGATGAGTCCGAACTTTCATACTGGCTCCTCTGTTCGTAATAATGCTGCGTTCGCGTGGGCATCCAACCCTTCAGATTGGGCAAGCGTCGCCGCGATTGGACCAATCGTCCGCGTGGTATTTTCATCGAGTGCAACGAGGCTGACGATTTTTACAAAGTCCCACACATTGAGCGGAGAAGCAAATCTGGCAGAGCCGCCTGTTGGCATCACATGGCTCGGCCCCGCAAGGTAATCGCCTAAGACTTCAAAAGAGTGTTCACCCATAAACACACCACCTGCGTTGTTAACTTTCTCGACCCAACGCCACGGCTCACTCACAGACAAACCTAAATGTTCGGGGGCATATTCGTTTGCCAGTTGGATGGCTTCATCGAGGTCACGGGTCAATACTGCTCCCCCACGATTCTCTAGTGACGCAACAATAATGTCTGACCGTTTACGATCTTCGAGTTGTCTTGCAATTTCCACCTGTACTTTTTCAATCAAAGCTTGGGATGGTGTAAGCAGAATTGCAGAAGCAAGCAAGTCGTGTTCGGCTTGAGCAAGCAAATCTGCCGCGACCCACGCTGGATTGGCAATCTCATCTGCAACGACAATTGTTTCTGTCGGGCCAGCAAGTCCATCAATCCCCACCACGCCATAGACTTGTCGTTTTGCTAATGTAACGAATAAGTTTCCAGGTCCGCAGATCTTATCCACGGGGCGAATGGATTCTGTTCCATACGCCAGTGCAGCAATCGCCTGCGCGCCGCCGAGCGGATAAATTTCATTCACACCAGCAATGGCACAAGCAGCAAGAATAATTGGGTCGATAGGCGCATCTGAATTCGCAAAGGAACGATTGGGCGGAGTGACTACCACGATTTCCTTTACGCCTGCCACGCGTGCTGGAATAGCGCTCATCAATACGGTGGACGGAAGCGGAGCGGTTCCTCCGGGGACATATAATCCCACGCGTTGAAGTGGGCGAATGATCTGTCCGACAGTTCCTCCTAAATCGTTCGTGAACCAGGATGTCAAGGGTTGGCGGCGATGAAATATTTCCACGCGTGCTGCTGCTTTCTCAAGCGCATCGCGCTGCGCGGGGGAAACGGAACCTAACGCAGATTGGATGGAAGCTTTTGAAACGGGAGCAGGCTTGATGTCCATAGAATCGAGCCGCTTACTCCAACTCTGAAGTGCAGCGTCGCCGTTCATCCGCACATCTTTCAAGATTCGAGTCACAGCTTCTTCCGCCGTTAATCGTTCACCGAAAAGTTTCTCGATGCCATCCAACACACGCTGACTGACGGGAAATTCATCGGGCGGCGTGCGTTTGAGAATGGTTTGTCTTGCGATTTGCGGGTCGTATTGTTTGAACATGGTTATCCTTTCAATGCATTGAGCATCGCTGTGTAGCGCGGCGGCTCTTCTTCAAAAATGTATGTAACAGGAGAAACAATGATTCCGCTTCCGCCAACGCTGCGCAATTCTGTGATCGCCTGGGGAAGCTGATCGCGTCGAACGACAATGGTGACCGAGTGCCAGCCCTGATTTGCATCGCGCGTAATAATCGGACTGACGGTCGGTCCTTGCAATCCGCCAACCGATGTTCGCGTGAAAAGTTTGGATGCAATCGCTTCAGGACTTTCGCCGCGCATGTTTGCGATGACAAGAAGGTTTTCCTTTGCACGCAAGTGGGCTTCGATATATTCCAGTAAACGCCGCGCCATCTCGAGCGTATTTGGATTCGTTTGTAAAGATTTTTTATTTGCAATCAAGGCGGCTTGCGACGGTTGAATGAGTCCATCCGGCAATGCGCGCAGACGATTATCTTGAAGCGTCTGCCCGGAGGAAACCAAGTCAGAAATAATGTCGGCATATCCGATGGTAGGCGCGGTTTCGAGCGTGCCCTCTGCAGAGATCAATATGTGCTCGATCTTCTGTGCATTCAAAAATCGCTCGGTGAGAACAGGAAACTTAGTTGCGACGCGCAATGGACGATTCAACGCGCTTGCATATTTCTGAAGTGTTGGAATATCGGTAACATCAGTCCATGCTTCGGGTACAGCCACTTTGAGCGCGCAGTGACCAAACCCAAGTGTGTCATGCAAAATCAGGATATCGCCATTTGCACCCCGTTTCTCTTCAATGACGTCCATACCTGTAATGCCAAAGTCTACACTTCCTTGCCGCACACTGACGACAATATCACCAGGGCGTTGGAAGAGAACTCCAAGGTCTGGCAACGCCGGAATTTGCGCCTGATATTGGCGCGGGTTCGGTTTATGGACTGAGAGTCCAGTTTCGGCGAGGAAGTTCATCGCGTCCTCCTGCAAGCGTCCTTTGGATGGAAGGGAAAGTCGAATGGTTTGTTGAGGGTTCATAGCTGTTCCTTATAAAATTAAACAAAAATCCCCGACGCATGGTCGGGGATACATGAGACAAGTTGCGGTTCCTGTTATGAAATTCCAGGTACGCACATAGATGCCTCCCGACCATGCGGGGGTTGAAGATGATGATGGTGCTTACGTGCATACAGGTTATTCATATTGGGTCGCAGTATATCAATGAGATGGTAATTTGACAAGTCGACCGTTACAGATGAAATGACTCTGCAAGCTCAGGCAAGTGCCTTCAATAAGTCCGCCGCACCGCGTTCTAGTAATAATTGAGATAAGCGTTCCCCTAACTTTTGAGAGTCTTGATCTGCCGCGCTCAATCGAATCGATTGTTTTCCGTCTGTGGACATGACTGCGCCGGTCAAAATTATTCGTCCATTCGTTTGTTCTGCAAACGCGGCGATTGGCAGTAAACATCCACCCCCTAATCTAGAGAGAAACGCGCGTTCTGCGTTAACGGCCGCGGCGGTGATGGGATCATGAATCGTGCGCAACAATTCAAAAGTATCGATATCGTCTGCGCGGCACTGCACTGCCAATGCTCCTTGCCCAGGGGCGGGCAACATTACTTCCAGAGAAAATACTTCAGTAACATGGGCTTGCAATCCGAGTCGATTGAGTCCCGCTTGTGCTAACACAATCGCGTCATATTCGCGGTTCATCAATTTTCGCAAGCGCGAATCGACATTTCCACGCAAATTCAAAATCGTGAGATCGGGACGACGCACCAATAATTGCGCAATGCGTCGAGGACTGGATGTCCCAACTCGCGCACCTTCGGGCAAATTCGATAACGGACTCGCATCCGCAGAGATCAGGACGTCAAACGCCGATTCTCTCTCAGGAATGGCAGCTATCAAAATCCCAGGTGTTTCCTCCATCGGAAGATCTTTCAACGAATGCACTGCTGCGTGCGCTTTTCCAGAGAGCAATGCATTTTCAAGTTCACTTGTAAACAAACCTTTTCCACCAATCTCAGGCAAAGGACTATCAAACACCCGATCACCAATCGTGGAGATAAGGATTTCGCTGCACTCCAATTGAGGATGTGCTACTTGCAAGAGTTGAATCACACGCGCGGTTTGTTGGCGTGCAAGAGCAGAAGGTCGGGTTGCAAAGGTTAATTGCATAAAGGAATCAAAACGAAGCGAGGAAACACGCCTTTGTCAAATGCTTATGCGGGCTCAAATTCAAATCCAACAACGCCTGAAATAATTTCTCGCGCCTTGGCTTCATCCCCATCCGCCAGAGCTTCGAGAATCTCAGAATCAACCAGTTGATACCACAAAGCTTTACGCGTTTCAAAATCGGGAATGTGTTGCGCCAGAGGCTCTCGCAGTTCGCCAGCTAATTCAAGGAAACGCGCATATTCGGGACCGAGTTCACGTTGTAGTCGTTCCTTCAAGCGGACCGCCAGTGCTGGCGCACGCCCACTGGTCGAGATAGCAATGGTCAAATCGCCGTTGCGCAGAATCGACGGGGCAATGAAATTGCAGCGCGGCGTGTCATCGACAACATTAACCAGTTGATGATTCTCCGTTGCTTCCTGCCAGACCTGATGATTGATTTCCGGTTGATCCGTTGCACATATGACCATGAAGGCGCCAGCCAGATCACCAGGCTGATAAGCTCGCGCGACATGGATTATCTGCTTTTGCTCAGCAAGATCACGCAATTGCGATGTAAGTTCAGGCGAGATGATCGTGACTTTTGCCTTGACAGCCAATAGTCCATCCACTTTCCCCTCGGCGACTTTGCCACCGCCGACTACAACACATGGCTGGTCGCGCATTTCAATATAAACCGGGTAATACGTGTTCATTGCTTCTTCATGGATGGAAGATGAATGCCACATTCCGTCTTCGCCTTGCCTGCCCAGCGACCCGAACGTGGATCCTGTCCGGGTTCGACAGCTTTCGTACAGGTCCAGCAACCGATACTGGGATAACCATAATCATGCAAGGGATTGTATGGCAAGTCATAAGTATTGATGTGTTCCCACACCTGATCGCTCGTCCACGCCGCCAGTGGATTCAGTTTGACCATTTTATTGGCATAATCCCATTCGACAAGTTTTGTGTTGGCGCGAAATGCTGTCTGGTCACGGCGGATGCCTGTGATCCAGGCGCTGTAATTGGAGAGATATTGTCGCTGAGGAATAACCTTGCGAATGTAGCAACAAGTATCGGGGTCGCGGTCCCATAACTTATCGCCATGACGTAAAGCTTGCTCAGGTAAAGAAATTCCAGAATGAACACGTTCGAAACGGATTCCGAGTTTCTTCACTAGCTCATCTCGCAATTCATAAGTGTGTGAGAAAAGCAAATCTGTATCCAGATAAAAGACAATTGTTTCGGGACGAATCTCAGAAACGAGATGCATCAATACAATACCTTCGGGACCAAAACCAGTCGCCATGACAATACTGGGCACGAAGTTTTCAAATCCCCAACGCAAGATGGTCTCTGGTGAACTTCCTTCCAACTCCAAGCCAATTTGTTTTACAGACTCCGGAGTCCATTCTACGGTCTCTACTCCCCTCTCCATTTCGCTTGCCCGCCCCCGTTCTTTGGGGGTTGAAATAGGGAGGAGCTGGGGATGGGGTAATTTCCTTTGTTGTACATCCATTACGATACCTCGGCTTACAAAGATATAAATGCTTCTTGAAAATTCTTGATCGATAACGCTTGTGCCTTACCGGCAAACCAAGCCAGCTGTTGATGCAAACGAACAACCTCACCGACAACCAAAACAGCCGGTGGACGAATCTCCTGTGACTTCTCTACGATGCTTTCCAGCGTTTCGATTACGACGAGTTGGTTTTGCGTGGTTCCTTCTTGAATCAAAGCTGCAGGCGTATTAACGGACCGACCATGGAGGATCAAATTTGCAACGATCTCGGGCAGATGTTCGACACCCATGAGGAAAACAATCGTTCCAATTTTTGAGATGGCAGCCCAATCAATTTCGGATTCCGAGCCGCCTGTGTGACCTGCTACAACGGTGAATGCAGTCGTGATGCCTCGTTGCGTTACAGGGATGCCGGCATACGCGGGAACGGCAATTGCGCTACTCACACCGGGAACAATCTCATAACGTATACCGGCTTCAGCCAATGCCTGGCATTCTTCCCCTCCACGCCCAAACACAAAAGGATCACCACCTTTCAGGCGGACAACAACTTTTCCCTCGCGGGCTTTCTCAATCAATAAATCGTTGATCTCCTCCTGCGAACGGCGATGACGTTTCGGTTCTTTGCCAACATCGATCAACTCGGCGTGTGTCGGGACCTCGTTCAATAGCTCCTGCGCCACTAAACGGTCGTACAAGACCACGTCGGCATGTCGTAGATAATTTAATCCTTTGACAGTGATAAGCCCCGGGTCACCCGGTCCGCCGCCGACAATGTAGACAATCCCATTCACAGCAGAAGGATTAGGCATGAGCAGTTTCCGCGGATAGATTCTTGAGAAGAGTATCTACGTCGAATTTGGATTCGGTCTTCACATTGACGGAGAATCGTTCGCGAGGATCACGGTTATGTGAAAGAGAATATTCTGCGCCGTCGTAGAGTTGATTGAATAACGATTTGATATCCGATTCGAGAGCCGCAAAAGTCTCTTCGGTATTCGGCACAAGTAAGCGGTCATTGACAATGATTTGCAGTTCTGATCCATTGAACTTCAAGCCATTTTCTTTTTCGAGGATCTGAGCGGCAATTAATGCGGCGCGTACAGCCTGAACAACCTTCTCTTGATTTGTGCAATCCAGTTGTTCTTTACGGTTGTAAAGCAAGCCTAACCGTCCGAGGCGATTGTCGAGGCTGTAATCGGCTTCGTGACCGATCAACATAATGCCCGGTCCGTTATGCACGTGCAGATAATCGGCGACATCGATCAACAATTCTTCCAAGCGTTGCTGTTGAATCCACGCGTTGAATATTGCGGCATAATCTGCGAGATTTACAGTTTCAGGGTTTTCCAAATAAAACTTGACATTCACATGTTGAAGATTCATACGAGCTTCCTTTAGATCCCAGAGAGTTGTCTGGGTAAAGACCGGGATCCCAGTAATTTGCTGTAGCAGGTATGCGCGGCTTCGATCACCAGCTGCGCCTCTTCTACACGGCGATGAGCTTCCTCAGGCGTGTAAGGCTCGTTCCTCTTTTCATACGCCCGCAGATAGTAATGTCCAAACTTGCCGCCCGCGTATTCGTCCCAAAAGAGTTTGGTGTCATATAAACGTGTGCGGAATTCCTCTGCTACCCGGTCATGATCTTTTGGCACATTGAAAAATAACTCTTCGACCAAAGTCAGAGCCGCCTGGTACATGGATGCGTAGGCAGTCTCACCTGCCTTCTGATATTGATTCTCGTCCAGCAGAACCTGCGCTTCGAACACTTGTCGTTCCGCATTTGCTAATCCAAATTCTGCATGCGATACCACTTCGCCCGCGCATTCGCCGACGCCGATATCGCCAATTGTGAATTCGCGGTTGTCACCCCAGTCAGTGTAGAGAGTTGAATCCTCATCATGCGAGGGAATCTTGGTCAGATCATCCAACATGTTCTTGACCTGGACTTTTCCAATACGTTGGATAAACGCCTTGAACGATTCGTTCTTCTCACGCTCGTTCACATACCGACCGGTGAGTCGTTCCACCACTTCGGGGATTCGCTTCGCCGGAACAGCGCCCATTGCCAATCCATACGAGCCTGCGTTATGCCCCCACTCACCGCCTAACACAACCTGAAAATGCGGGACTGTGTAATTTCCAGAGTGACGGCTTACACCATAGAACCCGAGATCCGCAACATGGTGCTGTCCACAGGAGTTGAAGCAGCCACTCACTTTGATGTGCAGATTTTGAACCGCATCGTCGAGAGTGTGACTCTTCTCGGCGAGACGCTGGCGTAATTCGCCAGCCAATCCACGGGATGCAGAAATGCCAAGCTTGCAAGTGTCGGTACCCGGGCAGGAGGTGACGTCGACGATCGTTCCCGCGCCGGGTTGGCCGAGTCCGATCTCTTCGAGCGCCGCGTACACTTCGGGCAGATCCGCTTCGCTGATCCAGCGCAGAACCATGTTTTGTTCCACCGTAGTGCGAACCGTCCCGTTAGTGAATCGGCGGGAAATATCTGCGACAGCGCGCAATTGATCGGCGGTAATGTCGCCGAGAGGCAATGTGATCGTCGCGGTCGCATATCCTTTTTGTTTCTGGTGGAAAATATTGGTCTGATACCAGCGTTGGAAATTCGCGGTTTGCAGCGTATCCGCTAACTCTTGCGCGGGATGTAGCGGCTTTTCGTCCGATTCCTGAATCTCGGCAAGGTACGCTGTCCAGCGCGGATCGGTTTCCAATGTTGCACGTTCCTCCAAAACAATACGCTTGAATTCTTCAATGCCAAGTTGTGCGACCAAAAACTTGATGCGCGCTCGATTCCGATTTTTCTTTTCCCCGAGACGAGCAAAGACGCGAGAGATGGCTTGGGCCGTGGGCAATAACTCTTCTTCTGGCAGGAATGCATCGAATAATTTCGCCTGATGCGGAACGGTCCCTAATCCACCGCCGACATATAACTCGAAGCCGCGCTTTTCGACCCCGTCCTCAATTCTCTTGACGGCGATCACGCCCATGTCGTGCATGTTGACAAGTCCGCAGCCTTCATCCTTGCAGCCCGAGAATGCAACCTTGAACTTGCGACCAAAATCCTGCACATCCGGGTGACCTAACAGAAAATAGGCAAGCCCTTTTGCGTACGGCGTGACATCGAAAGATTCTGTGTTGCACACGCCCGAGAACGGACAAGCCGTCACGTTGCGAACTGAATTGCCACAGGCTTCGCGGGTTGTAATTCCAACTGCCGCAAGGCGACGCATCAGTGCTGGCGTATCGTCCACGTGAACAAAATGCAATTGAAAATCCTGGCGAGTCGTGACATGGGCAATGCCATCTGAATACTCTTCTGCGAGCTCTGCCATCACTTCCAACTGTTCGGGATTCATGCCGCCGAATGGGACCTTGATGCGCTGCATACCCGGCGCATCCCAAACTGTATTCACACCTTTAGTTAATTCTGTATTGCTGGATGGATATGTCAACGTTTGAGTCTCTTTTCCATCCCAACGTTGACCGTTGTCATAACGCTGACCGTAAGCGCCGCGTCGCAAACGAGTCTCAGCAAATAATTTCTCATCGAGCTTGCCTTGTTTGCGTAATTCAATCTCCGTCTCGTAGATCTCGATCTCGCGCAGGAGCTCAGGAAATGGACTTTTGATCTTTTGTTCGCGCCATAAACTGTTGCTAGCCTTCATAAAATCACCTCTGAGAATTGATAACAAAAAAGCCCGGGATGTTCCCGGACTTTCATAAGAATTTTCCGGTGAACTCTGCTCTCTTACAAGAACTGTTCACCGGTTTAGGTTTGAACTACGTTTAGTGGCAACCTGTAGTGGCGTGTTGAACAGCTCTGTGTGTTGGCATACAACACAGACACATACAGGTACAGGCGCAGAGTTTTACAATAGTCATCATCAGGTTTTACCGCTTGTCTCATTCATACATACGCAAACTTGTTCAACTCATTGCAGGTTGCATCAAGCTTTGAAGTTTACTTGATTATGCGGCACTAGGAAATTGGAGCGATTATATCCACATTGAAATATTTGTCAATGCAATTATAGAGGGATCCTATAGAGCTTGAGGAACTGATACTTGGGATAGAACATACTTAATCATCTTTTTTGGAATGTTCACACCGGTCGTCGTAATACTGTTTCGAAATTCCATCGTGTGGTTGATCTCGTTTACGGTGAGCCCATGTTCTGTTTCAAATAAATCTAAAGCGAGTAATCCACCGCCGACAGCCCGCGCGGCGCGATGGCATAGCTCAGCAATCTCATCCGTGACAGGACAATTGCTTGCAACGCCGCCGCGTGCAGTGTTGGTGATCCAATTCTCAGAGGAACGATAGATCGCGCAGATTGCTTCATCCCCAACTACGAATGCACGGATATCGCGTCCCGGCTTTTGGATGTACTCCTGAATGTAAAAGACCTGATGATTCACTCCGAGCGTAGCTTTATGTTCGATCAACGTCTCTGCCATTTCGCGATTCTCGACTTTCGCGAGCAGACGCCCCCACGAGCCGACAACTGGTTTCAAGACACATGGATAGCCCATCGCTTCGATCGCCCGAAGAGCGGAGTCTTCGTCAAATGCCATCAGCACTCTGGGAGTTGGGATTCCATTCATTGTCAGAATCTGACTCGTGATGTATTTATCACCGCATCGTTCTGCCACAGCGGGTGAATTCACCACAGGAATACCATGCGCCTCAAAGATACGCGAGATGTACAGTCCGCGCGAATAAGAAATGGAACGTTCAAATAACACATCGACCTGCTCTGGGGATTGATTGATATCGAAGAACGCGTCTCCATCGTTGATGCGGACAACTTCCACGTCTGGACATTTTTCCAATTCATCTAGCAGATATTTTTCTTCGATGCGTAGGCGGGTGTATAAAAAGCCAATTCGAATCATGTTTGCTCCTTTTGGTCATACTTGGTGGTTGAGTAGCGCCGAATGCTTCTGGAGGGGCGCATCGAAACCACAAGTTTGCAGGTAGTTTATATTTCGATGTAATCCTGTGGTCTCGATACGGATCTTGCTTCGCTAGACCCTACTCGACCACCGATTTCAAATGCAATATCACTCTCTCCGTCACCTGGCTGGTTGACAAACTCCCACCTAAATCAGGCGTGGATTCATTATTTGCGATGCAATGATTCACCGCGTCGCGTAATCGTTGCGCGGATTCTGTTTCATGCAGATAATCCAACATCATTGCCGCGGCGAGAAAGGTTGCCACCGGATTCGCTTTGCCTGTGCCCACCAAAGTCGGCGCGCTGCCATGCATGGGCTCGAACACCGCGGCATTGATCC
>WNFZ01007582.1_pt1 | contig 13591 bp, 9 predicted proteins | sample 5400081 | NCBI WGS metagenome assembly WNFZ01 (sample SAMN13153365, study PRJNA577476) | soil metagenome | isolation source: 80 cm soil or saprolite under grassland replicate 1 | place: USA:California | collected 2016-06-15
GTGTGACCGGGTGTGGGCAGCAGCATCAGCGAGCCGTCGCCCATGAGGTCCAGCGAGCTGGTGAACGGCGCCAACGTCGGGTCGGCCGACGACTCGAGTCCGAGCTGGTGCCAGTTCAATCCGGGAAGCTGGATGTGCTTGCGGAGGAAGCCGCGGAGCTCGGGCGCCAGCTTGGACAGCTCCGCCCACTCGGCGCCGGCGACCAGCAGGTCGGCTCCGCGCAGCGCGGCAAGCCCACCCATGTGGTCCTGGTGCAGGTGCGAGAGGATCGCCGTGTCGACGTCGGCCGGCGCGTAGCCGAGGGTGGCGAGCTGGGCCGTGAGCGTGTCCTCCTCGCCGATGTGGAACCGGGCCAGGCGCTCGTAGATGTGTCCCGTGACCCCGCCGGGGAAGTACGAGGGGTCGGTGACCGAGGCCCGGTCCTGCCCGGTGTCGAACAGGATCAGCCCTCCTGCGTGCTCGATGAGGTAGGCGTTGATCGGCCGCGGCGGCAGCCAGTCGCGGGAGGTGAGCAGCCACCAGTACAGCGGCTTGCGTGTGCCGAAGGCATGCTCGGGATGGATCTCGACGGTCCCCGTGCTGACCACCGAGACCGCTTTGACGGGGTCGGTGGTTCCGCGATCGGTGTGTGAGACCGTGGTCGCGCTTGGCCACCACCTCCCGGACCGACCCGACCGCGTCCGCCAGCTCCTGCTGGGACACCTGCGCCACCAGAGGGTCCTTGAGCCGCTGCTGGGCGGAGGCCAGATCCAGCAGGGCAGCGGCCACCCGCTGCCGCACCGACCCGAAGGTGTTGATCGCCGTCTGCTGCAGGGTGTCGTACAGCCGTCGGTTCAGCTCCTCGGCCAGCGCCCACCCAACCCCAGCGTCACGTCGTGCCGCTTCGGTGAGCAGCGGCGCGTCGATGCTGAACAGGCTCGCATCGGTGATGGTCTGCACGGCCACGTTGACCGGTCCACCGACGATGACGGCGATCCCCAGCACATCAGCCTCCCTGGCGTACCGCACGGTCACCTGCCGCCCATCCGGGGAGGTCATAAACACCCGCAGCAGCCCCTGGACCACCAGCACCGCCCTTGCAGCCGCCCCCTCCCGGTAGATCATGCTCCCCGCCGGATAGTCGGTGCGCTGCCCACCCGCCACCAGCTCGTCCACAACGTCTCCGTGCAGCCTGCCAAGGAAGCTGCGCCGCAAGGCGTCCGCGACCTCCCGATCCGCCACCGCCATCGTTCCAGTACCCGACGTTTCGTCCTCTCAGCTAAGCTCAGCCGAACCCTACCGGGCATCCTCCACGGTCCAGGAGCCGTCCGGATTCTGCGCCAAACGGCAGCGCCCCCCGCTCTCCAAGCGGACCTCGAACACCCGGCGACGCGCGGACCCGCCCGAGGAGACCGGCTCCTCGACCCAGGTACGCTCCACATGGACCGTCACCTCGCGCCCGCCGAGCAGCACCGCCCGCGGGGTCTGCTCGCCCCGGCCGCCGGCGTAGCAACGCACCTCGACCCGATCAGGCATTCGGCCACCTCCAATGCCATCCAACCACCACGCACGGCGAACCGTCGCAGCGAGCGCGGGTTTGGGACCTTTACAGCGCACGTGCGGCTCCGTCTTCGGAGAAGGAGATGACTTCCTCCGGCTCGTCGAGGCGTGGTGGACAGGGCGGGCCGACCCTCGCGGGGATGGCTCAAGTGGCAGGCTCCTGAATTCGAAGTGCGATCAAGTGGTCCGGTTCCAGCGGGAGTGGACGGCGAGGCCCTGGCGTTCGACGCCCCTTCGGTTCCGGGTCCTGCCGGGCGCCCTTCGGGTGCGAGTGCCGCCAGGACCCGCGAACTTCGAATCAACTGGCCCAGCTCCAAGTGATGCATCGTGCGGTCAAGGACGCGAACCCACCTGCGGCCGTGGTGCCGGGCGGTGCTCATTCTTCCGGCGGGGTCCCTTGGTCCTGCGCCCATCCCGCCCGCTGGACCATCGCGAGGATGTTGCCTTCGGTGTCCTTGAACCACGCGCGCCGCTCGCCCTCGGCCTCGGCGATGCCGTTCTCCGTCTTGAGCCCGGGGAGGTCGTACTCCTCGAATATCACGCCGCGGCCGCGGAGTTCCGTCACCATGGCGCCGAGATCGTCGACCTCGAAGCTCACGGCCGTCTGTTCGTCCCGGCAAACTCGCTCGAGAAGACGAACACGGCACTCGTCCCAACGAGGTACAGAACGCCGAAACCGCCCGGCGATTGCTGACCGACCTGGAGACCGAGGGTCTGCTCGTAGAACGTCCGTGCCCGGGCGAGATCGCTCGCTGGCAGCGTGGCGAAGGCGCTAAGGAGCGATGCCATTGCCCTTCGCCTCCCGGCGTGGATGATACGTCCATGCTCGAAGGGGTGGCCCTTGCGGCACACGCTGGCATTGGGTGCCGCGAGGCGGATCGTCGGGCCGGTGACCAGCGGGTTTGGGTTCGTATTGTGTCCGGCTGGGCGCGCTCATTTCTGCACGTCAGAGCCGCTTTGAGTTGCCGAGGGTCGGCGTTCGTTTACCCCGTTTGACGGACTTTACTGCCTGTACGTACCGCTGGTGTCAACTCCGATACCGAGCGACGGATGGACGACGGGACAGAAAGTGCTTGCTGGCTGAGGACGGCCGCGGCAGCGGCAACGCATCCGGTATGGGGCGCGCCGCCAAGCACCATCGCTCACCACGGCCATGTTCGTCGAGCACGTCGTTGACGTCCACACCGCCGCTGCCATGGCACACACCATGAGGACAGGCTCAGACCACCCCGGGCGTGGACAGGAGGGGTGATCTTGGCGCGCAGGCCCGACTGATGCTCGGCGGAAGGCTGGCCTCACTGGGTGCTGGTGGGTAGCGGGGCCAGCAGCGCCAAACCGCAGGCAGGACGGACGCGATGCGAGCCTTCGCGGATGCGAGGACGGGGAGCAACCATCCGAGCAATTGCTGACGCCATGGCAAGCCGCGAGATACCTCAACGTGGTGCTGCGCACAGTGCAGGGTGGAAGCAGGGCGCAGCGGACATCGCCGCAATCGTCGGGCCTGTCACGACCCTGGCTGGGCGCTTGGAGGTGTCTGGCGCACGCTGGGCTTCCCGGCGACCTTCCCCGCCGTGCCGGCATGCTCGGCTGAACACCGCGCCGAGTTCGTCACTGAATCACCCTCCCGATAAGCTTCTCCGGTCCAGTTCATCGAAGCGTGCAAAGGGAAGCCGTGACGCCGAGCGTCGACCCAAGTCCAGGAACCGGCACGGGCCGGAACTGCTCCAGGCGTGTGATCCTACGAGGCGCGCTGGCGGGCGGCCTTGCGACCGCCCTCGCTGGCTGCGACTTCGGGCCCTGGTCGAGCCCATCGCGCTTGCGGACACCCTACGCGTTCGGCCTGCACGTCGACGAACGCAATCTGGACGTTAACTTGGCCCGCGCGGAGAAGTTGGCCAAGCGCAAGGCGGACGTCGTGCTGCTGTTCGCCAAGCTCAACGAACCCATCCGTGGGAAGATCCGCCGGATGATGGACGCAGGCTACGAGGTCGCGCTCACGCTTGAATGGTGGGAAGGCCAACAGCCCCACGACCCGGCCTACCGCCTGCGCGACATCGCGGCCGGCCGGCACGACGCGGCCTTCGACCGCTGGCTGCAGGCGTTCCGCGACCTACCACGCCCGCTGCACCTGCGTCCCCTGCACGAGTTCAACGGCGACTGGTACCCGTGGTGCGCCTTCGCGCCAGGGAATCTGATCTCTGATTTCGTCCCGGCGTGGCGTCACGTCGCCGAGCGCGCCCGGGAGGTCGCCGGTGACCGTGTAGTCCTGCAACTGTGCTACAACCGTGTCCATGCACAGGGCAGCCACGAGCCGCTGGCCCGATTCTACCCCGGCGACGACTATGTGGACGAATTGGTAATCAACGGCTATATGCGCCCGGGCAAGCGCGAGTGGAAGCAGTTCACCGAGATCATCGGGCCGGTCTACGAGCAGCTGCGGGCGATAAATTCCAGCAAGCCATTATGGATCGGCGAGACTGCCTGCACCGAGCACGGCGGCGACAAGGCGACCTGGATCACCAAGATGTTCCAGGCGGTGCTTTCCAGCCATCCGGTGGCCTGCCTGACCTGGTTCGATGAACTGGTCAAGGCGCGGGGCGAGCCCGACCGGGACTGGCCGTTCGACACTAGCCCCAGGTCACTGCGCGCGTTCCATGACGGTGTGAAGCGGACGCGGGCGTCAGCCTGAGCGGGTCCCTGATCACACCTGGCGGGCGAGCCTCGTCCGGGCGATGCCGTTCCGGAAGGCGGCGAGCGTCCGGCGGTCGGCGGTGAACCGCCAGTCCGTGCGGCCGCCAGTGGCCCTGTTGCGCTCGAACCAGATGAACCCGATCACCTCGTGGTGGCGCTTGAGCCATCGGAAGAAATCCGCCGCCCACAATGCCTTGGCGGGACCCGGCTGCGCGGCGGTCTCCGTTATGAGCACCGGCCGGCGTGTAATCCGGTGAAGGACCGCGAGGGTCGGGTCGAACGTCGCCGCCGCGGTGAGCTCGCGAACTCCGTAGCCGACGACCCCAACCCAGTCCACGTACCGGTCGCCGGGGTAGAGCGCCCGCAGACTGACACCGGGGACGGCCCGGATGATGTTGGGGCTCCACACCCAGATGACGTTGGTGGCGCCGACCCGGTCGAACACCGCGCGGACGTGCCGCCAGGCGCGCACATAGTCGCCGGGTCGGTTCCCACTGCGCTGCTCCGACCACGGATACCAGAAGCCGTTCATCTCGTGCGCGAAGCGCAGCACGACCGGCCAGCGTTGATCCCTAACTCCCTTGGCGAAGCGCGTGATGTACGCGTCGTACCTGCCCGAGGCGATCCGGGCCAGCGCATAGGCGGGCTGGTCGAGCCCGTGCTCCGGCCCGGCCCACGGCTCCCATGACATCACCGGCAGGGCGTCCTGGCGGTAGCACAGCGAGACCGCGGAAGGACGGAACGGCTCGGTCCACTTGACGAAGTATTCGATCATCGTCGGGTGCGCGCCGGAGAGCTTGGCCACCCGATCGATCTCTCCTGAGACCCAGGGAGCCTTGTAGGTGCTCACGCCAAAATGCTTGCCGGTCGGGTGGACGAGCTGGCTCTTGCTCGGCACCGGCACGGGCGCGGGTGTGAGCGCGACTCGCCGGAGCGGCTCGGGGCGCAGGCCGGCGACGATCCGTGGTGCAGGCAGCCCTGGGGTGACCACCGCGACAACGCCGTAGACGAGGCTGCCGAGAAGCACCGCGTGGACCAGCATCCACAGCCGAAGCCGCGAGCGGGGGCGCTGCCCGCTGCTCGGTCTCATATTCATCAGCAGCCAGGCCGTCTGGCGCCGGCGCGAGGCGAAGTCGTCGTAGTCAGACACTCAGCGTCACCGATCCGAGCAGCATCGTGCAGCCGATCAGGTAGGGGGCGACGATCAGCGGGCTGCTCCGCGCGTCGCCCCGGTAGCCGTGCGAGCGGGTGCCCCAGCCGGCGTTGTGCGCCATGCGGAAGAACCCCGCGATCCGGATCGGCATCAGGAGCGTCGTGTTGATCAGCATGAATGCCGGTAGGTAGACGAGGTCCCGGGGCCGGTAGGCGAAGTGGCGCCCGAACCGGATCGCCAGCGAGAACAAGGTCATCACCAGCGCGAGCGTCAAGGTGATCACCAGCGCCTGCCAAGGGACCTGCGGGAGCGGGAAGTCGGCGTACAGGTCCCACTTGTCGCCTGTGGCGAGCGCCTCGGCCCAGGAGGCGAAGGCACCGATCAGGACGAACGGGACCACGATGTCCGAGACGTAGAAGACGGCCAGGACCGGAGTGTGGCGCAGCATCCACGGCAGCATCCGCAGCGTGTTGTACTGCGAGCCCCGCGCCCACCGGTACTGCTGCTTGGCCAGTTTCCACAGCTTGGTGGGCGCGTCGGTGTAGACCAGCGAGGTCGACTGGTAGACCGTCCGGTAGCCGGCCTTGAGCGTGTAGTTGGTCAGCGCCCGGTCGTCGCTGACCTCCAGGAACACGCCGAGGAAGCGCTCCCTCATGAATGCTTCCATGCAGTCCAGGAGGATCCGGCGGCGAAAGGCGATCGTCCTGCCGGGCAGGCACCCGACCGTCCCCAGGACGCTCATCGCCGGCATCGAGTACTCGCTGCGGACGCTCTCGAGCCAGTCCGCCCAGCGGGTCAGGACAGAGCGGTCCGGGTCGAGGATCCGCTGGCGGGTGGTCACCCCGCCCACCCTGAGATCGCGGAAGGGCTTGACCAGTTCGGGCAGCGTGCTCGCGGTCCAGACCGTGTCCGAGTCGACCAGCACGATGAGCTCGCCGCTGGCCGCCTCGACGCCGATGCGGACGGCGTTGCGCTTGCCCGGGGTCGGGGTCCAGGTCCACCACACCCCGACTTGGTTGCAGACCTGCTCGAGCGCCGGGTTGCGTGGGCCATTGATCACCGCGATGACCTCGGTCGGCCGCTGCGCGACGATGCGTGCCAGCACAAAGCTGAACAGCGCCACGGGCTCGTCGACGACCGGGATCACCACCGAGGTGGTGGTGTGAAAGCGACGCTTGTAGGGCCGGTAGAAGCGCCCCAACGTGACGCGGAGCAGCCACAGCGACCAGACCAGCGTCATGAAGACCGCGAACGGGTATACCCGGCCGGTCTGGAGCCACGCTCGGATCTCGAGGAGGTACGTCAGCATGTTGTCGCGCTGACACCGATCAGGTCAGAGCTCACGGGAGGCCGGCTTCTGGACGTGGGGCAGCGAGCACGCTCGGCTCCTTGGGGACGAGGGGCAGCAGACGCCTTCTGCTAAACCACCGAACGGCGTGGGTCGGTCGTTACAGGTCCGAGCGAACTCGGCAGCGCGTGGACCGGCGGGGCAGCAGGCATGCGTGACCCCTTGGGGGGCAGGCATCCTTTGTACCCGAGGCCTGAGTCGCGCCGAATCGTGAATCTTGCACAGGTCGTTATCAGCCTGTGACCTCAGCCGGGCGCCCTGTCGGCACCGGAGATCAGCCGCAGGTATCCAAGAACGTTGCTGCGCGGGGCTCCTTACCCTCCCGATGCCAAATTAGGTCGGCATACCCTTTTGTGCTAGCTTCCCGCCGCCACAGAGCCCGATGACGGGATCTGAGTAGGTCCAGGCGATTGAAGCGGTTCGCTTCCTGTGTGGCGCGCTGCCCCCACGACGATCGAGCCGGTCGCGCGAGAGGCGAGGGAGCTGCCCATGAGCCGGGTCAATCGGCGCCGTGTCTTCTGGACGATGAGCATTGTCCTGGCCATGGTCGCCGGCCTTGTGTTCGTCAACGTTTCTGCGCACGCGCAGGCGACGTTCACCGGGCCGTGGTCGATCACGATGGGGAGTGAGAGCGGTGACTGGGTCGGCGGGGATGCCGAGCGCTTCTTCGACGACGCGAACGCCACGTTGCAGGTTGCTGAGGGCGGCTGGGCCATCTACTTGCAGGCCAGCGGCGGAACGTTCGGCGAGTCCTACAACCTCACGTTCCAGGCTCCTAGCGGGCGAATCCTCGGTTCCGGCTGGTACCCGGAAGCGCAACGGGCGCCTTTCCAGGCGTCTGGCCGACCGGGCATGGAGATCAGCGGCGGGGGCCAGGGATGCAACCAGATCGCCGGCAATTTCGAGGTGCGCGACATCGCCTGGTCGCCGACCGGCACGCTGCAACGACTGTGGCTGGTCTACGAGCAGCACTGTGAGGGCGGGATCCCTGCGCTCTTCGGCGAGATCCGGATCGGGGGGACCGTCGGCGCGACCGACATCGAGCCGGATACTGTGCGCTGGCCGGAGATCCATCCAGGGGCGCAGGGTGAGGCGGTTCCGGTGCGGGTGCGGCAGATCGGCGCTTCCGATATGGGCGTTTCCGGCGTCACGCTCGGCGGCGCGCATCCCCAGGACTTCAGTATCCGGTCGGACGGATGCACGGGACGCATCCTCGGCGAGGGCGACGCGTGCCTGGTGTACGTGCGATTCGCCCCGAAGTCCCCCGGGCCACGGACCGCCGTTCTTCGCCTGGCTACCGACGCGGCGACCTTCCAGGTCAGGCTCGACGGATACGGTGTGCCAGGAATCACCGACTGGCAGATGACAAGCGACCCCGGCGACTACATCGGAGGAGGCCAGACCTACCGGTACACCAGCGCCGTCGACACCATCGGGTTCAGCGGCAGAGCGCAGTACGTCTCCGGCGGAGTCGAGGCGGCCAACGGTGACTGGTGGGGAGCGTCGTTCGTGCCGGCACAGGGAGACGTCCTCGTGGCGGGCACCACCTACTCGGACGCGCACCGGTACCCGTTCAACGGTTCCGGCCCCGGGATGAACGTCAGCGGCAACGGCCGTGGCTGCAACACCCTGGTAGGCAGCTTCACCGTCGACCAGATCGGCTTCTCGTCTTCGAGCGGCGGACTCGACCAGCTCGACCTGACCTTCGAGCAGCACTGCGAAGGGGCGAGCCCGGCGTTGCGTGGCCGGCTGCGCTACCGCGCGCGGGCCGACGTCACACCGCCAGCTCAGGCGACCGGGGTTACCGCCACCCGCGTCAGCGACGGGTCCGTGCACCTGTCGTGGGCAAACCCGTCCGATGGCGACTACGCCGGCACGGTCGTCCGCTTCCTTCCGGGCCAGCAGGCGCCCGGCTTGGCCACGGTCGGCCGCATCGCATATACCGGCACCAGCACGTCGGTGGATGTCTCCGGCCTGAGCGCCAACAGGCCGTACGCGTTCGCGGTCTTTACCTACGACACCACGGGCAACGTCAGCCGTGCCCGCGTCGTTAGCCTCCAGGGGTCGGCACGGCAGAAGATCACCGTGACACCCACCACGATCACCTATGGCTCTAGCGCGTCCGTCACGGGAGTACTCACCGACATCGACGGCGTCCCGCTCGCGGGACGTACGACACGGCTACAGTCACGGGCCCAAGGCACCGCGACCTGGACCACGGTAGCCACCCTCACCACCTCATCCACCGGTACGGTGTCGACGTCGGTCAAGCCCTCAGCGAACCTGGAATACCGACTCATCTCCGACGCGACGTCAGCATATGCGGCCGCGTCCAGCGCCGCGGTACTTGTCCAAGTGCGACAACAGGTCACCGCAGCGCTGAGCGCGAGCTCGATCACCCTCGGCCAGAGCGTGACGATCAGGGGATCGGTCGCGCCCAACCACACTGGACAGACGGTGAGCCTGCAGTATCACTACTCGGGAGCGTGGCACACGGTGACAACAGCGACGCTGACCAGTACGAGCACGTACTCCTTCACCTACCAGCCGGGCTCGACAGGTACTCGCTCGCTGCAGGTCTACAGACCCGCGGACGCTGACCACGCCTCCGGCACCTCACCCACCATGAAGTTGACCATCAACCAGTAGACCGCGTTCGCGTTCCGCCTCAGCGCGTTGACCACGACGTGGCCCGTGCCGCCATGGTCGGTTCCACGTTGTGTGGCCCGACCCGCCACGTCCCAGTGGTGAGCCGGCCCAAACGCCGTTCGCCAGATTGACGATGGGGAGCAAGCACTCCCGACTCGATAGCCCAGAGCACAGGATTCGGCTGTACACGCTGCGGCTGCGCAGTCTCGACAAGGAGGCGTTCGATGTCCGGGGGTCAGGCGTGGACGACCTGGCGCCGAGTCCAGGCAGCACCACCGTAGTCACCAACAGGGGAGCGAAGCGACTCGAAGACGGCGGCGCTGGCCCTGCGCCGGTCGGTGTCAGTGAGCCGGCCGGCCCACGCAGGGTCATATAAGGAGACGCAGGGGCGGAGTGGAGCACCAGACAGGAAATCTGGTGCTCGACCCCCGGGAAGGCTGTCGCTGACGGAGCTCTTGACGGAAGACGACAGCACAACAGGCGGACGACAGGACATCAGACGGACGGGAAGCACCAGATTCTGGGACGTGAGCAGCACCGGCGGACCACAGGCCACCAGACGGACGATTGCCGGCAGACTACGGATCTGGCGGTTGGGGGTTCGAGTCCCTCGCGGCGCGCTCCTGACCAGCAGGTTTGCTGATTCAGTGTGGAAGTCTTGAGGTTGTGCCGGGTTGTGCGCTCTAGAAGCAACCTCCGGAGCAACCCGAGAGCAACTCGGGTCAAGCGATAATCCGCCGATGGCCCTGTCCTTCCTCTACCTCATGGCACGCCGACTCGTTGGTATGCTGCTTAGCCGTTCGGTGAGTGCGGTGTGCCGGCGGCCGGCGCCCTTGGTGCGGGCCGCTTTGGCCAGCGCGCGTCGGCTGCCGACCAGGACCACGATTCGCCTGGCCCGGGTCACGGCCGTATACAGCAGGTTGCGCTGCAGCATCAGCCAGGCGCTGGTGACAAGGGGGACGATCACGCAGGGGTACTCGCTGCCTTGGGTGCGGTGGATGGTCACGGCGTAGGCGGGGGTCAGCTCGTCCAGCTCGTCGAACCCGTAGGCGACTTCCTCGTCCTCGTCCAGCAGCACCCGCAGCTCCTGATCCTCCAGTGACAGCGCGGTGACGACGCCGACCGACCCGTTGAACACCCCGGCCGTGCCCTTGTCGTAGTTGTTGCGCAGCTGCATCACCTTGTCGCCAACCCGGTAGACACGGCCGCCGAAGCGGCGCTCGGCCAGCCCCTCCCGCGGCGGTGTCAGCGCCGCTTGGAGGCGCTCGTTCAGCACGCCCGCGCCGGCCGGCCCGCGGTGCATCGGACACAGCACCTGCACCTCGCGTACTGGGTCCAGGCCGAAGCGGCGGGGCAGGCGGTTGGCCACCACGTCGACCACCCGGTCGGCGGTGCGTTCGGGGTCCTCCTCAGCGAACAGGAAGAAGTCGTCCAGGCCGCGCGTCACCGGTAGCTGCCCGGCGTTGATGCGATGAGCGTTGGTGACCACCCCGCTGTGCTGGGCCTGGCGGAACACGCGCGTCAGCCGCACCCGCGGCAGGCGCTCGGCGGCAAGCAGGTCGCGCAGGACCTCGCCAGCCGCCACGCTTGGCAGTTGGTCCACGTCGCCGACCAGCAGCAGATGTGCCCCGGAGGGGATCGCCTTGACCAGCTTGTTGGCCAGCAGGACGTCCAGCATGGAGGCCTCGTCGACCACCACCAGGTCGGCGTCCAGCGGATGGTCGCGGTCGAAGGCGGCGTCCCCGCCAGGTCGCAGTTGCAGCAGCCGGTGCAGGGTGGCGGCCTCCAGCCCGGCCAGCTCCCCAAGGCGCTTGGCGGCCCGCCCGGTCGGAGCGGCCAGCAGGACCTTGGCCCGCTTGGCCCGGGCGAGGGTGACGACCGCACGCACCGTGTAGCTCTTGCCGCAGCCCGGCCCGCCGGTCAGCACCGCCACCCGCTCCGTCAGCGCCAAGCGGACCGCCGCGCGTAGGGTTCAGGAACTCGGCCGTGTGCGTTGAGCAGCGAGGATCGAGTCAAGACATAATCCGCCGATGGCCCTATCCTTCCTCTACCTCATCACGCGCCGACTCCTCGGGCTCCTGCTTGGTCGCTTCCAAACCGAGCATGCCAAGGACGTCGAGATTGCGGTCCTGCGTCACCAGCTTGAGGTGCTGCGCCGCCAGGTCAAGCGGCCCGAGTTCCGCCCCGCTGATCGGGCGCTGCTCGCAGTGCTGAGCCGAGCGCTTCCTCGGTGGCGCTGGTCGATCTTCCTGGTGACGCCGGACACGCTCCTGCGGTGGCACCGCCGGCTGGTGACCCGCAAATGGACCCAGGCCTCCCGCCGAGGCGGCCGCCCGTCGCTCGCCGATCACGTGGTGGCACTGATCCTGCGGCTGGCCCGGAGAACCCCCGCTGGGGCTACCGGCGCATCCAGGGCGAGCTCAAGAAGCTCGGGATCCGCGTGTCGGCGACCAGCATCCGCGCAGTGCTGCTGGGCAACGGGCTTCGACCTGCACCTCGACGGCCGTCCGCGACGTGGCGGGCGTTCCTTCGTGCGCAGGCCGCCGGCATCGTCGCCACCGACTTCTTCACCGTGGAGACGGTGCGCCTCAAGACCCTCTACATCCTGTTCTTCATCGAGCTTGGGACGCGACGGGTTCGGCTCGGTGGTGTCACCGACCACCCAAGCGGGCCCTGGGTGGTCCAGCGGGCAAGAGAGTTGTCGATGGAGAGGGAGACCGAGCGGCCGGGGAGCAGCATGCCTCAGTTCCTCGTCCATGACCGCGACACCAAGTTCACCCGCGCCGTCGACGACGTGTTCGTCGCCGACGGCACCCAGATCATCAAGACCCCGATCCAGGCGCCGAATGCGAACGCCTACGCGGAGCGCTGGGTGCGGACGGTCCGACAGGAATGCCTGGATTGGCTGCTGATCTGGGGCCGGCGCCACCTTGAGGGAGTTCTCGGCGAGTATGTGCGGCACTACAACGATGAGCGACCGCAGCGAAGCCTGGACCTTCGGCCGCCAACAGTGACCAGCGCCGAATCCGCGCCGCACGTTGTCGCCGTCGCCACGGCGGTCCGACGCCGGGACCGTCTCGGCGGTCTTGTTCACGAGTACTACGAGGCCGCAGCATGACGTCGAGGTTTCTGAACCCTACGGGCGCTCCTGCCCCACGACCGGGCGCCCCGGGTATGTCAGCTCCCTGGGCGCCCCCTCGCATTCTCACCGTGTCCTCACGATGCTCCAGGGCGAAGGTCCCGGGCATCCCGGGCCGGAGGAACCTATCGAGGCCGCATCTGGCCGCCTACTCTAGACTCCTATCCGAAAATAACTATAAACTACTCACATAGGCTAATAAGGGCACCAGCCATCATCTTCCGAACAGGCGGCTTCCGGCTGCCGGCGTTCGTCCGATAGGGGCGGGGGAGGCGATCGAGCATGAACGGTGGATCCCGACGCGGTACCGTCCTGGGCACGCACCACGCGGGCGCGGTGGACCTCCGCACGGCGATCACGCGCACCGACTGTGGGCGTGAGGTTGCCACTCGGCGGGTCCGCGCGGACTGGACCGTAGTCACATGCTCGATGTGCTTGGCGACGAAGCGCTCGGCGGCCGACATGGCAGCCACGATGGAACGCGCGCGCGACAGGCTGCTGGCCGCGTTGCGCACGCGGGCGTCGGAACGACCTGGAGCGAGGTCCCCTGCTCCAGGCGACGCGGTGGGCGCTCATCCCGCCGTGGCAGGAGGTCCCAGGGCATCGGCCCCGGGGCTGGATGGTCGCTGGACGGCGCTTGATGGTCGCGACCTGTACCGGCACCGGCTGGCGGCCGATGCGATCGACGGGGGCGCCTACCTGCGAGTCATCCCAGATCGCGGACGGGTGCAACCGGCTGCGGAGGACTTGAACAGAGTTTGAAGATCGGAGCAGGCACGAGCACCCGCGATAGTAGCCCTCCGAAGGAGGCCTCCGACGACTTCGCCGCCGAGACCGAGCGTTGGCGGCTGTCTGAGCGACGCCATTAGCGTGGTGGTTTGGTTGTGCTGAAGTTTCGCCAATTTCATGACCTATGGATGGGTTGGTCGTGAGGTTGCGTGATCCTACTGGTCGGTGGCTGGCGGGCCGACCCAGAAGCCGAGGGTGTGGTCCATGCCCTCTTCGGGAGTGCCGGTGGTGGGGCCGAAGCGGGTGGGCAGTTCGCGCTCGCTGAAGGTCTCGGTGCTGGCCT
>WNFZ01014315.1_pt1 | contig 13571 bp, 13 predicted proteins | sample 5400081 | NCBI WGS metagenome assembly WNFZ01 (sample SAMN13153365, study PRJNA577476) | soil metagenome | isolation source: 80 cm soil or saprolite under grassland replicate 1 | place: USA:California | collected 2016-06-15
CCAGCAGAAGCTATATGAGATCTTCAGCCTCGACCGGTGGGCACCCCGGGCTTAGGTCATACATCCGCCAGCCCGATCAGCCACCGCTGACCTGGGCCGACGCGGAAGCAATCAACGCATCCCCGAAACTCGCGCTAGGCTCCGCTGAGCAGTTCGACCTGGTGACCCGGCGGCTGGCCGCCAACCAGCGCGACGCCCGGCGCAACACCACCCACCCCTACCTGCTGCGCGGGCTGGTCAGCTGCGGGGTCTGCCGCTTGAGCTGCAGCGGGGTCACCCGCACCGCCAACGACACCCGGTACCGCTACTACCGCTGCCGCGGCAAGCTGGCACTGGTCAGCTCCGGCCGCTCCAGCCGCTGCCCGGCGCGGTTCATCCCCGCCACCCAGCTCGACGAGCTGGTCTGGGCAGATCTGTGCGCCGTCCTCCAGCAGCCCCAGCAGGTCGCCCAGGCGCTGGAGCGCGCGCGCAGCGGCGCGTGGGTGCCCCAGGAGCTGCGCCGCCGACAGGCGACCCTGCAGCAGGCGCGGGCGAGCGTGGCACGCCAACGGCAGCGGTTGCTGGAAGCCTACCTGGCCGAGGTGATCAACCTCGACACCTTCCAGCGCCAAGACCGGACCCTCGGCCAGCAGGAGACAGATCTGCTGGCCCGCGAGCGGGAGGTCGCCGCTCAGGGTGAGCGGCTGGCCGAGGTGAACGGCATCGCCCAGTCGATGACCCAGGTGCTGCAGCAGCTCCGCGTGGGTTTGGGCCAGGCAGGCTTCGAACAGCGCCGCCAACTGGTCGAGCTGCTGATCGACCGGGTGCTGGTGACCGACGGCCAAGTCGAGATCCGCTATGTGATCCCGACCACCGACCACAGCACCAAGACGCGGTTTTGTCACTTGCGTACAGACTATTTCGACCACGTTGCGGCGTTGGTAGCGCACCGGGTCGAACCCACACGGCCGTCCAGGGCGGCCTTGCTGGTCGCGGCGGGTGGGGATGGCGTGGGCGATCCCGCGGCGGCGCAGCAGGGCCCGGCAGGTGGGATAGCTGTAGCCGGCGACGGCGTGGGGCACACCACCGTGGGCCTTGCCCGGATCTGGCTGGAGATCAACCCCGACAACACGCCATCGCTCCAGCTCGCAGAGCGGGCCAGCTACCGCCTGAAACAACGCCTGCCCCGCCACTGCCGAGCCTGGACCAGCGACGACCCAGACCACGACACCTGGCACGACTGGCTCATCTGGACCCACACCACCTGACCCCTCGTCCAGTCAGGACGTGCGACGGCAGGTCGTCCCTCCGGCTCCCGGTCGTCCAGACGTGGAGGCGCTCGCCGTGCCGCCGGACATGAGTTCGGCGAACGCGGTGACCTGCGGCGCCCACGGCCAAAACCCTGGTGCACATGCCAGGCAACGCCAGAACCTGGCGCTCAGAGCCCGACGGTCGGCCCTTCGATCTGGAGTGGGGTGTTCGCGTTCTGGGATGTCATGTCCACTCTTGCCGACCAACAGTCGATAACAGCTCACCAACAGATCCCTTGTTGGTGAGCTGTTGGCTTGCCGGAGATCGACAAACAGACGCCGTCGGTCGCCAACAGTTCACCGACCGTGACCAAGGCTCGCCAACAGATCGACGATGGTCAGGTCTGCGAGGTACAAGACGACGCGGACGATCCGTGTCCCGTCCGCCGGCGGCGAGCGGTGACGATCCAGGCCCGCGAGTCGAACCAGATACCGTCTCGCCTGGCGTGTGCGGCGAGCGTCTCGCGCAGCCGCTCGAGCGCGCGGTCCGCGGCGAGGGGATCCAGCCGCTTCAGCACGTCGTTGGTGCAGGTGAAGCCGCGGACCCAGTCGAGCGCGGCGGCGACGTCCGGACCGTAGTAGACGGGCTCATGCACATCGGTGAAGGTGACGTCGACCCACCCCGCAGCGTCCAAGATCCCCTCCACGGTGGTCGGATTGGCGAGCGAGAACGGGTTCTGCCCCTCGGGAGCGACCGCTACGGCGTCCCCGAATCCTTCTAGGGACCTGTGGATCGCGACGTCCCACTCGTTCCGCTCGTGGTCCTGCCAGACCAGCATCACCAAGCGCCCGGCCGGGCGCAGCGCCCGCCCGATGTTGGCGAACGCGGCGACCGGGTCGTCGAAGAACATCGTGCCGAACCTGCTGATGGTGAGGTCGAAATGCTTCGGCGGAAAGCGGTGGACCTGCGCGTCGGCCCGCTCGAAGGTGACGTTGCGCAGCCCCTCTGCCTGGGCGATCTCGCGCGCACGATCGATCATCTGCGCGGACAGGTCGACCCCCAACGCGCTGCCCGCGGTGGCCATGCGCGCGGCCTCCCGGGTCGTCTGCCCGGTCCCGCATCCGACGTCGAGGACGTGGTCGTGACGCCGGATGCCACAAGCCCGGCGCAGCACCTCGTTGTGCAGCCGCAGCTCGGCGTCGTAGTCGACCGAGCCCAACCGGTTCGCGGTTGCGGGCCCGGGTCGCCCGGCAGGTCCGGCAAGGGAGCCGGGCTCGACCGTGTGTTGGTGGTCTGCCTCCATCACGCGTACCACCCGCCTACTCCGCTTGGTCAGGGACATCATTCATGTGGCACCGCTGGTCCGATCCGCATCGTCGGCCGGACACGGTCTGGACATGGCGTCAGGGGCCGGCTTCGATCACCTCACGGATCTCGGGCGCTGGTGGTTGCGGCTCGATGCTGGTGAGCCCCATGTCGCTCCAGCGGCCTCCCACGCGTGGACGTCAGCTCCTGGGGGCACCTCCACGACCAGGTCGAAAGGATCATCGCTCCCCGCACGTGCTTGCTGGACCTCCTCTACGAGTTCGGCGAGCCCTTCCGGTCCGGGGAGATCGATCGGGAACAGCCCGTCCCACCGGATCGCCCGTCGGACTGGCCTCCGATTGGGCCAGTTTGCCACCACCCAGACGGGAATCCGCGGGCGCTGCACCGGAAGCGGCCTGAATCCCCCGCTCCAGAATCCGCCGAGCCGTTCCAGGCCCTCATCCAGCAAGCGTCCGCGCTCGCGCGCGTCGATGACCTCCCCGAACGGCTCAAGATCGTCGGCGTTGCCGAGCCCGACGCCCAGCGTGAGACGCCCGTTGCTCAGGTGGTCCAGCGTGACCGTCCCCCGTGCGACTTCTGCACGCGCCTGCGGGACACCGGGGTGATCATCGGCCCGAGTCGAAGGGTGTCCGTCACGGAGGCGATGGCGCCGAGCGCCACCCACGGGTCGGCCACGGCGCGTCCCCGAGGCGGATAGGCGATCCGATCCCAGAAAAACAAGCCGTCCCAGCCGACGGAACTCCGCAGTCCTCGCGAGGTCGGTCAGGAGCCGCGGATTCGCCAACTCACCGAACGGTGCCAGGTACAGTCCGCGCTTCATGCTCCTCGCCTGGGAGTATCTCGCCGCAGATCCACTGTACGTGCCCCCGTAGCGGCGGGCGGTGATCATGCGTGATCGGGATCTCCACAACGCGGCGGTCGGCATCGCCGCGTCGTCGATAGCACGATGACACCACAGCGTGAGCGGTCACCGATGAGCTCTGGGCCTTGAACCGGTCTACTGGAGACCTCCGCGGGTGCGAGCGAGCCGCCATCGCTCGACCGGTGCGATGTCCGTCGTCTGGCGTCGGCGAGGACAGGGTAGGGAACCGCTATTGGGTCGAAGGGGGTGAGGATGACCACCACCACGATGCACCTCAGTCAAGTTGCGATCGTGCTGCGCGAGCACCTGGGGTGGCGCAGGTGTGTGCGCTTGAAGGCCCGGCCGAGCTGAGGGTTCGGCGGCATAGCCGGAGTCATGCGGTATCGAGACCCATAAGCCTCCCGGGTACAGGCCCAACGGCCCAGTGCAAGGGATCGCGTGGGCGCAGAGGTCGGTGGGCGCTCTTCGCCTCCGCCCGCGTGTTCAGCCGATCAGCTTGCGGCTCGGCGACAGGAACCTCCGGACGTGAAGGAGAACCAGATGTTGGGTGACACGGATATCACGACGCTGGTGGCGGCGAAGGACTTGGGCGAAGCAATGGCCTTCTATGAAGAGAAGCTGCGACTCGTGAGGACTGATGAAAGTTCCGGATGGGCCCAATACCGGAGCGGCACCAGCGACCTCATCGTCTACGAGTCGGAGTTGGCAGGTACGAACAAGGCAACCACGGCGGTATGGACCGTCAGCGCCGTCGAGGAGACGGTGCGGGAGTTGAAGGCCAGTGGCGTGAGCAGCTTCCAGCAGTACGACGACCTTCCCGGTGCGACCCGCGACGGCGACATCCACCACAGCGGAGTCGTCAAGATGGCATGGTTCAAAGATCCCTCCGGCAACATCTTCGAGGTCAACGGCCGCAGTTAGTCGGGCTATCATGTCCACCATGCCTTCTGACCTGCGGTTTCGCCGTAGGCTGCCGGATAGCGGACGAACACTTGGGTGCAGGCAGCGGTGCTCGCGGTCGTCGGCGATGGTCCCGTCCGGTCCACTCGATCCTTCGAATCGTGTACCAAAGGAGGGTGGCGTGCGCGTCGGCATCCGGCGAGCTACGGGACCGGCTCAAGCACTACGCGGAGACCGCCCGCAGTGGCGAGGACGTTATCATCACCGACCATGGCCACGCGGTCGCGCGGCTGGTCGCACTGCAGCATGAGCGGCCGGTGGATCGGCTCATCGAGCCGGCCTGGCGGCCCCACCCCGGCGGCTCAACTGCGTGGCTGCCTATCGCAGGCGCCAGGGCGCTCCCACGTGATAGCGGAGCGCCCTGGCCTGTCGACGAGCGAAGTCAGGTCCCGGGCCCGACAGGCGGTCCGACGCCCCTGGGGGTCGCTGGTGGCATCGCCGAGCGCACCGGGAGACGATGTCGGAGGCGGCGGGCTTGCTCAGCGGTGCTGGCAGCCCGATCCCTGCCTGTGCCGAGGTGGTAGGCGTCGATCAAGGTGAGCAGCTACCTACCTACCCGTGGCTCGCGATCTGGATCAGGTTGCCGCACGTGTCGTCGAATACGGCGGTGGTCGCCGGGCCCGCCTGGACCGGCTCCTGGGTGAACCGCACACCAAGGCCGTGAAGTCGGTCGAACTCCTTGTGGACGTCGTCGACCGCAAAGGAGGTGAAGGGAATCCCGTCTTCGACGAGCGCCTGCTTGAATGGCTTGGCGGCGGGGTGCCCGTCCGGCTCAAGCAGCAGTTCGGGTCCCTCTGGCTGGTCTGGGGATACAACCGTCAGCCAGCGAGCCTCCCCCAGGGGGATGTCGGTCTTTTTCACGAATCCGAGCACGTCGGTGTAGAACTGGAGCGCCTTGGCTTGATCGTCGACGAGGACGCTTGTAACGGTAATTCTCATGTGGTTTCCTCCTTGTCAGCGCGCAGCCACCGATCGACGATCTGCTCCAGCGGCTTGGTATTGATGTAGTGAAACTTGTAGCGACCTTCTCGCCGACTCGTGACCAGGCCGGCGGATTCGAGAACCTCGAGGTGCTGCGAGATCGCCTGTCGGGAAGAGCCAAGGCCGTACTTCATGGCCAGGCGCGAGCAAATCTCGAAAAGGGTCTGGCCGTTTCTCTCGATCAACTCATCGAGGATCTTTCTCCGCGTGTCGTCGGCGAGTGCTTTGAACAGGTCGCTCACCCGCCGAGGATAGGCAAGTAGCGACTTGCCTGTCAAGCGCTGTTCCGCAGGCGCACAACGTCGAGGTACGGCAGGCGGCCGGCATCCTGAGGGGCTTGGCACTTGCAGTAGCCGACCATGGCACCGTCTATGAGGCCGTTGTGGAGGTCACCCCACGGGGCGCTTGGTTGCAGGAGTGGGGCCGACAGCCTGGGACACAGTGGGCCGAGCAGGTGACCATCGCAGGGCCCGTCATGTCATCCCGCTCCCTTCTCAGCACCAATCTCAGGGGATGGCGCCACATCGCTGCGACCGTCTCGCGGGCTGGCGCCACCACGGGCGCCGTCTCGCACGCCAGATCCGGCGAAATACCCGGCGACCGCCGCGCTGCGTCGGACTGCTGGTCGAGCGCGGTTGTGCTCGTCAGAGGTGGATTGGTGGTCCCTGGACCTGGAGTGGGCGGTTCGCGTTCTGGGATGTCATGTCCACTTTTCCGACCAACTGTCACCAACAGGTGATAGTTGCTGCTGTTGGCGAACGCTGTCTCATGGCTTGTTGGTGCGGCGTTGTCACCGTCCGCGTGCTGTCAACGACCCGCCGCGTGCAGGCCGAAGGCGAGCTCCCCGAAGGCGAGCTCCGGGTCCCCTGGGCGCCACGCACCCTCAAACTGCGACTTGTTGCCGTTGCGGCGGGTCCGGTCGAGCACGGCCCTTCCGAGCGCGAGCTGCCGGCGCTCCCACCCCGGCAGTGCCACCTCGACGTCGCCCCGCGCCGCCTCAAGGGCCTCCGCCAGCGCCCAAGCGTCGGCCGCTGCCTTGGCCGTCCCGGCGGCGGCGTGCGGACGCAAGGAAAAGGCCGCGTCACCGATCAGGCAGACGCGGCCGAACGCCATCCGCGAGACCTCGATGTCGAAGATGACCTGGACGAACGGACGCTCCGTTTGGTGCACGACCTCGGCGAACTGTGCGGCGAGGTCGGCGCTGGCAGCGGCCCGCAGCGCCAGCACGTGCGCCTGGCAGGGAACGCCCGGCGGAAGGGTGAGACCGTGCCGGACGCCCTCCTGATCGGTCATCAGGTCGTCGAGCTCGTCACCGACGGTGTAGTTGCGGTACCAGACGAAGTTGGCGAGCCGGCGGCCCGGCTCCACCGACCCGTCCAGAGCGGGGATGGGGTAGAGCAGGATATGACTGTTGGGGATGACCTGATAGACGATCGAGTCAGCGAGCAGCTCCAGGACATGGCGGCTGAGCCGGCGCTCCGAGACCGTGCCCCGCCAGGCCACGTAGCCCGCGTAGGACGGCAAGGCCAGCGGCTGCAGCCGGGCACGGGCCGTGGAGGCGATGCCGTCGGCGCAGACAAGGAGATCATGCGCTGTCGAGGAGCCATCGGCGAACCGCACCACCACGTGGTCCCCCTCCTGCTGGAAGCCGACCATCTCCATGCCGAGGTGATAGCGGCGCCGGTCAAGGCAGCCGAGCAGCGCCCGGTGCAGGGTGTGCCATGCCGAGTACCGGTAGCGACGCGGCTCCTCGTAGACGACGGCCCCGTCGCCGCCGAGATAGCGCAGGAAGCCGGTCGAGGTGGTGATCCGCTCCAGGTCCAGATCCGTCCGCTCGCGCAAGTAGCGGGTAGTCGTCTCCAGCACCACGATCCCGGCGCCCCGGCCCTCCAGGTCCGCGGTCGACCGCTCGAACACGTCCACCTGGCAGCCGAGGTCAGCCAGGACGAGGGCGGCGGTGAGCCCGCCGAGCGAGCCCCCGACCACCGCGACCCTCGGCCAACCGCTCAACCGCGCCCCGGCGCGTTAGGGCTGGCCGAAGGTGGCGACCCGGTCGACGCGGCACTCGAACAGCACGCGCCGCTCGTTCATGCCGGGGTCCCGCAGGCCGTAGGGCGGCTGGTTGCCGGAGTACTTGGTCCACGCCTGGTCGATGGTATCGACCGCCCGCTGCCCATGGGTGGGGTCGTCCTCATGGATCTCGCGCTCGGCGGTGGCCTTGATGCTCACCCAGTGGTACGGGTTCTCGGGGTTTAGGAGGAGCATGGTGATCTGCGGGTTGCGCCGGATCCACTCAGTCTTTCTGCGGTGCTCGGCGAGGTTGAGCAGCACCTTGCCGCCCTCGTAGTTGAACCAGACCGGGGTAAGCCAGGGTCGGCCGTCGCCGCCCATGACGGCGATCACGGCAGTTACCGGTTTGTCGAGCAGTTGCCGGTAAACCGGGTCGAGTTCCTCCAAGGATTTCTTCTCCTCTCGCGACCCGACCGTGAACTGGTTCTCTTGGACTCCCTGGGAGACGTCGAGGAACTTGGCGACGGTGAAGGACACGGCACCTCCATTCTTCAGTGGAGCAGTTCCACAGTGACGAATTGCAGGGTGCTGTCGCCGGCGTTCTCCAGGTCGTGGATCATCGGGTCCGCGGCGGACTGCTCCAGGTACTGGGTGTCGCCGACCTCGTACCGTCGGACGCTGAGGGTTCCGTCTGGGAAACGTTGCCGGCCGATGCCCCCCGCCGTGACGGTCCAGAAGTAGCGGCGGGTATGGACGTGGAAGGGGCAGCGCTCGCCCGGGGCGAGCGTGATCTCCCAGACCTTGATCCGGTCGTTCTCGAACCGCAGCCGCGTGCCCACGTCGAGGTTGCTCGCGGCGGCCGCCAGCTCGTCGCTGAAGTCCGCCGGATCGAAGGTGCCCTCCACGATCTCAGTCACCGGCTTACTCTAGATCAATCCAAACGGCCCCGCGCCACCCGGAGTGGTCACCGTCCGAGGGACTGGACGAGCTGCGATGGCATCTGGGCCTGGCGTTGGAGTGGCAGCTGGACTTGGTAGCCTGCACCCGCCGGGGTGCCCTCCTCGGCCAGGGAACGTGACCTTCAGCAAGCCGCATTCTCCCTGCTGGGAGGGCCCTTGCGGCTCAGCAACCAGCCACCTCAGCACCCGCGCGAAACCTGAAGGTCAGCGCCCGGACGAGGTGACCTGGAACGCGGAGGGTGGCTGTTGATAGTCCCGACACCACTTCGCGCGGCTGGTGGGGGTCGCGCCAACGCAGCACCGGCGGACGTTTAAGAACCAGACCAGCCAGACCAATCCCTAAGTGAGTGTTTGACAACTGGTTCGGGATTCGATGGTCACCGAGCGAGGTGCTGTCGGTCCCGTCCGCAATGACCAGTAGGTGACCAGCAAAGAAGCTCCTGGTACGGACTGAGGTGACCCACCATCCAGCCCGACCAGGAGCCTCCGATGCCGTTGTACCCGCTCGCGGCCCACGCTGCCCAGCCAGCACCCCACCGGCAGGCCAGCTACCCTTCGTCCATGACCGACCAGGAATGGGCGATCATCCAACCGCTGCTTGACCCACCCGCCCGCCCCCACGGCGGCCGCCCGCCCAAGCATTCCCTGCGCCTGATCGTCGACGCCATCCGCTACCTGGTCCGCAGCGGCGGCGCCTGGCGGCTGCTGCCCGGTGACTTCCCACCTTGGCAGACGGTCTACTGGTGGTTTGCCAAGTGGGCCAGCGACCACACCCTGGACCGCGTCCACGACGCGCTACGCGACCAGGTCCGGGTCGCCGCCGGCCGCACGCCGGCCCCGTCCGCGGCGATCATCGACTCGCAGTCGGTCCGCGCCGCCGACACCGTCCCCAGGGCCAGCCGCGGCTTTGACGCCGGCAAGAAGGTCAACGGCCGCAAACGCCACCTGGCCGTGGACACCCTGGGGCTGCTGCTGGTCGTCCTGGTCACCGCCGCCTGTGTGCAAGACCGCGACGCCGCCCGGCCGCTGCTGTGGCGGCTGCGCGCCGGCTACCGCGGCATCCGCCGGGTATGGGCCGACGGCGGCTACGCCGGCAAGCTGGTCGCCTGGGCCGCCGGCGTGCGGCACCTGGTGATCGACGTCGTCCGCAAGCACCCGGGCCAGTCGACCTTCGAGGTGCTGCCACGCAGATGGGTGGTGGAGCGAACGTTTGCGTGGATCGCCAAGCACCGCCGCACCGTGCGGGACTACGAGCGCCTGCCCGCCCATCACGAGGCCATGGTCAAGTGGGCGATGATCGCGGTGATGACCCGACGCCTGGCCCGCAGACGCCGACCCGCGCGAGTATTGGCCCAGGCCGCATGACAGCTCTCAAAGACTTACTCAGGTGTGACGGATCGCACAGGGCACCCGTGACGTACCACACAAATAACTTCCTCCCGCCGGCTCACCCCACTATGATCGGGTGTCGCAGGCCCCCGGATTGGGCCTGGGAGGTGAGGGGTGGGCATGGAAGAGCGACCGGCGACGCTCGGCATCCAACTCGCCGTCGGGGCCGACACCGACGCCGAGGAGGTCGCCGAGGCCACCCTGCAGCTTCGCCGCGAGCTGCTCGACCTCGACGTCGAGGCGGTCGAGCAGCCACGGGCAGGCCAGCCCCCGCCGGGAACCAGGGCGGTGGAGCTGGCCGCGCTTGGTGCGCTGGCCGTCACCGTCACCCAGTCCGGGCTGCTCTCCCCTGTTGTGGCCGCAGTTCGGGCATGGCTTGCCGGCGCTCCGCAGCGCAGCATCAAGCTCGAGCTCGACGGCGACGTCCTGGAGCTGACCGGGCTGTCCTCGAACGAGCAGCGGCGGCTTACCGACGAGTGGCTGCGCCGCCACGAAAGCCGGTGACCGCACGATGGACGGCCCGCGCAGCGCCCTGATCGTCGCCAGCGACGACTACACCGACCCGGGGCTGCGGCAGCTGCGCGCCCCCGCCAGCGACGCCCAGGCGCTGGCCGGCGTGCTGCGCGATCCCCAGATCGGCGGCTTCGAGGTGCGCACCCTGCTGAACGAGCCAGCCCACGAGGTCAACCTGGCAGTGGAGGAGTTCTTCGCCGACCGGCGGCCCGATGATCTGCTGCTGCTGCACTTTTCCTGCCATGGCGTCAAAGACGAGGGCGGCGAGCTGTACTTCGCCACCGCCAACACCAAGCTGCGCCGGCTGGGGGCGACCGCAGTGGCGGCCGAGTTCGTCAACCGGCGCATGAGCCGCAGCCGCTCCCGGCGGGTGGTGTTGCTGCTGGACTGCTGTTATGCGGGCGCGTTCGAGCGCGGCATGACCGCCAGGGCCGGCACGGGCATGGCGATCGAGGAGCAGTTCGGCGGCCGTGGCCGGGCGGTGATCACCGCCTCCAGCGCGATGGAGTACGCCTTTGAGGGCAACGAGCTGGCCGATACCCGGGAGCTGGCGCCTTCGGTGTTCACCAGCGCGCTGGTCGAAGGGTTGGAGACCGGCGACGCTGACCGTGACCAGGACGGCATGGTCGCACTGGACGAGCTGTACGACTACGTCTACGACAAGGTGCAGGCGGCCACCCCCAACCAGACACCCGGCAAGTGGACCTTCGGCGTGCAGGGCGATCTGTACATCGCCCGCCGCGCCCGCCCGGTGACCACGCCCTCGCCGCTGCCGCCCGAGTTGCAACAGGCCGTTGACCATCCGCTTGCCGCAGTCCGCGCCGGGGCGGTCCAGGAGCTGGCGCGGCTGTTGCAGAGCCGGCATGCCGGGCTGGCGCTTGCCGGCAAGCTGGCCCTTGAGCGTTTGACCGAGGATGACAGCCGCGCGGTGTCCGCTGCGGCCACAGCCGCGCTCGGCACCCAAGCACAGCCGGCGGCGCCCCAGCCAGTGCCACCCAAACCAGTGGCGCCAAGGCTCGAGCCGTCGGCCACGGTCGTCGATTTCGGGCGACTCTCCCAGCACAGCAAGCCGCCGGAACGGAGGGTCCAGCTCGGCAACGCTGGCGGTGGGATCCTCAACGCGCGAGCGTCGACCCAGGCGAGCTGGCTTGAGCTTCGCCAGGTGGGTGACGAGCTCGTGGTCGGCATGCTCACGACCGCTGCTGGCGAGCACGCGGGCGTCGTCACCATCGACAGCGACGGCGGCTCGGCCACGATCCGCGTGCAGGCGCGCGTCGACCCCACGCCGCTGCCCGCCCCGGAGCCCGCGGCGACCACACACCCTGAAGCAGTGCCTGCGGCGCCCGAGCGCGATCGGCCCAGCCCGCAAGAGGATGCGGCCCTCCCCGAGGCCTCACAAGCGCCGGTGCCCGCAGCGCCGCCGGCCACGGCGCCAGCCCCCACCCCACCCCTGCCGAGCATCCCACCAGCAGCTGCTGCCACGCCCGGTCAGGCTTGGCCGCCGTCGGATCAGGGCAAACCGCCACGACCCAGGGCGCCGGAACAGCGGGAGCGGGCGGAACCGAGTCCAACACCCAGCAGCCCGCCAGCAACTGCGGCCACGCCGGCCGCGACTCGGCCGCCTCCGGACTCGGGCAAACCGCCGGGAAAGCAGCGTCGACGCCTCTCCACACGGGCGCGGGTCCTTGTTGGGGCCGGCGCCGGCGTCGTAGCTGTTCACCAAGGGTGGAGGGGTGTTGCCGCTGGTCAGCGGCAACACCCGGAGACCACGCGACCGCGCGTACCAGGGCGACGCTGATCGGGAACCCGTGTGACCGGCAGCCGGTCAGCCCGCGCCGGGCGCGGTGGCAGGCGGCAGCCACGGGCCGGTGGTGAACAACTGGCGCAGCGCCTCCAGCGTGTCCAACCCCCACTTGGCAGCCGTCGACAGGTACGAGCGCACCACGGCGAAGTCGGCCAGCCCCTCCAGGGTGCGCCAGCACCCACCCGACGAGCGCTGCTGCACCTTCACCGGCCGAACGTCCCTCTCTGCCTGGTTATTCGTAAACGCCACGGCAAGGTCGGTCACAAACCGCAGGATCATCGCCTCGTGCGCAACAAACCGGCGGGCGAGCCGCAGCCCGTCCCTGGCGATCGCGGTCCGGCGCCGCTGGTTGTCGGCGATCCCCGTGGTGACCGCCCCCCGATACCAGCGGACGATCTCGGCCAGCGTGGCCGCATCCAACGCTGGCGCGCCGGCCGCCCGCGCCGCCCCGGCGGCCTTGTTCGCGTACACCAGCAGGTCGGCCATCGACCCCGCCCACGCCTGCCCTTGCGGGTCGGCCTCCCACACCGCCCGCAAGTCCCGCAAGCTGTGCGCCCCGCACCAGGCGTGCAGCGCCTCCGCCAGGTGCGCATACCCCGCGTAGCCGTCCCGCACGATCGTGCCCGCATAGCCGACCAGCACCCCGCCAGCTCGGTGCAGGCCACGTGCACGTACGCCACCTTCCCATCGGCACGCCCTGGCGTCTCGTCCACATGCACCACCTCGGCCTGCCGCAACAGCTCGCGGACCCGCTCCAGGAACGGCCCCAACCGCCCGGCGGCCTTGCCCCGCACCCCGGCCACGAACCCCACCGACACCTCCACGCCCAGCATGCCGCCAAGCAGCCCCGCCGCCCGGCCCACCGGCACGTGGTTGGCCACGGTCAGGTTGGCCGCCTGCGCATGCACCTCCGGGCCGTACTGGGCCCGGCCGGTCACCCCCGCCGGCGCCTGCCCGATGCTGGTCGCCCCACAGACCGGGCAGGTGCGCGCCTGGACCAGGTAGGCGGTCACCACCGGGCGCGGCGGGGGCGGCGGGACCTCGAACACCTGCCGCGCCTGCGCGGCGGCGACCGGCACGTCGGCAAGGTCGCGCCCGCACCCAGCACAGATCGCCGGGGCGCACACCACGGTGTAGTCAGGGTCGCCCACTTGGGACAAGGCCGCCCCTGGCTCGCCGGGCTGCTTGCCGGGCTTGCGCCCGGAGCGGCCCCGCAACGACCGGTCCTTCGGCTTGCGGGTCTTCTTGGTGTAGGGGCTATCGGAACTGGGCGGCCGATTGGAGTTGGACGAGTCCCGGCCCGCCCGGCGTTCCAGCTGGGCGACCCGGTCGCCCAGCACCGCCACCTGCGACTGTAGCTGGGCGATCTGCGCGTCCTTGGCCGCCAGCGCCGCGTCCCGCTTGGCCAGCTCGGTCTGGTACGCCGCATCCTTTGCCGCCAGCTCGGCCTGGTGCAGCTCGGCCTGGGTGCCGATGACCGTCCGCAGCTGGGTGTTGGTCGCACGCTGGCGGAGCAGCGCTGCGCGCAGCTCGCCGA
>WNFZ01004111.1_pt1 | contig 13569 bp, 11 predicted proteins | sample 5400081 | NCBI WGS metagenome assembly WNFZ01 (sample SAMN13153365, study PRJNA577476) | soil metagenome | isolation source: 80 cm soil or saprolite under grassland replicate 1 | place: USA:California | collected 2016-06-15
CATCGTCTGGTCCATCTTCGTTTCTCGAGCTTGGCGTCGGCGCGACGAGGCCGTCCGGCGAGCGGAACCCGAACAGATGGCCCAAGGGCAACAGAAGGATGCCCGTCCAGCGAGTGATCGGCCTTGCCGTCTGATCGCTCCGTCGAGCTGAAGATCGACTGGTTGCTCTCTCGTCGCTGCGAGGTCCAACAACAAACAACGATGACCGCAAGGGACCAAATACAATAAGACCAGGTCAGATGACCTTTCCGTCTATTCTTCCAGGTCATTGGGCGTCTCGATAGCGGACTCATAATCCGCAGGCCGGTGGTTCGAGTCCACCCCGCCCCACTCGTTTCCGCTGGTCAGCGCCCCCTTTAGCCCCAGCAGAGCTCGACGATCGAGTCGCGATGTGCCTGGTCAGGGTCAATTCTCCCCTCTCCCAATCCGAGTCCTCCAGCGGATCCCTGAATCCGCTGCAACCGCATCTGACCTGGGGCGGGGCCGCGGTGGGGCCGCACGTGCAGAGGAAGTCGGCCAGATCCGCTGCGACGAAACCGCCATGGAGCAGCGCCAGTGGAGGGCCGGTGCCCCAGGAGTCCACCCATATCTTCAGCCCCCCGTCTTCCACGTACTCGCCATCTCCACTCCTGTTCTCTGCGCGTCCGCCCGAGTCCGTCGATACGCGTCGGACGCGTATCCGAACGTTACCCGGCAGCTGCCCGGGTGCGGCCTTGCAGCCATCAGCTCATGATGATTCCGGCCGAGCCTCAGGAGAAGGATCCGCGCCGTGAGAGCGGAAACGGCTAGGCTCCCGTCAGTGTTCGCCGCTCCAGAAGGGAGGCCGCCTGTCCGAGGCAAACAAGGCACTGGCAGCCCGAATGCCGCTCGAGGTTTTCGCCCAAGGCAGAACGGACGTGATCGACGAGGTGTTGGCGCCAGACTTCATCGACCACGGGACCATCCCACCCGGTTTCCCCACCGGACCCGACGGCGTGAAGGCCTTCGTGGCTGTTGTCCGCAACGCGTTCCCCGACCTCACCATCACCATCGATCATGCGATCGCCGAAGGAGACTTCGTCGCCCTTCACATAACCGCCTCGGCGACGATGAAGGGCGAGTTCGCCGGGATGCCTCCGAGTAAGCACGCGACCTGGGAGGCGGTTCATATCAGTCGCTTCGTGAACGGAAAGGTGGCCGAGCACTGGGTGGTGCAGGACCAGCTCGGCATGCTTCAACAGTTGGGCTTCGTACCGCCATCGCCAGCCGACCCTGCGGGCTGAGGCGATCTGACGTCGTTGTCGGTACAGGACTCTCCTTAGGAGGAGGGCTCGCTCCTCGGGCCTGCGTGGGTACTGTTCTGAGTTCATACGCTGGAACCTTCGCAGAGGCGGATGTTGGACGATACGCACTAAGGAGAGCGTTCGGACGGTCTGGGTTGATGAGCGACCCTGGGGAGGTCAGGTCGACTGAATGATCTCCTAACCAGGCCATCGAGCACGGAGGGGATCGGGCTCGGTCGCGTTCGTGAAGGGATCAAAAACTCAGATCACGCGCGTGACCTGCGGATTCGCCCACCAGAGTGGCCGAAGTCGGCGGACGAGGGTTGCAGCCGTTTGAGGGTTGGGCTTCGTCCCAACGCTCAGCTGGCTGTGGGAGACCTGAGTCCGACGCGTTCAAGTCGCCTGAGGCAACCAGCTCGGGTGGCATACTCATGCGGGTCTGATGGAAGGTGTCCCCGAGCCCGAGTAGGAGCCCGTTTCCCACAGGGATCAGGAGGGAGCTCCCAAGGTCCAACCATGTGCTGCGAACCTGCAGGTCGGCTGCGTGATCGGAGTTTTTGACCCCTACAGTGCGAATTGGTGCCTACACGGGGTCTGGTATCTCTCGCGAGCGAGAACCCAGGCGCCGCCTGCCCCGGGAGACCAACTATCACCGGGTGCGGGTTACCTTTCGGAGCCAAGGGGGGAGGTCGGGATCGAGTTCCCTGGCGAGCGCCAGCTCGAGGGCGAGTTGCTGCGACCTGAGCACGGCGAGGATCGGGGCGAGCGCCTCGGCAACACGTGGAAGCGGCAGGTCCGCGCCCGGCCTGTCGGAGGCTTCAAAGATCCGGACCTCGCGCCGGCGAAGTCCGCGGATCAAGGCCATCACATCGGGCCGGGCCGCCCCCCTGACGTGCAAGGCCAGAACCGGCAGCTCGCCAACGAGAGCGATGGGTCCGTGGCGGAAATCGGCTGCCGAATACGCCTCGGCGACGAGTCGGGCCGCCTCCTTGAGTTTCAACGCGGCCTCCTTGGCGGCGCAGTACAGGAAGCCCCGGGCCACCACGGCGAGCTCCCGTTCTCCTGAGAGCCTCTCGGCCAGCCGCCTCGCCGGGTCACGATCCCCCAGAACGGACTCGGCCGCTGCGGGGATCCCGGCGAGGTCGTCCCGGGACCACGGCACCACGCCCAGGGCCCCGCCCAGCAGGGCGAAGGAAACGAGCTCGGCAATGACGGTCTTGGTAGCCGGGATCGCCCGCTCCTCCCCGGCCCCCAGCTCGACCACCATGTCGGCCGACGCAGCCAAAGGGCTGTTCCCGTCGTTGGTGAGGGCCAGAGCGTGAGCGCCCTCCGCCCGAAGCTCCTCCACCACTTGCTGGATCTCCGGCGTGCGGCCCGACTGGCTCGCCGCCACGACGAGATGGTCTCGGCATTGGAGCCGCCCCCTGTACAGCGTGATCAGGCTGGGCGCCGCCATCGACACGGGGAGCCCAGTAGCCAGCTCGAGCAGGTATCGCCCGTACAGGGCGGCGTTGTCCGACGACCCGCGCGCAACCAGCACGATCCCTCGCAGTGGGCGTGGGACGGCGGCCCGGATCAGCTCGGCGGACACGTCCCAGCGCTCGATGCAGGAGGCCAGTACGCGGGGTTGATCGGCCATGTCCGCGGCCATCCGCGCACCTGGCCTCTTCCGGGACGGCCCGCCGGTCGTTCCGAGGGCAGACGCCGGCTCAGCCAACCGGACGTTCGGCCTCGAGCTCGAACGCTGCGACGGAGGACAACCGCTCGCGTACTTCTCCCGAGGGGGCCATCCCAAGGAGGTCCATGGCCATTAGCGTCGCCCCCACCACCGGGGGCGTCTCCACCCGGGTGAGGACGGCCCGGGGCGCGACCCGGCTGATCTCGCCTCGCAGCGAATCGAGCAGCAACCTGCTCCCGCCCCGGAACAATCCCCCCGCCAGCACCACCTCGAACGAGCGATCGAGGATTCCGAGCTGCCGGGCAACCACCGCGCCGGATGCCCCGAGGGACCGGCCGACCCGACGAAGGATCTCCCTCGCTACCGCGTCCCCGTCCTCGGCTGCGGTCACCACGAGCGGAGCGCCCGAGGGAAGGGGGATCCGGTTCCGGCTCAGCGCTTCCAGCATCTCGGCTGCCGATGAGGTCCCCGTCGCCTGGAGCAGCAGTTCTCTCAGTACCGTCTGCTCTCCCGCGCCTGTGTGGGCCCGGGCCACCGCCGCCACGGCTTCCCAGGTAACGTCCCCCGCGCTCCCGAAGTCCCCGAAGCTGGCACCCAGCCCAAGGGTCCGGTACGTCTGCCCTGCTTCGTTCCGGCCCGCGGCCACCGAACCGGTCCCGGCCACGATCACCACGGCGCAGCTGGCGTCGGTGCCGGCCCGCATGGCGACGAACGAGTCGTTCACCAGCCGCCGGGGTCCAGATATCCCCAGAGTACCTATCAGCGGGTCCAGGCGTTCGACGTCGGCCGGCCAGTCGATCCCGCCCAGCCCGTACGTGCTCGCGCCGACGTCCGACGGGTTGGCCCCGGCGGCCTCGATGGCCTCGAGCACGACGGCCCTGATGACCTCCCCCGCGACCTCCAGGCCGATCGATTCCCAGTTGGAGGGGCCGTCTCGGGCGATCCCGTGCACCGTGCCCGAGAGGTCGGCGACCAGGGCATGGGTCTTGGTCCCGCCTCCGTCCACTCCCAGAACCAGGGTCACGGCGCCACCGGCGACCTCTTCGGTAACCAAACCGATTCGCCGGTCTCAGGGTCGAAGAGGTAGTACCGGTCTGGATCCAGGCCAACCTTTGCCGGAGCACCGGCTCTCACATCGGTCCCCGATTGCATCCGCGCGGTGAACGCAGAGCCGAGCTCGGCCGCCACGAGCGGGATGGGCTCCTCGTCCTCCCCCTCGGACGTGGCCGCGATCGTCTCCGAGCTGGAGAACCGCGGCGCCTCCACCCGGAACATCACGTTCAGCTCGGACCCCAGATCCTCCACCATCTCCACCATCACCTCGACCATAGGCAGGCCGGCCGCCCCGGCCGCATCCGCGGAACGGATGTCGGAGGGACGGATCCCCAGAACGAGCCGACTCGAGCCCGCGCCCCGGAGGTCGAACCCCTGAGGGAGGGGCAGCCGGAAGGGGCCGAACATCACGGCATCACCATCGAGTGTCGCCTCGACCATGTTCATCGGGGGTGAACCGATGAACGCCGCGACGAACACGTTCGCCGGCCGGTTGAACAGCCCCTGGGGCCTGTCCACCTGCTGAACCACCCCCTCGTTCAGCACGGCCACACGGTCCCCCAGGGTCATCGCCTCGATCTGGTCGTGGGTGACGTAGAGCATCGTGGTCCGCAGGCGCTCGTGGATCCGAGCAAGCTCCGCCCGCATCTGGATCCGGAGCTTCGCGTCCAGGTTGGACAACGGCTCGTCGAGCAGCAGGGCCTCGGGCTCACGGATCATGGCCCTGCCCATGGCCACCCGTTGGCGCTGGCCCCCAGAGAGCTCGGCGGGCTTGCGGTCCTGGAGGTCCTGCAATCCCAGGATCCTGGCCACCTCCTCGACCTTCCGGCTGGCCTCGGCCTTGCGGACGCCTCGAATCTTGAGCCCGAATCCAATGTTCTGAGCCACAGTCATGTGCGGGTAGATCGCGTAGTTCTGGAACACCATGGCCACGTCCCGGTCCCGCGGCAGAAGGTCGGTGACCAGTCGGTCGCCGATCCAGATCTCGCCTGCGGTGACTTGCTCGAGCCCGGCCACCAGGCGAAGGATGGTCGACTTCCCACACCCAGACGGTCCGACCAGCACCATGCACTCGCCGTCGTCGATATCGAAGGACACTCCGTCCACGGCAACGACGTCGCGGCCGAATACCTTGGTCACCTGGTCCAGCACGATTCGCGCCATGTCAGCTCATCCCTTTATCCCCGTTACCGTCACGCCCTCGATGAAGACCCGCTGTGCGAGGAAGAACAACACGATGATGGGCAGCATGAACAGGATCGAGGCCGCCATCATCAGGTTCCAGTCGACGTGGTGCAGGCCCTGGAACTGGGACAGGGCGATGGTGAGTGTCCACAGCTTGCGGTTCTCCCCGAGGAACAACAGGGGAGCGAAGAGGTCGTTCCAGTTGTACAGGAAATTAAACAGAGCCACCGCGGCGATGGCCGGTTTGGCCAGTGGGACGATGACCTGTCTCAAGATCTGGAACTCGCTGGCCCCGTCCACCCGAGCCGCATCGGACAACTCCTCGGGGATCGTCATGAAGAACTGGCGGAGGAGGAAGATCGAGAAGGCGTCGCCGAAGAAGCTCGGGATGATCAGTGGCTTGAAGGACCCGATCCAGTGCAAGCGGACGAAGATGACGTACAACGGCACCACGGTCACTTGGAACGGCAGCATGTACGTCGCCAGCACCAGGAGGAAGGCCGCGTTGCGTCCTCGCCAGCTCATCCGGGAAAGGGCATAGGCCACCGGAACGCACGACACCACCGTGCCAACTGTGGAGAGTCCCGCGATGGTCATCGTGTTCACCGTGAAGCGGAGCAGGGGGGCGACGTGAAGGACCCGGGCGAAGTTGGACCATTGGAACGGATGTGGCCATAAGCTCTGAGAGAGCGACTGCCGGTCGCTCATGAGGGCCGCCAGCACGACGAGCGCGAGGGGGGCTAGGAAGAACACCGAGGCGGTGATCAGGACGGCGTGATTCCCAACGGCCGTGAGGAACCGGCGCCGCCGGACCCCGGGAGGGACCGGGCGAGCCGCCACGAGAGCGCCGGGTCTGGGAACCGTGATGGTGGCTATCTCGCGCCTCCTTGATAGTGGACCCATCGCCTGGACATCCGGATCAAGGTCACCGTGCAGACCATCGTGATGGCGAACAGGACCCAGGCCTGGGCCGAGGCGTACCCCATGTGGAAGTTCTGGAATCCCTGGTTGTACAGGTACACGGAGTAGAACATCGTGGAGTGCTGAGGCGAACCCACGAAGTTGATCTGGCCGGGACCGCTGATGGCTGCGGCGGCCACGTATGCCTGGGTGAAGTACTGGAAGCCATCGATGACGCCAATGACCAACGAGAAGAAGATGACCGGCGAGATCATGGGCAGGGTGATGAACCGGAACTTCTGCCACCGGCGGGCGCCCTCGATGTCGGCGGCTTCGTAGAGCTGCCCCGGCACGTTCAGCAACCCTGCCAGGAAGATGATCATGGCGTCGCCCACACCCCACAGGCCGAGGAGCACCAGTCCCGGCTTGGACCAGGTCGGATCGAAGAACCACAGCGGCTTGGGAAGGTGGAGCAACCCCAGCCATCGATTCACCGGACCGGTGGCGGGGTTCAGCAGGTAGACGAAGCCCAGGGTGGCCGCCACGGCGGGGGCTATGGAGGGCAGGAAGAAGACCGTTCGGTACACGCCGATGCTGCGACGCCGGGTCGCCAGCAATGACGCCGTGAAGATGGCGAACACGATGCGGGTGGGGACGCCCACCGCGATGATCCACAGGGTATTCTTCACCGCCTGCCAGAACACCGGGTCCTTCGTGAACATGAACTTGTAATTGGAGATGCCCGTCCAGATGGGGTGGGACAGCAGGTCGTACTTGGTGAACGAGAAGTACAGGCTGGCAAGCATGGGGTAGAGCAGGAACACGAGGAACCCCACGATCCACGGGGACATGAACAGCAGGACTGTTCCGTATCTCCGCCTGGTCACTCCCCGCCGGACGCGGCGGCGCTGCCGGGGATCGATCCCCGGCAACGCCGGCCCCGCTTTCAGCGTCTGCGCGATCGCCATCGGCTAACCAGGCCCGACCAGATCCGCGCTGTGCACCCTTAGCCTAGGCTCAACTGGTCGTTGACCTGTTTGTCGAGAGCACGGAGTCCCGCCATCAGCTCGGGCACCTTTCCCGCTTGCCATTTCTGGGCGAACTCGTTCCCCAGATCGTTCTGGACCGTTCCGGCAGGAGTCTGCGGCGGGAACCCCGACTTCGCATTCTGGAACGCCTGAAGGAACGCATCGAAGTTCGGCCCGAGGTTCAGGTTCGGTGACTTGATCGAGTCGAGCGTGGTGGGGACATTGTGGATCAGGTTCGCGAACTGAACCAGCGCGTCGGTGTTCGTGGCGAGGTAGCTGATCAGGGCCCAGGCCTCGGCGGGGTGCTTGGATCCCCGAGGGATCCCCACGATCGTTCCCCCGACCACCTGCGCACCGTACATCTCGGGATGATCGTCGGCGGCAGGGAACGGAGCGGTTCCGTAGTTCAGGTCAGGTGCCTCGTCGGCAATGAAGGCGGTCCGCCATTCACCGTCCAGGTGCATGGCCACCTTGCCCTGCTCGAAGGCGTTCGCCGAGGACCATTCATCGCCGGCGCCGGCGATGAACTTGGTGATCTTGTCGTGCCCGTACCAGTCCACGAGCGACTTCTGCCACTTGAAGAGCGCGGCCCACCCGGGATCGGTCGCGTAGGCGGACTTTCCGCTGCCGTCGAAGTACTTGGCGTTCCACGACACGGCCAATCGGCTGAGGTCGTTCTCGTAGAAGTTCCCGATGAGCGGGACGAATCCGGCAACCTTGATGGAGCCGTCCGGCTTGCGCTGCGTCAGCTTTTGGGCCATCTGGGTGAGCTCGGAGATGGTCTTCGGGGGGCCCGAGTATCCCGCCTTCGCCAAGAGGTCCTTGTTGTAATAGAGACCGAACGTGTCGGTGAGGAAGGGAAGCGCGCAAATCTCGCCCTTGTACCGGACGTAGCTCAGGACCGATGGCGGGAAGATGCTGGTGGTGATGTTGCTCTGCTTCATGTAGGGGCCGAGGTCGAGGAACCCTTTGGTGGAGCAGTACCTCCCCACGTAGTCCGGCCGGAAGGAAGCCACCGCGTCCGGCGGGTTCCCAGCGTTGATCGCGGCGAAGATCTTCGCGTCGTCATCGATCCCCGGTGTTGCCTTGACCGTGATCCACGGGTACTTCTGCTTGAACCCCTCGAGCACCTTCTCGAGGCTCGGGAACTCGTGGCTGTCGGCGGACCAACCGGTCCAGAACGTGATGGTCACCGGCTCGTGCCGGCCGGTCGTCTGGACCGGGCTGGGGGTGTTTTCGGTCCCTCCCGCAGTGCACGCTGCCCCAAGCAGGGCCACGGCGAACATGAATGTCCACAACCGTCTCATCGATCTTCCCCCTCCTCTCATCCCACCGTCGCTTTCAACCCCGGCCCGTCGAGGAGCCGGTTCCTGGCAGCGTCCAGAGCCACCATGAGCGCCCCCTGCAACGCGGCGTCCTCTCCCAGGGTGGACACCTCGATCCGGGGACTGAACGGAGACAGTGCCCGCAGCTCTCGCCGGACTGGCTCCAGGAGCAGGTCGCCGTTGCGCCCGACGCCGCCGCCCAGCACCACCAGCTCCGGATCGATCACCGGGACGATCGCCGCGATGGCCTGGGCCATGCGCTCGGCCTCGACGTCGACGACCCGCCCGGCGATGGCGTCCCCCCGCCGGGCCGCAGCGAAGATCCGCCGGGGATCGAGCGAACCACGCATCCCGAGCTTTCTCGCCGTACGGGCGATCCCCCTTGCTGCAATGTCGGTCTCCAGGGCGCCGAAGCGGCGGCTGGCCCGGTCATGTGGATCCTCCGCTCCCAATGGGAGATAGCCCACTTCTCCCGCCGCCCCTGTGGCACCCCGAAACAGCCGCCCCTCCAGGATCAGTCCCGCCCCGAGGCCCGCCCCGACCTGAAGGAACACGAAGTTGGCGACGCCCTTCCCGGCCCCCAACCGCTGCTCCCCCAGGGCAGCCAGGTTCACGTCGTTCTCCAGCTCGAGATGCGGGCCGAGCTCCTGGGTCAGCGCCGGCAACAGATCTCGCCGCTGCCAGCCGGGGAGGTTGTGGGCAAGGACCACGTGGCCCAGGGCCGGCTCGTAGACGCCAGGGCTGCCCACCACGGTGAAAGTGACCCGGCGCCACCCGACCCCTCCCTCCGACGCCACCGCCCGGCCGACCTGCCCGATCTGCCCGATCAAGGTCTTCGAGCTCCTCACCCGGGAGCGCTCGTCCCGGCGCGCCAGGAGATCGCCCTTGAGGTCGGCGATGGCCGCACGAACGAAGGTGCGGCCCACGTCGATTCCAACGACCCATCCCGCAGACGGATCGACCTCGTAGAGCCGAGCCGCCGGGCCACGACCCCCCGATGATCGCCCAGCCGGCCGGATCAGCCTTCTGCCCTCGAGGTGCGCGAGGACCTGGGCCACCGTGGGCTTGGACATCCCGCTGTACCGGGAGAGCTGGGCTGCAGAGATCGGCTCCATCCCGATGATCAGGTCGAACAGGGTCCGGGCATTGATCGCGCGGAGCAGGCTCGGGGTCCCTGGACGGACAACGTGCTCCACGTCGAGGCTCCCCCTCTCTCGTTCTGGCGCCCGTAGGCGCCTCCGGCTCCCGGGCTTCTGGCAGGAAAGTTTCCTATCTAATCGCGGGATGCTAAGCCTCGGGATGCGCCCGAGTCAAGACGAACCTTGCGGAGAGTCCTTGATGCTCGGCGGGCCCGTCCCGGCCTCAGCGCACCGCGGCGTCGCGCGGAAAGAACCTGGGCAGGAACGATCGATTCGCCTCGAGCAGGTCGTCGAGGAGCGCGCTCGCTCTGGCGTGGGTCCCTACCAGCGGGTTCGTCATGAGGGCCTTCAGGGCCACGGAGCGGCTTCCGCTCAAAGACGCCTCCACCGCCAAACGCTCGTACGCCTTCACGTGCTGGGCGAGGCCGAGAATCTCGGGCTGCAGCGGCGCAAGAGACACGGGAACGGCACCCCCGGCCCCGATCGCGGCAGGGATCTCTACGACGGCGTCGGCCGCGAATCCGGGCAAGGCCCCCTCGTTCCGTACGTCCACCACCTGGACGTCGCCGGACCCGCTGTACAGCGAGCTGATCAGTCGGATGGCGGCTTCGCTGTAGAAGGCGCCCCCTCGCTGCTCGAGGAGATCTGGCTTGCGGCGGAGCTCGGGATCCCGGTACAGCTCGAGGAGGCTCCGCTCGATCTCCAGCACCTCCTCTGCCCTGGTCCGCCCCTGGAGCTGCTCGGCCAAGACTTGGTCGGTTGCGTAGAAGTAGCGCAGGTAGTACGAGGGAATCATCCCGAGCTCCTGGATCAGGTCCACCGGCAGGTGGAGTTCGCCGGCGACCCACTCCCCGTGACGCTCCAGGATCTCCGGCAGCCTGTCCTCGCCCTGGATCCGCACGGCGCGCTCCCACGACAGATGGTTCAGGCCGACGTGCTCCAGCTCCACCTCGCCGGGGTCCACGCCCAGGAGAGCGGCCAGGCGCTTCTGGAGACCGATGGCCACGTTGCACAGGCCCACTGCCCGATGGTCCGCGTCGAGCAGGGCCTGCGTCACGATCCCGACCGGGTTGGTGAAGTCGATCAGCCACGCTCCCGGGGCCGCCAGCCTGGCGACGTCTTCGGCCAGCTCGATCACCAGGGGCACGGTGCGCAGCGCTTTGGCGAAGCCGCCGGCCCCGGTGGTCTCCTGCCCGATGCAACCGTGGCGGAGCGGGATCGTCTCGTCCATCAGTCGAGCCCGCTGACCGCCTACGCGGAGCTGGGCGATCACGAACCTGCTTCCCTCGAGGGCTTCTGTGCGATCGGTGGTCATCGTCACCTTTTCGCTCAATCCGGCGCCGGCCAGGATCCGGCGAGCGAAGCTCCCCACGACCTCCAGCCGTTCGCCATCTACGTCGAACAACGCGAGCTCATCGACGGGAAGGCGCTCGGCGAAGGTCACCAACCCCTCAACGAGCTCCGGGGTGTACGTGCTCCCTCCACCGACGACCGACACCTTCAGTGTCATGGCCGGGTACTGTACCGCGCATGCGCGTGGCCCTGACCTTCGACGCCGAGCATCCGAGCCGGCCCCACTGCCCGCCGGGGAGCGCCGAAGTGGTCCTGGACATCCTGGCCGAGCTGGGGATCCCGGGGACGTTCTTCGTCCAGGGACGATGGGCCAAGGCCTACCCGGCGACGGCCCAACGGATCGTTCGCCAAGGCCACCTGGTCGGCAACCACTCGCTTTACCACGTGCGGATGCCCTTCCTCACCGACGAGGGGTTCCGGGCCGACGTGCTCGGGGCGGGGACGGCGATACGCGAAGTCATGGGCGTCGACGCTCGGCCGTGGTTCCGGCTGCCGTTCGGTCATGGGGAGGGCGATCAGAGGATCGCCGGGCTACTGTCGGAGCTGGGATACCGGCACGTCCGATGGAACGTGGATGCGGGGGACTGGGATCCGGACCGGCGACCACACCTCATCGAGAAGGACGTGGTGGAGCAGGCGCTGGCAGTGGGAGTGGAGGCGGTCGTGCTGATGCACACGTGGCCGGAGACGACGGTGGTGGCGCTGCCTGGCATCATTACGCGGCTACGGGAGTCGTCGGCGGCGTTCTGCACGGTCGACGAGCTCGACCGTGCGGCCTCGTGAAGCCCCGCTAGCAGTTCGGCTGATCTACCAGGTCAGCTGATCCTCGGAATCACCCGCGACGGAAGGGGACCGAGATCACCTAAGACGGCCACTGCGGTTCGGGTGTGTAGGGATGCTCCTATTGTCCGTCAACCCCCTCGAGACGGTGATAGACCTCCCGCGCCACGTATCGTTTGAGACACCGGATGATCTCCTTCTTGGACAGTCCCTCCTTGATCCGCCGTGTGGGGCGCGAATATCCTAGATTCGCACCCGGGGCTGCATCTTCTAGGATTCGCCGATGCTCCTCCTCTTGGATCTCCCCATGCGTCGGGCGCTGGGCTGGCTCGGCCGCGTTCCTCCATCCGTGCCCTGGAGCTTGAGAACACCGTCCTTCCTCACGAGGTGAGGCTCCTCCGCCGCCAGCGGCGAAGGCTCGACCTGCGGCGTCTCGACAGGGCGGTGCTCGCCGCCGCGAGTCGGGCCATCCCTCGTGACCGGTGGAGCCTGTTCCTGGTGCGTCCCCAGACCCTGCTCCGGTGGCACCGGGAGCTGATCCGGAGGAAATGGAACTACAGCAAGAGGGGCAAGCCCGGCCGACCCCAGACCGATCCAGAGATCCGCGCCCTGGATCCGTCGACTGGGGCGGGAGAACCGTCGGTGGGGGTGCGTCCGCATCCAGGGCGAGCTCCGCAAGCTCGGGATTCGCATCGGCGCGACCACGATCCGCTCGATCCTCCGGCGCTCGGGACTTGGCCCGGCCTCCCGCGGACCGGACCCGAACTGGCGTGCGTTCCTGCGCACCCAGGCGTCCGGCATCCTCGCAACCGACTTCTTCACCGTCGAGACCGTGATGCTGAGAACGCTCTTCGTGCTGTTCTTCATCGAGCTTTCGACCAGGCGGGTCCACATTGCGGGCGTCACGGCCCATCCCGACTCGGCGTGGGTCACCCAGCAGGCCCGCAACCTCGCCATCGAGGACCGCCTAGGGGGCGTTCGGTTCCTGATCCACGACCGGGACTCGAAGTACCCGGGGTGCTTCGACGAGGTGTTTCGGACCGAGGGAGTGCGCATCGTCCGCTCGCCGGTCCGGGCCCCGAAGGCCAACGCCATCTGCGAGTGGGTGGGGACGGTCCGCCGCGAGTGCTTGGATCACGTCCTGGTCCTGGGAAGACGGCACCTGGAGCGAGTCCTCACGGCCTACGTGGCCCACTACGGATGAAAGTCAAGTCGGTGTGGACATCTGGGCCGTCCCTCTGCACGATGTGGGGGGTGCGGGTGACCCCGAGCTAAAGAGCAGGGTTTGGGGCTTGTCCCTGCCGCGCTGCCTGGCCCTTGCGGGCCGAAGAGATGCGCGCCCCGGTGGCGGCGCCCGCACCCTTCTTGGCCGTCGCTTTGAAGTCCTTCACGAACCGCCGGTACGCCTTCTCGGCCTGGGCTCCGACTTCCCGCTCCAGCCGGTGCTGGGCCGGCGTGGCGAAGACCCGGACCGGGTTCCGGTAGCCCATCCGGCGGGCGTCTCCGGCGGCCAGCTCGAGGAGCCGAACCTTCTGCCGGACCAGGGAGGGGCGGGCGAAGGCGTAGTCCTCCTCGCGGGTGAGCAGATGCCAGGTGAGCACGGCGAGCTTGCGGGCCACGGCCACGGTGGCGATGTTGGCGCCTCGCCGGGCCCGGATCCGCTCGCCGAACGCCCGGAGGGGCCCGGGAGTGCGGACGGCCGCCCACGCCGCCTCGACCAGGAGGTGCCTGGCCTCGGAGGAGCCCTGCTTGGAGATGCCTCCGTGGCGGGCCGGTGCCGATCCCGACTGACGTACCCGGGCATCGAGCCCCAGGTAGGCCACCAGGTGACAGGGGGTGGGGAACCTCCGGATGTCTCCGATGGCG
>WNFZ01007042.1_pt1 | contig 13568 bp, 14 predicted proteins | sample 5400081 | NCBI WGS metagenome assembly WNFZ01 (sample SAMN13153365, study PRJNA577476) | soil metagenome | isolation source: 80 cm soil or saprolite under grassland replicate 1 | place: USA:California | collected 2016-06-15
TCGACATTGCCTGCGGCAATGGCCTGACCACGCGCAAGCTTGCCGAACTCGGAGCGCAAGTCACAGCTTTTGATTTTTCATCCAACCTCATCGAGTTTGCCAAATCTCGCTCCTCTCGTTATTCCGAACTCATTACGTATCACACCCTCGATGCCACCGATGAATCCTCCCTCCTCTCCTTCGGCGAACATAAATTTGACTCCGCCCTGTGCAACATGGCTTTATTCGACATGGCCGATCTCGATCCACTCTTTCGCAGCCTCCCCAAATTGTTGAAGACCAATGGGATATTTGTCTTCAGCCTCATGCATCCCGCTTTCAACAATGCTTCGACCATACACGTCGCAGAAGAAATCGATGACGAAGGTGTGATCAAAACCATCTATTCCGTCAAAATCTCCCGTTATATCACCCCCTACCACCAGCATGGACTTGCCCTCCTCAACCAGCCGAAACCACAGATTTATTTTGAACGTCCGCTTCAATACTATCTTAATCTCGGCTTCCAAAATGGATTCGTCGTTGATGGCTTCGAGGAACGCGCCTTTCCTCCTGATGTTCCGCAGAAGCTACTCGAATGGGGCGGAAAATTTAGTGAAATCCCTCCCGTTCTCGTCGCGCGGTTAAGGCATTCGAGTCATTGATGCTCTGAAACATTTGGCTTTTGTCTAGCCGTCGTCTATAATCTTAAATGTTAGCTATGTTTGGCAATCTATATTCATTATCAACCTGAAAGGAGACAAACCATGAACAGCAAACAAACTGAGCAAGCCAAAGGTATGGGTGGCGCGCCCCAATGGGATGAAGGCAAAAAGCGTTCCCAGATGAAGTTCATTCTATACGGGATTGTCACGCTTGTGGTTGCCGTCTGGGTCGCGATCATCTATTGGGTGCTTAGCATCCCAGAAGAGCAATTGCAAAAGGCAACGGCAATAGCTGGTAGCAGTCTGGTAATAACCCTTGCACCGGTTCTCGCGGCAGCAACTGGTGTCGAGCGATCTCTTGAAACCGTCTTCAATATCATCGAAAACAGCTTTAAGACGATGGTTGCTTATTTAGGCAGAGGCCTGCGATGGCTTAAGAACTCTGAGATCGAAGTAAAGCAAGCCCGACAATGGCTGGCCGACGTCTCGACACGCTACGCCGAGGAAATGCAAGCGATCCAGATTACAGGACAATCATCGGTCGAGCAGTTGACTAGCGAAGCTCAGGCTAAAATGGCAGCAGCTAATGCGATGCTGCGACTGGCGCAAGCACGATTACAGGCCGCGGAAGACAATTTGTCAGATGCAAGTGCATCAGATGGGTATCGTGGCGTCAAAGCCGCGGCATCGATCATTTTAGGCCTAATGCTTGGCGTGATAGTGGCTCAACTCGGTTCGCTTCAAATGTTCGCACTGATGGGACTAGCTGTAGTGCCGATTAAAGTCGATATCTTTATCACCGGCCTGATTATTGGCAGTGGAGCGTATCCAGTGCATTCCTTGGTTGGCATTTTGCAACAAGGCAAGGATACGTTGGATAGCGTTAAGGGCTACTTCAATCGAGCCGCGCCCGCAGTTCAGCAAAGTGTTAGAACATTGATACCTCCCAGTGAATCTCCAAGTGGACAAGCGACCGTCATCGAAACTACAGCCAAGAGCGTCGAGGAAACTCCTAACAAATAATCCAGCCAACTTAAACGAAGTCCGACTTACCTATCGCATGAAAGCCGGACTTTTTTCAACGCGTTAGAAATGATTTATCTCTTCATCGAATTCATCGACGAGCTAGTATTTGGACTTGAAGACGCGGCCTGGCCGCTCATCCGCACTGATCTGCATCTCACTTACACACAGATTGGAATCCTGCTTTCTGTCCCTGGCTTGATCGCTAATTTTATCGAGCCCTTCCTTTTTATCCTGGGTGACATCTGGAAACGACGGGTGATTATCCTCGGTGGTGGGGTATTGTTCACAGTTGCCACTATTCTCACGGCTATTAGTCAAAACTTCATCTGGTTGCTTCTGTCCTTTGTCTTATTTCATCCATCTTCTGGGGCGTTCGTCAGTCTATCACAAGCGACCCTCATGGACACTGACGAAAACCGCCATGAACAAAATATGGCACGCTGGACATTTGCAGGATCGCTGGGGGTCTTCCTTGGCCCACTATTGCTCGGTGGACTGGTCACCTTGGGCTTCGGCTGGCGCACCGGCTTCTGGACACTCGCTTCTTTCTCGACCCTGATCCTGCTCGCCGCTTTCATGCTGATTCCTAGTACCGGAAATCATCACGCTGAATTCCCAACCCCACGCGCATTTTTCGACAGTTTACTCTCGACGTTATCCGCGCTCAAAGATACAGCCGTCTTGAGATGGTTGATTCTGCTAGAGTTCTCAGATTTGATGATCGATGTGCTCTATGGATTTCTCGCGCTTTACTTCGTAGACGTGGCCAGCGTGACGCCAGCTTCTGCCGCGGTCGCCGTAGCTATATGGACAGGATTCGGCCTGCTCGGTGACTTTCTGCTGATCCCGCTCGTTGAGCGCGTGAAAGGGCTGGACTACCTAAGGGTAAGCGTAATCCTTGAACTTGTCCTTTTTCCCCTCTTCCTTCTTTCTTCGATATATTGGCTCAAACTGGTTTTGCTCGGTTTACTTGGTTTCTTCAATAGTGGATGGTATGCAATTTTAAAGGCAAATCTATTTTCTTCACTGCCTGGCAAAAGCGGATCTGTCCAGGCACTGGACAATGTCTCTGGCTTGTTTGGTAAACTTATCCCGTTTGGTATTGGTCTTGCCGCGCAAGCGTTCGGTCTTGGCGTTGCCATCTGGCTTCTCCTCGCTGGTCCAGTTGCATTATTGATTGGATTGCCGCGCAAATATATTACAAGTGATTAATTTATCTTGATGCCCTATTCACTTTATTTTCACATCCCTTTTTGCACACATCGCTGCGCTTACTGCGACTTCAATACATATTCAGGTCAGGAATCCCTAATTCCTGCATATGTTGGTGCGTTGATCCAGGAAATAAAATTTATTGGTCAATCAGCACGTACGGACGACCAACTGGTTGTCCCTTCAGCGCACACTGTTTTCTTCGGCGGCGGGACTCCCTCTTTGCTTTCCTCCGCGCAATTTGAATCTATCTTTCATGCCATCCGCGAAAATTTCAACTTGCTGGAAAATTCAGAGAACACGATCGAAGCCAATCCCGGCACGGTTTCTTTTGAAGAATTGAAGCAATTACGAAAGATTGGGATCAACAGAATTTCCTTTGGTGTGCAGTCAGCCAATACTGAAGAGCTGAAGATGCTCGAACGTGCCCACAACTTTTTCGATGTGATCGAAGCGGTTGCATCGGCGCGCAAAGCTGGCTTTGACAATCTTAATCTTGATTTGATCTACGGCTTGCCCGAACAAACTTTCCAAACCTGGCAAATCACAGTTAGGCGGATATTAGATTTACGTCCCGAGCACATCTCCGCCTACGCGCTAACACTAGAGCATGGCACACCCTTTGGTCACTGGTCATCGCGCGGACTCTTGCCCATGCCTGATCCCGATCTCGCCGCTGATATGTACGAATGGGCTAGCGAATGCCTTGAAGCAAATGGATATGTTCAATATGAAATTTCTAATTGGGCAAAAAACTTCGCGTCGAACGGAGCAAAGCTAAGTCGAGACGTATTCCAACCGCCGTCTCACGCTTGCAAACACAACCTCCAATACTGGCATTCGCTTCCGTACCTTGCCTTCGGTGCAGGCGCACACGGATACGCAAACGGCTTTCGTTACTCAAACGTCTTGCGAATCAAAACCTATATTGACCGCCTTACGAATTACGAATCACAACTTACAGATTATGAATTTCCTCTCTCCCCGGCCACCGTAAATCAGCATCGTCAAACAGAACAGGATGACATCTCCGAGTTCATGCTAAATGGTCTCCGCTTGACAAATGCTGGGATAACGGAAGCAGATTTCAGGTCCAGGTTTGGACGCGGACCTTTAGATATCTATCAAAGGGAATTTGATGAACTGATTCATCTTGGTCTGCTCGAATGGAAGGGTGAAATAGTACATCTCACCAAACGTGGGCGATTGTTGGGCAATCAAGTCTTCTTGAGATTTGTTGAATAATTTTGCCCTCCCCAAATTGGGAGAGGGCAAAAAACATCCCCGCCATTTCTGACGGGGATGTTTATCGTTATATCCTGGATTTCTTCTTAGCGGTCTTACTTTTCGCCTTGACAACAACCTTTTTCCGAACCTGGGCCTTGGCCGCTGTGCCCGGCTTGCGATATTTCAGTGCCGAATGCGCCGCGGCGAGACGGGCAATCGGTACACGGAATGGCGAGCAGGAGACATAGTTGTTGCCAATAATATGGCACCATTCAATAGAACTTGGATCGCCTCCATGTTCACCACAAATACCTACTTCGAGTTGTGGGCGGGTCTGGCGTCCCTCGGCAATTGCCCATTGCATTAACTTACCCACGCCATCGCGATCAAGCGTCTGGAACGGGTTCTTGGGCAGAATACCTTTCTCTACATAGGTAACCAGGAAATTGCGTTCAGCATCGTCGCGTGAGTAACCGAATGTCATCTGGGTCAAGTCATTGGTACCGAAGGAGAAGAACTCAGCGCGTGTTGCAACTTCCGCCGCAGTGACTGCCGCGCGCGGGATTTCGATCATGGTGCCGAACTTGTAGTCCAGCTTCTTGACACCCTTCTCAGCCAGAACTGTCGCGGCGATTCGGACGAGCCGCGGCTGGATCCATTCAAGTTCCTTCACTGTACCGGTTAGCGGGATCATGACTTCAGGTTTGACCACAATCCCACGTTTTGTGCAATCTGCAGCAGCTTCGAAGATTGCGCGCACTTGCATTTCCACAATCTCAGGCATCGAAATAGACAAGCGCACACCGCGCATGCCCATCATCGGGTTGGATTCATGCATGCCTTTGATAGACGTTAGCAATTTTTCTTTTTCCGTTAATCCATCAGTCTCGCCTTTGATGCGCATCTCGATGACTTCTTCGAGCAGTTTCTCTTCATCCGGCATGAACTCATGGAGAGGCGGGTCGATCAGGCGAATGATGACCGGGTACCCATCCATTGCTTCAAACAGGCCATCGAAGTCTTTGCGCTGATATGGCAGGAGCTTATTGAGAGCCTCGGTGCGGCCTTCGCTTGTCTCGGACAGGATCATGTCTTGGACAATAGGCAGGCGTTCGGGTTCGAAGAACATATGCTCAGTCCGGCACAGACCGATGCCCACTGCCCCGTAGGTACGAGCTCGCTGGGCATCCTTGGGATAATCCGCATTTGCCCAAACCTGCAGTCCGCGCGTCGGCCAGCCTTTGGATGGAGCTTCGCGAATATCCTTACGAGCACAGATATCATCTGCCCATTTGAGCAGAGTCAATAATTCAGTCTGCTGTTCTAGGGATGGAGCAGAAGTCGGAATCTTGCCAATGAAGACTTTTCCCGTGGTTCCGTCTACGGAAATCCAATCTCCTTCGTTGACTACTTTTCCATCAACATTCATCTTGCGCTTATCGAGATCGATTTTGATCGCCGATGCACCGACTACACACGGAATACCGAATTGACGGGCCACTACTGCGGCGTGGGACGTTGCACCACCTTCACTCGTCAGCACACCTTTTGAAGCGATCATGCCATGTACATCATCGGGCTTGGTAAAAGGGCGAACCATGATCGTATCTTGCTTTTCTTCTTTCGCCATCTTTTCAGCTTTATCAGCGTCGAAATAAATCTGTCCAACTGCCGCGCCCGGTGACGCGTTCACACCTTTTGCAAAGAAATCGCCGACTTGTTCAGCATCCTCCATAGCCTTATCATCAAATTGCGGGTGGAGCAATGCATCCACATTTTCGGGTGTAATACGAGCGACCGCTTGTTCTTTGGTGATCAGGCCTTCATTTACCATATCTACAGCAATCTTCACTGCCGACTTAGCTGTGCGCTTGCCAGTACGGGTCTGGAGCATCCACAGTTTGCTGCGCTCGATCGTGAACTCAACATCCTGCATATCCTTGTAGTGCTTCTCGAGTTTGGATGTGATGTCCATGAACTGCTTATAGGCTTTGGGCATGTTCTTGGACAGGTTCTCGATGGGGTCAGCATTACGAATACCTGCCACTACGTCTTCGCCCTGGGCATTGAGCAGGTATTCACCCATCATCTTCTTATCGCCTGTGGATGGGTTGCGGGTAAACGCCACACCGGTACCAGAGTCATCGCCCATGTTACCGAAGACCATGGTCACAATGTTGACTGCGGTTCCAAGATCGTGCGAAATACCTTCCTTGTTCCGGTAGGCAATGGCACGCTTGCCATTCCATGATTCAAAAACGGCTTTGATGGCGAGTTCAAGCTGTTTGTAAACATCTTGTGGGAAGTCTGAACCGACATGTTTCTTGAAGACATCCTTGAAGATGGAGACCAGTGACTTCCAATCCTCCGCTGTCATTTCGGTATCCAGCTTGTACCCCTTTTTGGCTTTATATTCAGCCATAGGGTGTTCGAACACTTCATCATCGAGATTGAACACTGTTGTTCCGAACATCTCGATTAGGCGGCGATAGGAATCCCACGCAAAACGCGCGTTGCCTGCTAGTTTTACCAATCCCTCAACAACATTGTCGTTCAGACCGATGTTCAAGATTGTATTCATCATACCCGGCATAGAAAACTTTGCACCGGAACGACATGAAACAAGTAGAGGATTTTTGGGGTCTCCAAATTTCTTTCCCGTTGCCTTTTCAATTTTCTTAAGTGCTGCCAACACCTGTTCCCACATACCCGCTGGGAATTTCCTCAATTTTTGATAGGCGTTACACGCTTCAGTTGTCACCGTAAAGAAGGGTGGAACTGGAACACCCGCACGGGTCATATCCAACAACCCCGCACCTTTACCGCCAACAAGGCCTTTTACATTATCCCAATCACTGCCAGTAACTTTTTCAACATCTTTTACCTCATCGAAGAGGTAAACCCATTTTGCCATGATAACCTCCGAGTTATACAAAATGCGTGGAATTGTGAAATATTTTACCAAAAACACACCGAAAGGCAAATGACGTTAGTCACTATACAAGTACAATTTAATCTGTAAACCACCTGCAAAGTAAAATTGACCCTAATTAAGTGATAATGGGGTCAGAGAAAATATGAAAACTAGAGTCCTTGTAATAGACGATGATGAAGCGATCACAGAATTGTTGAGCATGCTACTTAAGACACACGGCTTCGATGTTATCACTAGCAACAGCGGCGTGGAAGGTGTAAAACTTGCACAGGAAAGACATCCACAAGTCGTATTGCTTGATTTAATGATGCCGGATAAAGATGGATGGGAAGTTTGCAAAATGATTCGAAACTTTAGCAACGTCCCCATCGTGGTGCTCTCTGCCCTCAATGATCCTCGCATGGTCGCTTCTGTATTAGACGCGGGTGCGGACGATTTCCTCGTCAAACCAGTTCCCAGTAGTATACTCATCGCACACCTTCGAAAAATTGTAAGGAGAACTGGTTCTTTCCATACGCGAACTCCGACTGCTCCTCTGATGAGGAACACCCATCCGCTTCCTTCCCAATCCTGAACCTGCTCCCGCTAAATCATTTCAATAGCTTCAACGCTTCAGCAGTCTTTTCTGCTGCTTCCCCCATCGGCATATGACCAACGCCTGGTAACTCTACATACGCTGCATGAGTGATAGCCTCTTTCATCTCGCGCCCGCGATCTACCGGGATCAATGCATCTGCATCACCATGCACAATTACAACAGTAAATTTGATTAATGGGAGTATCGAGGTCGAATCGGTTCGTTCAGCCATTGCCTTCAACGCGCCAGCGACACCGGCTGCTGATTGCTTTTGGATCAATTCACGAACGAACGACTGCACCCGCTCATCAGCTGATAACTTTGGAGTAAGTGAATCAGCAACAACGCCGACACCTTTTTCCTCTACCTGCTTGGCCGTATCATAACGTCCTTGCTTACGTTCGGGGGTGTCTTCTGCTGCCTGGGTTGAGACCAGACCAAGTCCGCGTACATGCGTTGGAAATAAACGGACAAAGGCCAGGGCGACATATCCACCCATGGAATGACCCACGATCGCAGCCTTTTCGATCCCCAGGTGGTCGAGCAGAACAGCAATATCAGACGCTAAGTCATCTATTGTGTATGGGCCGCTTATAGTTGTGGACTGCCCAAAACCGCGCAGGTCCGGCATGATCACATCAAACTCATCTTCCAACAAGGGTACTACTTCATTCCATGTTGAATGGTCAAACGGAAACCCGTGGATGAGAACAAGCGGAGTTCCTTTCCCGCGGCGGGTGTAGGCAAGAGAAGTACCATTGATTTCTAATTTTTCCATTTTTATTCTCCTATACGGAATGAGGACGTAGCATACGGCAGCTGCCGTATGCTACGTCCAGTTCACATTCACTTTCAGCTTACTCCCCAATCTAGATATATAAAACACATACCCGTTATCACGTCCAAATTCATAGACGCGGCGTGTGATATCCACATCTGATTTACAATATTTAGCCACTTTATCTAACTCGCCATTTCTGAACCATTCCACGGAACGAATTCCATCCGCTGTTTTTGTCGTGCCAAGAGACGCTCTTGCAATGGTATCGAGGCTCAACCGAAAGCCAAGAGTCCTGCCGATATCAAGAAGCAAATCAAGGGTTGGGAGAGAGGCAAGACGCATGTTAGGTGAATATGGTTGCAGGACAGGATAGTCAAATTCACGTAGATTGAATCCGACCACCTTCGTTGCTGATTTTAATTCATCTATCAATTCAGGAATATCTTTCTCCCAGTATACAGAAAAATCATTCTTCGCACTTGACCATGTAACCGCGCAAGCCATTTTCAACTGTCCAATGTTTTGCCGCCCACCCACATCTTGGAAAAGATACTGTGTTTCCAGATCGAAGAAGACGTAATTCATTTTTCGCTTTGCTCCAAGCTTTGTCTGCTATTCAGCCACTCGCGTGCGTATTCAATAGCTTGTTCACGGGTATCGATTTTACCTATGGCCTGGCGCTCTCGGATGGCTTCAAGCAGATCGCCAACGATGGGACCGGGCTGGAGATCCAACTCATGCATTAAGTCATCACCATTGAGCAGGCGCGGAGGTGCAACTGTATCTTCAGGTTTTTCCCAGTAATTCTCCAGGAAGATTCGACAGACATCCAAATATGCAGACCAGGTTTCCTGCGTGAGAGTGTTGGCGCGTGTCCCACGTAGATCAGCTAAGCTAAGTAATACCAGTTCAACACCTGCTCCACCGCTGTCACGGAAGAAGCGATAAATAGCTCTACGTGAGGGCGACTTATTCTCACCTTCCATTCGGCCGCCATGGAAATGAATCCGCATATGATTCTCGATGATAGCCTGCAAGCGTTGGATTTCGTCATTGCTCAAATTGAAAGCACGAGCGCGTTTGGCTGCTAATTCCGCACCTTGAATATCATGGTCAAAGAAACGGATGCGGCCTTTCTCCTCGTCGAATGTTTTGGTTTGCGGTTTCCTGGCATCATGATACAACGCGGCAAAGAAAAGAAGGGCGCGTACAGAACGATCCGGGTTAAGGGATTGTGCAAAATGTTTTGCAAATTGTTCGCGGAAACGACCCAGGCGTAAAGTGAGCAAACCAGTGAACAACTCATTAGTATCGTCGGCGGAATAACCAACCCTTAATGCATTAAGAATATTTTCAAGTTCACCTAGAACAGCAATTGTATGAGTCCACACATCATAGACATGGGGCGGAGATTGCTCTACCCTTTTCATTTCAAGTAATTCAGGCATGAGATGATTGACAACGCCAAGCATTTCCAGCGCACGGATAGACGCATCAGGTTTTGGACCTTCAAGGATTTTAAACAACTCGTCGCGCAGACGTTCAGGAGAAACGCGTTCTATCTGAGCTGCTGCCTGCTTCATCAATTCCCGCGTTTCTTTCTCGATTTGAAATCCAAGACCCGCAGCCAGACGGACCGCGCGTAATATCCTTACCGAGTCATCCATAAATGAAGTCTGTGAACAGGCACGGATACCGTTGCAAAGTCCAGAAATATACGCGTGCCATTAGATTCAGTTACGATGACACGGCCTGTGTTGCGTTCATCGTCAAGGGTCATGTAATCGGCATTCAATTTGTTTGCAACTCTTCGGGCCAGGGAAATGCCATTCGAAGGCACAGCAAAATCAAAGTCACGCGAGAGGCGATTGAGTAGCAAATCCCGTACCGCGCCGCCGACGAGATAGACCTCCTGATCAGCCGGCAGGATCTCCTTTATTTTTTCAATCAGAGGTGGGATAGAAAAGGAAGCGGGCATGTAAAGAATTTCAGGGTTCTCTTTATATCGACTGGACTTGGCCGCGCGACGCGCTAATTCGGGCGTCCCACCCTGCGCAATGACTTTTCCACGCAGGCGAGCAACCCAACGTCCAGCGTAAGATGATGCAGGAGAATGAGGTTCGTCAGGCATTGCTAATTCGTAAAAAGCAAAACGTGGTTCGTTATAACGAAGGCTTATATTTATCGAGGTCAACGACACCGACAAAGGGCAGGTTGCGATAGTATTCGTCGAGGTCAAGTCCATAGCCAAAGACAAATTTGTTTGGAATAATGAATCCGCGATAGTGAATAGGCACTACTGCTTCACGCCGCTCAGATTTATCGAGCAGCGCACACATGAATGTCTGTTTGCAAGTCAAGTGTGACGCGCGCGAAACCACTTGATTCTCGCTTGCCCACGCCATAAGAGGAGACGGCCATGTAGTCCATCATGTGCGGGACAGTGATGCGACGGCTCAGATCAACCATAAACGGCACTCCCCCGCGCAGGATGCAGATGAGCAAAAGAGTGTTGTCTGTATAGTCCGCGCTGATTTCCGCGCCGAGCTCTTTGACGCGCTTCTGCAAAGATTTTTCATCAATCAGGATTTCAGCAAGGACGTCTTTGTAATCTTGCATTTATTCTCCGTTGTATACGTGTTTACATGTTTACTTATCTACAGAAAATCTGTATACAGGTACACACGTAAACAGGTAGACAAAATTAACGCGGTACTTCATGATGCATTCGGCAGCGCGCTTCATACAATTCTGATGCACCGACAATCACCACGGGGTCATCATATCGCGCCGGTTTGTCATTGACCAGTCTTTGAGTACGTGAGGCTTCATCACCGCAAACCATACAGATCGCGTGAAGCTTTGTTACATGTTCAGCAATGGACATAAAGATTGGCATTGCACCAAACGGCTCGCCGCGAAAATCTGTATCAAGTCCGGCGACCAGAACGCGTATACCGTGGTCGGCTAACTCTTTCGCCACTTGCAAAATATCTGCATCGAAGAATTGGGCTTCATCAATGCCAACAACAGTTGTGTCATGATCGAGTTTTGAGTGAATATCTACGGATTTCTCAACGGGTATTGCATCGAAGTTTGAACCGCCGTGAGATGTGACTTTTTCAACCGCGTAGCGCACATCAATTGAAGGTTTGAATACCTGCACTTTTTGTTTCGCAATCGTCGCACGAACCAAACGGCGGATCAACTCGTCCGTTTTACCACTGAACATGGAACCGCAGATGACTTCTATCGAGCCGTGTGTATGGCGCATACATTCTCCGACCCCACTCCGCCCCAATTTGGGGGAGGGTGCCCGAAGGGCGGGAGGGGGTTAAAAAAAATCAAAACAGGCAGATGCAATTGCATCTGCCTGTCAAGTTTACCTGAGATTACTCTTTATGCAAGACCTTAGCTTACACTGCTGCACCCGCAACCTCAAAACCAAGTGCACGCAATTTCTTCTTGGCCGAAGTCAGTGAAGATTGACCAAAGCCAGGTATCGCCAAAGCGGCTTGATCGCCTTCGCCAATTTTCGCGGCCAGTTTACCAATCGAGTCAATGCCAGCCTTCTTCAAAGCATCGGTTGCGCGCGTTGCAAGGCCCAACTCGTCAATGGAACGGTCAGGAGAATTTTTGGCCTCTTCCTTGGCCTTTTTCTGCTCAACGTAGGTTTGGCGCGCCGAAAGCTTCTTATAGAAGCGGTCCACCTGGCCTTCGATGTCAATGATACGTGCGACTTCACCGGAGAAGAATGGATGACAATTGGAGCAGATATCCACGCGCAATTCTTTCTTGGTAGAGCCTGTCGTCCATGTGTTGCCACAGGAAGCGCAGGTTACCTTCGCTTCGTAAAATGTAGGATGAATTCCAGTCTTCATGTTACGCTGCCTCTATCTCTTGGGGGATCACATTTACACGCTTGCGTCCCTGTACAACATCAAACATCACGACACCGTCCGCTACTGAGAACAGGGTATCGTCCTTGCCCACCAGCACATTCAATCCGGGCTTAATTTTCGTCCCGCGCTGGCGCACAAGGATATTGCCAGACAGCACAAACTGACCGGCATAACGCTTCACACCCAAACGCTGGGCATTACTATCACGTCCATTGCGGCTGGAGCCGCCACCTTTTTTATGAGCCATGACTACCTCTCTTACTTCTTACCAGTCTTCTTTGTTGTTGCGGATTTGGAAGATGTTTTACTCGTTGTTGACTTTTTCGTCGCTTCTTTCTTCTTTGGACCCTTCGGCTGGCTCGCTTGCGCCCGCTTCTTGGCCTTCGGTTCAGCTTCCTCAACTACCACTTCGGGTTCTTCCTGCATAGCAGGTTTTTCGACCTTGCGTTCTTCGCCCGGTTTGCCAATAAAATCGATCATTAAACGCGTATATTGGTGGCGATGACCACCTTTCACACGAATACGTTTCTTAGGGCGATATCTAAATCGGACGACCTTGGGGCCTTTGAAGTGATCCACCACTGTGGCCTTGACGAGAATGTCACTCACAATGGGCGTTCCGATCATTACTTCGTCTCCATCCGCCATAAGCAGGATGCGTTCAAGGTCAAACTTCTTACCCGGTTCAACGGGCAGGCGGTCCACTTCGATAGTGCCGCCTTCGATGGCACGGTACTGCTTGCCGCCGCTTTCAATAATTGCGAATCTCATTTTGTTCTCCAGTCATTCACTTCGCCGAGCATTCTGCGGAGTTAGTGCACTCTACGCCGAAGCATGGGGAAGCTGGGTTATTTACAAGCGACCGCCCCGGCTTGTCTTACCGTCGGGGCAGGAAGCGGACGATATTATACATGCGGCATGAAGATGTGTCAACAATAGAGCCTGGGATAAACGCCATCTCCCTTTACTATATTATTTGCACTTCACCCCGAAATAGGAATTACAGACGAATTACAAACTTTGAAATATAGCAACAACAGTGCTATACTCCGCATAAATAATTATGACAAATATTCTTCAAATCAAATTTAAGGAGGTGCCCCGAAAGAACTAACTTTTATTGTGTAGACGTAGATATCGCTAGATAAAAAAGACCATTTATTTATATCTGAGGAGAGATTAAAATGAAGGCAAATAAAAGTTTGTTTGTGTTTGTTGTGGCAATCACACTGCTTGCGTTGATTGCCTTTCCATCATCCGCCTA
>WNFZ01004113.1_pt1 | contig 13564 bp, 10 predicted proteins | sample 5400081 | NCBI WGS metagenome assembly WNFZ01 (sample SAMN13153365, study PRJNA577476) | soil metagenome | isolation source: 80 cm soil or saprolite under grassland replicate 1 | place: USA:California | collected 2016-06-15
TGACCGCCCGCTACCGCGAGGAGCTGCGCCGCCACGCCGACCGGCACCAGGCGATGGCGGTGGCGCTGCGCCGCGCCGGGCCCGCGATCGTCGCCAGCGGGTCCACCGTGATCCTGAGCCTGCTGTGCCTGCTGGTCGCCGAGCTGAACTCCACCAAGAGCCTGGGCCCGGTGATGGCGATCGGGGTCGGGGTCGGGCTGTGCGCCATGCTGACGCTGCTGCCGGCGCTGCTGGTGATCTTCGGACGGTGGATGTTCTGGCCGCTGCGGCCAACGCTTGGCTCCCCGGAGCCGACCGAGCGGGGCCTGTGGGCGCGGATCGGGCGGCGTATGGCCCGCCGGCCGCGGCTGGTGTGGGTGGCGACCGCGGTCGTGCTCGGGGTCATGGCGCTGGGGGTGACCGGGCTGAAGGCCAATGGCCTGCAGAGCAAGGACTCCTTCCGCACCAAGCCCGAGGCGGTGATCGGCGAGGAGGTGCTGGGCCGCCACTTCCCGGCCGGCGCCGGCAGCCCGGTCCAGGTCATCGGCAACGCCGACGCCGCGCGGCAGCTGCAGTCCACCCTGTCGGGGACCCCTGGGGTCGCCGGCGTCACCCCTCCGGTGGTCAGGGACGGCTTCGCCTACCTCGAGGGGACGCTGACCAGCAGCTCCGACAGTCAAGCCTCCTTCGACACCGTGGACCGGCTGCGCGCCAGCGTGCACGCGATCCCGGGGGCCGACGCCAAGGTCGGCGGCGGCAGCGCCGTCAACCTCGACATCCAGCGCGCCTCCCGCCACGACCGCAACCTGGTGGTGCCGCTGGTGCTGGTGGTGGTGCTGGTCATCCTCGGGCTGGTGCTGCGCGCGCTGGTCGCGCCGCTGCTGCTGGTCGCCACGGTGGTGCTGTCGTTTGGGGCGGCGCTGGGCGTGAGCTCCCTGGCCTTCAACCACCTGTTCGGCTTCGCCGGGGCCGACCCGGCGTTCCCGCTGTGGGCGTTCGTGTTCCTGGCCGCCTTGGGCGTCGACTACAACATCTTCCTGATGACCAGGGTGCGTGAGGAGTCCAGGCGCTACGGCACCCGGCGGGGCGCGCTGCTCGGCCTTGCCGCCACCGGCGGGGTGATCACCTCCGCGGGCGTGGTGCTGGCGGGGACGTTCGCCGCCCTTGGCTCGCTGCCGCTGGTGTTCATCACCGAGATCGGCTTCGCGGTGGCGTTCGGGGTGCTGCTGGACACCTTCGTGGTCCGCTCGGTGCTGGTCACCGCGTTGACGCTTGATGTCGGCCGCTGGATCTGGTGGCCGAGCGGCCTGTACCGCAAGCACGACGTCGAGCTTGGCGAGCTCGAAGAGGAGACGGCGGCGGTGACCCGCTGACATCTCATGTGAGCGGATGTGGGTCGACGTTCAGGTCTTCCGGGGTGCTGGGGGTCGGCGTGAGGCCGAGCTGGTACGGCAGCTCATACAGGCGTCGTCCCGCCAGCCGCGGCTCGCCCGCTCCGAAATGCAGTGGCTGGTATCCGGGAATCAGGGCTCGTGCGGTGTGCAGCCCGAGGCTGGCCATGTCCGCCGGAGTGCAGTTGACGTACAGCAGGTCGTCGCCCTGGGATGCCAGGTGCTCCACCAGGCGGCGCAGTCGGACGGGCGTGTCTGGTGGGTCCGGCGCCGTCCAGTCGACATCGGCCGGAGGGCTGCTCCTGATGAAGTGGAACGCGGGCAGGCGACAACGGTCGGCATACAGAAGGCCGTGATCCTGCACGGTGGTCACCGAGCATGGATCGGCAACGAGCTGGTCGATGCGCGCCCGCAGCGATGGGGAACGCACGCGGATGCCAGCCCGCGCCTGGCCGACCTCGAGGATCGCCCTGTAGGCCGCCCGGCTCGGGTCGAGGTCGCATCCCAGGCCGACCGCCGCGGCTGGACCGTCACCGTCAGCGTGCTGGATGCCGAGGGCAAGGAAGACGTGGCATGGATGGTCGCTCGTGAGCCGGTACAGCTCGAGCTCGACGCCACACCGGCGATAGTCACCGCACAGCCGGACGAGCCTTCGGTCTGGATGCTCGCGTGGGTCCACACGCTGGGCTGGCAGCCGGTTCATCCAGGTCACCAGGAAGAGGTCGCGCTCGAGCACTTCGTACGCCGCCGCGAGCACGGCATCGGCGAGCGTCGCTCCGGCAGCCAGGCCGTTCGAGGTCGTCGGGCAGAGGACCTCCTCGCGACCGGCCGGGCGATATCCCAGGAACACCCCGATGGCGGGCACGAACAGCCGTGCGCCGCTGACGAGCGAGCGCGCCTGGACCCATCCCAGCCTGGCCCGATCGGTGTAGGGAGCGTAGGGCAGCCGTTGGTACTGCTCGGGTCGGTACAGCACCAGTGAGCGCGGGTCCAGCGACGGCCCGTCGAGGTCTCCGCGGCGACCATGGGTGACATCGCGCTCGCCCCAGGCGGCACCCGAATATCGCTCCACCGCCTCGCCGAGGGCGCCGCGCCTGGCCGCCGCGTGCGTGAGCCCCTTGCCCACGCACACGCGCTGCGCCGGGCTCCAGTCCTCCAGGAATTGATGATTGGCCAGCTCGGCCGTTGCCAGACGGACGGTGGCCGGCGCCTCGACGCCGATCAGCCGGACGTCCTGGAGCGAGGTGACCACACCGCACAGCCGGCTGACGAGCGAAGGGGCAGCCTGCAAGCAATCGCGCGACGCCTGCGTGGGAACGGCCAGCTCGGCAAGGCGCGGCTGCGGCCGGACGGGATCCTTGTCTCCGCACGATGGGCATGCGGGCACCGGGAGGATCCGGTGCGACCTCGTTCGCGACCGGCGCGCGCTGATCTCCAGAACCTGCCCGGCCAGCGCCTGCCGGTCGAGCCCGAGCAGTTGCTCAAGTGCGGCCTGGGCGAGGACAGCCCCAACGCGCGTGGACAGGGCGCGCGGCACGGCCTGTCCAATCAGGGCCGGGAGCCGCCGCGTGGCGAGCGCCTCCTCTTGGGCCATGGCCTCGCCGAAGTCCTCCGCGCAGGCAACCGTGCGCATGCGCCAGCAGAGGTAGCAGGCGGTGCGGGCCGGTACGACCAGCGGTCCGACGAGCGCGGTGTCGCCATCGAGTTGTGCATACACCGCTGGTACGCCCCAACGCAGGCTTGCGCTGTTGAGCCAGTGGTGCGCAGCGGCGAACCCCTTGTCGAGACAGCTCACCAGCAGGCGGCAGTCCCGGACGAGCGCATGGACGCGCTCGCGGGTGACCGCCGCCAGGCCGCTCACCTCCACCCCGCAGCGGGCCAGGATCGCCGAGGCATGGGCGCCCGGCCATTCAGGTCCGATGACACCGACCCGGACACCGGCGAGCCGGTGGCGCGCCTCAGAGACCGTCAGCCCAGTCGCCTCGAGATGCGAGCGCAGGGGGTCCATCGGCGCGACCGCCTACTGCTCGGAGGTCTCGTCCTCCAGGCGGCGGAAGCGTTGCACGGCCGTTTCCGCCGAGCAGCCGACCGGCACGGCAATGATGATGAAGCATCTCGTACCCAGCGGGCCGAGACCATCGAAGTTGGCCGTGGTGTCACCCGTCTCCCGGAATTCGCGCAGTGCCCTGCGCACCTCGTCGCGGACGTCCCTCCGTAGCTCCTCGCGTAGCTGCTCGAGCCCCGCGGCATCGCCTTCGTCGGGCATGCAAGCTCCCCTCGCTGTCCTGTAGAGGTGGCCGGCCGTGTAGGGATGATCTTCCCTTTGCACGTATGGTCCGTGCCTGCCTTGCTCACGTCAACCTCTCGGAATATCCGCAGTGGGCAGATCTCCGGGACGCTCAGCCGGCGAGCAGCAGGTCGGCGCGCCTCCTCGACACCAGGTTCCCCTTGCGCGTGTAGCGGTCCAGCGCCTGCTCGATCGCGGCGCGGATCGCCCGCGGCGGATCGCCTGCCGTGCGGAGGACCTCAGCGCGGTCCATCCATGTGTTGGCCTGCTCGTTCAGGGCATCGGTGCGCTCGGCGAGCTGGATGGCCTCGCCGCTGAGCTCCAGCGCCTCCACTATCCGGTCGCGCCGAGCGAGCACCTTCGACCACACCCTCCGCCAGAGCAATTGGGACATCGTGTCGTCGGCGGTTGTGAGGTGCCTGCTCAGCGCCACCAGTTCCTCCGCCTCGTCGATGTGGCCCTGGCCGTAGGCAAGGTCCGCCAGCAACGCCGCCTGGGTGGACAGCAGAACGGTCGCACCGGCCCGCTCGAGCTGCGCGCGGTTGCGACGCAGCGACCGCCCAGCCCGTTCATGGTCGCCCTGCAGGCTCGCCACGAAGGCGACGTCTTCGCGATGGGTGATCCACGGCACCCAGCCGACCGTCTGCCCGAGCTCGTCAAGGGTGGCGGATACCTCGTCGAGCAACGCCCATGCCCGGACGAAGTCTCCACGCATCGCCTCCAGGCAGGCGACATGCCCGCGTGTCGCGGCGCTCATGACGCGGTTGTCGCCGGCCTCGTCCCTGAGCCGCTCGCAGTGGTGGATGGCTTCAGGCACTGGAGTCGGCCCGATGAGATGACCCCAGCCAAGCAGGGCCAGTGCCGATCGGGCACGGCCATGGTCGCCTACCTGGCGGGAGTAGGACACGACACGCTGGAGGGAAGCGTCCATCGCCGCGCAGCGCAGCAGCATCAGCTCCAGCCTGCCGGCCAGCAGCCAGGCGGCGGCGAGACCACGCGCGTCACCGTCCCCCTCGAAGAGGGGGATGATCTGATCGAGCTCCTCCCGGGTCGCATCAGCGGCCCACACGTCGGCGTCGGTCGAGTGCATGAGCTGTTGCTCGATCCAGATCCGCGCCTGGAGCCGGCGCCGCCCGTGCGCACGGGCCAGCTCTACGCCCTCCGCCGCCAGCTCCCCGGCCGCTCTGCGGTCTCCCTGGTAGCCGAGGTTGGCGACCAGCGTCGGCAACAGCTCGAGGCTGGTCGGGTCGCCTGGAGACAGTAACGTGCGTGCGCGATCAAGGGAGCTGATCGCCGCACGGTGGTTCCACTCATCGCTGGCCCGCTGGCCGATCCGCGCGAGACGGTCGGCCGCCCGGTGGATGAGCTGCGGCTCCGTGAGGCCCAGCTCAGCTCGGTAGAGGCAGGTCTGCTCGAGGTGGTAGGCGACGAGGTCATCGGTCTCGCCAGGAGGCGCGCCGGTAGTCTCCAGCCAAGTGGCGGATCGCTCGTGGAGCTCGGCGCGCTGCCGCTTGGACAGCGCGGCGTACGCGGCATCGCGGATCAGCAGGTGACGGAAGCGGTACCGATCCCCGCCGTCGGCGGCGGAGCCGTCGGGACGGATCAGCTCCTTACGGGTGAGCGACAGTAGCTGGCTGGCCACCTTGGAGCGCTCCGGGCCGAGAGAGAGCTCGACGACGGCGTCCTGCTGGAACACTCTGCCGATCACGCTCGCCCGCCCCAGCACCGCCCGCTCCTCGGGATCGAGCTGGTCCAAGCGCGTGGCCAGCAGCGCCGAGACGGTCGCTGGCACCGGCATCGCGGTCACGTCGGTAGCTGCCGTCCAGGCGCCACTGGAACGGACGAGCGCGCCGTTGTCGATCAGCATGCCGACGAGCTCCTCGAGGAACAGTGGATTGCCTCCCGTCACCTCGAAGAGCCGGTGCATCACCGCGACAGAGAGGTCGACGGGTCCGAGAAGGTTGTCGACCAGCTCGCTGCATTCCTTGTCTCCCAGCGGCTCCAGCAGGATGGAGGTTGCGTTCGGCTTGCCCCCGCCCCAGCTGGGCCGGGCGTCGTACAGCTCAGGGCGAGCGATGCAGCAGAGCAGGATGGCGACGCCGCGGGCCAGATCGGCGATGTGCTCGATCAGATCGAGCAGCAGCGGCTCCGCCCATTGCAGGTCGTCCAGCACGAGCACGACTGGCCCGCGGCGTGCGAGCGCCTCGAGCGTCTTGCGGATGGCCCAGGGAAGCTCCTGGAGCGCACCGACAGCTTCGGCCGCCCCGAGCAGGCCCGCGATCTGTTCGGCAACCGCCTCGGCGTTCCGTTCGCCATGGAGCAGGGCCGCCATGGCGATTCGGATCTCCTCCGGGCTGGTGCACCCGGCCATCGCCTGGCGCATCGCCTCCACCAGCGGCCAGAAGGTGATCCCCTCGCCGTAGTCTGGACAGTGGCCACGGAGCACCGTGGCCTGTCCGCCCGCGCCGGCGATGAATTCCTCCACCAGTCGCGATTTGCCGATCCCAGCCGGACCCATGACCGTGACAAGGTGACATGCACCCTCGTGGATCACCCGCTCGAAGACCTGGGTGAGCAGGGCCCGCTCCGGGCCGCGGCCAACCAACGGCGCATCCAGGCGCCGGGCGTGCCCGGGCACGCCCGGCCTGACCGTGATCAGGCGCCACGCCGAACGTGCGGCCTCGTGACTCGCCTCCACCTGCTCCACCTGCTCCACCTGCACCGCATCGCGCACCAGCCGGAGCGTTGCGGGTCCGAGCAGGATCTCGCCGGCAGAGGCCATGTGCTCGAGAGCCACCGCCACTCTGGGAGCCGTGCCCGCGAGCGCCGCTTCCCCGTCCGGCTCGAAGATCACGACCTCACTGGTCTCGATCCCGACGAACATCGAAAGGCGCACCCTTCGCTCCAGCTCGAGCGCGGTGCTGACGCGTTCGAGGACCGAGCGGACGTCGACCGCCGATCGCACGGCGCGCAGCGCGTCGTTCTCGTGGGCGGCCGGGACGCCGAAGACCACAGTGACGGACTGGCCGGTGAGCCGCTCCACCGTCCCGCCGTGGGCGAGCAGCGCGCTACGCACCTCCTCCAGGTAGCGGCCCGCGAGGTGATGCAGTGACTCCGGGTCGACCGGCCGGCCCGCCTCACTGGCCGAGATGCCGATGGAGGCGACGGTGACCGTCTTGCGCAGCTCCGCCGGGGCGGAGGCGGCCGCGTCCGCCACGTGGCTGGGCGCCGGCGGCACCTGCCCTCCGTGGGGTTGCTGAGCGACCAGGGGGATCCACTCGAGATCCGGATCGTGCGTGAGCACGGCCTGCTCCAGGCGTTGCAGCTCGGCGCCGGGGTCGATTCCCAGCTCCTCCGCCAGGTACTGCTGCGTCCGTCGATAGACCTCGAGCGCGTCAGCCTGCCGTCCCGCCCGGTACAGTGCGAGCATGAGCTGGCCTCGCAGGCGCTCCCGCAGAGGGTGCGCGGCGATGAGCGCCTCCAGCTCGCCGGCGAGGTCATCATGGCGCCCTGCGGCGAGGTCGGCTCTGATGCGGTCCTCGAGCGTCGAGAGCCGCCGCTCCTCCAGGCGGACGACGTGCCCCCGGGCGAATGGCTCGGCGGCGAGGTCCGCCAGCGGAGGGCCACGCCAGAGGTCGAGCGCCTGCCGCAGCAGCAGGCCGGCCTCCTCGGCGGCTCCGCGCGCGAGGGCTTCGCGGCCTTCGGCGACGAGACGCTCGAAACGCTCGAGGTCCAGGTCATTGGGCTCGATATCCAACCGGTATCCGTGTACCTGGGTCACGAGCAGACTGCTGGGAGCTCCCTTCGCCCGGCCGGGCTCCAACACCTTCCGCAAGCGGGCAACGTGGACCCAGAGAAGGTTGTGGGCCGCGCTGGGTGGGAGGCCGCCCCACAGGTCGTCGATCAGCCGTTCGACTGGCACCACGTGGCCGCGCCGCAGCAGGAGAATCGCGAGAAGGGCCCGCTGCTTCGGCCCTTCCAAGGGAACGGGCCTGCCGTCTGCCCGGATCTCAATTGGACCGAGGATCCCGAACTCCATCCTTACTCCCCCCGGAGCAACCTTTCACAACGACGCTAACAGGTCACGCCAGCTTTGCGAGTCGTTTTCCTCGAGCGGCTGACAGCCGTGTGAAAGCTGACGGCAAGGCCGAAGCAAGGCCGGTCTCCCAGTCTGGGACTGTCGCGAAATCCATCCTCAAGGGGGAAGTTCCATGAGCACCACCACCGGGGTCCCCGTGGCCCTGGTCCAGGCGAGCGCGCTCATCGGTGTGGGCCTGCCGCTGGTCGCCGCGCTCCTCAAGCAGGATCGCTTCAGCAAGCGGACCAACACGCTGATCGCCGTCGCGGTCGCGGTGGTCGCGGCCATCGTGACCACCGCCGCCAAGGGCCAGCTGAGCCTGCAGAACATCGCCGGCAGCTTCACCGCCACCTACACGGTCGCAATGGCCTTCTACCACGGCCTCTGGAACCCGACGGGGCTCGAGCCAGCACTGAAGACACGCACCTCGACCCGGCGCAAGGCCATCCGCAAAGCCCGCAAGCCCAAGCGGACTGCGGTCGAGCACGAGACCGGCGCGGTGGCAGCGCCCTGACGCGGCCGCATCACTGGAGGAGGACAGGTGACCACCGCCCGCCGCGCCGTCCTCGGCGTGCTCATCGGTCTCGCGCTACTCTGCGTCCCGGTCGTGGCGGCCAGAGCCGACGACACCGCGACCCTGACGCTCACACCCGCCGAGGGGCTGCCCGCAAGCTCGGTGCAGGTGGTGGGCACGGGGCACATGACCTGCATGACCGGCAAGTACGGGACGACCTCGGTGGCGCTGTTCTGGGATTGGGATCCGCAGGACCCGCCGCTGGTCGTTGCGGAGGGCGCGGAAGGCGCCTTCTCGGCATCGTTCATCGTGCCCGCGGACGCTGCTCCTGGCGCGCACACCGTGAGCAGCTACTGCTGGTTTCATGGTGACCGGGCGGGCCCGATCACCAGGACCATATTCGTGATCCGGCCGATCTTTGAGCTGTCCCCGGCCGAGGGGCCGCCGGGCACGACCGTTGACGTCCGAGGCGACGGCTTCCCGCCTGTCTGCCAAGAGACGATCGAGTTCCGCTTCGATGGGATCCGGCTCGAGGCCAAGGTCGACTTCCATGCGCCCGCAACCCCAGGACCAGCGGTGGGGTTGACCGGCAGCGTCACGGTGCCGGGCTCGGCCACAGCCGGACTCCACGAGGTCTCGATCCACTGCCCTGCCGGAGAGGGCGATCCGGCGCTGGCGACCGCCAGCTTCAAGGTCGTCCCCGTACCGCCCTCTACGTCACCAAGGCCACCGAGCAGCACGGGCACGAACACCCCAGCCACGACGGGTCAGAGCGTCACCACGGGCGCGACCACCGGCACGACGGGCTCCACGGGTCAGAGCGCCACGACGGGTCAGAGCGCCACCACGGGCGCGACCACCGGCACGACGGGCTCCACGGGCACCACGGGCACCATGGCAGGTAGCTCCTCGACGCAGCCTGGCATTGGCGCCCCCGCGACGACTGCTGGCACACCCACGACCAGTTCCCCGCCCGGCGGTTCCCCGCCCGGCGGTTCCCCGCCCGGCGGTTCCCCGCCCTCCACAAGCGGAGTCCTTGGCTCAGGGTCGTCGGGCGGTGGTGGCGGCCCGCCTGGAGGGGTGCACGGACAGACAAGGGCGGCGCGGTCACTGTTCCCGGCCTCGCTGCGCACGCCCGACGAAGTCTCGACCAGCCTCACGCGGGTGTTGCACAGCGCCGCGCTCGCCTTGGTGCTCGTGCTGCTCGTCGGTTTCCCGGCCGAGATCTTCAACAAGACCCTCGAGGAGAACTACGACGAGATCCGAGGCTGGCTTGGCCGCCGGCATCGGCGGCGGCGGCGCCGACCGCTTCCCGAGAGTGCGCAGCTCGCGCTCTTCGCCGTGCTGGGCGCGCTGCTACTCTGCCTGGTCGACCCCAGCGCCGCCGTCGACCGCAAGACCGCCGCGCTCGCGCTCGGCTTCGTCGTCGCGCTCCCGCTCATGATGATGTTCTTCGAGCTGCCGATCGAGGTGTACTACACGCGAGTGTCGGGACTGCTGAGCACGATGAAGGTCCTACCGCTCGCGCTGGCCGTCGCGGCCGCGTGCACGCTGCTCTCCCGCGAGGCACACTTCCAGCCTGGCTACGTCTACGGGCTGTTCGCGGGCTACGCCGCGCTGCGCGGTCGCAGGCTTGCCGGGGCTCAGGAGGGGCGGGGAATCCTCATCGGTGCCCTGTGCGCGCTGGGAATAAGCCTGATCGCCTGGCTGATCTGGGGGAAGTCGGTGAGCCACGCCGCTGCCGGCCCGCACCCGAGCTTCGGCCTGCTCGTCCTGGACGCCACGCTCAGCTCGATGTTCGTCCTGGGCGTAGAGGGCGTCGTGTTCGCCCTGATCCCGCTGCGCTTTCTGTATGGTCACAAGCTCGCGAGGTGGAACCGGACCCTGTGGGCGCTGCTGTTCGCGCTGGGGATGTTCGGCTTCGTGCACGTGCTGCTGGACACCAAGTCCAAGGAGGTCGGCCTCGTCCCGCTCATCAGCGTGATCGCGCTCTTCGTGGCCTTCGGGGTGCTCTCCCTCGCCTTCTGGGCCTACTTCCGCTACCGGCCACACCCAGCCGCTGGCTGAACATCTCTTGCAGAGCAAAAGCGATCGCCTCGACGGGCTCGCGCCATCGATCCCTGCGGAGGCTGGCTGCGCGGACCGGGCGGCCGCGTAGACTCGTCTGCGTGAGCACCGCCGAGACCGCGACCGATCGCGCCCGGCTGCGTCGGGTTCCGACCCACGAGCTCACGGCATCGGAGATCCGGGCGATCCGTGAGCTTCTGTGGGCCGCATTCCCGTCCGGTGACGAGGCGTTCACCGAGGACGACTGGCAGCACGCGATCGGCGGCCTGCATTTCGTGCTCGAGGTGGACGGCAAGATCCTCGTCCACGCGTCGGTGGTCGAGCGCGAGCTGCACGTCGGCGGCCGGCCGGTGCGAACCGGTTATGTCGAAGCCGTCGCAACGGACCCGGACCGGCAGGGCGGAGGACTCGGCACCCAGGTGATGCGCGACGTCACCGCGTACATCCAGGAGCGCTTCGAGCTCGGCGCCCTCGGCACCGGCAGCCACCATTTCTACGAGCGCCTCGGCTGGCTGACGTGGCGAGGCCCCACATCCGTCCGGACCGATGATGGCACGCACCGAACGCCCAGCGAAGACGGCTACATCCTCGTGCTGCCCACGCCGTCTTTGCCCAGTCTCGATCTCACAGTAGCCATCAGCTGCGAGTGGCGGCCGGGCGACGTCTGGTGACGTTGACGTGGCCGGCCGGATCCGCTCAAGCCAGCCGTCTAGTTGTGGATCTTCTCGCCGCGCTCGAGCATGTCGACGAACTTCGCAATCCGCCGGGCTCGGGTCTCGGCTCGCTTGCTGTCCTGGATCCGGTAGAAGATCGCGTACCGGTTGACACTGTCCAGACTTGCGTAGAATTTTTTCGCGGCTGGCTTCTCCTCTAACGCTTCGAGGAAGTCGGCCGGTGGTCGGGCGGTGCGCTGGCCGTCGTATGCCTTGTCCCATCTGCCGTCGGCACGGGCCCGTTCGACTTCGGCAAGGCCGCTCGCTTCCATCGCCCCGGCTTCGATCAGCGCCTCGGCCTTGTCTCGGTTCCGCTTGGACCACGGGCTCCGCGGCCCTCGTCGGGTGAAGCCTTGGAGCCAGTAGGCCTCGTCGCCGCGACGCTTCTGTCCGTCGATCCAGCCGAATACCAGCGCGACGTCGAGTGCCTCGTCGTACGTCGTTGTGGTGAGGTCCGAGCCTTTCTTCGCGATCTTCAGCCAGATGCCTCTCGAGGAATCGTGGTGTTCGAGAAGCCAGGCACGGAGTTCCTCGGGCCCGGCGAACTGCTCAGTCGTGCGTTCCTCCACCATCAGCCGATGTCGTAGGAAAGGACGAGGTCGTAGCCGTCGTCGCTGTGTCCGCCGATGGTCAGCTCGGCCTCGCCGACCAAGGTATCCAGGCCGCCGGTACCCATGCCGGGAACCACCTCGAGTCGGGCCGAGACCGATCCAGCGTCCTGGCTGCCGACGTGTCGGAAGACACAGCTTCCTTCGTGCCCGTCGATGGAGCCGGTGAACTGTTCGAGCCCGAGCACCGGTGCGGCGTCGGCCTTGTAGGCGATCAGGTAGACGAGCGTGCTGGTCCCCTCGAGGTCACCGGTGTACGAGTAGCTGACCTCCGCCCTGGACAGGCCGCGCTTCGGGTAGTACATCTCGCCGGCTGTGGTGCCCTCGCCATCGATGTCGACATACGTCGACTCCGACCAGGAGGCGACCTGGAACTTGCACGTTGCGGTGTGGGAGTAGCTCATGCAAGCAACGTACGGTGACTCCGGTTGCGCGGTCTTGAACAAACGCGACAACGTCTTGGCTGGGTGCAGTGCCAGGAGACCTCATGACAACGAAACCGCCGGTGGGACATCCCGAGGCTATCGTCCGACCCAACATGACCGAGCAGCGGTTCACGGTCGAGCGGCTGGCCCCTCGCGAGTTCCTGGCCGAGTTCGTCGACTACTACTGGCTGGTGCGGTGGAACCTTCCCGAACCCCATCGTCAGCAGGTGGTCCCGCAGCCGAGAGTGCATGTCGCGGCGGAGGGCGGGCGGCTGCTCGTGCACGGTGTCACCCAGAAGCCCTTCTTCCGGACGCTCGACGGCTCCGGTCATGTGCTGGGCGCAGCGTTCCACCCTGGCGGATTCCGGCCGCTGCTGCGGACGAGCGTCGGCAGCATCTCGGGATCTGTTCAGCCTGCGGCGGGCCTGCTGGGCGTCGACGACCCGCCGGTGGCAGCGCGGATCCTCGGCGGACACGACAGCGCGGAGATGGTCGAGGCCCTGGAGGAGTACCTCGTCGGGATCGGTCCGAAGCCGGATCCGACGGGTCGGCGGGTCACCGAGCTTGTCGCTGAGGCGGAGCGCCGGACCGAGATCACCCGGGCCGAGGTGCTTGCCGTGGAGGCCGGGATGAGCCTGCGCTCCCTGCAGCGGCTGTTCGCTGAGTACGTTGGCGTCGGCCCGAAGTGGGTCATCCAGCGCTTCCGTATCCTCGACGCGATCGCGGCGGCGCACTCGGGTGAAGTCACGGACTGGGCCGAGCTCGCCCGCGAGCTGGGCTTCAGTGACCAGGCACATCTGACTCGCGTCTTCACGCAGGTAGTTGGCACGCCGCCGGCATCGTACCGATGAGAGATCGGCTTGTCCTGGCCTCCTCTCGGTTCCAAGCCGAGCTCGGCGTGAACCCGGTCGACCCGGCGCTCGCCAAGGCGGCGCAGGGCCTGCAGGCACGCTTCGGTGACCACGTCGAGGTTGCTGGTGGCTTCGTCCGGCTCGGCGCGGACGGCCTGAGAACCCTTACTGAGGATCGTCGCCAAGGTGAAGAGCTACCTCGCGCAGCGTGTCTGGGAGATCCCAGACTTCCAGGAGGTATGACGGGGCGAGCATCGACTTGGGTACCACGGAGTGGCAAGCTGTGACGGCGAATGATCGGGGAGGCAGGAATGGTCTTCGAGCATGTCACGGTCGATCCGGACAGGATGGTGGGCTCCCTGCATCCGGGATCTTCGCGTGCCGGTGGCCACTGTGGTAGCGATGGTGGCTGACGGGATGACCGTGGATGAGATCCTCGCGGACCTCCCCTACCTTGAGCGTGAGGGCATCACCGAAGCACTCCGCTTCGCAGCGGAGGCGGTGCGCGAGCGGGAGCTCCCGCTTCGTCAGTCGGCGTGAAGCTCCTTGTCGACATCTGCCTCTCGCCTCGACTGGCCAAGGGCTGTGCGCGCTCGGTCACGACGCGGTGCACGCCGCCGCCGTCGGTCTGCACAGTGCTGGTGACGAGGT
>WNFZ01008253.1_pt1 | contig 13564 bp, 17 predicted proteins | sample 5400081 | NCBI WGS metagenome assembly WNFZ01 (sample SAMN13153365, study PRJNA577476) | soil metagenome | isolation source: 80 cm soil or saprolite under grassland replicate 1 | place: USA:California | collected 2016-06-15
TTCCCTGCGGCAATAATCGTTGTGCGTAGTTTAACCGTTCCAATACGCGGGTGCGTGCCCAATATATATCCACATCATCTTAAAAAATTACATACACAAAACTCATCCCGAACATAGATGTGCCTCTGATGGTTTTGATGCGTGGAATTCCCTGCAGGTTGGATACAAGCGGATAAGTAATCTGGTCTTCCATTAACTGGGGACTGCGACCCATCCACTCGGTAAAAACAATCACCTGGTTTTCCGATAAATCCGGTATGGCATCAATGGGGTTTTGTTTAACAGAATAAAATCCCCAAACAAAAAGTCCGGTTGCGACCAGTAATACCATGTACCGGTTTCGTAAAGCAAATGTTATGAGTGCCTCTACCATAAATTGATAGATTTAATGTTATTGAATTATTCCTAATACTTTGTCTGTTGTAAAAGCGATTGATTTTTTTTGATACCAGCAGCGGCTTTTCATGGCATCGTTCCTTGCGTCGCAATCACTTTATCTGTATATCGTTTTGCAGCAGTTTAAAAACCCGGCATCATGAACTATACTTTCAACTACGCATCATGGAACTGCATTACAGCATATCAAATTCTAAAAACACCATTCAGCAGAAAGATAGGTGGAGAGGATTTTTGTTTGACAAAATCTGGGGTTAAGTCAGAGCCAATAAAAATTTCTTTATGTAATAATGGGGTATTATTTGTTACAGGTATATCAATTTCAAAACTGCCAGCCAAAGTGGAAAAGGAAATTGGAGAAGATTTATGTTCACTCCCTTTCAGATACAGCATCTTGTCCTTGCAGCAACCTTGCGGCATTTCTGAAGAGTTGCATTTGCAATCACCTTGTGTTCCGAAATTCAGTATGGTAACATGGGTAAGATGTCCGCTGCAATAATGATAATCTACCGCTATTCCAAATGCAGAACCTGTGTAAATGAGCAGCAGGAATATGGCGAATATCTTTTTCATTTTTATAAAAATTCTGCCGTAAAACTAAATTGAACTTTAGCCTCAGATTATGACGGCTATCAATGATAAAGATGATTTTAGTCAGGTATGCGAATAGTTAAGTATTTAGATAATTGTATAAACTTGATTTACTGTTACCAGGTTCATAAAAAATATCACACACTAATTATTTTACATTTGCTTCAAACCTTTTATAATGCAGGCAGAAGAAATAAAAAAAAATTTCCCCTCATTCGATTCTAACCTAGCAGAAGAGATAGCAAAGAAATCTGAAATAAAAAAATTCAGACAAGGTGATTTGCTCATGAAGACCGGCCAGAACATGCGCTCCACAATGTTGCTGTTGAGCGGGCTGATAAAAATTTTCAGAGAGGATGAAGATGGCAACGAATTTTTTATGTATTACCTGCAACCGGGACAGGCTTGTGCACTTTCTATGATTTGTGCAACAAAACATGAAACGAGCCAGATCATGGCGAAAGCAGCGGAAGACACGGAAGTGATTGCAATGCCTATTGAATATATGGATAGCTTGATGCTGAATTATAAGAACTGGTATTATTTTGTTTTGGAAACATACCGCTCACGATTTGAAGAGTTGCTGCAAACCATTGATCACATTGCATTTCGCAACATGGATGAACGTTTAATGTTTTATTTAAAACGTCAGCAACAAACATTGAAAACAAATATTCTTCAAATATCCAACACAGAAATTGCACAGGAGTTAAATTCATCAAGAGAAGTTATATCGAGGCTTATGAAAAAACTGTCAGATAAAGGCTTTATTAAATTAATGCGTAATCATATTGAAATAATCAATCTCGAAATTTACTGATGTGATTTTTGTCACGCATGATTCTCTGCAAGAATTTGAAATTTGTTTTCAAATTTTAAAATGAAAAATTATCAATTGCATGAGGCATATTTATTGATGGTATCACTTTAATTACAATCAATTTTATTTTATATGAAGGAATTAATAATGCAACCATGGTCATGGTATGTGGCAGGCGTTCTCATTGGTTTAACTGTGCCATTATTGCTCCTGCTCGGTAACAAACATTTTGGAATATCATCTTCGCTGCGACATATTTGTGCGGCTTGTTTTCCCGCGAACATTGGTTTTTTTAAGTATGACTGGAAAAAAGAGGTTTGGAATTTATTTTTGTCGGCGGCATTTTGTTGGGCGGGTTTATTGCAACACAATATTTAGGTTCGCCACAACCGATACAAGTAAATCCTGCATTGGTGCAGGAGCTAAACAAGTACGGCATTAATGATTACTCTAACATAGTGCCCACGCAATTATTTTCATTTAGTTCATTGTTTACATTAAGAGGCTTCATCGTGATGGTGGTTGGTGGCTTTCTTGTTGGTTTCGGAACACGTTATGCAGGCGGTTGTACTTCCGGACATGCTATTATGGGTTTAAGCAATTTGCAAATGCCCTCGCTTGTTGCTACTATATGTTTTATGATTGGTGGTTTTATCATGGCTAATCTTATTTTACCTTTTATTCTTAATTTATAATTTTTCTATGAACCAGGCAGTGATAAAAGAATTTGAAAAAAATACTTTGCAGGAAAATTTCAATACAGATTTTGAAACACGTTCCCTCGATACAATTTGTGTAAACGAATCACATCTGAAGCATAAGTGGTATCACAATTTCAAATATATTATTGCAGGGATTGCATTTGGAATTGTGCTGGTAAAAGGAGAAGTTATTTCCTGGTTTCGCATACAGGAAATGTTTCGCCTGCAAAGTTTCCACATGTACGGAGTTATTGGAACTGCTGTGCTTACAGGGATTATCTCCATTTATCTCATTAAGAAATTTAACATCAAAACTATTTACGGAGAAAAGGTTGAATTACACAAAAAGAAATTCAATAAGGGGCAAATTTATGGTGGCTTATTGTTTGGATTTGGTTGGGCATTAACAGGAGCGTGCCCAGGTCCGTTGTTTGCGCAAATAGGAACAGGAGTTCTTGCAATAGTTGTTGTTTTGCTAAGCGCCATTGCAGGAACCTGGGTTTATGGTGCATTGCGAAATAAATTACCACATTGATAAGAAAAGCGGCAGTATGCAGAAAGAAAATCAAAAGCATTGGGAGAAAGTTTATGAAACAAAACAACCCAACGAGGTTAGTTGGACGCAAGAAAAGCCGCAGACTTCACTTGACTTCATTCATAGTTTTAATCTCGATAAGAAAGCAAAGATCATTGATGTTGGCGGCGGCGATAGTAAACTCGCAGATCATCTTCTTGATGAAGGTTATGAGAATATAACTGTTCTCGATATTTCTTCAAAGGCACTTGACAAAGCAAAACAAAGGTTAGTCGAAAAAGCCAAAAAAGTGAAATGGGTTGTGAGTGACGTGACAGATTTTAAACCAGGCACAACCTATGATCTTTGGCACGACAGAGCCACTTTTCATTTTCTTACAACTGCCGAAGAAATAAAAAAATATGTTGATATAGTTCAGCAATCAGTTTCAGGATTTTTGATTATAGCAACATTTTCAAATAATGGTACTGAAAAATGCAGCGGGCTTAATATTAAGCAGTATAATGAAGAACAACTGAACAATGCGTTTTCAAAAGGGTTTTATAAAATTCGCTGTTTAACATAAGATCACTTAACACCCTTCAACACATCTCAAAATTTTTTGTTTTGCAGTTTCAACCGTCGCAAGCCTTAGTAATGCATCTCCTGCCATATCACTTTTAAAATATTTTACATACCGCTATACACATTTTTTATTGACATGACAATTATCATAGACTATGTGTGATAATTATCACACTTTACTGATGAATTCATTTTCAATTTTGTATAAAACATTATATGGAAATTGCAGGATACATTGCAGCTTCATTGATTGGCGTTTCATTAGGACTTATTGGCGGTGGTGGTTCTATTCTTACCATGCCCGTATTGGTTTATTTTTTCAGAGTTTCTCCCGCATTGGCTACTTCTTATTCATTGTTTGTAGTTGGTTCAACAAGTTTGGTGGGTGCTTTCAATAATTACAAGAAGGGTTTTGTAAGTATCAAAACAGCATTGTTGTTTGGTTTGTCTTCCATCGCTACTGTTTTTCTAACAAGAGAATTCATTGTTCCGTTATTTCCGAAAAAGTTCATGATCGGTTCATTAACTATCACCGAATCTTTTCTCATTATGTGTTTGTTTGCATTGCTGATGGTGTTTGCATCCGTATCAATGATCATGAGCAAAACAAAAGAGAGTGCTGATACAATAAGTGAAAGCAAGATCAATTTATTCAAGTTATTTTTTTATGGTATTGCTATTGGAATAGTTACCGGTTTACTGGGTGCAGGCGGTGGATTTTTACTGATACCTACTTTGGTATTGCTCGGAAATATTCCAATGAAAGAAGCAATTGGCACTTCGCTTTTGATCATCGCACTAAATTCTTTAATTGGTTTTACAGGCGATCTCAGTCATTTTGAGATTGATTGGTTATTTCTTTTCAAGATCACCGCTATTGCCATTGCGGGAATTTTTGCAGGTGGTTATATCGGCAAAAAAATTTCTGGTGAAAAATTAAAAAAAGGATTTGGTTGGTTTGTATTGATCATGGGTATTTATATAATCATTCAAGAGCTTTTGTAAAATGATGTATTGTTCGTGATTGTGAAAGCTAATTGCACCTTGTTGAATAGCGAATAGAATGTAAAAGAGTGCGACGCAACAAAAAGTATAATAGTAGTAATGAAGTTTGGGTTATAAAAAAATAAATGCAAATAAAAAAAGTTTTGTGTGTGATTATAGTCACGTTTCAACTTTCAACTTCTCACCAATTTTACAATAATAAAAATTTACAAAATGAAAATAGAACAGATTTATACCGGTTGTCTTGCACAAGGCGCTTACTATATTGAAAGCAATGGTGAAGCGGCTATCGTTGATCCGCTGAGAGAAGTAGAATCTTACATTGAAAAAGCAGAGAAGAACAATGCAAAGATCAGGTATGTTTTAGAAACACATTTTCATGCAGATTTTGTTTCCGGTCATTTGGATCTTTCTAAAAAAACAGGAGCGCAAATTGTGTTTGGACCAACTGCAACGCCATCTTTCAAAGCTTATATCGCAAAAGATGATGAAGAATTAAAACTGGGTGATATAAAAATAAAAGTGTTGCACACGCCGGGACACACAATGGAAAGCACCTCTTATTTATTAATTGATGAGCAAGGAAAAGAAAAAGCTTTATTCAGTGGAGATACTTTATTCATCGGCGATGTAGGAAGACCTGATCTTGCGCAAAAAGCAGCACATCTAACGACAGAGGAACTTGCTGCAACATTGTACAACTCACTTCACCATAAGATAATGCCGTTACCCGATGATGTTATCGTTTATCCTGCACATGGCGCAGGAAGCGCATGCGGCAAGAACATGAGCAAAGAAACAACTGATACTTTAGGTCATCAGAAGAAAACGAATTATGCTTTGCGCTCAACTATGATAAAACAAGAATTTGTTCGTGAAGTAACAACGGGCTTAACGCCGCCGCCAGCTTATTTTCCATTAAATGTTATGTTGAATAAAATGGGATATGAAAGTATTGATGCCGTAAAAAAAAGAGGAGAACAGGCTTTATCGCCCGGTGCGTTTGAAACAGCAGCAAATGAAACCTGCGCTTTGATCCTCGATACACGTGATCCTGAAATTTTTGCAAAAGAATTTATTCCCAACTCCATCAACATTGGTTTGGATGGAAGCTTCGCTCCCTGGGCAGGAACATTGATACCTGATATAAAACAACAGGTACTAATTATAGCAGAGGCAGGCAGGGAAGAAGAAGTGATTACAAGGCTTGCCCGTGTTGGTTTTGATCAGTCAATAGGTTATTTGAAAGGTGGTTTTGATGCATGGAAAAATGCCGGTAAGGAAACGGATACAATTGTTTCCATAACATCAACTGCACTTGCAGAGAAAATGAAAAAGGGAACTGTGAATATTTTGGATGTTCGCAAAAAAAGTGAATACGATAGTGAGCATGTAATTGATGCAATAAGTGCGCCACTTGATTACATCAATGAAAGCATGTTGCTGATTGATAAAAACAAAACTTACTATGCGCACTGTGCAGGTGGTTATCGCTCGATGATATTTATCTCCATATTAAAAGCAAGAGGAAATAACAACCTGATTGATGTGAAAGGCGGCTTTAAAGCAATGAAAGAAAGTGGTTTGTTTGAGATAACCGATTATGTATGTCCTACAACAATGTTGTAAAGGAATTATGATTATTATACAAAAGAAAACATTAAATGAATTAATATGCTTAAACTAATCGAAAAAATTTTTGGCGGAAACAAAACAGATTTTAAATCTCTTGCAAAGAATGGCGCTGTAATAATTGATGTAAGAGGTGCTGCAGAATTCGGAAGTGGTCACATAAAAGGTGCAATTAATATTCCTTTGGAGCAAGTAAAAGCAATGGTCAACGATCTGAAAAAAATAAACAAACCCATCATCACTTGTTGCAAGAGCGGCACGAGAAGCGGCATGGCTGCTTCAGTTCTTGCCTTTGCTGGGTTTGCAGGTATATAATGGTGGTGCATGGAATTTATTACAGGAAAAGATCTGATAACATTTAAGAGATGAAGAAGCTTATTTTATATAGCCGGGGTTTTATAAATCTGCCCCGGCTATTTCTTTTTATCGGTATCATTCTGCTTGTAAATTCTTTTGAACACCTACATGCTCAAACAACAGATATTGCAGATACTTTAACTAAAATTGATAAGCGCGATACATCTTCTTTATTTCATGCATTTGCAAAAGGAAAAGCAGAAGCACGTTTCAGGTATTACTTTATGTCAACGATCAATGATGGCAGTCTCACAGATTATTTTGCCAATGCAGCAGGCGGAGCTATCAAATTTGAAACTGCTTCATTTCATCGTTTCCAATTTGGAATGGGCGGATTTTTTACTTTCAATATCTGGTCTTCCGATTTTTCAAAACCCGATCCGCATACAAATATTTTCAACAGGTATGAAGCAGGTTTGTTTGATGTGCAGGATCCATCCAATAAAAAATATCTTGATAAGCTCGAATACCTGTATTTGAAATACAATCTCAACAATGGATATATAACGTTAGGAAAGCAATTATTAAATACACCATTTATCAACCCCGAAGATGGAAGAATGCGCCCAACTGAAGAAGATGGAATTTATGTGCAGATTAAAAAAACAAAAATGGTTTGGGAAGGTGGTTGGTTGTACAATATGTCACCGCGCAGCACGGTAAAATGGTTTAGTGCTGCAAATTCAATTGGCGTTTATTCAAAAGGTGTTAATACGGATGGCACTCCTTCTGATTATTACAGAAACCTCTCTGGTAAAGGAATTGGCATGTTTGGTGTAACTTATTTTGTCAACAAAAAATGGAACGCAAAACTTTGGGAACAGTATGTTGACAATATATTCAACGCATGGATGCTGCAGGCAGAGTATAAAAATAATTTAGCAACAAATAATTTTTTTTCAGGGATAAGATTGATTGGAGAAAATGCTGTGAACGATGGCGGAAATCCCGATCCTGAAAAAACTTATTTTGAAAAAGGTGCAGGTACGTTGGCGATAAGTGCAAGAGCGGGGTTGCAATTTCATTCGTGGGAAACATCGCTTAATTATACTCGTATAACAAAACAGGGTCGCTTTCTCTCGCCACGCGAATGGGGCATTGAACCTTTCTACACTTTTATGTATCGCGAAAGAAACGAGGGCGCCGGTGATGTGCATGCGTTTATGTGGAAACTCAAAAACACTTTAAAAACAAAACTTGTTTCAGAATTTTCGCTCGGATACTACAACATGCCCGATATAAAAAATTATGCATTGAATAAATACAGTATGCCTTCTTATGGACAATTAGATTTCGATGTAAAATATTTTTTCAACAAATCTTTAAAAGGCTTTGATGCAGAATTTTTGTACGCCTATAAAAAATGTTTTGGAGAGAATTATAACAGCAATAAGTATATTATAAACAAAGTAAACTTATCTCATTTCAGTTTTCTCATTAATTATAAATTCTCTCAATGATTGCATTTGAGTAATTTTTTTGTAAAGGCTGATGTAATTTTATTAAACTTCAGGTGACTCACTTCTACGTTCAGAACTTTACGGAGCAATTTCCAATCTTTTACAAGTTAGACGTTAAAACTTGTGAACTCGTAAACCGCTGAAACTATTTCAACAGTACAAGACGTACTTTCGCTATTATTTGTGCTGCTCAATATTGCTTCAACAGTCGAAGAGTGCGACGCAACAGAAGTTTAATGCTTATTCTGCAACCTGGCTCAAAAAAAACAAATCAACTGCTAAAACTGTTTAAATCTTTCGAAGCAAGCTTTATCCAATGCTTCCGTGTCATCGGGATGTGCAATATTGATAAGCGCTTTGGCTCGCTGCCGCAAATTTTTCCCCCATAAATATGCAATACCATATTCCGTAACAACATAATGTACATGCGCTCTTGTGGTAACCACGCCGGCACCGGGTTTTAGGGTGGGCACAATGCGTGCGACACCTTTGTTTGTGCGCGAAGGAATGGCAATAATAGGTTTTCCTTCTTCGCTTAATGAAGCTCCGCGCATAATATCCATTTGACCGCCAACACCGGAAAATTGATAAGTGCCGATAGAATCGCTGCACACCTGACCTGTAATATCAATTTCAATCGCGCTGTTGATCGCGACCATTTTGTTGTTGCGGCGAATAACATGCGGATCGTTCACATAATCTATATCAAGAAATGCGAAGGCGGGATTATCATCTAAATAATCGTACAATTTTTTTGAACCCAATGTAAATGATGAAACTGTTTTATTGGGATGTATTCTTTTGTATTTGTTGTTGATGATATCTTTTTCAAACAGATCAATAACTCCATCAGAACACATTTCGGTATGCACACCAAGATCCTTATGGTTGTGCAAACATTTTGAAACGGCATCGGGAATAGCGCCAATGCCCATTTGTATGGTGCACCTGTCATCTATTAAGCCTGCAACAAATTCACCGATGCATTGTATTTCCGGTCCTGCCTTTTCTGTAAAATTTGCTGTATGTAATTGACCCCGCAATACACCATTGCATGGAAACGGCTGTTGTGAATGAGCCCATCTCCATGTGTTCTCGGTGCATTTGGGTTTACCTGTGCAATTACATATCTCGGTAAAATATTTTGTTTAAATAATTCCGGTATCTCGCTTAAGAACACAGGAACATAATCTGCATGACCTGTATTCACTGCATTGCGAACCGATGCGGAAACAAATAAAGAGTTGAGATGAAAACTGTTTTTGTATTCGGGTTTATCAACATGTAAATCTCCATATACACTTATAGAAACGATTTCCACATTTTCTAACCGGTATGCTTCTTTTGCAAGATGCTCTAAAAGATAAGTTGGTGTATGTGCACTGCCGTGAATAAATACACGTTGGTTGGATTGAATAATTGCTAATGATTCTTTAGGACTAACATAATTCAGAGGGATATTCATTTCAAAAAAAATTTTCTCTCGATACGTGTAACGCATTAAAGTGAATTGCTAATAAGAAATGCTGCAGCAAATGCAAGAATGGAATATAATTCAGGGAACACGGCAAGTATCATGGTTTTACCAAACACATCATTGCCTGAAGCAATTTCTGCAATACCATTGGCGCAAATTTGCCCTTGCTTGATGGCAGCAAAGGGAGCAACAATTCCCATAATTAATCCTGCACCAAACACCGACATAGCTGCAAGAGGTGCGATTGACGCAGTAAGAATTCCTTTTGAATAAAAAATAAAAAACGCTGCAAAGCCAAACAAGCCATGTGTGCCGGAAAGCGCACTAAGCAACATGTAGTTTCCGAAAGCATCCGACTTCTTTTTTAGTGCACCTATTGTGGCATTCGCCCCGATTGAAACTCCGATTGCACTTCCTACGCCGGGAAGAATTATCATTAACGCAAGACCGAGATAAGCAACCAATAAATTTATCATGATGATTTTATTTTTTTTTAGTTCGAAATAATGGCAAATGGTTTATAAGGATTTCCGCCGCCGGTAAATCCTGCATTTTTATAAAATTCTACAAACGTGAGACGCATGGTGTGCACGAATGCACCCAGCGAAGCAACGAAGAGATTTAATGTGTGACCGAAAAGCAGTATGATTAGAAAAAGCACGGGACCGATATACGATACTTTTTCAATTTGCCATGCAATGCTGTTGATGACCAATGCAAGGATGGCGCTTGAAACACCAAGTGCAAAAAGACGGATATAAGAAAGCACATCACCCATGAGACCTGTGATGCCAAACAGTTCCCAAATTCCCGAGCCAATGCCTTTAAAAAATCCGGCATCGGGATCTGCAAAAAATATTATCAAGCCCAGCCCTATATAAATGTCAATGTGCGATGCAGAATAATCATTATCCATCCAACTTGCGGAAGACCATATTTAAATCCGAATTTTATCATCTTATTCAATCCCTGCAAAGCCATGCCGAATAAAATCTGCACAAAGCCGATTGCAATGGCGAGAGTGAAAATCTGTTTGTCTTTCAGGAAAACATTTTTTAAAAAAGAAAGCCTGGGAAATTCAGCAATGGAAACCCCGAAAATGTTTCCTGTAATCAACCCGAACAAAAATGTTATGATACCAAGAAACTGCATTAGTGAGAGATAAGATTTTTTAATTTTTGGTTTGCCTGCAATTTTTATGATCGTCGCGCCTGCAAGTAATACAAGTCCGTAACCAGCGTCATTCATTCCAAAACCAAAGAACAATGCAAAGAACGGGGCGAAGAAAACAGTGAGATCTAAATCTTTGTAAGATGGCAATGAGAACAAATTTCCAATTGGTTCAAAGAGACGGCTGAACCAATTGTTGTGCAGCAGTATGGGCGGGTTATCAGAAAAGCGTGAGCGTTTTTTGACATATGCAACTCCTTTGCTATCGAGAAATTCGGAAAATATTTTTTTCTGTGGTCGCGGAACAAAGCCTTCAAGTATTTTTATTTTACCATAAGCTTCTTCCTGTGTATTTTTTATTACACGATTTAGTTCATATACTTCTTCAATTTCTGATTTTCTTTTTTGTAATGAAGAAAGATAAGAGGCTGCATACTGCGCTAAATTTTTTTTCATCTCTTCGGAAATTTCTTCTTCAGATTTTTCTTTTATCTGTTTTACTTCTTTTAAAATTTCATCAATGCTTTTGCTTTCACCGGTTAATGGAGCAATGTTTTCCGGCTTATGCGCAATAAGGTATGAGACAGCATCATCTATCTCTGTTATCATCTGTTTACGATGTGATTGCTCTGCATCTTCTTCTTTATTCTTTTCAGCCACATGAAAAACGCCCATCTTTCTCAGCTCTGGCAAAAAAGTATCATAATCCCTGTGGAAGATAAGCATTGAAAATTCTGTCATCGGTACAATCATGGCTTGTGATTTTAAATGGTTAAAATTCTTTTCTTCATTATTTTCTGTGTAGCTTTTCCCAAACTTTCCTCATCATTTATAAATTTTTTAATTTTTGAAATGGCATCGAGATAATCCGGCACCTGTACTTTCTCATACAGGTTAACCTTCTGCGTAGTTTTCTTTCTTGCCGCATCTAACAATACTGTTCTGATGCTCAATAATTCCTTCTCAATAGAAAGTCGCACTAATTCTTTCAGCAGTGTAATACCATCTGAAATCCAAAGCGGTTGGTTAAACAGGCAAAGCGGTTTTAATTCGAACGCCACATTTTCAAGCTGTGGTGTTTTTACTCCTGCAATATTTTTCCTGTTTGTTTTTATTTCACTAATCGTTATCACGTCTTTTGGAAACTCCTGCCACAGCATATTCATGTATTCGTATTGCTTTATTTTATTTACGATATTTTGTTCCAGCTCATGCATTTTCTTTTTTGCTTTTTCGGCTTCAGTACGCAGGATGGCTTCCTTGTATTTGAGTACTGGTAAAGCGTTCAAACGCACATTCAGTTGCTTCTGCATTTCCTGCAATGAAATTTTATTGTATTGAAATTTTATTGCCATTTCACAACCATTTTATTGCGTTGTTTAAATGAAGTGTTTGCAGGGTTCATGTTTTCATCCTCCGAAACAGTTTCTGCTTGCCCGCTCTCTGCTGCTTTCTCCCAATATTGGTCAATGTATTTTTTCTTTATACCAAGCTCTTCGGATTGAAAATTTTTCTTGAATAAATTCCAGGCAATGTTCAGCATCCTGGTTATATCCACATTGATGTCAATGGCAAGTAATTGTTGCGCATACTCTTTTGCAAATTGTAGCGTTCGCTTATCGTAATCACTTAAATCAAAACCGTTTTCCAGTTTTGTTTTTGCATTGGCTGCATCGGCATACAATCGAATGGCGGCATTCATTACCTGCGGATGGTCTTCTCTTGTTTGCTTTCCAATCACGAGTTGTTTCAATCGCGATAAACTTCGGAACGGGTCAATAATTACTTTTCCGATTTCAGTGTCTCTTCTTAAAAACAATTGCCCTTCGGTAATGTAACCGGTGTTGTCGGGGATGGCATGTGTAATGTCTCCTTCGGAAATGGTGGTCACGGAAATTATAGTAATAGAACCGCCTGAAGGAAGCTGCACGGATTTTTCATAAATTTTTGCAAGGTCGCTGTACAAAGAGCCGGGCATGCTGTCTTTGGAAGGGATTTGATCCATCCGATTGGAAACGATGCTTAGTGCATCACAATACAATGTCATGTCCGTAAGCAGCACAAGTACCTTTTCATTTTTTTCAATAGCGAAATATTCCGCGGCAGCCAATGCCATGTCAGGAATAAGCAGCCGTTCTACTGTAGGATTATCTGTAGTGTTGATGAAGCCGATTATTTTTTCCGGCATATCCGTATTGACAAAAAGATTTTTAAAATACAGATAGTCATCATTGGAAAGACCGATGCCGCCAAGAATAATGCGGTCAGCATTGGAGCGAAGCGCTACAAGAGCAATAACGGAATTATACGGCTGGTCTGCATCTGCAAAGAAGGGAATTTTTTGTCCTGCAAGCAGTGTATTGTTTAAATCAATTCCTGCAATCCCTGTTTCAATCAAATCAAAAGGTTGCTTTCTTCTAACAGGATTTAATGATGGTCCGCCAATCTCCACTTCTTTTCCTTGTGGTGTATATTTTCCATCTATCGGTTCGCCGTAGGCATTGAAAAATCTTCCGCTTAATTCATCGCTTACTTTCAGTGACGGCGCTTTGCCAAGAAACACAACTTCAGCATCCGTTTTAATCCCTTCTGTTCCTTCAAACACCTGCAGCGTAACCTGTCTGCCATTGATTTTTACCACTTGTGCAGATTTTCCGTCAACCAATGCCATCTCTTCGTTACCCACTCCTGTGGCTTCGAGTGTGCAGGTTGCTTTGGTTAACTGAGTAACCAGTGTATGAATTTTTTTAAACAGTAACGTTTCCATTTATTTGTTTTCTTTGATTTAAAATTTCATCCAGTTGTGTATTGAAGTTTTTAAATTCTTCTGATTGAAAACGTGAATAGTTTATTTGC